>WNFI01682522.1_pt1 | contig 19280 bp, 19 predicted proteins | sample 5400471 | NCBI WGS metagenome assembly WNFI01 (sample SAMN13153348, study PRJNA577476) | soil metagenome | isolation source: 100 cm saprolite on Douglas fir-dominated hillslope | place: USA:California | collected 2013-09-17 | reverse complement strand
AGCTGCGCGCCTCGTCTTCGAGAGCGTAGACGAGGCACTGGGTTTTCCACTCAGCCAGCTCTGTTTCGCGGGACCCGATGAAACCCTGCGCGAGACGATTAATACGCAGCCCGCGATTGTCACGGTCAGCCTGGCCTTATTGGCCGCCCTGCAAGAAGCCATCGCCGAGCAGATGCCAACGACCTCTTCTTCCTGGACGACGCCACTGACTCCCGCTTTTACCGCCGGTCATAGTGTGGGGGAGTACGCTGCCCTGGTGGCATCGGGTTCATTGACGCTGGCCGACGCGGCCCGCCTGGTGCGCGAGCGCGGGCGCTTAATGCATCACGAGGGCACCCTTTGCCCCAGCAGCATGGCCGCGGTGATTGCCATGGATGAGGACGCTCTGCGAGAGGTCTGCGAGGAGGCGACGGCCACAGCCAGCGCCAGCAAAAGCGGGACGCATCCTGGCGAGGGACAGGTAGCCATTGCCAACTATAACGCTCCTGGCCAGATCGTGATTTCGGGCGAACTCAAGGCCCTCAACCTGGCGATGGAACTGGCGAAGGCACGCGGCGCGAAGAAGGTTATGCCACTCGCGGTGAGCGGCGCGTTCCATTCACCCGTCATGCAACCAGCCGCTGCTGGTCTGGCCCAGGCGATTAGCGCGACGACCGTCAACGACGCGCACATCCCACTGATCGGCAATATGCGCGCGCTCCCGCTGACCAGCGCGCAGGATATTCGCGAGGAGCTGGCCGGGCAGATCGCGGCCTCTGTGCAGTGGACGCGCAGCGTCGAATACCTGGCGAGCGAGGGTGTGACCACGTTTATCGAGATCGGTCCTGGCCAGGCCTTAACCGGCATGGTCAAACGCATCGCCAAAGGTACCACGCTCATGAACGTCAGCAGCGGAGCTGATATTATTAAAGTAACGAATGCGCTGCGCGAGTTGGGTGCGATAGGGGCTTAGGGTGCTGGCGCGATGCGTGCCGCCGTCGATAATTGATAACATCCGATGGTGGGAAATACTTGACAACTTTCTACGCAAGAGCGACAATGCCATGCAGAGAAAAGATCCAGTTCATTCTGTTGCCAGGTACGGGAACAGATCTATTGACCAGTAGAGCAGGCAATTTCCTGGAAAGGAAAACCAATGGTGAACGAAGCACCCGGAGTCGTACGCATCGCGCCGCAGGTCCTTTCGACCATCGTGACGAACGCAGCCCTGGAAATACCAGGTGTAACGCGTATGGCCCAGGCGCAAGACCAATGGACGCGCTGGCTGGGTCGCGAAGTGCCCCGGCAAGGTGTCGCCTTGACCGTAAGGGAAAACACCGTTGCGGCTGATCTCTATCTGGTTATTGAATCAGGTGCCGACATTGTTAGTGTCGGCGCTGCCGTTCAGGAGGAAGTCGCTGCTGCCCTTGAGCATATCGTGGGTATGCAGGTACACGAGGTCAACGTCTACATTCAGGATGTAGTCTAGAGCCAGGTTAGCCGGTTTCCGGCCAGCCAGTTCGCTCGTGTCGCAACTACCATCAGCAAGAGTAGACCAATCAGCTCAGCAGTTGTCAGGATGGGCCTCTGGCAGCCAGGAGCAAGCAACCACACGAGGACAGTATGCCAATAGGGATACGCAGACAGGCGCGAATGATCGCGCTGCAAACACTCTACGAATACGATACCGCTCAACATGTACCCGAGGAGGTCTTGCAGCGTCACATCGAGGAACGCCACCTGCAGCCGAAAGTGGTGGAATATGCTCATGAACTGGTAATGGGCGTTTGCGACCACCTGGCGGATATCGACGCTCACATCCAGAGCGCGGCCCGCGAATGGCCATTAGAGCAGATGGCCCGAATAGACAAAAATATTCTCAGGCTTGCAATCTACGAGATTCTGTTTAATAATACGGTACCAGCAAAGGCAGCCATCAATGAAGCAGTGGAACTCGCCAAGCTCTTTGGCAGTAACACTTCTGGCCGTTTTATCAATGGCGTCCTTGGCACGATATTTAACCGGGCACAACAATTGCCCACCCCTATAGCTGAAAGCGAGGTGAAATAGTGGCAACCGTTTCTGATCGTCTGAAAAAGATTATTGTGGACCAGCTTGGCGTCGATGAGAGCGAGGTCGTTCCTAGTGCTTCTTTTGTTGAGGATCTCAACGCCGACTCTCTGGACCTGGTCGAGCTGATTATGTCCCTGGAAGAGGAATTTAAGCTCCAGATCTCAGATGAGGACGCGGAGAAGATTACGACTGTCCAGGAAGCCGATGATTATATAGAAGAGCACCTGAAGTAATTATCCTTTTTCGGACAACACATCTCACGAGATGCTGATGGCGGTGCGCGAAAAATCAGGCTGAGCCTGGTTTTTCGCGCACTGCCATCAGCGTCTCGTTGCTTCTCCCCCCTTTTTTGCTTCGGCTTGCAAAGTCGTCCATTTTCATGTCACACTTTGCTTGGGTGGTGCATCTTAGTTATCGGAAGCGCGTGACCCATGGCGCATAAAAAAGAGTTGAGTAGATTGTGGATATATTGTCTGCCGCGCAGGCGGTCGAAGCACTCGTTCAGGAATATGGCAAGCTGGTCTTTCATACAATCTATGGGATGACCGGCGATTGGGAGGAGAGTCAGGACTTGACTCAGGATACCTTCCACCAGGCTTTGAAGTCGATTGACGCCGCCCGCGCAAAAAGCGGCGAGCGGTTTCATGCCAAAGCCTGGCTGCTGCGCATTGCCCTGAATACAGTGTTGATGCAGCGTCGTCGGCAGAGCCTCTTCCGCTTTATCCCGTTTTCGCGCATGCAGAAGCAGGAACAGAGCGGTGAAGGATCGGGGAGTTACGCCGCGGCGCTGGATAGCTTGCAAGAGCGCGTGGCTGCGGTTCAGCCCGGCGGCTATGGGCTGGTGGAGAGCGGCGATCTGGAAACCCAGGTCGCGGAGCAGGACGCGGTCCGGCGCGCGTTGGCTCGTTTGAGTGAGCCGCTACGGCTCTGCCTGGTACTTTCGATTATCGGGCAATTCTCCAGCAGCGAGATTGCGGCAATGCTCGATCTGGAAGAGGCCGCGGTGCGCCAGCGTTTGGCGCGCGCGCGCAAGCAATTTCAACAATTCTACTTATTGGAAAATGGCGAAGAGGTTTACGATTCGACCTCGGCAGCAAACTCGACTCGCGCCGCAAGGACCGAGCCAGAGGGCCAGCAGCGTCATACAGAACGCGTTGAGTTTCGTGGGTTGAGCGCGCCTATTTAGGCTCACCCTGCAATAACCGGAGGAAGCATGCAGAACGATTCGATCGAAACCCTGCTGTTACGCCATTATGGCAGTACAGCACCCGCTCCTGTGGAGCTGGAGAAGCGGCTCAGCGCGATGGTTCGCCGCGAAACCGCAGCGGTTCAGGCCCGGCAGGAGGCCGTGAATAGCTGGAATCACCGCCGCGTCAGCCGCCGCAGGGTTCTGCAAATGGTGACCTTTAGCGGTGCCGGTCTGAGCGCCCTGGCAATGGGTGTCAATAGCCTCCAGACTCCTAGAAGACCCGCTTATTCGATGTAGGATAGCGCGGCTCTTAGCCGCGTTCTGAATAGACTCCTGTGTCATTAGACACAGTACTTGAAAGGATCATTACCATGCCTGGATTACACTGGCCAGAATTAGTCGCTGTTCTCGTCATCGCTCTGCTGATCTTTGGCCCTAAAAAGCTGCCAGAAATGGGCTCGGCCATCGGCAAGAGCATCAAAGAGTTCCAGAAGGGAATGAAAGAGGTCACCCAGCACAAAGATGACGAACAGCATGCTCCCAAAGAAGCGATCGAGGCACCCGCGATGCCCGTCTCTAATCTCGATATGAGCAAGCTGGAGAACAAATCTTATGCCAGCGAAGAGGTTACCGCACAGCATCCGAATGACTAAGGCCACTTGCCTGGAGAAAATATATGGCAACTGGAAATACACAACAGCAGGACCCGCTGGAAATGTTAGGGGATCTTTTTTCTGGCGATGAGGATCAAGATCCCAATGACTCTTCGGCCATGACCCTGGTGGAACACCTGGAAGAGCTGCGCTGGCGCATCTTTAAATCGCTGATCGCGATTGTGGTTCTCTCTGTCGCAGCATTTTTCTTCCATGTGCAGATCCTGGACTTCCTGACCCGGCCTCTGCCAGCTAACGCTAATGTTCTGGCCTCTCTGACTCATGGAAAACAGAAACTGACAGTATCAGGGGTTGGGGAAGGATTCACTACCTATCTGATGGTATCCGTCGCGGCTGGCTTTCTCGTCTCGCTGCCAGTGATCCTGTATCAGGTCTGGGCTTTCATCTCCCCTGGCCTCTACGCGCGCGAGAAGAAGCACGCGGTGCCGTTTATCGTCGCCGGTTTGGTGCTGTTCGCGGCAGGTTTGTCGCTGGGTTATATCGTTTTGCAATACCCGATTTACTGGTTGATCAATTTTGCATCCGATAACTTTAGCAACCTGATCACAGCAGGTAATTACTTTACCTTTATAGCGTACTTCCTGCTGGCATTTGGCATTGTGTTTGAGATCCCGCTGGTCCTGACGTTTCTCTCGATCATCGGGCTGATTACTGCGGATACGCTCGCCCGCAAACGTGCTGTCGCGCACGTGGGTATGTGGATCGCCGCAACGGTGATTACACCCGGCGCAGACCTCTACAGCCCGATCTTCCTGGGTGTGTCGATGTCCTGCCTGTACGAACTGTCGATCATCTTTATCAAGATTACAGCCCGTATGCGCGCACGCGAGGAAGCGGCGTCATAAGAAGGGAAACACAAGAGAGAAGGAACAAGCTCAACAATTGTTGAGCTTGTTCCTTCTCTCTTGTGTTTAAAGTAGACAATTTGGCGACATTTGCTGCGCGGCAGGTGGTCGTCTTTCCTGGCGAGAAGCGGGTGGTAGTATGATTTGGGCTGCCCGCGCATCCAGCTCTCTCCCACGTCTCCCGCCGAAACGTCCCCATAATAGCGCGATGCTTGCCAGATAACAAAGCATCGTTGCGATAAAAAGCGGTCCATAGCCAGCAAAGACGATGATTACGCCAGCGAGCGAGGAGGTAGCGGCCCAGGCGACCTGATAGGTCGCCTGGTAGGCGCTGTTGGCGAGTCCACGATGCTGCTCAGCGACCTCTTCCATGGAGAAGACCATTAGAATGCCATTGGACATGTCCATCAGGCCCTCGCGCAGGGGATAGAGACCAGCGGTCAACGGCAGTGAGCCAGCGAAGCCGACTGCGAGCAAGAGAGGTAGGCTACAGAGGCGAGTCAGGACGATCGAGTTGACGCGTCCCACTCGCCGAGCTAGCCAGGGCGCGAGCAAGGTGGTTAGCGCGGTCAGACCATTCGCTGCCCCATCAATCAGGCCGAAGAGCGCTGGTGAGGCCTTGAGGTGGCGTACGAAGAAGAGGTTGAAATAGGGAATAATCAGGCCAGCACCCAGACCGGTCAGCGTTTGCACCAGGGCCAGGGCGAAGAATGGGCTGAGCAGCAGGGCATGTAGATAGGCGGGATGCGTCCACGTGCGCGCAGAGGCCGGCCACGCGCGCCAGGGAAGTCCCCGTTGATCCTGGGCGCGGCGTGCCTGGGGCTGAGCACGCGGTGGGCGATCATCGCTGAGCAGAAAGAGCGGGACAAAGCTGGGAATCGCGACGAGTCCGGCGACGAGCATGGCAAGTTGATAAGAGCGTGGTTCAGCGTGGCTGTCCAGCAGCCAGTTGAGCCAGGGCGGTAGGGGAGCCATCCACCCGGGACTATGCGCAAACCAGACGGGCAGAGCGCCACCCAGAAGCTCACCCAGCACCGTGGTGATCTGGCTCAGCGCGATATTCAGGCTGAAGAGGCCAGGGCGTTCAGCGGGCACGCTGTTGCGGGTCAGGAATGGCGCGTTGATGACCAGTGCAAATGCCGCGGCCACGCCGGTGAGGAAGGCGCAGACGAGCAATGGCCCCGGCTGGCGAAAGAGAATCGCGCCAATGCCGCCCAGGCCGATCACCAGGCTGGAGCCAAGCAAAATCCATTTGCCGCTCCAGCGATCGACGCACAGGCCAGCCGGAAAGATCGCCAGGCCCGCGCCGATCGTGCCCACAAAAAGCGTGGCCCCCACAAAGTCCGCCTGATAGCCCAATGAAGTCAGGTAGAGGTTATAAAGCACCAGGAAAATGCCGGTCGTCATCCCGCTCAGCGCATTGCTCAGCAGGTAGAGGCGAGCATTGCGCTGAAAACGGCCAAATTGCCGGAGAGAATCGATAGCACGCTGCATGTATGGACGATCTGGCTCCTTAGCTTCGTGTTGAGCTGAACGATTGCCGGATGATGATTTCCTGCTCCATTGGCTGCTCCTCAGGCGCGGCGACCTGCTCGCTGGCAAGCTGTGCGACAGGAGCGATGGCACGCCGCTTCGTCAGGCCTGGCAAGAAGAAGGCCCTGGCCATGCCTTTCACCATCTCGGTGCGCGCGCGAAACTCGATCACTGCATCGGCCACACGTGTGCTACCGTAATCGACTTTCTGCTCGATGCTGCTTACCCTGGTCAACGTGCTGTCAGCCAGCTTGGGTACCTGGGCCACCACCTGAACCAGCTTGTTATCAGCTATCTGAGGCGGCAAAGGCTCGTCACGTTGCGATGCGAGCATGGCCTCGTTGACCTGATCCACGGCTGGACGGAGTTTTTTAATCAGCTCGGCTTTCTCGCGCAACCAGGCAAAGAGAAACATCATGACAGCAGTCAGGACCACGCCCATGATGATCGAAGCAAACACATAGAGCAGGATCACAATCGCAGCGGCCTGTCCCCAGGGAGCCAGGCCGCCCCAGGCTGGCATAAAACCCATCCTATTCACCTCCTCCAACAGTCTCTACTCGCTCCATGCGTAAGGACGCCTCCTGACGCTTCCTGCGCTCTTCTGCTCGGGTGCGTACATGCCCCTTCCCAGTAAAGACCCGCACCATCTGCCGGCCCGCCATCATCAGAGCAGTGGCCTGAACTACTGGCGCGATCGCGTAATCTTTGGTGAGCCGCGCTGTACTGGCCAGCGTGCCAGCGGTTTTACCAGCGTGTTGCGCGGTCTCCTTGACCACCTCGGCCGTCTCCTTCGCTACGCCGACCGTTTCCATCACTGAATGGAGCAGGGGCTTCATCTCATCGCGCACCACCAGAATCGTTCGCACCAGCATCAAGACGGCGTAGATCAGCAACGCCGTTGAGAGTAGCGAGAAAAAGGCCAGAATGATCAACACAATATAGAGCACATTAAGAAGCTGCCCGAAAATGCCAGCGACGATCAGGCCACCGACCAGCACAATGCCCAGCACAGCTCCCACTATTTTCACATAAAGCAGCGCGCGTTTCATAATGCACCTCTCCATCAATTTTTTTTTAGCTGCTACTTGATTATAGCTCACGCCGCCATAGAAGTTCTAGCTGTTCTACAACGAGCATCCGATTATCGCGGGTCGGTGGGATATCATCTCGTCCCCCACGCCGCCAGGGGGACCGAGACGGGGGCGAGCTCCGTCTACTCCAACAACATTGAGAAAGGTATTCAGTGAGTTGTGCAAAAACGGAACATCGTGCGTGGCGAACCTTCCCCATCCCACCCCAGACGCCCCTTGTGCGCGTCCGGGGTGGGGAAGGTTCGCCACGCAATCATGCCTGATTTTGTTGGAGGAGGTGAGGCAGCTCCGTCTCGTTTCTCTATGGCAATCCCCTCACCTGCATATCCTGTGGGTGCTCGACCATAAAACGGTATTCGATCTTGTATTCTTCTGTAGCGGCCAGTGGGAAACGCCAGGTGAGTAGTTCTAACCTGGTGTGCTCGCTGGGTTTGCAATAGCGCGCCTTTCTCTACACTCCGCTCCAGTTGCTCACGCTTGACCTTGATCGTGTCATCAATGCCCAGGAAAATCTTGAATTGCTCGCCCGGCGCGGTCAGCTTGACTTTCGTTGTGCCCACGTATTCACCGCTCAGAAAGATGCTACTTTCGCCCGGCAAAAGCACGCGTTCGGTCGTGTTGGTGATCTTGGCGCGCAGGTGCACATTTGGTTCGATGACGGGCGCGCTGACATAATCGCATGCGCAAGGCAGATTGTCGCGGGCAATGGTGGTCTTGTGCGGCGAGTTGTCAGAGGGGATATCCACCGAGCGAGCAATGCGAAAGACATAGGCCGTACCCGTTTGCTCGACGGTCGCGGTAGCTACTTCAGCCTGTGCGCCAAATGCTGGCGTCTCCTCCGCGTTTGAGTAAGCAGCAGCCACAATCATATCAGTGGACATGCCTGCTGCTTGTCGCTTCATCATACCTCTGGGCGTTGCGCCAGAAGCTACCATTGGAGCGGCAGCTTGTGGTGGTGGGGTGTAAACGTGCAGATAATGAGGTTTTAGTTCTGGGAGTACAGCAGCCAGGCTGGGACGCGCGGTGGAGAGGGCCAGGTTGACCTGTTCCCAGTTTTCGCCGGTTGACTGCTGTACCACGCCGATATAGGTTAGCTCAACCTCGCCCTGGTTGCCATCCGCGTCCATCACCACGCGCACATCATACTGGGGTCGCCACGAGGCCCGCGTGACCAGGTAGGAGAGTTCGAGGCTGAACTCGCCCTCTGTTGGCATCTCGATAACGACCACCGCGGCAGAACGATCAGGTCGGCCATATCCCTGTTTTTGAGCCAGTTCGCGCTGTTTCGCGCCTAATTCCTCGTAGCGCTGCTTTAACTGCACCTCCAGGTCTTGCGCAGCCTCAGCATTTTGCAGGGCCTGATTCGCGGCAAAACTGAAGAAATCGGCGCAATCCTGCGGCTTCATCTGTCCCTGAGCCAGACCTTTGGCGAAATCGTGCGCTTGCTCGCCGAGCGAGCGCAACCACTGGCCGCGCTCATTGAGAGCTGTCTGACGCGTCTGAAGCAGGTCGATCTGCCGTTGCAGCAGATCGCACGCGGTCTGTAAGGTCTGGATCTCGCTTTCCGGCGGGCGGCTGTGGAAGGTCGTCGTAAGATCAACGTTGAGGATACGCGTGCCCTGCGGCCCACGGCCTGAGGCCCGCAGCGATTCACGCAGAAAATCCGGGAGGTCGTTGACGCGCAATTCATGCTCGCCCGCGGACAGATGACTGCTCCCCACGCGTGTGATGAGGGCGCGATCAGCATAGACAGTGACTTCTGTGATTGGGGCAACGAGATCAGTCATGAATATTCTCCTGAGGTTCGTGTGGTGGTGCTTTCGGGTGCAGCCCACCCGAAAGCACCACCACACAAACCCTACAAATTCTTGTGTTTGCGAGAAAAAACTGTAGAGAGTTAAATCGTACCACACATCCAAATTGGCAGATGTTCCTCCCATTTGGATGCGAGAACAGGAGACTACTTACTCATAACGTCAATCGGACACTGTGTGTAGAAAAAGCGCTTTTTCTACACACAGTGTCCGATTGCTCGAAGAAAGGATGAGAAAAACTGTCTGTATCAGGAGAAATTCTTATTTTCGTCGCGCACATAGGCCCAGACGCTCAAGACCGCGAAAACCACCGCGTAGCCAAGCAGCACAAGTAGGTGCACCCAGAGAGGGTGGTTATCGCTATACGAGCTGCCTATAGTGATCCAGGCGAGCTGCCCTAGCTGATACGTGGGCAGATACGGAGCAACATTCTGCACCGCAGTTGGCATAATTGACAGTGGCACAAAGAGTCCCGAACCGAACGAGAGCAGTAAGCCCAGGAGCGTTGCAAGTACATTGGTCAGGTTGGCCGAGCCAATGAAGCCTAAAAAGATCCCGGTCAAACTCAGGGGAATCATCCCGACAACCATCATGCCCAGCAGTTCCGCCCAGGTCGTCAGGCTCAGATGCACATTCCCGTTAAGAGCCGCGACAACGAAGAGCAACAGCAAGGAGAGAATACCAGTGATGATGATTACCAGGAACTTGGTCCCTAGATAGAGCACAGGCGTCATGGGTGTTGAGCGCAGAAGCTTGTTCCAGCCCAAAGCGCGTTCATTGGCCAGTGACATGCTAAACGTCTGGAAAGAGACGACAAAAGCACCATAGGCGGCTAATCCCGCCAGCGTGCTGGCCGCTGCTGAGGGAAAAGTGTTGCCGAAGATCAGAAAGAACATTGTGGGAAAGCCTATGCCGAAGAGGACCGCGGGCGGATTGCGCAGGATCTTCATCAATTCGCAGTAGAAGAAGTAGCCCCAGGGAGCCGCTTTCCGCCCGGTGGTTGTCGTTGCTCCTGTGTTTTCAGGGTCTTGACTGATAGATGTCGTGCTCATACTGCTTGCTCCTCTGCTGTGTGCTGGCCGTTGCCGGTCAAGGCCAGGAAAGCCTCTTCGAGTCCGGCACCGACAACTTCGAGATCACTTAGTTCAGCCCCGTTCTTGAAGAGGGTAGCCAGGATCGCCTCTGGCTGTTTCGTATAGATCTCAAATTTCTTGTCTAGTAACTGTACAGACTGTATACCGGGGATAGCGTGCAGATCCTCAATACTCAGAGTGGGAGCATGGAAACGGACATGTTTGCCGCCAACATGTCCCTTGATCTCGTCGGGCGTGCCATCGACGATAATTTCTCCCTGGTTGATAACGACGATACGTTTCGCCAGCGCATCGGCCTCTTCCAGATTGTGCGTGGTCAGGATAATGGTTTTGCCGCGCGCAATCTGGATGTTGATCTGGTCCCAGAAGTTGCGCCGCGCCTCCACGTCAAGGCCGGTAGTGGGTTCGTCCAGGAAGAGGACGTCGGGATTGCCAACCAGTGCGAGGGCGAAATAGACGCGCTGTTTTTGTCCGCCGGAGAGTCGGCCCAGACGCACATTGGCTTTCTCTTCCAATCCGGCCACTTTAATCGCCTCCTGGGTAGCCATCGGGTTATCATGAAAACGCCCGAACAATTCGACCAGTTCGCGCACCCTGAGCGTTTCGGGTACGCCAGATTCCTGGAGCATCACCCCGATGCGTTTCCTGTGGTTAGCCAGCCGTGGGTTTCCCCCAAAGAGGGAGACGCTGCCGCTGGTTGGGCGACGCATGCCAAGCATCAATGCGATTGAGGTGGATTTGCCAGCTCCATTGGGGCCCAGGACAGCCACAACCTCGCCTGGATTAACCGTTAAACTGATACCTTTCAATGCCTGGACGCTGCCATAGTTCTTCGTGACATTGATGAGTTCGACTGCGGAAACTGTTGTACTCGTTGCCATTAAATCGGAACTCCTTGCTAAATGATGTATTTGATGTATCGCCACGGCTCAGTATAACAGCGATCAGACGATGAAGCAACGGAATCACCCAATGCAACTGCTTCGACGGCGATCTGATAGGGCTCAAAGCCAGTGCTGCTGTGGTGGCGCAATTCTTTCTTGACCGAAAGTAAAGGCTATTTCATTCTCCCTTTTGCCGCCAGACGGCGGCAGAGAAGAAGAAGAAAAGGAGCGGGGACCAATCCTTGTTCCGAGCAGACAACCCGCTCGTTCGCGGTTTCTGCTGTCTGCTCGGCAAGGTAGCCCCGCACCCCGTCAGGGGCTGCCGCCCCTGCACCCCGCTTTTGGCGAGAAGGAAATAGCCCTGACCGAAAGTAAAGGAAAAAGAAAAGAGTCTGAACCTATGCTATACTTACAGGAAACGGAGCGGGAAAGCCCTGGACATTCATGCCAGGGATGAACCGCCATTCCGCGAGAAGGAGGAGGGGCGGGTGGGAGCGCAGAGAAGCTGCTTTGGAAAGGGCTTGACTGCGAGCAGAAGTTCTGCTATTATCTAGAATAGGGGTTCTAGTCAGAGCAAGCAGCACATGAGCGATGGATGAGCAAGAAGAGCCAGGACACAACAGAGCAAGATAAAGAGAGGAAGAAACGCACGCCGACCTTTCTGCTGGAACTGCCACTGCAGGTGAGCGAGGGTCAGGCTGCCCGCCTGCGCGCCCATTTGGAAGCAGGCAGGCAGTTCTACAACGCGGTGCTCTCCGAAGGACTCAAACGGCTGCGAGCGATGCGGGCTGACCCGGCGTGGCAGCGGGCCCGCGCCATCCCCAAAGCGCGGAAACAGGAGCGGAAAGACGCGTTTGCGGCGCTGCGCGAGCAGTACGGGTTTTCCGAGTATGCTTTGCATGAAGCAGCGAAACCGTTGCGTGTCTCCTGGATCGCTGATCACCTCGACGCGGTGCTCGCCCAAACGCTCGCGACGCGAGCCTACCAGGCGCTCAATCGGGTCTGCCTGGGCCAGGCCCGCCGGGTCCGCTTCAAGAGTCGGGGGCGGGGACTCGGAAGTCTGGAGAACAAGCGCAACGATACCGGCCTGCGCTTCATGCTGCAAAAACCGGAGGAAGGCCACCAGGGATTTCTGGTCTGGCAGAGCGATCGGCTCTCTGCCCTCATTGACTGGAATGATCCCGTCGTGAAGCATGGCCTGGACCACCGGGTCAAATATGCGCGCCTGGTGCAGCGCAAGGCCAGTAGTCCACATGCGCAGGGGGCTGACTGCCAGGGGTATCGCTACTGTGTGCAACTGGCGCTGGAAGGTGTGCCTTATCACAAACCCAAACACACCGTGGGTCACGATACGATCGGAGCAGACCTGGGACCATCGACCATCGCCCTGGTTCCCCGAGAAGCCGCAGCGAGCCTGGAGCTGTTCTGTGAGCAACTGGCCCCGGATGAGAAGCACATCCGTCGACTCCAGCGCCAGATGGATCGGCAACGCCGGGTGGTCAATCCCGACAACTACGATGACAAAGGTCGCATCAAGAAGCGTGGCAAGAAAAAGCTCGCGTGGAAAGCGAGCCGCACGCATGAGAAAACCAGGCGGAGGAAAGCCAATGCCGAACGCAAGCTGGCCGCCCACCGCAAGAGTCTGCATGGTCACAAAGTCCATGAGATCCTCGCGATAGGCAACACCGTCATCCTCGAAAAGATTTCCTATAAAGGCTGGCAGAAGCGTTATGGAAAAAGTGTGGGGCTTCGAGCACCAGGGATGTTTGTCGAAATGCTGAGACGCACCGTTGCAAGAACGGGCGGCACCCTGATCGAGGCCCCCACCGGCCGAGCCAAACTGAGCCAGTTCTGCCATGGCTGCGGGAAGTGCGTGAAAAAGCCGCTCTCTCAGCGCTGGCATCACTGTGCCTGTGGAGTAGGTCCCGTTCAGAGGGACCTGTATTCGGCGTTTCTGGCCTCGACGCTCGATCAAGATCATCTCATCCCCTCGTGTGCCCAGGTGGTCATTCCCTGGGAAGCTTCGGAGGCGAGGCTGCGGGCCGCGCACGAACGGGTACAACAACGGGCGAATGAGGGGCAGTCGTTGCCTCGAAGCTTTGGTATCCCCAGAGCCGGAGCCCGTCGGTCCAGCAGTCTGAGCGAACCCACACAAGAGCCAGCCGTCCCGGCTTCGGCACGGGCGACTGGAAGCGTGGAAGGACCGCTCAGAACCTCCCGCGCTTGAGCCGGGTGAGTCTTCAGGGATGAACAGGTACGCAACACTATCTCCTCTGTCTCTGAGAGAAACATGTCAGAAGCCATGTTTCAGGTCGTGTTCTTCTGGAAGTGATAAGTATAGAAAGAAGGAGCGATGGATGCTCCCACTCTCTTCAATCTGTTGACAGGTTGGCCAATCGAACCAGCAAGCATGCTCGCTCCGCTCGCGGGTGGCACAAATAACCAGGCCTGGTCGGTGCAGACAGAAGACGGATCGTCGTATGTCCTGCGCCTCACCGCCAGCGTTGCTGATCTCGCGCGTTTTCGCCCCGTTTCTCCCAGGCTGTATTCCGGAGCGAACCGCCTCGAACATCGCCAGGGCTGGCGTGGCCCTGGCCCAACTGGATGCCGCGCTGGCCATCATCCCAGCATCCTCTCTTCCCGCTAGCTCAGGCGCAACAAGTTTCCTGTATGGGGATCTCTCTCATTGCCACCCACTCGTATCGAACCCGCTTGCCACGGTCGAACATCTCCTGGAGCCAGACCAGGCGAGGTCAATCTGCGCGCTTCTCTTGCAAACTCAGCAAGATTGGGAGACGCTCTCAACGCAAAGTTTGCCCCAACAACTATTGCATCGGGACTGCGGCCCTGGCAATGTGCTGATGGAACGGCAGCGCGTGACCGCTATCCTCGATTTTGAGTTCGCCGGCGTGGATCGGCGGATTTTCGATCTGTGCGTTGCCATCAGCTGGTGGCCAGTGCGCTTGATGGGGACGGGACAGGAATGGCAACTGATTGATGCCTTTGGGCAAGCGTATACCGCCTCTTTTCCTCTGACAGAAGAGGAACTGCTGACCCTGCCCGCCGCACTGCGTATGCGCGACACCACCTCGCTAATCTATCGTATGGGGCGGTATCTGGCTGGCCTGGAGAGCGCGCAAACGATCCAGGAGCGTGTCCGCCATTCGCTTTGGCGCGAAGCATGGCTGATGGCCAACCGCGAGACCTTTGTGCAGCACGTGATGGCTTGGAGCAAGGGAGAATAAGCTCAAGGAAGGTCCCACTTCTTGAGTGACGAACGATCCAGGAGTATGTTTTGAAAAAAGCGTCACCCTGCTTTCAATTGTGTTATAATATATTTGAATATCAATATATTTGATTGTTAAAGGAGAAGCTATGGCATCGGAACGCTTAGTGGAAGATCTGCTCACGTTCTCGCGGCTGCTGCGTCCCATCCGTGGTTCCGGCATGACGCCGCAGCAATACTGGCTGCTGCGCCAATTGAGGTGCGCGGGCCCGCTCAGCACAGGTGAACTGGCCCAGGCCCTGGGGATCACAAATGGCTCGGCAACCGTGGCGTGCCAGCGCTTAGAGAAAGCCGGGCTGCTCACGCGTGAGCGCCAGGTTGAGGATGAACGCGTCGTTCAGGTCGCGCTGACTGAGCAGGGACGTGCTCAGATTGACGCGCTGCGCCAGCAAAAACGCGAGGCGCTGGCTGATCTCCTGAATGTGTTGAATCAGGATGAGCAGGGGGAGTTGCAGAGTATGATAGACCGGCTGCTGGACGCCGCGGAGGCTCAGGGTTTAAGAGAAGCGAGGAAGCATGACTGCAATCATTGAAGTGAAGCATCTTGTCAAGCAATTCGGCGAGCATCGTGCCGTCGATGATATTAGTTTCACCGTCGAGGAAGGCGAGGTCTTTGGCCTGCTCGGACCAAATGGCGCCGGGAAAAGTACCACCATTAAAATGCTCACCACGCTCCTCTCGCCGACATCTGGCGAGGCGAGCGTGAACGGCTTTGATATCGTGCGCCAGACAACGGCGGTGCGCCATAGTTTCGGGTACGTTCCCCAGGCGCTCTCCGCTGATGGCAATCTGACCGGTTATGAGAACCTGCTGATCTTTGCCAAGCTTTACGATCTCGCGCGCAGCACGCGCAAAGCGCGGGTGAACGAGGTGCTGGACTATGTTGGTCTGACGGAAGCAGGCGGCCAACTGGTGCGTACCTATTCCGGCGGGATGATCCGCCGCCTGGAGGTCGCCCAGTCTCTCTTGCATCAGCCGCGTGTGCTGTTCCTGGACGAGCCGACGGTGGGGCTTGATCCAGTGGCCCGCCAGGCTATCTGGGATCATCTGTTGCAGCTCAAAGCCGAGAGCAATATGACCATTTTTCTCACGACCCATTCGATGGAAGAGGCTGATAGCCTCTGCACCAGGATTGGGATTATGCACCGGGGAAAGATCGCGGCCATCGGCACGCCGGATGAGCTGAAAGCCACGGTTGGCGGCGAGAATCCCACCCTGAATGATGTCTTTGTCTATTACGCGGGCGATGCCCTGGAATCTGGAGGAAGCTACCGTGAGACTTCAAGATCGCGACGAAACGCGCGCCGGCTTGGCTAATAACGCGAGTGTGGCGCTGCCTGTGCCTTATCGGCATTCTCCTTTCAATTTTGCGCGCAAGGCGTGGACGATCGCCGAGTGGGAGGCGCGTAAGATTCGCCACGATTTCACTGACCTGATCACGCGTGCGATTCAGCCGCTGCTCTGGCTGGTAGTCTTTGGGGAAACCTTCAGTCATGTCCGCGCTATTCCTACCGGCAATGTCGATTATCTGAGCTACCTTGCACCTGGTATCCTGGCGCAGAGTGTGCTCTTTATCTCGATCTTCGCTGGCATCGCGATCATCTGGGAGCGCGACCTAGGCGTAATCCATAAATTTCTCGCCAGCCCCACGCCGCGCATCTCGCTGGTTGTGGGCAAGGGGTTGGCCTCTGGTATCCGCGCGCTGCCGCAGGCAATCGTGATTTATCTCGTTGCCATCTTGTTGGGTGCGCGCATGCAAACGAATCCACTGTGCATTCTCGGTGTCTTTGTCCTGGCGGTACTTGGCGCGGCCTGCTTCTCCACCTTCTCGCTGATTATCGCCTGCTTGCTCAAAACGCGCGATCGCGTGATGGGCATTGGCCAGGTGCTGACCATGCCCCTGTTCTTCGCCAGCAACGCGATCTACCCGATTACGATTATGCCTCTGTGGCTCCAGGTGATTGCTCACATTAACCCGTTGACCTACCTCGTGGACGCCCTGCGTACGCTGATGCTTACCAACACGACGGACTACAGCAGCCTGCTTCCCGATTTCTCTGTGCTGTTCTGTGTAACGGCTGTTCTGGTCGCGATCGGCGCGGCACTCTATCCACGTATCGTACAGTAGCAGAATGGTATATTAATTCTTCCCTCGCCCAACACGTCTGATCGCTTGCGAGATGCCTTTCAGGGTGCCAGAGCTTGCCAGTTGCGCGCTTTGTTCTCGTCTCGCTCGCGATTCCTGGCGCTTTTGTGCGAGCTGCTCGTGCTTTTCGCGTGCCTTCCTGGTATCGGGATGGTTCGGTCCGTAATGCGTTTGCCAGATGGACAGAGCTTGCTCAAAGAGGGAGCGCGCTTCGCCGCTACGTTTCTGATCCTGGTAGAGCAGGGCCAGGTTATAGGAGCAGCGAGCCGCGTCGGGATGGTTGTCACCGCAAGCCTGGCGATAAATAGCCAGAGCTTGATGATAAAGGGCCTCGGCTTTGTTGTTCTGCTCGTGCTCTTCGTAGGCGATCGCCAGCGTTTCCAGTGCGCGGGCCAGATCGGCCTGCTCGTGGCCCAGGGCGCTGCGTTGGGCAATCAGGGCTTGCTGTAGCCAGAAGGCGGCATCATCGAGCTTCCCCTGAGCCTGGTAGACTGAGGCCAGGCTGCTGAGCGTAGTGGAGCGGTCGGGCTGCCCGTGGTCCAGCGTTTTGCGTTGAGCAGCCAGCACTTGCTGGAGCCAGTCTATCGCATCGTCGAACTTGCCCTGCGATTGGCAGACAGCAGCCAGACTGCTGAGAATGGCAATCGTCTCAGGATGTTTGCTGCCCAGGGCCTTTGCCGGACGGCCAGGGCCTCGCGATGCAAGGAAGCGGCATCGTCGAGTTTCCCCTGCTCATGGTAGATGAGCGCCAGGTTATGCAGACTGGCGGCTGTGTCAGCGTGGTTTTCGCCCAGTTTGCTGCGCCGAATGGCCAGGGCCTGCTGGTGCAAAGTGGTCGCGTCTTTCAGCTTCCCCCTGTCCTCGTAGGTGATCGCCAGATTATTGAGGATCATAGCGGTGGAAGGATGCTCATTGCCCAGCACCGCGCGATAAATGGTCAGGGCTTTCTCTTCGTATGTCTGTGCTCTGACATATTCCCCGCGTGTATGCAAATACCATCCAGCGTGGTGCAACAACCATGCCCCCTCGACCAGTTCCAGGCTCCAGCGGTCGATCAGCTCGGCGCAAATCTGAGCATGTGGCAGCAGGCGCTGGCAGGCTTCCCAGTCGTTTATATCCAGCAGAGGAAAGACTGAGCCAACCGCGCGCACTGTTTGTTCTGCCCAGGTCCGTTCTTCATCTTCTGGGAGCATCCTTCTCAGGGCCGCTTGTACCTCGCGAGGCATTGCCAGGGTCAGGAGCTCAGGATCGCGTTCGAGCAACGCGTATTTTTGCAGCGAGGCGAGTGCTGTGTTCAATTTGACTGGACTGCTGGCCAGTTTTTGCAGCGGCTTGCTCAGAACGGGCGCGCCCGCGTTGAGCAGAGCCTCCGGAATTTCATCTGGCGCGAGAAAGGCGCAAAGACGCAGGAGAGCGGCCATGGCTGAACCGGCCTTCGCCGCTTTTTCGCAGCTCACGTATACCGCTTTTCCCGCCGGATCAGGCTGGCTCTCGTCTTTGCCGTCTGTACGCGCAGTTCCGACTCGCGCGCGACGCAGACGTTCCAGATAGCTGGACAGACCGCAGGAGGTCTCTGCGATATAGGCACCGGCCAGATTGAGCGCGAGGGGCAGTCCATGCAGTTCGCTGGCGATTGCACTGGCCGCCTCGGCATTTCCGGGAGACACTTCTGCAAGCTCGTTCGACTCATTCAGCAGACCGCAACGGCGCAGCAGGAGGTGGCTGCCCTCTTCCATCGTCAGCGGTTTGAGTTTGATCCGTCGAGCCAGCTTGCCGGTGGTGCTGGCGCGCGTGGTGAGCAGGAGATGGCCGGAGAAGGTAGTCGGTAGGTAGCTCCTGGCCAGGGGCAGGTCGCTCGCGTGATCCAGGATCAGCAACCAGCTATGGTTATTCGCAAGCCAGCTTTTGACCGCTTCGACAAGCAAGTGCTGTTCCTGCTGCCCTTTTTCCGGCAGGTCGAGCAGTTGGGCGATATCGCCATAGGAAGCGTTGAGTGTATCGCGAGTTTCGGCCTGCAACCAGAAGACGTGGCGATACTCCTCGCGGTGACGATACGCGTACTCCAATACCAGGTTGGCCTTACCGGTCCCGCCCGCTCCGCTGATCGCCAGGCCGTTCGCGCCATTCTGATCCATTCTCAGAAGCGTGGCGATCTCTTGCAGTTCCGCCTCGCGCCCACTAAAGTAAGGATTGCGCGCATAAGGAACCATCCAGAGTTGATTGAACGTTTCATGAGAGGGCAGAGGCGGCCTTTGCTCGCTGTTTTTCATATTCTCTGCGTTGCTTTCGCTCTCCATGCATATTTTTTCTCAGTATACGAGATTGACGGGAGCGAATGCAATGTGATCAATGCCTCCACTGGACCTAGCGGATTACCTAGAAAGTCACTGGCAGGCTCTTCAGGCCACGCAAGTTCGGAATAGGGTTCCAGGTCAATTGCTCGGGCTCACACCCCAGGCGCAGGTGCGGCAAACGCTGAATCAGCGTGCTGATAGCGGTCTGTCCTTCCAGGCGGGCCAATGGAGCCCCCAAACAGATATGGATGCCCTTGCCAAAGGCGAGATGTTTATTCACCTGGCGCGTAATATCCAGTGTTTCCGGGTCGCTGAACTGTTGTGGATCGGTATCTGCCGCGATTGAGGAAATACGCACGACCTCACCTTTGTGGA
>WNFI01057769.1_pt1 | contig 19282 bp, 15 predicted proteins | sample 5400471 | NCBI WGS metagenome assembly WNFI01 (sample SAMN13153348, study PRJNA577476) | soil metagenome | isolation source: 100 cm saprolite on Douglas fir-dominated hillslope | place: USA:California | collected 2013-09-17 | reverse complement strand
CGGGGGCGGGATCGCCTGGAGCACCGGCCTTGCGCTCGCCGTCTGGTGCGCCATGTCGCGGCGCCGACGAGCGACTGCGACCGCGACCACGACTGCGACCCGACCGCGACTGCGACCACGACTGCGAACGCGACCACGACGGCGAACGAGTCCACGGAGCCCGAGGCCCGAGGCCTAAACCGCATGGACGAACGCACTGACGTCAGTTAGGGTCCATGCCTCCATTTCACAGGACCACAGGACCACAGGATCACAGGAGAGCTGACGTGCGTGAGAGCATCGAGGTTGGGTTCCAGGCATTCGCCAGCGACGCACCGGAAGAGTTCGGCGCTATCCGCGCCATTTCGCCGGATGGCCGCAGGCTCACGGTCTACGTCGAGAACGCCGGCGACTTCGAGGTGCCCGCCAGTGCAGTCATCTCGGTGCAGTCGGAGAAAGTGACCTTCGACTGCGGCAAACTCGACTCGAGGCTGCGCGCTGCCATCGGCCACGCGCACGACCAGGAAGATCGCTGAGCTGGAACTACCAGTCCTCCTTTTCGAACCGCATCTTCGCCTGAGACGCGATCGACTCGATATCCGCCATCCCCAGCGGGTTCCCGCAAGTCAGGACCACCGTCCGCGCGGGCTCGATCCTCTTCTGCAGCATCGCGAGCGGCCGGTTGCGCGGGGGAGCGGCCAACGCTTCCGGGTCTTTCAGCGGCAACCCGAGGACGTGGCGCAGCACGTTGTTGGCGCGGCCCGAGCCGATCTCGGGGTCGGAGAGGTCGCGCGCCGTCGGCCGGCTCACCGAGGCGAGGTAGACGAAATCGAAGAGGTTCGCCTTCTCGATCGCTAGCAGATCTTTGTGATAGGCGAGCTCCTCCCAGGTCCGGTTGGCGTGAAAGAGCGTATATCGGGCCTTCGGCGCCGCCCCGTGCTGCGCCTCGAAGTGCAGCTGCTTGATCATCGAGACGAACGGCGCCACCCCGGTGCCGGTGCCCACCATGAGCACGTGCTGGAAGCCGGCCGCGCGCTTGGCGAGCGTGAAGTCGCCGACGATGCGCTCGACGTAGGCGAGGCGGTCGTTGCTGTGGTTCTCGACACCGCGGAAGAGCGACTCGGTGAATCGCCCGAGCACTCCCTCGCGGTCGCTTTCGAGCACCACGTAGAACTCGAGGTAGTTGTCACGCGCCGTCTCGAACGGGGGTGAGGCGATGGAATAGGAGTGGGTGACCGGCCCGCGCTTCTGCTTACCCTGCCCGTCGAGATCCGGCACGTAGCGGACTTCGTCGCCTTCCTTGACCTTCCTGGTGAGCAGGCAGTCCTCGCGACGGAGCGCGATGTACTGGCCAGCTTCGTACGAGGGAAAGCGCGCGCCGTCCGGGCCCAGCACCCGGAAGAGAGACAAGCTGGCCGACAGTCTGTGCCATTCCACGATGCGACCGGGCTTCATCTCAGCCATGGTCCACTCCCAGGCAGCACCAGCTGCGCCCGTGCAGTAAAAGGCAGGCGGCGGGCGAATGCCACGCAATAAGCAGCGTCAGCGGACCGCGCCTTGCCTGCCGTCGCCTCCACGGCCGACACAGCTGGCGACGAGCGCGAGCAGGGCATCGGGATCGAAAGGCTTTTCGATGTACGGACTCTGCAGCCGATCGAGGAACTCGCGCGACTGCGGCGTGAAGGCGCCGCCGGTGAGGAAGACGATGCGCGAGAGCAGGTGCGGAGCCGTCTTCTTCAATACCTCGTAGAGCTCGATGCCCGAGAAGTTGGGCATCATGAGATCACAGAGGATGAGGTCGAAGCCGCCGTCAGCCTGGAGCAGCGAGAGCGCCTCGCGCGAGTCTTGAATGGAGGACACGTCATGCCCGCGCAGGATCCGTTTGACGGCGGTCAAGACCAACGGGTCGTCGTCCACCAGCAGGACGCGCGATCGGCCTGCCGGCGCCGCGCGAGCGCCGGCTCCATCGAGGTCGGCGGAGGGGGGGTTGCCGATGGGGAGGGTCACCAAGAACGTTGCGCCCTTCCCCTGAACGCTCTTCGCCTCGATGGTGCCGCCGAGGCTCTTGACGATGCCGTGACAGACGGAGAGCCCCAGCCCGGTCCCGACGCCGATCGGCTTGGTGGTGAAGAACGGCTCGAACAACCGCCCGAGGTGCTCGGGGGGAATGCCGGCTCCCGTGTCGGAGATCTCGACGGTGACGTTGTCGCCCGATGTCCTGGTCACCACGCGGATCTCGTGGCCGGAGGCGTTCCCCTCGGGGATGGCCTGCGCAGCGTTCAGGAGCAGGTTGAGGAAGACCTGCGCGAGACGGCCTTCGTTCGCCTCGATGGGCGGCGTCTCGCCAAAATCCTTCACCAGCAGCGCGCGGTGACGGATCTCGTTCCACGCCATGCTGATGCACGACTCGATGGTCCTGCGCAGGTCCACTGCTTCGCGCCGGGTGACGTCGCCGCGTGAAAAGACTTTCAGATCGCGTGTGATGAGCGCGATTCGCGAAGCGCCTTCTTTCGCATCTACCAGCGCCGCGAGCACGTCGCTCAGATCCGCCGGAGTCAGACCGCCCGGCGCGGACAGCTGCTCCATCGCAAAGGAGATATTGGCGCTGATATATGCGAGCGGATTGTTCACCTCGTGCGCGACGCCTGCGGCAAGCTCGCCTACCGCGGCCACGCGCTCGGTGGTGACCAGCCGCGCTTGCGCATCTTCCAACTCGCGCGACCGCTCGGCGACGCGCCGTTCCAGCTCCTCCGCCGCGGCCCTCAGCTGATCCTGGGTCTGCTGCGCGAGGGCGAGGGCGCCCTTGAGGTCCTCGTTAGCCAGAGCGACCTGCGACTGCGCCGCACGCAGGCCCTCGTGGAGCTCGGCCATCTCCCGGGAGGAGACGGTGTGCGAGCGCTCCAGCGTGTAGCGGTCCTGATCGGCTTCCGTATAGGTCTTGCCGATCCGCTCGAGCAAGGCATGCCAGCTCTCGAGCGACGGAACTTCACCAGCCGGGCTGATGCCGAGGCGCTTGAGCTGACGTGTCAGGAGCGGATGAAGCGGCTGCAATGGCTACCCCTCGGCGATGGTCGTGAGCGTCATCGTCTGGTTGTGCAATTCGCAGCGCCCCGTGCCGTAAGGAGAGATCTCGCCGTACGAGTAGAAGCCTATCTGCTGCGCTCCGGCGGGGAAGGCTTCCAGGGTTGCCTCCAGCTCTTCCTCGGTGCGCTCCCCGAGCACCAGCCGCCGTCCGACGCAGCTGATGGCCACGACCAGGCGGCTGCCGGGAGGCTGATCCACAAAGGCTTTCGCCGCCGCATCGCTCGCCCCCTGGACGAGGCGGTCGAAGTTAGCGCGCATGAGCTGAGCCCTGCAACCCTGGGGGATGTCGCCGGCAAAGGTCATCGACTGCTGCTTGTCGTCCACGGCGAGCACCGTTCGCACCAGGCTCTTCCCGGGATTTTCGGCGTCGCGCAGCGCGAGTGGGAACAGCAACGCCGTCGCCGGCAGGCCGGTCGCGCGATCGCCCAGGTAATCCTTATAGAGCTGAAGCGCCGGCCGCCCGTCGAGCTCGTAGAGGACGTTGCCCTCGGAGCGCGTCACCGTGCGCTCGGGACCGAAGATGTCCCAGCCGCCTTTGCAGCCATGGCCGATGCGGATCTTCCCGCCGTAGAAGCCGACGGCCGAGATGTAGCCGGCCCGTGGCGCGCCCTCCCGCAGCACCCAGGTCCTCTTGAATCGATCGCCGTCGCCGGCCAGGCCGCCGGTCACCACCACCGAGGGCGAGAGCTCGCTGTTGATGCCGTGAACCAGCTCGCTGCCGTTCACCAGGAGCCCATCCGAGAGCACCAGCAACCCGCGCAACTCCGGTCCGGCGAGGCGCTTCGCCAGGGTTGCCCCGGCAGCGAACGACTCTGCCGCCGAGCCGACTTCCACGCCGGCCGTCGCCAGCCAGCCCGTCTCGAAGCGCGCGACGGCGATGGCGAGCGTATCGTCGCTCACCTTGGTGCCGAAGATCTCTCCCGCCGTGGAGCAGCCCACGATGTGCGACCGGGGATAGGCCCGCGCAAGCGCTGCGAGCGATTCAGGGTGCTCGAGGAGATTGGAGCTCCCGAAGACGAGCACCAACGTCTTTTCCGAATCGAGCAGGGAAGAGAGCTCCGCGGTCGGGCGGGCACCGCTGTACGACATCATTTCGAGCTTCATAGGGACTTGCCTCGAGTACGCAGGTGGTTTGCTTGTCCTCGTCCGAGGGCAATAGCATGACGGCCCCTTGGATGATGTGAGCCGGCAAGCCCATCTGCTTGCTTCCTCACGCAGGTTTCGTGCTGAGCGAGCAGCCGTGTGGTCGCTAGAGAGCCATGTGGTCCCTAGAACCGCACGCTGAGCGCCGCACCGCCTCCGTCGGGACGCGCCAGAGGCGCGACGCCGAGCTGCGCCTTGAGCTCTCGCGACTGGTTCTAGTTCTCGCGCATGGAGCGTGGCGCAAGAAAGTAGGGGGTGTGTGTCGCAAACCGTCACGCGGGCAAGGAGCGGTCCGAGTACTCGACGAGAGCAGCGCGCTCGGGTACAGGTGAGGACCCATGGCGATCGATCCGACCAGTGCATCCATCGAGCGCGTTTTCCAGCGACTGAACGAATTGGAGCAAGCTGGCCTGATCGGTCCTTACGCCATCGGCGGCGCGTTCGCCTTCATCTACTACGCCGAGCCTTTCGAGACGGGCGATCTCGACGTGTTTGCGAACATCCCATCCAAAGGCATGCTGATCAGTCTGGCCCCGATCTACGAGCACTTGGGCAACCTGGGCTACCGCGAGGAAGACGAGACGATCATGATCGAAGGGATACCTGTGCAGATCCTGCCCGCCACTGGAGCGTTGGTGGAAGAAGCGATTCGGGATGCTGTTTCGATCGCGGTTGGCAAGACAACCACGCGCATCTTCACGGCGGAACACGCGGTTGCGGTCGCCCTCCAGACGAACCGAGCGAAAGACCGGATGAAGATCCTTCACCTGCAGGAAACCGCGGCTACCCCACTAGACCGTCAGCGGCTAGAACCCATCTTGCAGCGCTATGGCCTGCTCGATCGCTGGCGGAAATTCGAGGAGTCGACTCGTGGGTGAAACACCTCGGCAGGTGCTCGACCGGGTGCTCAAGGCCAAGGAGGCTCATCGCCGCAAGCTCGCGCAGCTTCCTTTCGACGAAAAGATTCTCATGGTTCTGCGGATGCAGCGGGTCAGCCGGCAACTTAAGCAGGCGCAGCCAAGGCGTTGACGCATCGCGGGGCCTGCGCCTGTTTCTCTGATCATTGCGGCTCGTTGGCTTGGTGCCGCTGACGATCTGTCCGGTCATCATCCCCGGCAGCGCCACCAGGCCGACCGTGAGCAGGCCGTTGATGGTCGGCAAGAGCGCTGCCCGGAGCGTGGCGCGCACCTGCCGCTCCAGCGCCTGCCGCGGCGTCGCGCCGAGCGCGAGCAGCGCTTCCACCTGATCGGCCTCGCTGCTGGTGGAGGCGAAGATCCGCTCGAAGACGAGCGCCACGACGTTCATCGCGTTGGAGAGCATCATCCCGCTGATGGGAACGAGGTAGCGCGCCTCGTACCACGGATGCAGCGGCACGACTGCGGCGAAGACGGGCACCAGCGCGACCAGCCCGCCCGCGCCGATGGCGGCGATCGCCCGCGGAAAGAGGACGCTGCGCGGCGGGCCGTGCTCGACGCGCCGGGCAGCGGTCGCTGCGGCGGCGATTAGCATGACCGCGAGCAGCAAGAGAGCGCGAGGCGCGGCAAGGTGATGTCCACGTAGCTCATGCATCCACCGAAAGCCGTCCGCGCTCGCAGCGGTACCGTCTTCCGCCCAGCGCGCGCGCGTGCGCTTCGACGTGCGTGACCATCACCACCGACAGGCCGCGCGCGGAGAGAGCGCGCACCAGCGCGACGATGCGCTCGCCGGCCTCGGGATCGAGCGCCGCAGTGGGCTCGTCGAGGATCAACACCTGGGGCGCATTGGCGAGCGCGCGCGCCAGGGCGACCCGCTGCTTCTCGCCGCCCGAGAGCGTGCGCGCCTCGCGCTGCAGGATCGGAACATCGAGCCCGACGGCGCCGATCAGCTCCTGCGCCTGCGCGTCGGCGAGCGGCTTGCCATGCAGCGCCGGGCCGGCCTTGAGGTTGTCTCGCACCGTCCCCTCGAACATCGCAGGCTGTTGCGCCAGGAACGCGACGCGAGTGCGAAACTGCGTGGGCGCGATCTCGCGCGCATCCTGACCGTCGAGCAGGACGGTCCCCTCATCCGGCTCCACCAGCGTCGCGAGGGCGCGGGCGAGCGTGGTCTTGCCGCTGCCCGAAGGACCCTGGATGGCGACGGCCTCGCCAGGCTGCACCTGGATCGATGCGTCGTCGAGGATCCTGCGGCCCTCGCGCAGCACCACGAGCCCTCGTCCCTCGAGCACGGAACTCATTTCGCAGGCGCGGCAGCGGTGGCGTGCGGCGCAGCGGCGGCCGCAGGCGCGGCGGATGCCTGCGGAGCTCCGGGCGCCGGCGGCCTCACCTTCACCAGCATCCCCTCGGCGAGGTTGCCGGCGGGCGCGGCGATCACGTCTTCCTTGCCCGTGAGCCCGTCGACGATCTCGACATCCTGACCCTGATCGCGCCCGATCTGCACATGAATGAAGTGCACCTTCGAGTTGGCGTCCACGGTTGCGACGCGCGTCCCTTGCGCGTCGACCACCAGTGCGCTCACCGGGATGACGGTGATGCCGTGCGCGAGCGGCGCCGGGAAGCTGACGTCGACATAGGCGCCGGGGAAGAGCTCGCCCTTCTCGTTGGCCACCTCCGCCTCGACGGTGAGCGTCCGCGTCGCCGGATCGAGGGCGCCCGCGTTGCGCGTGATCTTCCCGGCGAAGTCGCGCCCCGGGTACTGCCGCGCGCGCACCTTCACGGCCGCCCCGACCGCGATCCCCGAAGCAAACGTCTGCGGCACCTTCACGTACACGTCCAGTGGGTTGGAGATGGCGATCATATACAGCGGCTTGCCCGACGCGCTCCCCGGCGTGACCAGCGTTCCGCGCTCGATGTTCCGCTCGGTGATGGTCCCGGCAAACGGCGCGGTGATGCGCGCGAACGCCTTGAGCTGTTCGAGCTGGCGGACGTTTGCGGTCTGGGCAGCGATGGACGCCTGCGCGGCGTGCACGTTGGCCACGCCCACGTCGGCCTGCGCCCGGGTCTGGTCGGCGTCCTGCTGGGAGACGAAGTGTTGCGCCAGGAGCTCCTGGTACCTCCGGGCGGTGACGGCGGCGTATCTCTCGTTCGCGGCCGCCTGCTCGAGCGACGCCTTCATCTGTCCCAGCGTCGCGCGCGACTGCTGCAGCTGCTGATCGAGATCGGGCGTGTCGATCTCGGCGAGGAGCTGACCCTGGGTCACTTTGTCGCCGATGTCGACCAGCCAGCGGCGGACGTAGCCGGTGGCGCGCGCGTAGACGGCGGTCGACTCGAGCGCCTGGAGGCTACCCGGCAAGCTGAGCATCCGGACCTTGCTCTCGACCCGAGGGTGGATCGCGTCGACGCTCGGAGTAGCGGCGGACGCGGCTATGGTGTCCGCGGCGAGCGACTTCTGCGCGCGGTGGCGCGGCAGATATCCGACCAGGAAGAGCGCGGCCAGCGCGGCCATCGCAAGCGCGATGGCCAGCGCGCGCCGCTTGTGGGGGACTTCGACGGGAGGGTGCGGCAGTTCGGCGGTGCTCATCGTGCTTCCCCTTTGCGCATGACGCTGTACATGGCCGGAACGAAGAAAAGCGTGGAGAAGGTGGCGAGCAGAAGGCCGCCGATCACCGCCCGCCCGAGCGGCGCGTTCTGCTCACCACCCTCGCCGAGCGACAGCGCCATCGGCATCATGCCGACGATCATCGCCAGGGCCGTCATCATCACCGGGCGGAGCCGGGTCTTGCCGGCGAGGAGCGCGGCCGAGAGAGGCGACAGGCCTTCGGCCAGCCTCTCGTTGGCGAAGGTGACCATGAGGATGCTGTTGGCCGTGGCCACGCCGACGGTCATCATCGCGCCCATCAGCGCCGGCACGCTCAGCCTCGTCCCGGTGAGGAAGAGCATCCAGGCGATTCCGGCGATGGCGCCAGGCAGCGCGGTCAAGATGATGAGCGGATCGAGCCACGACTGGAAGTTGACGACGATGAGCAGGTAGACGAGCAGCACGGCGAAGAGGAGGCCCATCTCCAGCCCGCTGAACGACGCGTTCATGCTCTGCGCCTGGCCGATCACGTGGACGGTTGTCCCGCGTTGCAGCTTGGGCTGGATGTTCGCGACGATCTTCGAGATCGCCGAGCTGACCGAGCCCAGGTCGGTGCCGTCCACGTTCGCCTGCACGTCGTAGGTGGGCGCCACGTTGTAGTGCGTGATGTTGGTGGCCGTCGCCGTCCGCGAGATGGCGGCGACGTTGCCGAGCAGTTGCTGCTGGCCGGGCGTCCTGGCGGTCAGCGGGGTCGCGTTGAGCGCGTCTAGAGAGTCGACCTTGTACTGCGGCGTCTGCACGGCGACGAGGTACTGGACCCCTCTCTTCGGATCGAGCCAGAAGTTGGGCGAGGTCTGCCCGCTGGAGGAAAGCGAGATGAGCAGATCGCTCGCGACGCCGCGCTGGGTGAGGCCGACCTGATCGGCCAGCGTCCGGTCGATGTCGACCTTCACCGAGGGCGTGGCGACCACCTGAGTGCGGTGCACGTCCACCGCACCGGGCACCGCTTCGATCTGCTTCACCAGTTCGTCCGCGATGGCCAGGTTCTGCGGTTGATTCGCGGTGGGCCCGACGATCTGCACGTCGATGGGAGCGGAAAGCCCGAAGTTCAAGGTCTGAGTCGAGATGTCCGCCGGGAGGAAGAAGAAGATTTCTTGGGGGAACGAGGCCCGCAGATCGTTGCGCAGCTCGCGGACGTAGTCGGCCGTGGGATGATGGTTCGCCTTCAGCGAGACGAGGATCTCTCCGTCTGCCGTGGAGATCATCGACGGATCGCCGAGCGCGAGGTTGATCCCGCTCACCGGCACGCCGATCTCGTCGAGCGTTCTGTCCAACTCGCTCGCCGGGACCACCTTGTGGATGTGCTCTTCCACCTGTGCGAAGAGCTTCTGCGTTTCCTCGATGCGCATCCCCGCCGGAGCGCGCACGTGCAGGCGCAGCTGTCCGCCGTCGACTGCGGGGAAGAAGTCCTTGCCCAGGAGCGGAAAGAGCGCTGCCGAGCCGATGGCAAAGGCGAGGCCCAACCCGATGACGAGCGGCCTGCGCGAAAGCGCCTTCTCCAGCGCGCGGCCGTAAGCCTCGACCAGGCGCTGGAAGCCGCGCTCGAACGCCATCGCCCAGCGCGGCCGGTGCTCGTGCGCCCCCGGCTCCATTTCCTTGCCGAGAAGGAACTGCATCATCGTCGGCACCAGGGTGCGCGAGAGGAAGTACGAGGTCAGCATGGGGATGACCACCGCCATCGCCAGCGGAACGAAGAGCGATCGGGCGGCGCCGGAGATGAAGTAGACCGGCACGAAGACGATGCAGATGCAGAGCGTGGAGACGAAGGCGGGGACGGCGATCTCCTGCGCGCCGTCGAGGATGGCCTGCACCAGCCCTTTCTTCATCGACGCGTGCCGGTGGACGTTCTCGATCGTCACCGTCGCGTCGTCGACGAGGATGCCGACGGCGAGCGCCATCCCTCCCAGCGTCATCAGATTCAGCGTCTGACCGAGCAGGTGGAGGACAGTCACCGAGACGAGCAGCGAGAGCGGGATCGAGACCAGCACGATCAGCGTGCTGCGCCAGCTGCCGAGGAAGAGCAGCATCATCAGTCCGGTCAGCCCGGCGGCGATGAGCGCTTCGCGCAGAACCCCGCTCACCGCCGCACGGACGAAGACGGATTGATCGAAGACGAGTGCGGTCTTCAGCGACTGGGGCAAGGTGGCCATGATCCCGGGGATCGCCGCGCGCACGCGGGACACCACGCTGAGCGTGCTCGAGCCCTGCGCCTTGAGGATGGGTTGGATGGCCGCCTTCCGCCCGTCGGCCAGGACCACGCTGGTTTGGGGCGCGAACCCATCGCGCACGTGAGCGACGTCCTTGATGAACACCGTGGCGCCGTTCACCGTCTTGATGGGCAGGTTGTTCAGCTCGTCGACGATCCCGGGGCTGGCGTTGACGACCAGCGGGTACTCCTGCCTGCCCATCTTGACCGTGCCGCTGGGGAGGACCAGGTTCTGGGCGTTGACGGCGTTCGAGACGTCGCTCGGCGACAGCCCCAGCGCGTAGAGCTTTTCCAGATCCAGGTCGACCACGATCTCGCGCACCTTTCCGCCGAGCGGCAGCGGGAGCTGCGCTCCCTGCACGGTGGCCAGGCCGGTGCGGAAGAAGTTCGACCCCAGGTCGTAGAGCTGCTGCTCGGTGAGGATGTCGCTGGTGAGGACCGCTTCCAGAATGGGAACGTTGGAGGCGCTGTAGCGCATGATCAGAGGGGCCGTCGCTCCCGGCGGCATGGTCTTGAGGATGGTCTGCGCTTCCGCAGTCACTTCGGCGACGGCGCCTTCGACATTGGTGCCAGGCTGCAGGAAGATCTTGGTGACGCTCACGCCGTTGAGCGACTGGCTCTCGGTGTGCTCGATGCCATTGACGGTGCCGGTGGCGGAGCGCTCGAACGGGGTGGTGATGCGGGCGGCGACCTCGTCGGGCGAGAGGCCCGCGTAGGTATTGACGACCGCGATCACCGGAATGTCGATCTCCGGCAGCATGTCTGTGGCCATGCTGGCGAGCGTCACGACGCCCATGATCACGATGAGCATGGCCAGCACGACGAACGTGTACGGGCGCTTCAGTGCGATGCGGACGATCCACATGGCTAGGTCCCCCCTCGGCCAAGCGCCTGGATGAGCTGCGCCCGCGCGGTGGCGAGCTGGAAGTCCGCCGAGACGACCTGCGTGGAGGCCGCGGTCAGCGCCACCTGGGCGTCGCTCAATTCAATGATGTTGCCGATACCGGTTCGATATCTGCCCTCGGCGAGCTGGAGACGCGCTTTGGCGTTGGCCTGCGCCTCGCGCGCGCCCACCTGCGACGCCTTTGCGGCCGCCACCGCGAGGCGCACCTGCTCGACCTGCAAGCGGATCTGCTGGCGCTGGGAATCGACCTGCGCCTTCAGATTGCGGATGCGCGCCTCGGCCTCGCGAACGGAAGCGTCGGTATACCCGCCTTGGTAGAGGAACCAGGTCAATGAAATGCCGACCTGCGCGTTCCAGTTCTGGCGATCGACCGCGTCGCCGCCCTCCACCAGCCCGCCGACGGCGGCGATGGAGGGCGCGTATTGGCCGCGGATCGAGCTGATGCTGAGCCGCTGCGCGCGCAACTGATCGGCGAGCGATGCCACGTCCGGCCGCGCCTTGAGCGCTTCGGCGAGCAGCGCGTCGGTGGGCGCGTCCTCGCCCGCCGCCGGCCCGAGCGATTCGTCGGCGACGTCGAAATCGATGGGCCCTTCGACGCCCATCGCCTGGTTGAGCTGTGCGCGGGATTGCGAATAGTTGTTCCGGGCATTGATCAATTGCACGCCCGCCGTGGCCAGGTCGGAGCGCGCTGGCGGAAAACTCGGACTGCGCGGCCGCCTCGGCGGAGGCCTGCTGCGACCGCCAGCGCTCGCTGGTCTGTCCGAAGTCGTAGAGGAGCTGGTAGACGGTGATGCCGCTGGAGAAGAAATTGTAGGTGGTGGAGGTCGAGGTGCTGCCCGCGGTCCCTTGGTTCCTTGGGGGCAGGCCCGGGCGGAAGATGAAGTTCGCAGTCCCGCGCTCGTAGCCGGCGGTGGCGGCGACCTGTGGCAACAGCGGAGCGCGAGCCTCGTCGGCCAACGCGGTGGCGGCCTCGGTGCTGGCGTGCGCCTGGCGGAGCTGCGGCTGATGCGCGCGCGCCGTCTCGATCGCCTGGTCGAGAGTGAGGACGCGCGCAGCGGCGGTCAGAGCGAGGGCTGCTGAAAGGAGCGGGGTCATCGGCTTTCTCCTGCTGAAGCGTCCTCGATCGATCTCGCCACCGTCGACACCAGGCTCATCAGGTCGTCGAGATCGAATGGCTTGGCATGCGCACGTCGGAGATGACGAGATCGAAGCGGACGGGCGGCTCGCCCTCGAGGCCCTTGGCCAGCCGTTCCAGCGCCTCGGTACCGGTGCTCGCCTCGTGGACCTCGAAGCGTGATTTGCGCAGCGCGCGAGCGAGGAGCGCGCGCATGGCGGAGTCATCTTCGGCGAGAAGAATTCGCATGGACCAAAGGCAGTGCAGCAACGGTGCCAACGGAACGCCCTGCTGATTCGTCGAATGAGGCGGTGGACCGGGCGTGGAAAATCTCCACGCTGATCGGCGATCGCCCTCGAAGAAATGCGGTTGTCGAGTTTTTCAACGGTCCCGCGCCGTCGATTCGCGGCGCGTATACTCGCGCCCAAGCCCCATGCGACTCGCGCGCAAGCTCATCCTCGCCGTGGTGATCGGCATCGTGCTGGTGGTGATCGCCCGCGACTATTCCGCCGTCCGCGAAGACCTTCGCCTTTACCAGGCTCGCATCGACGACGATGTCGCCACGCTGGGGTATGGGCTCAGCGTCACGCTGGCGCAGGTCGTGCGCGACAGCGGACCGGAGGCGGCAGAGAGCTTGATCGAGCGGCGAAACGAAGGCGACCGGATCCGGATCCGCTGGGTGGCCATCGATGTGCCGGCGACCGACAAGCGCGCCGTCGACCTGCCGCCCGAAGCGATCGCCGAGCTGCGGCAGGGAAGGCTCGCACGCCTGGAGCGAGGGAGCGGAGAGTCAGCGCGGCTCTTCGTCTATCGGCCCTTCTTCGGCCAGCAGCCGGTGCACGATCTCGCCGAGGCGTCGGAGTCGCTGGCGCCGATCCACGAGAGGGCGCGGCAGCAGATCGTCAGCATGTTGGTGGAGTCGATCGCCATCCTCCTGCTGGCCGCCGGCGCCACCTTCGCGCTCGGTTTCCGCTTCGTCGCTCGCCCGGTTCAGGAATTGGTGGCGCAGGCGCGCCGCATCGGCGCAGACGATCTCTCGCAGCGGCTCCACCTGGCAGGCCACGACGAGCTATCGGAGCTGGCGGTGGAGCTGAATCTCATGTGCGATCGGCTCGTCGCCGTGCGCGATCGACGCCTGGCCATGCAGCGCCAGATCGAGGACGAGAGCGCCGCCAGACTCGCCGCCCTCGATCAATTGCGGCACGCCGACCGGCTCGCCACCATCGGTCAGCTCGCTTCGGGCGTCGCGCACGAGCTGGGCACGCCGCTCAATGTCGTGGCGGGTCATGCCAAGATGATCGCCTCTGATGAGGCGCCCGAGGAGAACCGCGACAGCGCCCGGGTGATCGCCGAGCAGGCCGCGCGCATGACCGCCATCATCCGGCAGCTGCTCGATTTCGCCCGGCGCAACAGGCCGCAATTGAAGGTCGGCGATCTCGCTGCCGTCACCGGGCACACCATCCAGATGCTCTCGCCCCTTTCGCTGCAGCGCCGGATCGAGCTGCGTCTCTCGATCGCGCGCCCGAGCGCGCGCGTCCGCATGGACGAGGCGCAGATTCAACAGGCGATCACGAATTTGATCCTCAACGCCATCCAGGCCATGCCCGGCGGCGGCGTCGTCGCCGTGGACCTGGCCGACGCGCGGCAGGCCGGGCGAGAGTACGTGCGCCTGGCGATTCAGGACCAGGGACCGGGCATCGCGTCCGAAGATCTGCCGCACATCTTCGAGCCCTTTTTCACCACCAAGGCCGTCGGCGAAGGCACCGGGCTGGGACTCTCGGTCTGCTATGGCATAGTCCAGGAGCACGGCGGCTTCATCGAGGTGGAGAGCGCGGTGGGCGCGGGAACCCGGTTCTCCGTCTTCCTGCCGGCGGTGAGCGGGGGCGCGGGAGGTTCGACGACATGAGCAACGCCGTTCTCATCGTCGACGACGAGGTTGCCATGTGCGAGATGCTGGCCAAGGGCCTCTCGCGCAGGGGCTTCCAGTGCCAGGTCCGCACCGCGGGCGACGAGGCGCTGGCCTTGATGGAGCGAGAGCCGTTCGACGTGGTGGTGACCGACCTCAACATGCGCGCGATGGATGGCCTCGAGCTGTGCGCGCGCATCGCGGCGAATCGGCCTGACGTCCCGGTCGTCGTCCTCACCGCCTTCGGCAGCCTGGAGACGGCGGTCGGCGCCATTCGCGCCGGCGCCTACGACTTCATCACCAAGCCGGTCGAGATCGAGGCGCTGGCGCTGGCGGTCGCGCGCGCCGTGCAGCACCGCGCGTTGCGCGAGGAGGTCAAGCAGCTGCGCCGCGCGCTCGACGAGTCGCGCCGCTTCGACGAGTTGATCGGCGAGAGCGCCGCCATCAAGAAGCTGCACGCGCTGCTCACGCAGATCGTCGACTCGGACGCCTCGGTGCTCGTCACCGGCGAGAGCGGCACCGGCAAGGAGCTGGTGGCGCGCGCGCTGCACCGGCTGGGCGCGCGCAAGGCGGGGCCGTTCGTGGCCATCAACTGCGCGGCGGTGCCGGAGTCTCTCCTCGAGTCCGAGCTGTTCGGCCACGCCCGCGGCGCCTTCACCGATGCGCGCTCGGACCGCCCCGGCCTCTTCGTCCAGGCTTCGGGCGGGACGCTCTTCCTCGACGAGATCGGCGACATGCCGCTCGGCATGCAGGCCAAGCTCCTGCGCGTCTTGCAGGAGCGCAAGGTGCGGCCGGTGGGCGGCGACCGGGAAATTCCCTTCGACGTGCGCATCGTCGCCGCCACCAATCGCGATCTCGAATCCGCCGTCGTCGAGAAGCACTTTCGCGAAGACCTCTACTTCCGCATCAACGTCATCGGGGTCGACGTGCCGCCCTTGCGCGCGCGCGGAAACGACGTGCTGCTCCTGGCGCAATCGTTCGTGGACCATTTCGCCGCGCGCAGCGGCAAGCGGGTGACCGGAATCGCGGCGCCCGCTGCCGAACGGCTGCTGGCCTACAACTGGCCGGGCAACGTGCGCGAGCTGCAGAACTGCATCGAGCGCGCGGTCGCAGTCACCCGACTCGAGCAACTCGGCGCCGACGATCTGCCGGAGCGCATCCGCGAGCATCACGTCTCGCACGTGCTGGTGGCGGGAGAAGATCCGTCCGAGCTGGTGCCGATGGAGGAAGTCGAGCGCCGCTATATCGACCGGGTGATGCAGGCCGTCTCGGGGAACAAGACGCTGGCGGCGAAGGTGCTCGGGTTTGATCGGACGACGCTGTACAACAAGCTCAAGAAGCAACGCTGAGAGATCTGGGGACACTATACGCAACTCAGCGTGCCAACACGGGCGTCGGGCTGCGACCGCGACCTGCGACGCCGACCGCGACCTGCGACCGCGACTTCGACCGCGACCTGCGACCGCGACCTGCGACCGCGACCTGCGACCGCGATTGCAACCTCAGTGGAACGAGAGCGCAGGGTCCAACTCGCGTGCTGCCGCGACGACCATGGCTGCCTCATCGCTACGGCCGGCGGCGATGAGACAGCGGTGAACCTGTAATGCTGCGTTCCGAAACTGGGCGGCGATGTGCCCGCGCAGCTCGTCGAACTCCGCGTCGTCCATCTCAGGCGGTCGATGCTCCGCGAATTGACCGATGATCTCGTGGTGCTGGCGCACGGAGGCAACCGGGTCCACATAGACACGACCCGCATCGGCCCAGCGCTCACGCTCGATCAGCAACGGAACCACGGCTCGTTCCAGCAGCGGGGCGAGCTCCGTTTTCGAGGCGAGCTGCTCGCGTTCGCGATCGTACCACTGCAGCGTCTTCTCTAGCTCGCCAAGCGCCTGGTTCAGCGCGACCCAGTCATCGAATGACGCCGGCACACTCTCTGGCTGTGGCGCCGCCGCATCACGGAGCGTTGCGAACTTCGTACGGGCCGGGGGATGCCGGCCGACCAGATCGCCGATCTCAGCGAGCATGAACGAGAAACGCACGCCGACCATCGCAGGGTCGTGCTCCAGCACGTGCTGCCAAAGCCACACGTAGGCATCCGTCGCCTGGTCGAGCTTGCCGGCGTTGGCGAGCGCGCGAGCGAGTTTCATCCGCCCGAACATGTTGGCCGGCTGCTCCGCGGCCTCCGCGGTCAGCTTGACCAGCGAGTTCTCGCCCCACATCACGCCATCGAGCCAGGAGAGCAGTTCAGCCGGCTGTTTGAGTCCGACGGCGCGATCGAACTCGACCCCATCTTTGAACGCGATCACCGTCGGCATCGCGCGAATTTCGAACTGCTTCGCGGTTGCCGGCTCCGCGTCCACGTCGATCTGGATCGCAATGGCGTGCTGCCGGATCCAGTCGATGACCGCCGGGTCGATCCAAGCGGTGCGGTCCATCACCTTGCAGGGGCCGCACCATCCGGCGGTCGCATCGAGCAAGAGCAACCTCCCCTCACGTCGTGACGCCTCGAGCGCCGAGGTGTAGTCCAGATCGGCGAACACGGGTGGTTTGCTCATCGATGCTCCTTCAACTCGCCCGCCGCCATCCAGTGCAAAATACGTCGCTGCGGCTTTCGAGGGACGCGACGGCTATGTCGTGACCGGCGATCAGGCGTTTCTCGCTCTCCGGGAGTACGCGGGCGTGACCATCATGACGCCTCGATCGTTCCTTTGAGAGATCTGGGGACACCATACGCAACTCCGCGTGTCAACATTGGGCGTCGGGTTGCGACCGCGACTTGCGACCGCGGTCGCGACTTCGACCACGACTGCGACCTGCGTCTGCGCCCTCCGCGCTGTCTTCGACGCGAACGTTTACATCAGCGCCATCATCCACCCAGGCGGCACGCCGGGCCGACTCGTCGAGAGATTTCTTCGCGACCAGGCCTTCGAGATGGTGCTCGCGCCCGCCATCGTGGATGAGGTGCTGAGAGCCCTCGCGTATGCGAAAGTTCGCAAGCTGCTTCGCGGCATCGATGCGCAGCTCTGGTTTGAGGACATCGTCGTGCTGGCAGACCTCGTTGCCGGCGCACAACAGCTCTCCGGCGTCTGCGAAGACCCGGACGATGACAAATACATCGCTGCGGGTTTCGAGGGACGCGCCGGCCATGTCGTCACCGGCGATCAGGCGTTTCTCGCTCTCCGGGAGTACGCGGGCGTGACCATCATGACGCCTCGATCGTTCCTTGATCTCCTGGGTTTGTGAGCGGACCCCACTCGACGCGACGGATCCGACCGCAGAGCGCCTCGCGTCGACGAGCGCCAACAATCTGTGGGCGGACTATGCTGAGGCACGGCTCGGAGGATCAGATGCGGCTCCGCTATCTCGTCTTGAGCGCTGTATTCGCTGCAGACATTCTGCCTGCCCCGCCCGGCAGCGCGGACGAGTTCAAGAATCCGCCGATCATCGAGGTCCGATCACCTGGCGGCGACCTGGCCATCCGTGCGCGCCGAGGCACGGCTTTCATCCCAGGGCTGGGCAACGTGGAGCAGGTCTACGGTTACGACATACGCCGGGGCACGACTTTCCCGCGCGAAGGGGCAGTGCCGACAGCCGTACCGCTGATGCCGCCAGTCATCGCGGTCGACCGCGGGAGCACGCTGCGGATTCTCTACCGCAACGAATTGCTGGCGGCGGACGTCGCGGGGAAGCTCCAGCCGACCGAGTCGAACCTGCATACGCACGGCCTCATCGTCTCACCCAAAGGGACCGGATTCGAAGGCACCGGTCGCGACCGCGTCTACGGCGATTGCATCTTCGTGAAGGCTTCCACTGCAGGCGGCGGCACGCCCGGCCACGCGCACTCCCGTCCGGCGCGGGGTTCCGGGGATGCGCAGGGAGATCCTTGCTCGCTGGATCCCGGAGCGAGCTTCACGCGCACCGAGAACGGCGACATCCGCTACAGCTACGTGATCGCCCGCGACCATCCGAGCGGGATTTACTGGTTCCACCCGCACCCGCACGGCCTGTCGGAAGTGCAGGTGGCGAACGGCCTCGCCGGATTGATGTCGGTCGGCAGCCTCTGGGACCACGCTTACCTCAAGTGTCGCATCACGGCGTCGCCCGATGATGCAGGGTTGGACGGCTGCCAGGATCAGGAAGCGCAACGCGAGGAGCTGGCGGCCGAGCGCCGAGCGGACGCTGCCGGTGGCTTCCTTCAGGTTCGATACCTGGCTCTCAAGGACATCCAGGTTTCGAAGCTGAAGGGAAGTCCTGGCGGCCCGGGCAAACCGAGGTTCCGGCTCATCGAGTTCCCTCTGCGGCCCAGTCAGGTATGTCGATGGACTGGCCCTCCCGGGCCAGTGCTGGCAGAAGGAGCGTCCCGACGAGCGGTGGATCTTCACCGTGTCCGGGCAGGTCCATCCCCGCATTACGGTCAAGGCTGGGCAGTCCGAGGTCTGGCAGATCGCCAACATCAGTGCCGACGTGACCTACCGCCTCCGCCTGGAGACCGTCGAGGAAAAGCCGAGGCGTCTCGCGTTCGAGGTGCGGGCACGCGACGGAGCCCCGTTCCTGCCCGATCGGACGAGGCGGAGACCGACCGAGATCGTGTTGATGCCCGGTGCCCGCATCGGGGTGCTCATGGAACGCTGCAGCCGGGGAAACGTTGCCTCGAGCACGAACGACCCTCGCGACTGTGTCGATCCCTCGCAGACGGTCCAGGCGCGGCTGCGAACGGCCGGAGTCGCGACCGGCATCGATGCTGACAGCGGCGATCAGTGGCCTGCCATCGACCTGGCTTCCGTCGTCTTCGAGGCCGCGCCAGAAGCTGCAAGCGCGACAACCCGATCGATTCCGGCGCCGTCGCCCAGGCCGGTGAGCTCCGAACCCGTCAGCCCCGAGACCCCACCCTCCTCTCCGGCGCCAGCCGGCCGGGTATCCGCACCGTTGCCGTCCCCGGCGTCAGGTTCCTGCGATTACAGTCGATACCAGGCGGGTCCCGCCGACTTGAGGGTCGATTCCAACCTGGTACGCCTGATCCGCTTCAACAATCGGGATTTCGGCGAGCACGGTGGAGAGCTGTTCGGCATTCACGTCGAGAATTTCCGCATGCTGGACCAGGCGGGAAAGTCGATCGCCGTGGCCGATCTTCTGGCCGAGGGCCGAGCCGAACGGGGGGAGAACCAGGCGTCCGCAATCGCCTCGATCTCGCTCGACGATCCCTGCTGGAAGGACGCCGCCGGCGAGCACGGAGATCCTGCGGAGTTCGCAAAGTTCTATCCCGCGTTCAAGATGGACGGCGATCCCAACCTTACTGCTGCCTATGGCGCGCGGGAGTATTGGCTGCTCGTCAACGACAGCGACGAGTGCCACAACTTCCACATTCACCAGACGAAGTTCATGGTTCTCGACGCA
>WNFI01709131.1_pt1 | contig 19283 bp, 22 predicted proteins | sample 5400471 | NCBI WGS metagenome assembly WNFI01 (sample SAMN13153348, study PRJNA577476) | soil metagenome | isolation source: 100 cm saprolite on Douglas fir-dominated hillslope | place: USA:California | collected 2013-09-17 | reverse complement strand
TGGATGTGGAAAGGCCATGTCGTTCGACGACTTCTTTCGAAGAGATCGGCCTAGCAAGACGCTGCGGCAATAAGACGACTCGCATGAAAACGGGACAAGAATTCGGAGGCATAGAGATCCAATGAATCCATCGGAACGTATTGACCAGCTGATCGCAGGACTCACAGACTGGCGTGGCAAGACGCTCGCCAGCATCCGCAAAATCATCCTTGAGGCCGACCGGGAGATCATCGAGGAATGGAAGTGGATGGGAAGCCCAGTGTGGTCTCACGACGGAATAATCGCGGTCGGCAATGCCCACAAAGATAAGGTGAAGCTTACCTTTTCCCACGGGGCGAGCCTCCCAGATCCTGACAAGCTCTTCAACGCGGGCCTCGGAGGCAGCGCGTGGCGAGCGATCGATTTTCTCGAGGGCGATAAGATTAATGAGAGTCCTCTAAAAAATCTCGTCCGTGACGCCGTTGATTACAATCAGATCAAATTGAAGAGGAAAGCGTCTGCGGGTACTCGAGCGAAAGTACATAAAAGTAAAAAGTGATGAAACGACTGCTGCTGGCGCTCCATTGCGCCATCCCGCGTTCCAGCGGCTTTGGCTGGGGCTGAGCATCTCGTATCTCGGGGACCAGTTCACCATCATCGCCTTGCTCTGGTTCGTGCTGCAGTTGACCGGCGCTGGTGCGGCGGTGGGCCTCGTCATCCTCTGCTTCGACCTCCCCGGCGTCGTCACCGGGGCGATCCTCGGGCGTCTGCTGGATCGCTACCAGCCGCGGCTGGTGATGGGCTACGACAACCTGGCCCGAGCAGCACTCATCGCGGCGATTCCCACGCTCTACGCCCTGGGATCGTTGCAGCTCTGGCACGTCTTCGTGCTAGCGTTGCTGGCCGGAGCGCTCTCGAGCAACCGCGGCTGGGGTGCGGGCGTTTGTGCCGCACCTGGTGGACGACGCCGCCCTCGATCGCGCCAACGCGCTGACCGCGACCAGCCTGCAATTTTCGTATCTCGCCGGCCCAGTGGCAGCAGGCTTCGCCGTCGCCAGGCTGGGCGGTCCCTGGGCGCTGTTCATCGACGCCGCCAGCTTCTTGCTGATGGGCCTGCTAGTGCTGACCCTGCCCACGATCACTCGCGAACCAGGTGTCGCACAGCATGCGGCAGCCAATCGCTGGCTCGGCTTCGGCGCGTTGTTCAGCCTGCGCTACGTGCCCGCGCTCACGCTCCTCTCGCTAGTGTTCTTCTTCTCCTACGGCCCGTTGGAGGCGGCCCTGCCGGTCTACAGCGTCCAGACATTACATGCCAACGCCGACGGCTACGGGCTGCTGTGGACCGGCTTCGGCGCGGGGGCCTTCGCTGGTGTGCTGACGCTGACCAAGCTCTCGCGCCGCTGGCGGCCGAGCATTGCCTTACCGATGATCGCGGTACTCTGGGGAGCGCTGCTGTGCCCCCTGTTTTTCATCCGACAGCTCCCGCTGGCGATGCTTGTTCCTCGGTGTGGCTGGTGCATCCTGGGCGCCCTATACGCTGATGGAAACCACTCTGCTGCAGCGGCTCGTCCCGACCGAGATACGCGGCTAGGTCTTTGGCGCGCGGCATTCGCTGGTGGTAGCGGCGGCGCCGCTGGGAGCCGCGTTCGGTGGCGTGCTGCTGCAGTATCTCTCGGCGCCGCGGGTGATCGCTATCTCTGGCCTCGCCTGCATCCTCGCCGGGCTGGGTGGCCTCGTCTCGTCCTCACTGCGTCAATTGCAACGCGGAAGCCCATAGGGTTCCAGCAGGGCGTGAACACCGATTAAGAGATTTGGGCGACATGGATGGGTTCTTTTCCGAGTATCCGTGTTCATCTGCGTGCATCTGTGGCTAAGTACGAATACTGAAACACCCCGCAGGAGACATCATGCCCCAGGCATAAATCGAGGAAGCGTGCCTGCTTGTCGCTGACGATACTCCACAAAATGTGGTATCTCTCGGTGGAGGTGTTTTCGATGGCTAGCCGGACTGTGCGGGTGCCCGCTTTGTTTCTGCTGCTGTGTGGCAGCGCGGCATTCTGCCAAATGTCGGCATCGCCTCTCGTGACGGTTCGTTCCCTGCCTGAGCACCCAATTGTCGAGGTGCGCGAGTACAACCGGTTCCTCAACTTTGACATGATTGTTCAGAATGCGAGTAGGTTGACACTGCGCATATCACAAATTGAATTAAGCGTGTATGATCCCGCGCGCCACTTGCTGCTGCGAAAGTCGATCAATACCGATGCATTTGCCCCCAGCATTGCTGTGATCGGCAAGCAGATCCTGGAGCCCGCCGAAACCCTGGACGTGTTCAATCCGTTTTCTGAATTCGAATCGTCTGTGTCGCTAACCGAGCTGCAGTATTCCTTCTGCATTCTGCGCGAATCGAACGAGCAACAGCGAGAGAACAATCGGCACAGATTACCGGATGACTGTGATTTCCGCGAGCACTTAGCTGTTAGCCCGCGCACATATAAAGACAAAACTGAGCTCATTCTGCCGTTGCGTGGGAAGATTTTCGTTTGGGAAGGGCACGATCTGTATGCACACCACCTACGAGTGCCGTTAGGTGATCCCAACGTGCAAGCAATCGGCATCACAGCAAACTCGAATGACTTCGCGAGCGACTTTATTTATCTGGATGCGCAAGGACGGGAGTATCATGACGATCCTCGCAGGCTGGATAACTGGTACGGTTACGGCAAGTCGATCTACGCGCCGGGTGCAGGCGTTGTTCTGGCAATTGCAAATGACATTCCAGAAAACTGGTTTGAAGACGAGAAGGCGACGAAGATCGGGCATCCAACACTGCCCTCTGGTAAAGATCCTAAGGACATCGGCAATTTCGTATTGCTCAATCATCAGAATGGCGAGTACAGCCTCCTTGTGCACATGAAGCCCGGTAGCGTGATCGTGAGACTTGGCGATCGCGTGCGGCAGGGTCAACTGCTGGGACGCATAGGCTTCGCCGGAGACTCGATCTTTCCCCATTTGCATTATTCGTTGATGGACGGCCCCGAAGTCTTCAAGGCATGGGGTATACCCGCGTACTTTTCGCAGTTCCACCGAGTTCTGGGAGCGAGTTCGATAGCCGTGAGGCAGGGGCCAGTGGACTCCGGCGATTTCCTGGAAAGCGAGGCTATATATTCCGATCCCAAATAGCGAAAAACCCCACCGTTGCTGTGATTTGGCGGGAGGCTTCGGACGCTTAAACTGAGAGAAAATTCAGTCGCTCCTGCTCTCGGTTCCCACCGGTCACTGCCAGGTTGCAAAGCGGCGGCCTGTTGGAACAATACGCTTCCACTTCGACTGCACGAGGAGCTTTTCGGAAAGATCGGCACCATTTCGGGTGAACAAGTCCAGCGTGGGGAAATTCCAACCGCCTTCCTTGGTAAATCGGACAATTCGCCAGCAAATTCGAAAAGAGTCCTACTGCGACACACCCTAGCTGTCGTTCAAGGAATGGCAAACTAGCGCCTTTCTTTCCGAGGCTGCCATCATGTTTTCAATGCAGGGTTGGGACCGCGTTGCGACAGCTCCGCGAACTCCGTTTTACTGAAGTCCTAACTCGGCTGACCTCGGAGACCTCAGTCCCGGCCAGCAGTTCAGACCTTCCACCGAAGCCTGCTCGTGGGAATTTAATACCTCCGCCAGAACACCCTAGCTATTGGTTTTTCTCCTGTCTCGTTGGACAAAATGAGCCCGATTATTCGGACGGTTGTGCTCTGGGGAGTAAGCCGTTGCGTTTAGAATTGCGAGATCATCGTGCGACAGCGGCGGGCGATCTGTTGTTCTTCCTGTGTGGGGACAACCTGGATCTTTTCCGCAGTGAGGCCGAGAAATTCGAGACCGTTCGTAGCTGCGGACCGGATGCGATCGCTGTGCTCTCCGATGCCGCCGGTGAAGACGAGAAGGTCCAGACCGCCGAGAAGAGCGATGTAGGCCCCGATTACCTTGCGTACCGAAACGGCAAAGACGTTCAGAGCGAGAGCCGCCTGCAAGTCGTTGGAGCGGGCACGTTCTTCCAGCGCCTTCACATCACTCTCGCCCGAGGAGAAAGCGAGAAGGCCGCACTTATGGTTGAGCAGATCTTCAAGCTCGTCGGCGCTGAACTTTTCATTGCGCAGGAGATAGACAAAGACGCCAGGATCAAGATCGCCGGAGCGTGTGCCCATAGGGATGCCGCCGGTGGGTGTGAGGCCCATGGTGGTGTCGATCGATACTCCGTTGCGCAGAGCGCACAGGCTGGCTCCATTACCGAGGTGCGCGAAGATGACTCGTTCGGGAAGCTGCTCACCGAAGTGATGAACGAGCGATTCATAGGAGAGGCCGTGGAAACCATAACGTCGAATCCCTTCGTCGAAGTAGCGCTGCGGCAGCGGTAGATGCGATGCCAGCTCCGGGATGGTCCGGTGAAAGGCATCGTCGAAGCAAGCGTAGTGTGCTGCCGAAGGAAAAATCGACTGTGCGGAGGCGATAAGCGCCAGTGCCTGCGGGATGTGCAGTGGCGCGAAATGTATGGCAGAGCGCAACTGATCCAGGACCTGCGGCGTGATGAGTTGGTGCGTGCGGAGCTTGGGCCCTCCGTGCACAATGCGATGGCCTACAGCCACGGGCACGGCAGGGATATGTTCCTTGATTGCTTCGGCGACGGCGGCGAGCGCAAGCCTTTGTGACTCGTGAATGCGCTCGCGCGCGACGAGCACGTTTCCGTCAGAAGATCGGATGTGTAACTTGCCGCTCTTACGCCCAATGTCCTCCGCACTTCCTGTCAATAGCGGCTCTTCGTCGGTTGCGCCGCGTCGGTAGACGCCGAACTTCAGGGACGAAGAGCCACTGTTCAGTGCGAGAATTAGATTGTCTTTTCCGGCCAGCTCTTCCTCCATGGCTACTGCGGCCATTTCCAGTTGCGAATCTCTTCTTTATCAATGCCTTCTGCGTGAGCGTAATTAATGCTGTCGATGATCTGGTCCTTTAGCCATTCTTTAACGTGTGCACCGATGGCTCGCAATCGCGGAACCCGGTCGATGACATCGGCGGCCAGGTCAAAGCGATCGACCTGATTGAGAATAGCGAGTTCCAGTGGTGTGTTGATGTTGCCCTTTTCTTTATAGCCGCGCACATGGAAGTTATCATGATTTGTGCGGCGGTAGGTGAGCTTGTGGATGAGCGCGGCATAAGAATGGAAGTTAAAGATGACAGGCTTGTCGTTGGTGAAGAGAGAATCGAAGTCGCGGTCGGAGAGTCCGTGCGGATGTTCCGTTTCTGGCATCAGGCGGAAGAGATCGACGACGTTTACGAAGCGGATCTTTAAATCGGAGAAGTGCTTTTTCAGGATCTCGACTGCCGCAAGTGATTCCATGGTCGCGATGTCGCCCGCGCAAGCCAGAACCACATCGGGATCCACGCCATCGTCTGTGGATGCCCAATCCCAAATGCCAATGCCCTTGGTGCAGTGGGTTACGGCATCTTCCATGGTGAGGTACTGAAGGTGATCCTGCTTGTCCGCGACAATGACATTGACGTAATCGCGCGAACGCAGGCAATGATCGGCCACACTCAGCAGGCAGTTGGCGTCCGGCGGCAAATAGATGCGGACGATATCCCGGCTCTTGTTGGTGACCACGTCAAGAAATCCTGGATCTTGATGAGTAAAACCATTGTGATCCTGCCGCCACACCAGAGATGTTATGAGGAGGTTGATGGATGGCACGGGTGCACGCCAGTCAAGTTCCTTCTTCGACTTCTCGAGCCACTTGGCGTGCTGGTTGAACATCGAATCGATCACGTGCACGAAAGCTTCATAAGTGGAGAAGAAACCGTGGCGGCCCGTAAGAACGTAACCTTCGAGCCAGCCTTCCAGCGTGTGTTCGCTGAGCATCTCCATGACGCGGCCGGAGACGTCAAGTTCGCCGCCGTCGGCGTCTTCCGGCTTGTACTCCGCGAGCCATGTTTTCTTCGAGGCGGCATAGATCGCCATGAGCCTGTTGGAGGCCGTCTCATCCGGGCCGAAGACACGGAAGGAGGTCATATTACGGCGCATCACTTCCGCAAGAAAGTGTGCGAGCACGTCGGTTGGTGGAGCATAGGTCGCGCCCGGCGCTTTGACTTTGACGGCAAAGTTGCGAAAGTCCGGCAGATCCAGCTCCTTCCGCAGCAGACCGCCGTTGGCGTGTGGGTTGGCCGAGATGCGGCGCGGGCCGGAAGGCGCGAGTTCCTGTAGCTCGGATATGAGGGTTCCGTGAGAGTCGAACAATTCTTCGGGCTTGTAGCTGCGCATCCAGTCTTCGACCATTTTCAGACTTCGTTTATTCGTGGCCGGATCGAGCACGGGCACCTGGTGAGCCCGCCAAAAATCTTCCACCTTGTGGCCGTCCACCTCTCTAGGTCCGGTCCACCCTTTCGGGGAACGAAGCACGATCATAGGCCAACGCGGACGCGAGGTGTCCCCTGTGGAACGGGCGCGCTGCTGGATCTCCCGAATCTCAAGGATGCACTGTTCCAGAGTTGAAGCCATCTTCTGATGCATGACGAACGGGTCGTTGCCTTCGACGAAGTATGGTTTGTGGCCGTATCCGGTCAGCAGCGCTTCCAATTCTTCATACGGTATGCGAGCCAGAATAGTTGGGTTCGCGATCTTGTAGCCGTTGAGGTGCAGCACCGGCAGCACGGCCCCATCGCGAATCGGGTTCAGGAATTTGTTGGAATGCCACGAGGTTGCAAGCGGACCGGTCTCCGCCTCGCCGTCGCCGACTACGACTGTGACGATGAGATCAGGATTATCGAACGCTGCTCCGTAGCCGTGCGAGATGGAGTACCCAAGTTCGCCGCCTTCGTGAATCGAACCCGGTGTCTCCGGCGTGCAGTGCGAGCCGATTCCTCCGGGAAAGGAAAACTGCCGGAAAAATTTCAGCATGCCCGCTTCGTCGCGGCTCTTATCCGGATAGATCTCGGAGTAGTGCCCTTCGAGATAGCAATTGGCGAGCGTCGCTGGCGCGCCGTGACCGGGGCCCGAGATGTACATCACATTTAAATCGTATTTCCTGATGAGACGGTTCATGTGAACCCAAACCAGAGATTGGCCAGGGTCTGAGCCCCAATGACCAAGGAGCCGATTCTTGATGTGCTCCGCCTTCAGCGGTTCTCGGAGAAGAGGATTCGCCCGAAGATAAATCATGCCCGCCGACAGATAATTGCAAGCGCGCCAATAGGCATCCATCGTCCGCAGCTCTTTGGACGAAAGGGGCGTCAGACCTTCCGTTGTGCCAGCCATAGACATTCTCCTAGGTTTGGACGTGCATGCGGGAATCGGGATCGGGAGCGATGCCGCTTCTACAGCGTAAACGGTTCTGGCATGGAAGAAAACGTCCCTTACAACAGTGCCGCCCTGGATTTCCTGACATGGCAAGGGACAATTGGCGACTGGATGATCGAAACACAAAGGAAACGAAAAGGAGGTCAGGCAATGAGCCAAGGCTTTCGGGCAGTAAAAGAAATATGGAATGTACACTCGTCCTGCTTCATTGAACCGGAGAAGCTGATCGTGCTGCTGCACGACCTTGCTGCCAGAGTAGGGACGGCAAGTGACGAGCACGAATACGGGGACAAGCAAGCTCTCTGGCTTGAAAACGGCAGGAAGGCTCTCGACTATATGGAAGCAGACGAGCGCTTCTGCGCCGCCAGCTTCACAGACAGTATGGAAGAACAAGGGATAGCCGTTAACAAGAATGACCTGATCACTTTGATCGACAATATGCGGAGCTTGTCGAAACAATGGCGGAGTTCCATCGGAAAACACGGGGAATTGTTGTTCTACATCGATGTTTTCTAACCCAGGCGTAACGTTCACCTCCAGAAGAAAACTTTGCTGACGTTAACAGCGTAATACATTGACGACTCCGTGGGCTGGGGTCTCTCGCATACTGCTCGTATGTGCCCATAGGCGAATACAAAGCGAAAATGATAAGATGACTGGCCATGGCCCGGCGTCCGGATCGCGAGAAAAACGAGGTATTGAGCGAGAACGACCTCAAGGAACTCCGTCACAACAGCAGACAGCAACCTGGACGACCGAACCCGATCTTCCGAAACGTCGGTCCGATGTTGATGGTCGTGCCCGCTGCCCGCGCAACGAATGCAGGCGCGGCGGCATAGGTCAGGCGAGTGAGCGCCGTAATGTTGAGAGCGATCATCTCGTCCGTCATGTCGACCTCGGTATTCAGCAGCGGCGTGATGGCGCCAATGCCGGCATTGTTGACGAGCATGGTGATGGCCTGATTTTCCCGCAGCAAGCTTTCGACCTTCTCGAGATCTGCCTTGTCGCTGAGGTTGGCCCGCAGCGGGGCGACTGAGCGTCCGGTCTCCTTTGTCAGTCGGGCGGAGAGTGCTTTAAGCTGTGCCTCGCTTCGGCCTACCAGGACAAGGTTGTAGCCACGCTTTGCGAGACGGTCGGCATATACTGCGCCAATGCCCCTGGAGGCACCGGTGATAAGGGCAGTGCCCTTCGTGCCGGAATCACTCATACTCTTCTCCTTTTCAATTTGGACTCTTCCCATCGCGGTTCGAACGGTGCTGCTCCTTGTTATGCTGCCACCTCAGGGGCGACCCATCACATGCAAGTGGGCATACGGTGAGCCTGCCCACATGATGTAGGCGCCGGTCGGCTTATGTGTGGTCGGCAGTCCCGTAGTCTTCGGATCAAACGGCCACATGATCATCCAGTGCGGCCCCACGGTGATTGCCGGACTGGTTTTGTCATTGGGGGCTGAATCGCTCCTCTGCGTAGCGCCTGCGAGCATATAAGTGATACCCGGGACCTTGTTGGTCGGTTCGGGTTTATGGGCTTTGGCGTCCGCGAACCACTGCAACGAAGCAGCGTCTACACACATGGGCGGCTCCACAATCACCTTGGGGTTTCCAGGCATGCAGGTGAAACCGTTGCTGCCCTCGCGCAGGACTACAGTGTATTGCCTTCCGCATCGGTGTCAATAATTCGAGCTGATCTGGCAATGTCATCAGGTCCGGCGGACATCGCCCGCGCTATTTTGCCTTGCAAAGCATCGCTGGCGTCCGTTGTAGAGTTTTGCACCAGAGTTCTCGCCTGGATCGGCTGTCCAAAATTCGTCTCTGCGACTAGAAGCATAGCGGTGGCAACCGCGAGGAAGGAAAGTGTTCCTTTTGCAAGCTTCATATATCCCTCTTAGCCCGATCAGATGACTGATGCGACCGATCGGTCGCATGGAAGGCAAGATAAATTTGTTCTGCGAGTTCGCGTGAAGGATGCGAATTATTGAGGGCTAGACTGAGAGACCTGTTCTCTGAGCAGAGTTCGCTACATCAAAGAAGCGGGAGACAACGTAAGAGGATTACCGTCCTTCGGCCTTCTGGCCGCGAAGCGCCATACACGTGGAAGCCGCTTTCGCGATCAATCGGTTTTCCTCGTCGGTAATGGTGCACTCGACATAGCCGATCGTGTGGCCTCGCCGCACGACCGTTCCTTCCGCTTTGAGTTGCGCCTGCCAGACCGGGCGAAAGAAAATGATTTTCAATTCCACGGTAGTAAAGGATTCATCTGGGGCGAGAGTACTTGCAAACGCAATGCCCATCGCGGCATCAGCAATATCGCAAAGAATTCCCCCATGCAGCGTTCCCATGGGATTTGCATGCTGTGGTCCGGCCGCCAAGACGACCGTCGCCCGTCCGTCAGCGATGTCTTTTGCCTCAAATCCAATCAGACGCGCAATTGGAACCTCGTTCGTCTTTGCACGTTCCCTGAAGTCCGATTGCGAGGAAATTTCTTGAGTACTCATGACTTGGCTGCCCCGGTCTTCGATTTCCGCGCACGAACTTTGGTTTCGAGATATTCCTCCAGGTGACGGACGGCAAGGTCACGAGGCTCTTCCTTCTTCTGCAGACGGCTCACCATTAGGCTGCCTTCGAGCATACTTGCAATCAAGGTGGCCAATTTCGCCGAATCGACATTGGAACTCACCTCGCCTCGTCGTTTTCCGTCCTCGGCAATCGATTGCAGACGGTCAAGCCAGGAACTGAGAGCGTGGCGGGCTTTGGCTCGCAACTGAGGATTGCCATCGTCGGAATCGATGGCCGTGTTCAGCAGCGGGCAGCCTCCCGGCACCAGCCCTGTACGCCGGTCGCGAAAGTTCCGCACAATTTGTTTGAGGCGGTCAACGGTATTCGGGATCTCCTCTGTTCCTTCGAAGCGCGCATCCATTGCAACTTTCCAAGCGTGGTCGAAGGCGTCTCCCGCAAGCTCCTGCTTGCTCTCAAAATGGCGGTAGATTCCGCCCTTCTCCAGTCCCGTCGCTCGCATGAGATCGGAGAGGGTGGCGCCGTCGTATCCTTTTTGATTGAAGATTGGCGCTGCCTTACGAATGATCTCTTGCCGCGTCTGCTCGCCTTTGCGCACGTTCTGCTCCTAGCAATACCAAGTCGGCGATAATACGGTCGCTGACCGTACAATACAAGTCCTTGGATGAGACCGACCGGTCCCAGGTCGCATTTGATATGCACCCAGTGAGAGGGATTACCCATTCTCAAATGCTTGCGTCGGCTTCGAAAAACTTACGAGGGCCTTCGAGAACCTACATCCGGGTCAAGCACATCGAACCCAAGGTCACCATCCCTCAGTGGCTCACCGCTTTGCTGGTGGCCGTAATGATGCTCCAGCACTACACGCGATTCGTTCCATTTCCGGAAGGTGCGCCAGCTCACAGTGCAGATTTTGCCGGACACTCCGACCAACTCCAGTGCCCACGCAGAATGGGTCTCGTCGACGACATCTCCAGGAAGCGGCGTTTGTCGAACGGATATTGACACACCACCGACCTCGGCCATGGCATGAAGAGGAACCAAGAAGCTGAAAACAAGTGAACGCACTCTCGCCTTTCCGCGAATCGGCTCTTCCGTGGTTTCGCTGCTTCCCTCGACATCGTCAGCATAAAACGCGTCGAAGATCTCCAAATATTCTTCGTAGCTTCGGGTGATGTCAGCATGGACGATGGCTGCGTTTAGGGTACGCTCCGCAATCCGAGATTTGTACGGATCGGGATGAAACTGATCGGCTGAGACGAAACCACGTTGAGCGCTCATTGAAATTCTACGAAGTCTTATCCCCGCTCTTACTTTCTCCCTTAATTAGAGCGCCGGCGATAACCACTGCGAACGCCAGCACATCCCAAAAGATATGGAGAGGGTAACCAAAGCTGAGTGTCCCCGCGGAGAGATACTGTTAGGGTCGCCAACTATCCTCATTCACCTACCTGAAAGCTTTCGATGGCAGAAGAGACCTTGCGGTCGCATAAGTTCTCGTTGGCTCCGGTCGTCGAGAGGGGGCCAGGACACACTGCCATGCGTGCGAAGTGATTTCTGAAATTCCTTTGTAGTCATTGCGTATCCCCCGAGGGACTGACGGAATATTGCGATGTGGATTGGTTCGGTCTACGATTGCTTCAAGCCGGCACGGTCTTTGAAGCGGTTAACTATGTCTTTCGCTGCGCCAATGCTGCCTGTCCCACGTGATAGGCAAGGTGCGCGGTTCTTCCAAGCAGGACCCCGAATCGATTCCGATGCGGTTCCCGCTCGAAATCCTGTTCCGACGCGGCGGTATGCCGCTGCGCCCAATCCGAGGCCGAGAGCTTCGCGATACCCTCCCACAGCTTCTGGTTGATTTCTTGCCACGCGGCTTTGAGGGATTGTCCCGAGACAGTCAACTGAACGGACTTGTCGGGGTTCGAGATGAACATGCCGTCGAATTCGGGATGAAGTCTGTCTCCAATCCCGAGCAGTGGTAAGAGCCGATCGTTCACCGCGGCAAGATGGCCCCAGAGATAGATCAGACGGTTTTTTCCTGGAGCAACTTCTTGCTCCAGTTGTTCCGGCGACAGGCTCCCAAACAATTTGGCCGCTTGTTCAACATTGGACTTCCACCCGCGGAGTGCGGAGTCGATGAGTGACTTCTCTGTAGTCATCCTTTACCTGCCTTCCATTTGGACGAATCGCATGTCCTCAGCCGCGCTTCTCCCGGCCTTTCGGTTAGATCTGCGCTCTGCCGCCGTCGACGAAAAGTTCAATACCCGTCATGAAACTGGACTCATCCGAAGCCAGAAACAACACCGCCTTCGCAACTTCGTCGGGCTCCCCCATGCGCCCCATCGGGATGGTGGAGACAATCCGGGCAATCACGTCTGCAGACTGCCGACTCGCCAGTGGTGTATTGATCGGACCCGGACTAACAACGTTAGAGCGAATATGGCGATCCTTCAGATCTGTAGTCCAGGTTCGCACGAAAGAGCGGATAGCAGCCTTACTCGCGGCGTAGACGCCGAAGGCGGCTGTACCCTTAACACTCGCGACGGAGCCGTTGAGAATGATAGAGCCTCCATCCTTCAGGAGCGGCAATGCCTTTTGCACCGTAAATAGTGTTCCCCTTACATTGATGTTGAATAGTTTGTCGAAGTGCTCTTCGGTGACAGAGCCAAAGGCAACAAATTCGCCAACGCCGGCGTTGGCGAAAACAATATCGATTCGTCCCTTCACCTTAGCGACGGTCTCGTAAAGACGATCAAGGTCGGCCAATTTGGCAACGTCTCCCTGAACTCCAGAAACGTTGCTGCCGATTGCCTTTACGGCCTCGTCGAGTTCCTTCTGGCGACGGCCCGTGATGAAGACATAGGCACCCTCCTTGGCAAAGAGCTTTGCCGTAGCCAACCCAATTCCTTCTGTCCCGCCGGTGATGACGGCGGTCTTGCCTTCGAGCTTTTTGGACATTATCTTTCTCCGCTGTTGCTGAGCTGGACTCTCCAGATCCGATGCTTCCACTCTAGATCACGCAGCCGGAACTCACCGCGTGTATCTACGCGGTTGGTTAGAAACACCAAGGCCAAGAGACAGCTACGGGGCCGTTTTCATAGAGATCTCGAACCTGATCAGTTTTAGTCGATTGGGCTGATTTTTCCTCTGGAAGCTCGATCACCTTCCCGCCCTGGTCGCGGGGCACCCACTTCACCTTTTTCGGGGTCAGATCTCGAACGTAAAATTTAATCACTTTCGCCATAACATCAACCCATCCACTGGCACATCACTGACCTACCTTAAAACTACTTCCTCGGTAATGAGGCCATAGCCCCTGCGGAGCGATTTGTGTGAACCGAATCTCACAATCCGCGACTGTAAAGTACAGCAACAACTACGCAAACTATGGCGAAAATGGCCAATAAAGTAATAATGACCCCGCCGTCAGTCGACTTATCCTTCAAATCCGGATCGAGATAGCGAATGGTCCACCAGATCTCTTGGTCCGAAAGGGTCTCTTCGTCCTTCGCTCTTTTGTGCTCAGTGTTTTTCTCCATATTGAATCTCCACATCCTCAACAGGAACGGACGCGGCTTTGAATCACGCAACTGACTCAGGACGGCAGCAATACCTGCAGCTCCTTTGCGGTCAGAATGCCGTCCGCGAAGCGAGCTCCATTGACCTGGTGCGCCCCGTGCACGCATGCCGGCTCGAAAGCAGCCGTCGCGGCCTTAACTGCCGACCACCTCGAACGCGACATCCACGTTGCCGCGCGTCGCATGCGAGTAGGGACAGATTTTCTCATGTGCCTCCTGCACGAACATGGCGAGATCGGCCTGTCCGATGCTCTTATCCTCGACACGAATCTTCACCGCGAGCCCAAAACCACCGCCCTCGCGCACGCCGATCGTTACCGCGCATGTTACCTTGGCCCTCGACGCGTCTTTCTTATTTTGCTTGGCGACGAAATCGAGCGAGCCGCCGAAGCAGGCCGCGTAGCCTGCGGCGAACAGGTGCTCGGGAGTCGCCGTTCCGGGCTTGCCTGGCCCGCCCATTGCTTTCGGTACCGAAAGGTCAGCCTTAACCAGACCGTCGTTTGATTCGGTATGCCCGTTGCGGCCGCCGATGGCGGTTGCAGTCGCGGTAAAGAGTGGATTGATCCTGTCCATATATATGTCTCCGTTGAGGTCTTCCATACTGTCTAACCATGGAAAGCAAGGCAGCTGCCAAATGCGCTGCCGGCATAAGTCAATGAAAGTTAAGGCTAATGAAAGCCTAGACGGGCGAGCTGAGGAGACTAATGTCGAACTGTTAAGGCGCGACTGACAGTGGTGGATAAGGTCTGTCCAAAAAATTAGATTCGGTCATTCGAGGAAGAGCTATGATGCCGTTTAGGAAACAGCGGGATCTGGCTCGCCCGAGTTGCGGGAATGTCGTCACTGGATCAGCAGTGCTTCTTGTTGCCGCCCCTCGGAATACTTAATGCCGTAACGGATTCTCCCACCGTTGAAGATCGGCTGTACCGGCGATCCTCAGAAACTCCTCGAGGTACCCAGCATCCCGTGTCCAACGAGCGGTTAATCAGCTCAGACAGGTCTCACTGATCCGGGTTCTCGGACCTATCGCTTAGCTGGTGACGCGCATCATCCACCTTCCTTTGTTGTTCCGGGGTCAACACCGCGTACAGTTCTGCCTGGAAGCGCGATGTGGCCACAATCAACTCCGCCATGAGGCGTGACTGCTGAGTGGCAAGTTTTCGGACCAGCTTCTCATCGAACTTCCCTTTCTCTGTCGCCGCGACGAGCCGCTGCCGGTTTCTATTGAATCGCGTCAATAGCGGCTCAAGCCGCTGCCGTTCGCTTCCAATGAGGACTTGAATCTCTCCTGCCTGCGACTGCGTAAGGTTGAGGTAGCTCACCAAAGAGGCTGGAAGCTGCAGCGATGAGAACGGCAATTCCGCCACAACGACTTCAGCTCCGCCATGTTCAGAAGCTGGCGGTGGCACAGGCCGAGTCTGGTCCAAATCGTGTTGCAATGCAGAGTGCAAAGCACTAAACACTTGAAATTGCATCATGGCGATCTGATATCGCTCCCAAATGAGACCGTCACTCTCGCTTGCGCTGATTTGGCCTAGCCGAACGGCTTCGATAATCTGAGCCAGTTCCTGCGAAAACCCGTCGGAGATCGCAGTCATTTCTTGCTCGTACTTGTTGAGAACGTCGAGCGGCCCCCGCGGCATTTGAGGCGTAACCGCAAGGATATTGCTCAGCGCAGCGTGGTCAGCGGCGACCCCCGCGGTCACCTTTTCGATGGGTGGCGCGTCTGATGCTCTCGGCGGCTGTCCCCAAGTGGACGCCCAGGAGAGCCTTCCGGCCAGCACCAACAGCATGACGATACCGGCAGCAAGGCTTGCCCGCCTACCGGCTTCGTCCTTTCTTTCCTCGCGTCGCAAGTTACGTCTCCGTTCGACCTGTCGAATTACCATTCGAGCGAGAGGGCTATTGCCCACCAGCCGCGCTCCCTCGGTGAACATCTGAAACAGAATATTCTCTGCGTGCTGACTGACGATCGTGACCTTCGTCAGATCAATCACGAACATGGCGCCTTCCTGTGCCCGGCGCTCCTCATCCCATCTTCCTTTAAGATTTGACAGCCAAGGGCCGACAAGACTGCCCTCGAGAGCCAATATCCGCTGCGTTCGCTTGGTAATTGTCGTGACCTTGAACATGATTGCTTTCTCCTCGATCCCATGGGAGGGCAATGTCCATGCCAGACCCTCTGCGTGCTAAATCGCAGAATCCAGACGCAAGTGGGTCACTGTGTAACTTCGTGTCAGAACTGTCGAGGCGAACGCGACAGGTGATCGACCTATCATCTCTGGCATCTATCCCCCAGGCGCTGAACCACCCGATTGCCGGTGGACTGCAACTAAGGGTCGACCGTCGAGGCCGTTTCGGCCGCCCCACAGGTGTTTGCCTGGCTATCCGGGTAAAATCGATGCGACGCTCGGGTTCACTTTTGGCCCTTGGCTTCTTTTGAGTCTGCGGAATCGCGGGGGAAATTAATCTCTCCCCCTGCTCTTCTGCCGGCGTGCGAGCTCTTCCACGATGTGTTTGCTAAACACTCCGCGGTATTGAAACTTTGCTCCGTTTCGCATCAGCTCCAGCAGTGCGTCTTCTCCCTCACGGTTGATGAAGGTCACGTCGCCGACGTCAACGACAAATTCGCGTCCACCAAGATCGGCGGCGAGTGCTTTCCAGGTCTTCTTGAGCTCCGCCACCCAGGGTGCGATCAGCTTTCCCTCGAGAACGATCCGGGACTGTGCAGATGTATCGACAATTGAGATCTTCAACATCGCGAGTCGCAGTACCAGGGAGAGGCAAGGCTGATGCCAATTTGCGCTTACGGTAAGTCGAAGAAAGTAAAGGTGGGCCCGACTGTCGAAGAGACCAATGTCAAAACTGTCGACGTCAGCCTCAGCAGCCCAGGAACAACTCCGCGGAAGTTGGATCAGAACACGTAGAGCATGAGTGGGCTGGGGAACCGACGTTGGTCAGGTCAGTAAAACTGTTTTGGATTTATGCCTAGTCTTTTGATGCGAGACAAGAGCGTCGTGCGACGGACACTCATACGTGCGGCAGCTCCGTCCGAGCCTCCAATGCGGCCTTTGCTCTCGCGCAGCACGCGTACAATCTCTTCGCGCTGTCCATGATCACGTTCATCTTCATTGGCATCGCTTTTCCCGGCGGCGTGACGCAAGGCGCTGATCGTTTCTCGCACAATTAGACCAATGTCTTCTGCCCCATCGCGCCCCGCGGGAGTGGCGGGTCCGTCCGTGCTCAACTTGCGTAGCTCAGCTAGCGGTACCTCCAGGGACGTGCCGCGTGTGAGGATTACCGCTCGCTCTATCAAATTCTCGAGTTCGCGGATGTTTCCGGGCCAGTCCCAGTTGATCAGGCCCCTCATCGCGGCATCTGGAATCGCCTCAATGTTCTTTTGCATTTGTCTCGAAAACTTTTGGACGAAGTAACGAACCAGCAAAGGAATATCTGCCCTGCGTTCTCGTAGCGCTGGAACGCGGATCGGAAACACGTTCAGCCGATAGTACAAATCACTTCGGAATTCACGAGCCGCAATCATTTTCTCCAGGTCGCGATTAGTGGCCGCCACCAAGCGTACATTTACTTTTCGCGTATTGGTGCCGCCCAGCCGCTCGAATTCCCGCTCCTGCAAAGCCCGCAACAGCTTCGGCTGGATTTCACTGGGAATGTCTCCAACCTCGTCTAGGAATAGTGTGCCCTGGTCGGCTAGTTCCAGTCTTCCGATCTTCTGGGTGATTGCCCCGGTGAAGGCGCCTTTTTCATGTCCAAACAATTCGCTTTCAAGCAGACCGGTTGGGATGGCGGCACAGTTGAGCTTGACAAATGTGCGGTCTTTGCGGCGACTGTGGTCATGAAGGGCCCGAGCAACCAGTTCCTTTCCCGTGCCGGTCTCGCCTAACAGGAGGACCGTAGAATCGCTGGGCGCGACTTTCTCGACGAGCTCCAGCACGCGCCTCAGTGCCGGGCTGTTCCCATGGATCTGCTCAAAATTGATCTCGCTGCGAATCTCTTCTTCGAGATACACCTTCTCCCGGGCGATCTTCTCTTTGAGTTCGGAGATCTCACGATAGGCAAGCGCATTCTGAACCGCGACCGCTATCTGGCCCGATGCCTGACTAAGAAAACCAGCGTCATCTTCGTTAAAGAAGTGTTCGTTTCGTCGGCCAAGACACAATACGCCGAGCGCCCGTCCACGGTTGACTAGTGGAACCCTACAGTGAGCTTTGAATCCTTCACCAACGCTCCTCTCGTACCACTCAGGACCTAAGGTGGCCGCATCAGGTTGGTTCACAATTACCGGCTTGAGAGTTTCAAGAGCGATCGCGCTAGCGTTATCTGTCCGACTGAGCAGCTCCTCCGAGACGAATCCCCTGCTCTCAGGGAAGTCGAGAGCGTAAACCAAAGAGTTGCCAGTTGCTGAATCCGGAAACGTAACACCCACAGCATCGCAGTGCATCACCTCGCGAACGTTGGCGCAGATCGAGCGCAGCAGCTCTCTGATGTCGAGATTGGAGGTAATTCTGTTGGCCAAATCCAACAGCAGCTTGAGTCGAGCATTTTGCTGTTCCAGTTCCGACCGTGCAGATTGGGATTTCTTCAAATTAAGGCCGTCGTCAACGGCCAACGCGACCCCACGCGCAAGCAGCCCGAAGAATTTAACGTCATCGCAGGTGTACGCATTGCGTTGCTGACTGGCGATGCCCAGCGTTCCTAAGCGACGGTGCGCGGTAGTCAACGGCACACGAACGAGTGAGCCGAGTTCGACACCGGCCTCCGCAAGCAGTTGCCTTAAGTGCGGGAAACGCTGGTCCCCGTTATAGTCGGCAATGTGGAGCGGCTTCTGCGTATGGTAAACATGCCACATCGACGTTTCCTCGATTGGCAGATCGGGGAAAGCAATCGGCCCCTTTCCCCAAACATGCCATTCGATTTCTTTGGAATTGTCCTTAAAGACAACTACGTCGAGATGATGGAAGCCGATCACCTCGATGAGTTGGTCGGCGAGAACTCGTGACAGCTCTTCTGGTTCCCGACAGGCGGAGAGTGCCTCAAAGATGCGAAACAACGCTTCATAGCGCAGAGTATCGGTTCCCCACGCGAGCTGCGAGTCAGTGCCCATAGCTTTGGTGTCCTGGCTCTACCCACCCCCTTGCACAGCAGGAAGTGGAGAGGTGATGATCCGCTTCACCTCCGGTTGCACTTTTCCAATCCTTGTTGATGTTGGATGTTCACGAGACTGCTCGGTCGCAGGTTTTTTCCGCCTTGGGCCCGCAACCATGACGAAGGCGTTCGATTGAGGTTCGCGCTCGGCGTCTATTCGGCCCAAACGGCCCATAGGAGCAAGCGAACGCTCCTCGCGGCGTCGTGCCAAGCCGGGGGCAGGCTATCTCACGCACATCGAACCGCGGCGGTACTCCGCGGCATTCTTTCCATCCGAACGCCGATCGCGTGCGGTGCGACCGAGTGCAAGTTTGATCTCATCGAAAGCAGAACTCGAAAAATAAATTTGGAGGGAGGGAATCTCAGGAGAGCCAGAATTGTGGGAGTTGAAATGAGGGGTTACCGATAGCCGAGTCTGGCCGTCGCCTCATCTTACCCAATACCTTTTCCGTTGCCTTTCGCTAGAGCCCACCTGGATAAAGTTCCTGGATGTCGGAGAGCGGTCGACACCTTCGACTTTTAAAACCGGCGACTAATCGACCTTTGGCGAATAACTTTGTCCTTCAGCAAATTGCAGACGAAGCTCGTCGCTTCCCTTTGGCATGTCAGTTGCATTTGCCCCAACCGACGTGCAGGAAACCATCGATGAAAAAGCGAACAGGACGGAGTAAAGGGGATCTAGACGGAACCTAACAGAGGGCACAGGTCATGAAG
>WNFI01674845.1_pt1 | contig 19284 bp, 18 predicted proteins | sample 5400471 | NCBI WGS metagenome assembly WNFI01 (sample SAMN13153348, study PRJNA577476) | soil metagenome | isolation source: 100 cm saprolite on Douglas fir-dominated hillslope | place: USA:California | collected 2013-09-17 | reverse complement strand
CGCCTGGCAAGCGAGCTGACGCAGTGGGAACTCAACATAATGACGGAAGAGGAATCCCAGAAGAAGAACGATGAGGAGGGCACGGCAGTCCGCAAGGTGTTCATGGAAAGGCTGGACGTGGATGAAGAGGTTGCGAATATCTTGATCCAGGAAGGTTTTACGACGCTCGAGGAAGTCGCCTACGTGCCTTTGAACGAGATGCTCGAAATCGAATCCTTCGATGAGGAAACCGTCAATGAACTGCGCAGCCGGGCTCGCAACGCGTTGCTGGTGGAGGCGATTGCCAGTGAGGAACATGTGGAGAATGTTGCTAGCGACCTGTTGACGCTCGACGGGATGGACAATGAAACTGCGAGAGTACTGGCTGCAAAAGGCGTCACAACCCAAGAGGAGCTTGCCGATCTCGCGGTCGATGATCTTGTCGAATTGACGGGAATTGACGCGGAGCGCGCCAAACATTTGATAATGACGGCGCGTGCGCCGTGGTTCGCGGCGAATCAGGGGTAATTTATGGCGCAAATGAATGTCGCTCAGTTTGCAAAGGAATTGGGGCTGGCCTCCGCGATGCTCCTCGAGCAATTGCAAGCCGCCGGTATCGGTAAAGCGCTTGGCGATGACACAGTGCTGACCGAACATGACAAGACACAGTTGCTGGATTATTTACGCCGGGTTCACGGTGCGAAGGATACTAAAAACAAAATAACGCTGACGCGGCGACAGACGACCGAAATCAAGAAGTCGGACAGTACCGGTAAGGCACGCACGATCCAGGTCGAGGTAAAAAAGAAGCGCGTGCTGGTGAAACGGGACGCCGTGCCCGAAGTGGTCGAGAATGTCGCTTCCGAGGTGGAAATCCAGGCCACGCCAGTGGCCGTTGGCGCGGAACAAACGGCGCTGAGGGAAGAAGAGGCCCGCAAGCAAGCGGAACTGATCGCTCGCCAGACGGCGGAGGCGGCACAGAAGCAACAGCGCAAGCGTAAGCCAACCAAGGAAGCGGAAGCGGCTCCCGTCCAACCGGAACCCACAGCCCAAGTTGTAGCAGAAGTTGCCAAGGCGGCGGAAGAGCCCAAGAAAGTAACGACCGAAGGCACACTTCACAAACCCGCAACCAAGCCGAATGAAAAGGCCGCTAAACCCAAGCCCACCAAAAAACCTGACGCGTGGAAGGATGAGTCGGCAAAACGCAGAGGGCTCAAGACACGCGGAGATGTAACCGGGGGTGCGCAAAGCTGGCATACGCGCTCAGGTCGTGGAGGCCGGCATAAGACCGAAACGGCCGTTTCGGAGCAAACGTTTACGGCGCCGGAACCCGTCGTTCGAGAAGTGTTGGTCCCGGAGACCATTACCGTCGCCGCACTTGCTCAAAAGATGTCGGTTAAGGCGGCCGAAGTGATCAAAGTTTTGATGAAACTCGGTAGCATGGTCACCATCAATCAGGTAATCGACCAGGAAACGGCCATGATCGTGGTCGAAGAAATGGGCCACGTTGCAAAACCCGCGAAGCTGGACGATCCTGAATCTCTTCTGGCAGACGAAGGGGAGAAGCACGACGTCATTGCCGTACCGAGGGCGCCGGTTGTCACTGTGATGGGACACGTCGATCACCCAGCACATCGGTGCCTATCACGTGAATACGCCGCGCGGCATGATTACGTTCCTGGATACGCCTGGGCACGAAGCGTTTACCGCAATGCGGGCGCGAGGAGCCAAGGTCACGGATCTGGTGGTTCTGGTTGTTGCGGCCGACGACGGAGTAATGCCGCAGACACTGGAAGCGGTCAATCATGCGAAAGCTGCAAAAGTTCCGGTTCTGGTAGCGGTCAACAAGGTCGACAAACCGGAAGCAAATCCCGAAAAAATCCGCCAGGAACTGGCCGCGCACGAGGTGGTACCTGAGGAATGGGGCGGTGATGCCATGTTCCAGGACGTTTCCGCGAAGACAGGCCAGGGCATCGACGAACTTCTCGAACGCATTCTGCTGCAGGCAGAAGTCATGGAACTAAAGGCGCCGAAAGACGCTCCGGCGCGCGGGGTGGTGATCGAGTCCAGAATGGACAAGGGCCGCGGACCAGTGGCCACAATTCTGGTGCAGTCGGGAACACTCAAGCGTGGTGATATCGTACTCGCCGGCGCCGTATTCGGACGTGTTCGTGCCATGCTGGACGAGGCAGGCCACTCGATTCAGGAAGGCGGGCCGTCCATTCCCGTCGAAGTTCAGGGATTGTCCGATGTTCCGCTTGCCGGTGAAGAAGTCATCGTATTAAGCGACGAGCGCAAGGCGCGGGAAATCGCGCTGTTCCGCCAAGGAAAATTCCGCGAGGTCAAACTGGCCAAACAGCAGACCGCAAAACTCGAAGGCGTGTTTGACCAGATGACCGTTGGTCAGGCGAAGGTGCTTTCGTTGATCATCAAGGCGGACGTGCAGGGCTCCTACGAAGCCCTGTCCCAATCGCTGGAAAAGCTATCCACGGCAGAGGTCAAGGTCAATATCGTTCATGCAGGTGTGGGCGCAATTACGGAATCGGATGTCAATCTTGCCCTGGCCTCCAATGCCGTCATCATCGGATTCAACACCCGTGCCGATGCGACTGCGAGAAAATTGGTTGCCGCGCACGGCTTGGATCTTCGCTACTACAACATCATCTATGAAGCGGTGGATGAAGTGAAATCGGCACTGTCCGGAATGCTCACTCCGGAGAAGAAGGAGAGCATTATCGGCCTGGTTGAAATCCGTCAAGTCTTCAAGATTTCCAAGGTCGGAACCGTTGCGGGCTGCTATGTGCTCGAAGGTTTGGTGCGGCGAGGTTCGCTGATACGCGTACTCAGGGACAATGTGGTGGTTCATTCGGGTGAGCTCGATTCGCTGAAACGCTTCAAGGACGATGTCCGCGAAGTGAAAGCGGGGTTCGAGTGCGGACTGTCCGTAAAGAATTTCGACGATCTCAAGGTCAGCGATCAGCTGGAAGTCTACGAAGTCGTGGAAATCGCACGCAGCCTGTAAGTTCACTCTGTGATCCGGGATGGGGCGACCGGTTCGGCGCCCGCTCCTGACTCGAATTTTCATCTATTCGGCAGATGGCGAAAAATCCCTCCAGACTCGGCCGGATCGGCGACCAGATTCAAAAGGATCTCGCCGAATTGATACGGACGCAAGTCAAGGATCCCCGGGTCGGCATGATCACGCTCACTGGCGTCGAGATCAGCAGCGATCATCATCACGCCAAGGTGTTCTTCACCACACTCGGTGGACCCGAGTCCGTTGCCAAGGCCGAAAGCGGTTTGCTGCATGCATCGGGATTCCTGCGTTCCCAGCTGGCCAAGGGTCTCAAACTGCGAATTGTTCCGGAGCTGCACTTTATCTACGATGAGTCGGTCGAGCGTGGCATACGCCTGTCGAGACTTATCGATGATGCCATTGCGTCTCAGCCGGAGGAAGTCGATGGCGAGAAGCCCTGAACCGATCCAATCGGTATGAACGACGGCGTGCTTTTGCTCGATAAGCCGTCTGGCATATCCTCGAACGTCGCCTTGCAACAGGTACGCCGGCTGTTCGCCTGGTCGAAGGGCGGCCATACCGGCACACTGGATCCCCTTGCCACTGGTCTATTGCCAATCTGTCTGGGCGAGGCGACCAAGTTTTCCCATGCGTTGCTGGATGCGGACAAGAGCTACGAAGCCACCATCCGTTTAGGTTTCACGAGTTCCACTGGCGATGGGGAGGGACTCGTCAAGCCCTATGGAAAGACCGACTTCACTGAGGACCAATTGCAACAGGTGCTGGCTTCGTTCGTCGGGCCGATGGAACAGATTCCGCCCATGCATAGTGCGCTCAAGAAGGACGGGAAGCCTCTATATAGCTATGCGCGTGCGGGGGAAACCGTCGCCAGACTACCTCGAAAAATTGTGATAAAGACTCTCCACTTAATTGATAAAAAAGAAGAAGTATTGAAAATTTCTGTGAGCTGCAGCAAGGGAACCTACATCAGGGTACTCGCGGAGGACATTGGCAAGGCACTGGGATGCGGCGGTTACCTGCTGGCGCTACGCAGAACGGCAATCCGCGATTTGGGGTTGGCGGATGCGATCAGTATGGACCGGTTGGGCGAGATGGACGAAGCCTCGCGGGTCGCCCGATTGCTCCCGATTGACCGGCTGGTCGAAGTTCTTGCCGCTGTTCATCTTGATCAGGAGGCAAGCCAGCGCATCGTACATGGGCTCGCCGTTTCAAACGCGGCGACGGCTGCTGGACTAGTCAGACTGTACGATGCAACCGGGACCTTCCTGGGAGTTGGCGAGCGGCGCGGCGACGGTTCGCTCATTCCGAAACGCCTGGTTTCCAATCCGCCAATATCAAAGAAACAGGTGGTTGGCGCGCAATTAAGCTCCTAAAAATACTTGGAAACTTTGGGATTCCAAAGGTAAAATACCGGCCTTTCTTTCGGAGACACAGGTAATGTCGATCTCGACGAGCCAGAAGGCTCAGATTCTGCAGGATCATCAACGGGCGAAAGCCGACACTGGTTCACCCGAAGTGCAGGTTGCATTGCTGACCGCGCGTATCAACGACTTGACGGGGCATTTCAAGGATCACGTCAAGGATCATCACTCCCGCCGTGGGTTGCTCAGGATGGTCAGCCGTCGTCGCAAATTGCTCGACTACCTGCGCCGTTCGGACCGGGATCGCTATCGCACCTTGCTCGACCGCCTCGGTCTGCGCAAGTAACCAATCAACTTCTTCGCGTTCTTCGGACAAGCTTTGTCAGGTCCGGAGAATTTTAGGGGCAGGCAATGAAGTCCGCTCCACTACATCGAAACACTCAACCATGCCGTTCGGAGCGTACCGCTCGCCGGCAATTCAGCATTCAAAGGGAACCCTCTTGAACGTCACCAGGAAAACCATCAGCTACGGGCGCCATACGCTGACGCTCGAAACCGGCGAGATTGCACGCCAGGCGCACGGCGCCGTTGTAGTAAACATGGACGAGACCGTAGTGCTGGTAACGGTAGTCGGCAGGAAAGAGGTAAAGCCCGGCCAGGACTTCTTCCCGCTAACGGTCGACTATCAAGAGCGCACGTATGCGGCAGGCAAGATCCCCGGCGGATTTTTCAAGCGCGAAGGCCGCCCATCCGAAAAAGAAGTACTGACATCGCGCCTGATCGACCGCCCCATCCGCCCGCTGTTCCCCGAAGGTTTTTACAACGAAATTCAGGTCATCGCGACCGTCGTATCGTCCAATAATGAAGTGGACTCCGATATTCCGGCGATGATTGGCGCCTCCGCTGCACTCGCAATTTCCGGCATTCCCTTCGACGGTCCGATCGGTGCCGCGCGCGTGGGATATTTGGATGGCGAGTACGTTTTGAACCCGACTGCTACCGAACTGAAAGCCTCGCAACTCAATCTCGTGGTTGCCGGGACCAGCCAGGCGGTATTGATGGTCGAGTCGGAGGCGATGGAACTCGCCGAAGACGTAATGCTAGGCGCGGTGGTCTACGGCCATCAGCAGATGCAATCGGTAATCAACGCGATCAATGAACTGGCCGACGAAGTCGGCAAGCCACTGTGGGACGTGGCACCGTCGCAAAAAGACGCGGCGCTGGTCGATCGCATTGGCGCGCTCGCCGAAAGCGAACTTCGCCAGGCCTACGGATTGCGGCAGAAACAGGCCCGCACTGAAAAAATTGATGCTGCTCGCGCCAAGGTATTGGCGGAAGTCGTGCCGGAAGGGTCGGGGACTGACCACGTCAATCTGGTGAAATCGATATTCAGCGACATCGAAGCCAAGATTGTTCGGACCCAGATCCTGAACGGGGAACCACGCATCGACGGCCGCGATACGCGCACGGTGCGCCCGATAACGATCCGCGCGGGCGTGCTGCCGCGCGCACACGGGTCGGCGCTGTTTACCCGCGGTGAAACCCAGGCATTGGCTGTTGCCACACTGGGCACGGCACGCGATGAGCAGATCATCGACGCGCTGATGGGCGAATACACCGAACGATTCATGCTCCATTACAATTTTCCGCCGTATTCGACCGGTGAAACCGGCCGCGTAGGAACACCGAAACGTCGTGAAATCGGGCATGGTCGCCTTGCCAAGCGCGCCCTGCTTGCAGTGTTGCCGAAGCCGGAAGAATTCTCCTACTCCATGCGGGTCGTCTCGGAAATCACGGAGTCCAACGGTTCGAGTTCGATGGCCTCCGTTTGCGGTGGCTGCCTTGCACTCATGGATGCCGGCGTACCGCTGAAAGCGCATGTCGCCGGTATTGCCATGGGATTGATCAAGGAAGGCAATCGATTTGCCGTGTTGACGGACATTCTCGGTGATGAAGATCACCTGGGTGACATGGATTTCAAGGTCGCCGGCACCGAGAACGGCGTGACCGCATTGCAAATGGACATCAAGATCCAGGGCATTACCAAGGAGATCATGAATGTCGCATTGAAGCAGGCCAAGGAAGGCCGCATGCACATACTCGGCATCATGCGCGAGACCCTGTCCAGTGCGCGATCGGAATTGTCCGCCTATGCACCGCGCATGATCACCATCAAGATCAAACCCGAGAAAATTCGTGACGTCATAGGCAAGGGGGGTGCGGTAATTCGTGCCATCACCGAAGAGACCGGAACCACCATCGACATCAATGACGACGGCACCGTGATCATCGCCTGTGTATCGTCCGAGGGCGGCGAAGCAGCCAGGCGACGCATCGAGGAAATCACGGCCGAAGTCGAAGTCGGTCGAATTTATGATGGCACCGTGCTCAAACTCCTCGATTTCGGCGCAATCGTCAGCGTGCTTCCCGGCAAGGACGGTTTGCTGCATATCTCGCAAATTGCCAATGAGCGCGTCAACAGCGTGGCCGACCACCTCAAGGAAGGCCAGGCCGTCCGCGTCAAAGTGCTCGAAGCCGACGAGAAGGGCAGGCTGAGACTGTCCATGAAAGCTGTTGCGGAAGAACAAAAAGCGGCAAGCTAAAAACCGCAACGCGCAAAAAAGCCCACCGCAATCGGTGGGCTTTTTGTTGTCCGCGCGAGGGCCTAGTGCGGCGCCAGATGGATAACCATCTCGGTAAACGGTGGAACGTACGCCTGCAAGGTCACCAGCACACCGACCAGCGCGGCCAGCACCAGGCTGTGCCAGAACACGTAGCGAAGGATGTCGCCTTCGTGTCCATACCAGCGGGTGGCGGTGCTCGCAACAACGATGCTCTGGGCATCGATCATTTTGCCCATGACGCCACCCGAACTGTTCGCCGCTCCCATGAGCACCGGACTCAGGCCCAGTTGTTCGGCGGTGACCTTCTGCAACCCGCCGAAGAGAACGTTCGAAGCCGTATCCGAGCCCGTCAACGCCACGCCTAGCCACCCGAGCATTGCGCCGAAGAATGGATATAGCGCGCCCGTTTGTGCAAACGCCAGGCCCATGGTCGCATCGGTTCCCGAGTAACGCGTCACGAACCCAAGCGCAAGCATGGCCGCGATTGTAATCAACGAATATCGCACCAGTTGGATCGTGCCGAGATATTTCCTGAACAACTCGCCGAACGAGTAGCCCATGAACAATCCGGCTAGGATGGCCGCAAGGAAAATGCCGCTCCCCGTTGCCGACAACCAGTTGAGAGAGTAAACCGCTTTTTCCTTCGTGGGCTTGAGTGCGACTGGAGGGCCCTTCTCGACGGCTTCATTGAGTCCCGCGACCGGGAAGTCCAACTTCGTGACACCGAGCCAGGGGAAATTGTTCTTGGTTTCCTGCTTGACCCCGTCCACCATCGATGTTTGGACGATCTGTCCGTTCAGCAGCCCTCGCACAGTAGGAAATCCCCAGGCGAAGACGAACAGGCTCAGGATGAGCCAGGGAATCCATGCGCGAACGATCAAGTCCTTCGGGTGCCGTTCGAACTTGGCCGGTGCGATGTCGGCGACACCGCTGTCCTTGTCGTGGCCCTTCAGCGCTGTGGTGGTCCACACTTCCTTCGGCTTCCAGAACTTGAGAAACGTGACTAAGCACGCCATCGATATGATCGCCGCGCCCACGTCGACCAACATCGGTCCATGATAGTTGGAGATCAGGAACTGTGGTATCGCAAAACTTACGCCGGTGACGAGGATCGCCGGCCATATGCCGAGCATTCCGCGCCAGCCGGCGAAAGCCCATATCAGCCAGAACGGCACCAGCAAGGAGAAGAACGGGAGTTGCCGGCCCACCATCGCTGACAAGGCGTTCACGTCCATCCCCGTTACCGCCGCCAGGGTTATGACCGGGGTTCCGAGCGCGCCGTACGCAACCGGCGCGGTATTGGCAATGAGCGAAAGCCCCGACGCTGCGAGCGGCGAGAAACCGAGTCCGATGAGAATGGCGCCGGTCACGGCAACCGGCGTTCCGAAGCCGGCCGCACCCTCGAAGAAAGCTCCGAACGCGAAGGCGATAAGCAGCAACTGGATGCGACGGTCCTCGCTGACGTTTGCGATGCTGTCCTGAAGGATCTTGAAATGGCCTTTGTCCTTGGTCAGCTGATACAGGAAAATGATGTTGAGCACGATCCAGCCAATCGGCAGGAGGCCGAACAACCCACCGTATATCGCGGACGCGCCCGCCATCGGCGCCGGCATGCCATATACGAATATCGCGATGATCAACGCGCTAATCAGGCCGAGGATCGCAGCCCAGTGCGCCGCGATGCGAAAGAAAGCCAGGCTTCCGAGCAGCACGACGACGGGAATGGCTGCGCAGAAAGTCGACAGCCAGGGATTGTTGAGTGGATCGTAGACTTGAGACCAGATCATATGCGAGACCTCCCTTTTGTATTCCGGTTGCGGCCTTGTGATAGGCCGACAACGGGATTTATTGAAGCGCGCGCCATTATATCCAAACAGGACACGCAAAACCTTGTACCGGCCAGAGGCCGCCGGAAACCCGCAGGTATAATCCACGGCCTGAAGATTGGGAGAGCATGAATGAACGAAAACATGCCGTTCAGAAGTGGCGGGCGCATTCTGGTCGATCAGCTTGGAATACATGGCGCAGATACTGCGTTTTGCGTTCCGGGCGAAAGCTATCTCGATGTGCTGAACGCATTTTACGACGTGCGCGAACACATGCGATTGATCGTGTGCCGGCAGGAAGGCGGCGCGGCGTTCATGGCGGAAGCTTACGGCAAGCTCACGGGCCGCCCGGGTCTGTGCTTCGTCACACGGGGTCCGGGAGCCACCAATGCGAGCATCGGCGTGCATACCGCCTATCAGGACTCGACGCCGATGATTTTATTCATCGGCCAGGTTGGCAGCGACGTGGTAGAGCGCGAAGCCTTCCAGGAAATGGACTACCGGCGAATGTTCGGACAAATGGCCAAGTGGGTCGCGCAGATCGACCGCGCCGACAGAATTCCGGAGTACGTCAGCCACGCGTTTCACGTTGCGGTCTCCGGACGGCCGGGGCCGGTAGTCCTGTCACTGCCGGAAGACATGCTGGTGAGCCAGGCGGTGGCAGCCGACGCGCGACCTTATTCACGGGTGAAAGCCCATCCTGGCATGGCGGATATGGATCGCATGCGTGAAATGCTCGTGCATGCGGAAAGGCCGCTTGTCATTCTGGGTGGCGGGGACTGGTCCGCGAGCGCCTGCGATGACATCCGCGCATTCATCAAAGCGAACAATATTCCCGCGTCCTGCAGCTTTCGCAGGCAGGATCTGCTGGATAACCGGCATCCGAACTACTGCGGGGATGTCGGTATCGGCATCAGCCCACCGCTGGCGGAACGCGTGCGCAGCGCCGATCTGATTCTGGCCATCGGGGCAAGACTGGGAGAAATGACCAGCGGCGGCTACACGCTGTTCTCGATTCCGCGGCCCATCCAACGCATGGTGCATGTGCACCCGTCCTCCGACGAACTCGGCCGGGTGTACCAGGCCGAACTGATGATCAATGCCGGCATGCAGGAATTTGCGAGAATGGCGGCCAACCTTGCTCCGGTCGATTCGTCGCGGTGGCGGGACTGGACACATCGCGGCCGCGAGGACTATCTCAAGAACCTGAAGCATGGAGCGATGCCGGGCGCGCTCGATCTGGGTGAAGTGATGGCCTTCCTGCGCAAACGCCTTCCCGAGGATGCAATCGTCACCAATGGTGCCGGCAATTATTCGGGCTGGGTGCAGCGTTTTTACCAATACACCGGGTTTCGCACGCAACTCGCACCGACCAATGGTGCAATGGGTTACGGCGTGCCTTCAGGGGTCGCGGCTAAAGTGGTGCATCCGGATCGTGTCGTCGTGAGTTTTTCCGGCGATGGTTGCTTCACGATGAACGGTCAGGAGCTTGCGACGGCGGTGCAGTACGACTTGCCGGTGCTGTTCATCGTCATAAACAATGGTATGTACGGCACCATACGCATGCACCAGGAGCGCGAATATCCGGCCCGGGTCTATGCCACGACACTCAGGAACCCGGATTTCGCCGCCCTCGCAAAAGCCTACGGATTGCATGGCGAAGTGGTGAACAAGACGCTGGAGTTCGAGCCGGCATTCGAGCGCGCGATGGCGTCCAAAAAACCGGCCCTGCTGGAATTGCGTATCGATCCGGAAGCCATCACGACGCGTACCAGCCTGACTGCCGTGCGGGAGCAGGCGGTCAAAGCTGGGCGCTGATTCCTTTCATTCGACGCGTGCGCCGGACCGCCGGACGATTTTTTCCCACTTGGGCGCTTCGGTGCGCATGAATGCGGCAAGTTGCTCGGACGTACCGCCGGCCGGTTCGATGCCCTGTGCCATCCATTTTCGCCTGAGTTCTTTCGATCCGATGGCCTTTTCGGCTTCCTTGTTCAGGCGAAGCAGAATCTTCGCAGGTGTACGCGCCGGCGCAAGGAGCGCGAACCAGGATGTAATCGAAAAGCCCGGCAGACCGGCTTCCGACAGCGTCGGCAGGTCGGGAAGTACGGGCGAGCGTCGCGGTCCTGTAACCGCCAATGCGCGCAATTTGCCGGCCCGCACGTGCGGCAACGAACTCGGAATATTGTCGAACATCAGTTGCACCTGTCCACCGATCAGATCGGTCACCGCGGGGGCACTTCCCTTGTAGGGAATATGGGTCATATCCACGCCGGTCATTTTCTTGAACAGTTCTCCCGAAAGATGTTGCGATGTGCCGTTTCCAGCCGAGGCAAACGCCAGTTCGCCCGGCTTCGACTTCGCGAGCGCGATCAAGTCCTTTACGTCCTTTGCAGCGAGCGATGAATTGACCACTAGAAGGTTCGGCAGTGTGGCGAGCAGGATGATCGGTGCGAAGTCCTTTGCTGCGTCGTAGGGCAGGTCCGGATATAGATGCGGATTGATCGCGTGCGTGGCGACCGTTCCCATCAAGAGCGTGTAGCCATCCGGCGCAGCCTTTGCCACCAGATCCGCGCCGATATTGCCGCCGGCGCCGGGACGATTGTCGATGATGATTTGCTGTCCGAGACTTTCAGCCATGGTTTGGCTGATCGTGCGCGCGAGCATATCGGCAGTACCGCCCGGGCTGTAAGGCACGATGAGGCGAATCGTTTTCTCCGGATAGCCCTGCGCATTTAACGGCTGCATGCATTGGGGAACGAGCAGCGCGAGGGCAATGAAGCAATTTGCTATTCTCATCGCCATTCCCGGTTCAGAAGCCGACCGCCTGGCCATCGCGGCGTGGCTCTGATGCGGCAACATAGGCATCGCCGAGCCGATGAACGAGCTGTGCCGCACCGAATTCAGTGCTACCGGGGGATGCGCGCAACACGCGATGACCGAGTTGCGCGAGGCCGCGTGCAACGTCTTCGGCGATGGCCTGCTCAAGCAGCAAGCTGCCATCCAGAGCGATTTTCCAGCGCGGGGCATCGGCTGCAGTTTGTGGATTCTGCCCGTAGTCGATCAGACGTACCACCATCTGCAGATGGCCCTGTGGTTGCATGTCGGCGCCCATTACGCCAAAACTCATGACCGGTTGACCAGCGCGCGTAAGGAAGGCCGGAATGATGGTGTGGAACGGGCGCTTGCCGCCGCCGACCAGATTCGGATGTCCGGTTTGGAGTGAAAATCCATAGCCCCGATTCTGCATGCTGATGCCCGTGCCCGGCACCACGATGCCGGAACCGAATCCCATGTAATTCGACTGGATGTACGACACCATCATGCCGCTCGCGTCCGCGGTGGCGAGATAGACCGTGCCCGACGGCGGCGTGCCAGGTACCGCCTGTCCGGCGCGATCACGACGAATCGACTGCGCACGTGATTTCAGATATTCCGGATCAAGCAGGCTGGTTCCGCGAATCGCCATTGCATTTGCATCCGCGACATAGCGATAGGTGTCGGCGAACGCAAGCTTCATGGCTTCGATCTGCAAGTGCAGGCTTTCGACGGAATCCGCTGCGATGCTGCCGAGATCGAAGTGTTCCAGGATACCCAGCGCGACCAGTGCCGCGATGCCCTGGCCGTTGGGTGGAATTTCGTGCACGTGGCAACCGCGATAACCCTGTCCGATCGGTTCGACCCAGTCCGGCTGGTGCGCGGCCAGATCGTCGCGATCGAGGCTCCCCCCACATGCGGAACTGAATTCGGCAATACGCTGCGCCAGTGCGCCACGATAGAACGATTCCCCGCGCGTACGGGCGATATCCGCCAGCGTATCGGCCTGCTCGGGAAACTGGAATAGTTCGCCGGCACGCGGCGCGCGGCCGTTGCGCACGAAGGCCTGTGCGAAGCCGGGCTGATCCTTCAGACGCGGAATCTGCGCGGCCCACTGCAGGGCGACAACCGGCGAAACGTGAAATCCATCGCGGGCATAGTCGATGGCGGGTTCGAACAATTTCTCGAACGGGAGTTTGCCGAGTTTGGCAGACAAACTCGCCCAGGCTGAAACCACGCCGGGGACCGTGACGCTGTCCCAGCCTTCGGTCGGCATGTGGTCCCGGCCGGCGTAGCGCCGGGGACTCCATGCCCGCGGTGCGCGGCCGGAAGCATTCAACCCTTGCAGAGACTTCCCGTCCCACACCAGCGCGAATGCGTCGGAGCCGATGCCGTTCATGACCGGCTCGACCACGGTTAGCGCCGCAGCCGTCGCGATCGCGGCATCGATTGCATTGCCGCCGAGCAAGAGCATGCGCAGTCCCGCCTGCGCGGCCAGCGGCTGCGACGTGGCAACGACATTGCGGGCGAGCACCGGCATGCGTCGGGATGGATAGGGAAATTCCCAGTCGAAATCGTTCATCGGCTACTCCTGAAAAGCTTCTTCACGTTTCTTTCGCACCGCAGGGAGCACGACCACGATGAGCAATGCCAGTGCGACGAGCAGCAATGCCAGACTCAACGGATGCGTAAAAAACACCGCGGGATTGCCGCGCGAGAGCAGCATCGCGCGCCTCAGGTTGTCCTCCATCATCGGTCCGAGTACGAAGCCCAGCAGCAACGGCGCGGGTTCGCAATCCAGTTTGATGAACAGATAACCGAGCAGGCCGAAGAACAAAGCCAGACCGACATCGACCGGGCTGTTGTTGAGGCTGTATACCCCGATGCAGCAGAACAACAGGATCGCGGGATATAAAAGACGATAGGGCACCGACAACAGTTTGACCCAGATTCCTATCAGGGGAAGATTCAGGATCACCAGCAAAAGATTGCCGATCCACATGCTGGCAATCATTCCCCAGAACAATTCCGGGCGCTCGGTCATGACCTGCGGCCCCGGTGTGATGCCGTGGATGGTCATGGCGCCGACCATCAGCGCCATCACGGCGTTGGATGGAATGCCGAGTGTCAGCAGGGGGATGAACGATGTCTGCGCACCGGCATTGTCGGCCGACTCCGGCGCGGCGGCGCCTTCGATCGCGCCATTGCCGAACCGCGACGGATCTTTTGCGATTTTCTTTTCCAGGGTGTAAGCGGTGAAGGATCCCAGCACGGCCCCGCCCCCCCGGCGGGATACCGAGCAATGCGCCGATGCCGGTGCCGCGCAGCACCGCCTTCCACGAGGCGGCAAAATCCGCGCGAGTCGGCATCAGGCTCTTGATCTGCGCCATCACGACTTCGCGGTTTGCACGCCGCTCCAGATTGGCGATGATCTCGGAAAAGCCAAACAACCCCATGGCGACGACCACGAATCCGATGCCGTCGGCGAGTTGTGGCAACCCGAAAGTAAAACGGAACAAGCCGGTATTCGTGTCTGCGCCGACCAGACCGAGCAGCAGGCCGAGGATGATCATGGCGATGGTTGCGACCGGGCCGATGCCAGGAAGCACCCCGATCAGCGTTCCGAGCGGGACGCCGATGAAACAGTACAATAAATTCTGCAGCGTTAGCGCAATGCCGAAACCGAGCTGCAGATCGGCGAGCAATTCCATCAAAAGGGCAACAGCTTGAAGGGCAGGCCCAGTCCGTAGGCGAACACGCCAACGGACAAGCCGAGCAGCGTAACGGTGAGAATGGCGACTTCCCACCAGCGGCTTTCCGGACTGGCCGCGGCGCCAACGAGCGTCATCAGGATAGTCGCGGCGACAAGGCCGAGGGAATCCACCGATAGCGCAAAGGCTCCGATGGCCAGGAGTACCCGCAGCAACGGGCGCAGACCAATGGCTTCGAGGTTTTCGCCGGCGACCACCAGGCTTTTGACGCAGATCGCCGCACCGAGTACCAGCAGCAAGGCGCCGAGAACAAAAGGGAAATAGCCTGCACCCATGCGCAACGCGGTGCCCATCGGATAACCGCGGCCCACGAGGACGGCACACAAGCCGAACAACACGAATATCATCCCGGCGAAAAAGTCGCGGGGGTTGCGAATGCGCACGTTCAATCTCCTCCCCGTTATGGTTTTATGGTGTTGCAGATCAGGGTGGGGGGTATTCTTTCACATGCTTTCCGTTATCCGCAAACCGCAGTGCGCCATCGCGATTACCGCCCGGTACACAACGGCGCGGTCAAGGCCTGCAGGATTTCTCCGTCGTGTTCGTCCTGCACGAATGCAACGAGCGAAAGATCGGGGCGTTTCCAGTCTGGACGCAGGGCCATGTCCGATTTCCAGTGCACCCATCCTGTCCGATCCGCCGGCAGCGGCCCGGTGAGTTCGCGCACGACGAAGTCATGCTGGAGCAGCTTTCCCTGATTTTCTCCCGCCTTGATCGCGCTCTGAAGGCGATTTTCGGTGATTGCGATATACGTCTGCGCAATATGTCCGCTCGCCACCTGCAGGAGTCGCATATCCAGCTCGACGGCAACGCCCGAGGAAGCCGGCCGCTGCCGCAGGGACAATGTGGCGGCAGCCGGCAGCCGGTTGAGTTCATTTACACGTGAGCCGAAGCTGATGTCCGAAAACGTTGACCGATAGTCGGCGCCGCTCAGGAGCAGTTGCGGCGTGTACACGAATGTTGCCCCGTTGCGATGAGCCTGCATGCGCTGCCGGGCGCTGAACTGCGCTTTTGCCATGCGGTCCGGCCAGCCGAGCTGATCCCAATAGTCGACATGGAAGGCCAGCGCAATGACGCGATCGGATTTAAATCCCTTCGCGGGCAGGGCACTTACCCATTGATCGGCTGGCGGACAGCTGCTGCAGCCTTCGGAGGTGTAAAGCTCGAGCACTGCGACCCGGCTAGCCGAGCTGTGTGTTTCGCATAAATCGCCGACGGCAAGCAGTTGTTGCGAGGTCAAACTGAGGAGGGCCGCAGACAGCAGAGGCAAAGCGGCGCCGGACTGCATTGTGATAAAGGGCTTCATGGTGTACGACTCCCTGTCGGCAAAGGTTCTTTCAAGGGGGTGGTTTTGCTATGATGCAGCTTCATTCCCCTCCGTAGCACATTCCTTGAGCATAGATTTACACACCCACTCCACTTTCTCCGATGGAGTGCTCGCACCCGCTGATTTGGTGCGGCGGGCGGCATCGAGGGGCGTAGACCTGCTCGCGCTGACGGACCACGACGAAACCGGCGGCCTTGCCGAGGCGGCGCGGGCGGCCTCCGAGCTCGACGTGACACTGGTTCCCGGAGTCGAGATCTCGGCCGCGTGGAACGGTCAGACGGTCCACATAGTCGGCCTCGACATCGACGCCCAGGCGTCCCAACTTGTGGACGGATTGGCGTCCATCCGGCGCGCGCGTGGCGAACGTGCGGTTCTCATCGCAGCCCGGCTCGATGGCGTGGGCGTATCCGGCAGCCTGGCGGGTGCCGTGCGCCATGCCGGAAATAGTGCGGCGGTCGGTCGCAGCCATTTCGCCCGCTTCCTGGTGGAACAGAAGCACGTGCGCAACACCAGCGACGCGTTCCGTCGTTACCTCGGTGCCGGTCGTTCCGGTTACGTACCACCCGCCTGGCCTCAACTGGCCCTGGTAATTGACTGGATCCATTGCGCCGGCGGCCAGGCGGTACTTGCGCATCCCGATCGCTATCGACTTGCGCCCCGCGTCCTGCAGTCCCTGTTCGGGGACTTTGCTCAATGCGGCGGCAACGCGATCGAAATCGGCGGCGACGGCCGCTTCAAGGCCTCGGCACAGATACGTCTGGCGCGGCACTTCGGATTCGCCCTGTCGTCCGGATCGGACTTCCATGCGCCGGGTAAAAATGTCTCGGACCTGGGTGATGTAACGGAAATTCCGCCTGGCGTGACGGCAGTCTGGCAGCGTCTGCGGACCGTGAAATGACGCTCGCCGCATGGCCCAGTATTTTGCAATACATCCCCACGATCCCCAGCAGCGACTCATTCGCCGCGCGGTCGATATCGTGCGCAAGGGCGGCCTGATGGTTTATCCGACCGACTCCTGCTACGCGTTGGGCTGCCATATTGGCGACAAGGGCGCCATGGAGCGCGTGCGCCGCATCCGTCAGGTGGATGAGCATCATCACTTCACGCTGGTCTGCCGCGATCTTTCGGAGATCGGCCAGTACGCGATTGTCGGAAATGGGCGAACCGATATTGAGCTCGACGCTGATGCTTCCCGGCGACGCGTTGCCGTTGAACGACATGGAAGAAATCCGGAGCCGGCTGCAACATGATGTGGAAGTGGTGCTCGACGCCGGATCGTGCGGCGTGGAAATGACGACTGTCGTGGATCTGACTGGCGATATGCCGGTGATCGTCAGACGCGGCAAAGGCAGCATCACGCCGTTTGGAGTACCCGCATGATGGAACTGGAACACATGGTCCGCCTCATTGCGCTGTACGCGATTCCCGGAATATTCGCGATTACCCTGCACGAAGCAGCGCACGGATACGCGGCCAGGCATTTCGGCGATTTGACCGCATACCAGGCTGGCCGCATCACGCTCAATCCGATCCGTCACATCGATCCGATGGGCACGATCGTCATTCCGATACTGATATTGATTGCCAGTCAGGGGAAATACGCGTTCGGATGGGCGAAGCCGGTGCCGGTCAATTTCGGCCGTCTGCGCAATCCAAAACGCGACATGCTATGGGTGGCGGCGGCCGGGCCGGGAGCGAATCTGCTGATGGCAATCGCTTGGGCCTTCGTGATAAAGGCAGTGCAGGGTGTTCCACCGAACTATTTCACTGAGCCGGTTCTGCTGATGGCGCGCGGCGGCATCATCGTCAACTCGGTTCTGATGGTGCTCAACCTCCTGCCATTGCCACCGCTCGATGGCGGACGGATCGCCGTTAGTTTGCTGCCGCAAAGACTGGCGTACCGGTTCGCCAGGGTGGAGCCCTTTGGGCTGATCATCCTGCTGGTGCTGATGCTGCTGGGCGTGCTCGGAAAAGCAATGTGGCCCTTCGTCGCTGGATTCATCGGGGCGCTGGCCGCGCTGTTCAACATCGGCTGGCTATTCGGACTTAATTGAGGACTTCAATGTTCGTCGATCGCGTACTCTCTGGAATGCGTCCCACCGGCAGCCTGCATCTAGGGCACTATCATGGGGTGCTGAAAAACTGGGTCAGATTGCAGCACGAATTTCAGTGCCTGTTCTTCGTGGCCGACTGGCACGCGCTGACGACGCATTACGATACGCCGGAAATCATCGAACAGAATGTGTGGGACATGCTGGTAGACTGGCTGGCCGCAGGTGTGGATCCATCGCAGGCTACCCTGTTCATCCAGTCGCGGGTACCCGAACATGCCGAATTGCATCTGCTGCTGTCGATGATTACGCCGCTAGGCTGGCTGGAACGGGTTCCGACCTACAAGGATCAGCAGGAAAAACTCACCGACAGGGATCTTTCCACCTACGGCTTTCTCGGCTATCCGCTGCTGCAGAGTGCGGACATTCTGATTTATCGCGCCAATCGCGTACCGGTTGGAGAAGACCAGGTTCCCCACATCGAGTTCACCCGCGAGATCGCGCGCCGCTTCAATCACGTCTATGGAAGGGAGGCGGGGTTCGAACAGAAAGCCGAAACAGCGGTAAAAAAGCTCGGCGTCAAACGAGGAAAACTTTACCGGGAACTGCGCACGCGTTACCAGGAGCAGGGAGACGAAGAAGCGCTGGCCGCGGCCAAAGCCATGCTCGAGGAGGCCGCCAATCTTTCGATGGGCGACCGCGAGCGGCTGTTTGGTTTTCTCGAAGGCGGCGGCAAAATGATACTTTCGGAACCGCAAGCGCTGCTGACCGAAGCATCGAAAATGCCGGGGCTGGATGGACAGAAAATGTCCAAGTCCTATAACAACACCATCACGCTGCGCGAAGACGCCGACAGCGTCACCCGGAAAATTCGCACAATGCCAACGGACCCCGCGCGGGTGCGGCGTTCCGATCCCGGTGATCCGGACAAGTGCCCGGTGTGGGAATTTCACAAAATCTACTCTGATGACGAAACGCGGGCCTGGGTGCAGAAGGGATGCAGGAGCGCGGGCATCGGCTGCCTCGAATGCAAGCAACCGGTGATCGATGCCGTCCTGAAGGAACAGGAACCGATGCGCGAACGGGCACAGCTCTACCTGGACGACCCGACGTTGGTGCGCAACATCATTGCCGATGGCTGCGATCGCGCCCACAAACTGGCCGCGGAGACGATGCGCGACGTGCGCAGTTCGATGGGACTGAATTATTCTTGACTCCAAGATCTACACCCGACACGGAGGCACGGAGGCAAATCAAAGAACACAGAGAAAACCGATCCATTCAGGAATGTCGCGAGGCAACTCGCTCGAGTTAGCTGGCGTCGACACTTCGGCCAAATGACCTGTCCGCTTTTGTTCTTCTCTGTGCTCTGCGTGCCTCCGTGTCGGGTGTAGACAAGCCTTACGCCTTACGCCTCATCAGGCGTTGTTGCTCCCGCTTCCAGTCTTTGTCTTTCTCGGCCTCACGTTTATCGTGCTGCTTCTTGCCTTTGGC
>WNFI01033936.1_pt1 | contig 19284 bp, 11 predicted proteins | sample 5400471 | NCBI WGS metagenome assembly WNFI01 (sample SAMN13153348, study PRJNA577476) | soil metagenome | isolation source: 100 cm saprolite on Douglas fir-dominated hillslope | place: USA:California | collected 2013-09-17 | reverse complement strand
GGCCTGGTGAGCGGGCAGACCTTGCTCCTCTCCGGGGCGCGCATCGAGGCGCTGGTCGACCCTGCGGATTCGCGCTGCCGAGACGCGGTCACCGTAGATCTCGAGGGGCGGCTCCTGCTGCCCGGGTTCATCGACGTGCAAGTCAACGGCGGCGGCGGCCTGCTGTTCAACGATGACCCAAGCCCCGAGTCGATCCGCGCCATCGGCGCCGCACACCGGCGCTTCGGCACCACCGGCTTCCTGCCCACGCTGATCAGCGACGATCTCGACACCATCGGGCGTGCCATCGACGCCGTGCAGTCCTCGCTCGACGCCGGCATGCCCGGCGTGCTCGGTATTCACATCGAGGGACCCTTCCTCAACTGGGCGCGCCGCGGGGTTCACGACTCCAGGCACCTGCGCCCGCTCGACACCAGCTTGGTGTCGCTGCTGAGCCGGCTGCGCGGCGGGCGAACGGTTCTGACCTTGGCGCCGGAGATGACCACGCCGGAAATCATCGCGAAGCTTGCCGCCGGCGGCATCTTGGTGTCCGCAGGGCACAGCGAAGCCAGCTTCGCCGAGACCACCGCGGCCATCGCACAGGGCCTCCGGGGCTTCACGCATTTGTTCAACGCGATGGCGCGCATCGAGCCGCGCGAGCCCGGGATCGTCGGCGCCGCGCTGTACGATGAAAAAACCTGGTGCGGAATCATCGTCGACGGTCACCACGTCGATCCCATCATGCTGAAGCTGGCTCTGCGCTGTAAGCGTCACGATCGATTCATGTTGGTTAGCGATGCCATGCCCGTGGTGGGATCCACCCAATCCACCTTCGTCCTGCAGGGCCGCACCATTAGAGTCGTCGACGGGATTTGCCGCGACGAGAACGGAACCCTCGCGGGCACCGCGCTCGACATGTCCGCCGCGGTGCGCAACGCGGTCTCGTTGCTGGGCCTCGACATCGTCGAGGCCGCGCGCATGGCCAGCGAATACCCCGCCGAATTTCTCGGCCTTGGGTCGGAGCTCGGCCGCATCGCGCCCGGCTACCGCGCAAACCTAGTGCTGATGAACGACGAACTCGAAGTGCAGAAGACCTGGATCGAGGGCGTGGCGTCGGTCTAATGTCTCGCAGCGTGCGTGGGGCGCGCTATCGCGCGCGACTCGTCCACGCTCGCACCCGCGGGTCTACTTGGCAGGCTTCGATGCCTTGACGGCCGTCAGCGCGTCGAACAGCCCCTGTTTGGGATGCTTGGCGCAGTCGGCCAGCAATGCGGCTTGAAATGAGTTCACCGAGTCCGCATCGAAAATATGGCTGCCGGATCTCGCCACGGAGAAGCCGAACAGCCACATCATGATGGTCGTCGCGCTCTCCGGGTCCGTGCGCGCCAGCTCGACGTGCCGCGATGCGAATACCGCGCATTCGAGGGTGGTGAGATCCATCGGATTCTTGGGTTCGGGTTTGACGATGCCCAGCGCATCCAACAGGCTCTCGGCGGGGTTGCTCTTGCACTCGTTATCCAGCGCGAACCCGAACGGCCCCAGCGCCCCGGGGTACATGACATGCGCGCCGGACTTGGCGACGGAATAACCGAACAGCCACATCACCGTGTTGAGCGAATCCACCGTCGGATTCGAAGCGGCGGCGGGCAGAACTTCGTTCTCGTATTTCCCGCAGGTCAGCGTGGCGAGATTCAGCTCGGCTGCCGGGCTCATGCAGGGAGCGAGGCAGACGCCCAAGGCGATCGTGGCGAACAATTTCATCGATTTCTCCTAGTCAGGCGCTGCATGTATAGGTAAATGACGGGGGTCGTGTACAGAGTCAGGAATTGCGACAGCAACAACCCCCCGACCATGACCACGCCCAAGGGCCGGCGCAATTCGGACCCGGCACCGGTCCCGAACGCCAGCGGCAACGCGGCAAGCAGCGTCACCAGGGTTGTCATCATGATCGGCCTGAAGCGCGTCATCGACGCCTTGAAAATCGCGGTCTGGGGGTCCGCGCCCTCCGCTTCGAGCGCCAGCGCCTGATCCACCATCATGATGCCGTTTTTCTTGACGATTCCGATCAACAGGATCACGCCGATGAGGGCGATGAGTGAAAAATCGTAATGCAGCAGCATCAGCGCCGGCAGCCCGCCGATGCCGGCCGAAGGCAGCGTGGACAGGATGGTGAGCGGGTGGATGTAGCTCTCGTAAAGCATACCGAGGACGATGTAGATCGCAAGCAGCGCGGCGCAAATCAGAAACGGCTGCCCCGCGAGCGATTCCTGAAACGCGCCCGCGCTGCCGGCGAATAGCGAGGTCAATCCGGGTGGGGCGCCGATCGATTGGGCCTTGGCCCGCACGGCTTCAACCGCGTCGCCCAGTGCGGCGCCGGGCGCGAGATTGAACGACAGAGTGACCGCCGGGAATTGCCCGTCGTGATTGACGGTCAATGGCGCGGGCGAATGCTCCAAATGGCTGATTGCGCCGAGCTGGACCGGCAACCCGGAGCGGGACGGGACGTAAAGCGCTTTCAGCGCATTTTCGTCGAGCTGCAGCCGTGGGTCGACTTCCAGAATGGCGCGATAGACATTCAGCTGCGTAAAGTAGCTCGCAACCTGGCGCTGTCCGTAGGCATCGTACAGGGTGTCGTCGACCGCCTGAGTCGTGACGTCGAGGCGCGCCATCGCGTCCCGGTCGAGTTGCACGGTCACACCCGGTGCGGCCGGGTTGATATCGGCCTCGACATCGCGGATCTGCGGAATTTTTCGCAGGCTGTCGAGCATGATCGGCGCCCAATGCCGCAATTCGTACAGGTTGGGGTCTCTCAGCGTGTATTGGAACTGCGTCTTGCTCACTCGCGCGCCGATGGTGAGATCTTGCCGAGCCTGAAGATGGAGCGCGATATTCGGAATGTCCGCGACGCGCTTGCCGATGCGCCGTATCACCGTATAAACGGAGTCCTTGCGCTCGCCGAACGGCTTCAAATCGATCAACATGCGCCCGATATTGGTGGACGGATCACCCTCCACCCAAAAATAGACGTTTTGAATGTCCGGATCTTCGCGGACGCGCGCCGCGAGCGCGCGCATGCGCGACACCATCGCGGTGTAGGAAATATCCGGCGCGGCCTCGGTCACGCCCGCGACCAACCCGTTGTCCTGCTGCGGGAAGAAGCCTTTGGGAACCACGACGTACAGCCCGACCGTCGTCGCCAGGGTGAGCCCCACCGCCGCAAGAACCTGTGGGCTGTGCGCGAGCGACCAGCGCAGGCCGCGTTCATAGACCGCGAGCACGCGATTGAACGCGCGGCCGATGTGCGCGTGAATCCCGCCCATGGAATTCACGTCCTCCGGCCGCAGCCATTTGACGCAGAGAACCGGTGTCAAAGTCAGCGACACCAGTCCCGAAATCAAAATAGCGACCGTCGCGGTTCCGGCAAACTCGCGGAATAGCCGCCCCACTATGCCTCCCATGAACAAGACGGGTATGAACACCGCCAGAAACGTTGTCCAGGCTGTAGCCGAGGACGTACATGACGGCCATGGACCCGAACAGCGACAGCGGAATCGTCACCGCCGGAATCAACGTTGCGCGCGCACTTCCAAGAAACAAGTAGACGACGAGCACCACGAGCACGCACGTGATCAGCAGCGTGAGCTGTACGTCGCGAACCGAGGCGCGGATTGTCTGGGTGCGATCCCCGAGCAGCGTCATATGAACCGATGCGGGCAAATCGCGCTCGAGAGAGGGAATGATCTTCCGCACCTGCTGTACGGTGGCATTGATGTTGAAGCCGACTTGCTTGTGCACGTCGATCATGACGGCTTGGTGGTTGCCGATCCATGCGCTTTGCTTGGTGTTTTCGACGCCCTCCACCACGGAACCCACGTCGCCCAGGCGGGTGACGGCTCCGCCGCGCGTGGACACAATGAGGGCCGCGTACTCGGCGGCGTGGTTGAGTTGATCGTTGGAATCGAGCGTCACGCTCGTCCGCCCGCTGTTGAGCGTTCCCTTGGCGCCGTTGACCGTCGATGCCGCAATGAGCTGGCGGACGTCCTCCAGGGTACGGCCCAGGGCCGCGATTCGGCTGGGATCGACGCGCACTCGAATCGCCGGTTTCTGCTGGCCGTGATAATCGACGAGGCCCACGCCGGGTACCCGCGAAATCTGCGGCGCCAGATAGTTCTCGACGTAATCATCGACCGCAGCGATCGGCAAGCTGTCCGAGTACACGGCGATCGTCATCAACAGTGCATCCGACGGATTGGCCTTCTCGAACGTCGGCGGGTGCGGCAGATTCTTGGGCAGATCTCCGAGCGCCGCGCTGATGGCACCCTGTACGTCGACGGCGGCGACATCGACGCTCCGGCTGAGGTCGAACTGAACGTCGATCGAGCTCGAACCGAGCGTGCTGCTGGAAGTGAGCGAAGTGACCCCGGGGAGATTGGCCAGGGCGCGCTCCAGCGGCGCGGTAATGCCGGCAGCCACCGTTTCGGCGCTGGCGCCGGGTAACTCGGTGGTAATGCCGATCGTGGGGATGTCCACTTGCGGCACGCCCGAGATCGGCAGTTGCGTGTAGGACGCAACTCCCAGGAACAGGATGCCGAGCATCAGCAAGGCCGTGGCGATGGGGCGTCGAATGAACCAGGCGGAGAAATTCAAGGGATCTTCACGAGGCAGCGCCGCCTGGAGCCTGTCCGACTAATGGGCGCCGTCACGAGGGCGTTCCACATCGAGCAGATTTCTGCGATCGTTTCACGCGCATAGTGGGCACTATGTAAGGGAAACGATCGCAGAAATATGCCGATGTGGGGCGGCCGCAGTAGGCGCATCATTAGTCGGACAGGCTCCTAGGGTACCACGCGAACCGGGACGTTCGATTCAAGACGAAAATGCCCCTCGGTCACGACGCGCTCGCCGCCGGTGAGTCCACCGTCGATGATCGATCGGTCGTCTTGTACCCCGACGAGATGGATTGCCCGCGCGCGCGCGACCAAATCGTTCGACACCACGTACACGAACGCGCCCTCCGAGTTCTGTTGTACTGCCGATGTCGGCACCGTCAGGGCTTCCGGCAGGACGCGGAAGCGCGTGGCTACGGTCACGAACTGGCCGGGCCAGAGATTGTCGCGCGCGTTGGGGAATGTGGCCTTGCAACGCACGGTACCGGTCACCGCGTCGATTTGATTGTCGATCAAGGTCAGCTCCCCTCGATCGAGGATCTGCCGTCCGTCTTGCGTGGATGCGGTCACGGGCACGGGTCCTTGCCGCTGGGCGTCACGCAGCTCGGGTAGCCGATCCTGGGGCAGCGCAAAGCTCACGGTGATCGGTTGTATTTGCGTGAGAACGGCAAGTCCCCCCGCATCGCCCACATGCACGATATTGCCGGCATCGACCAGCCGCGCACCGATGCGACCTGCAAATGGCGCTCGAATGGTCGCGTAGGAGAGCGACAACTTGGCAAGGTCGATTTGCGCATCGTCATTCTCGACCGCCGCGGTAAGCTGATGGACCGCAGCGAGCGCGGTGTCACGCGTCTGAGCGGTGGTGGAATCCATCTGCAGCAGCGTGTCGTAGCGCTCGAAATCGCGCTTCGCGTTCTCGAGCAGAGCCGCATCCCGATCGCGCTGTGCCTTGGCCGCCTGCAGCTGCGCGCGGAATGGCAACGGATCCAACTCGATGAGCACCTCGCCGCTCGCAACCGGCTGACCCTCGCGAAAACGCACACTTTGGATCGGCGCGTCGATGCGCGGGCGCAACACGACGGTGTTCAGCGCGAGTACGGTGCCGACGCTCGAGACCGATAAGTCGACGGGACCGCGCTTGACGGCGGCCACTTGAACCGGAATCGCGTCGCCCCGGCCGCTTTTTTTACCGGTGTTCCCCGTGGCGGCATCGAGCCTCCACACCACCAGTCCGATGAGGCCTGCCGATGCAAAGGCGATCGCGATTTGATGGGGTCTCACCTTCATGAAAGGGTTTTCTCGGCCGGAGTCGCAGGGTTATACCTCAAAACTCGCGATCAAACACACGGTCCTCTGCGCGTCGATCGCAGCGGAATTGAACGGTGGGGTTATTTTGCCGAACCGAAAACGGTTCGAGTCAACTTTACTTTTTTGTAATCTAAATCTCTGACTTCGTCATATCGGCACAAACTGCCTCGGTCACCTGCGCCGTGGTCGCGGTCCCTCCAAGGTCGCGTGTGTGCAGGGCGGGATCGGCCGTCACGCGCTCGATGGCCCGCATCACCCGCCCGGCCGCCGCAGGTTCGCCCAGATGCTCGAGCAACATCACCACCGACCAGAACGTCCCGATAGGGTTGGCCAGCCCCTTGCCCATGATGTCGAACGCAGAACCGTGAATGGGCTCGAACATGGACGGAAAGCGGCGTTCCGGATCGATATTGCCGGTGGGCGCGATGCCGAGGCTGCCGGCCAGCGCGGCGGCGAGATCGCTGAGAATGTCGGCGTGCAGGTTGGTCGCGACAATCGTGTCGAGCGACGCCGGCCGATTGACCATCCGTGCCGTCGCGGCATCGACCAACTCCTTGTCCCAGGCGATATCGGGGAATTCCCCGGCGATCCGCGCGGCGATCTCATCCCACATGACCATTGCATGACGCTGAGCATTGCTCTTGGTGATCACCGTCAACAGTTTGCGCGGACGCGACTGAGCAAGGCGGAATGCAAATCTCATGATGCGCTCGACCCCCACGCGGGTCAGGATCGACACATCCGTCGCCATCTCGATGGGGTGTCCTTGGTGCACGCGGCCGCCCACACCGGAATACTCACCCTCGGAGTTTTCGCGCACGATCACCCAGTTCAGATCTTCGGAGCCGCAGCGTTTGAGGGGTGCGTCGACGCCCGGCAATATGCGGATCGGCCGCACGTTCGCATACTGATCCAGCCCCTGGCAGATCTTCAAGCGCAATCCCCACAGGGTCACATGATCGGGAATGTCGGGATCCCCCGCCGAACCGAACAGGATGGCGTCCTTGCCTCGCAACGCATCCAGACCGTCGTCAGGCATCATCACGCCGTGACGTCGAAAGTAGTCGCCGCCCCAATCGAAGTTCTCGAACTCGAAGGCGAACGATTTGCCCGCCGCGGCCAGTGCCTGCAAAACTTGACGGCCCGCGGGTATCACTTCCTTGCCGATGCCATCGCCGGGGATGGTTGCTATGCGATACGTCTTCACTGCTTGCCTGCGTCGTTTGGGATATTGCGTAGGGGGAGATATTCGAGTCCATCCGCGGAGGGCGAGTTCTATCTTGCGCGCGCTGCGCCGTCAAGTAGGCGCTCGACTAGGCGCTCGACATGGAATCCCGATGCGCATCGCTGTGCCAGAATTTGCGCAGCACGTGCACCAGGTCTCCCCGCGCGAGGCTCTCGGCCACATCCCAAAATGAGCGCAGCATGATGCCATGCCCCTCCAGGGCCCACTGTTTGATCACGTCGCCGTGATTGGAAGCGAGCGCCGCGCTGACGCGGACGTTCCGAGTCCCATCCGCCCCTTGCAGTGACCATCGGCCGAAGGTTTCATTTCGTTCGCGAATCAGCAGGCACGAGTGGCGCGAAAGGTCAGCCAGGCTTTCGGGCTCGTGGCGTGATCGCAAGTACTCGGGTGACGCACAGAGTATGCGTCGGCCGCGGGCGAGATGGTGTGGTATGACGTGGTGTTCGCGTACGTCGCCGACACGGACGTCGATGTCGATATCCTCGTCGACCAGATCCACCGATCGGTCCAGTATCTCCAGGTCGATCTCCAGTCCGGGATGCATTTTGACCAGTTCGGACAGCACGGGCGCCACGTGGTTTCGTCCGAGTCCGGAACTCGCCGCAATTCGCAGTCCCCCCCGGATCTCGACCTGGGTCTCCTCCAGCGTGCCCTCGAGCTGGTCGTAGACATCGAGTACACGCTGGGCCCACGACAGCATCAGTTCACCGCGCTCTGTCACCGCCACGTGCCGGGTGGTACGGTGAAACAACTTCACTTTCAAGGTGTCCTCGAGCATGGCGATGCGCTTGCTCACGTACGCCGGCGATGCACCCAGCTCGAGGGCCGCGGCCGCGAAATTCGCGCGCCGCGCCGCGTGGATAAACACTCGGAGGTCCTGCGGCAGAATATTGTTCACGAAGTGTGTTCTCCGAAATCACGGGTTGTGGGGTACCGCGGCAATGAAAAGGGACTAGTCTGCCTGCGCGATACACGATAACAACGCGCGCAATATCATGCACGGTCCTGATGCGGGTTCGAAAGGGGAGCGCAGTGAGGAAATACAGGATAGCTCTGATTGCCGGCGACGGGATCGGTCAAGAGGTGGTGCCCGAAGGCGTCCGGGTGCTCGATCAGGCCGGCCGTCGTTTCGGCATTTCGTTCGAATGGGATGAGCGTCCCTGGGGTTGCGAGCATTACGCGCGTACCGGGGAGATGATGCCGAGCAACGGGCTCGATGGCATCCGGCATCACGATGCCATCTATCTCGGTGCGGTGGGTTTCAAGGGTGTGCCGGATCACATCTCCCTGTGGGGGTTACTGCTAAAAATCCGTAGGCAATTCCAGCAATACGTGAATTTGCGGCCGATCCGTCTGATGCCCAATGTCAAGTCGCCGTTGAGGGATCGTGTCGCCGGCGACATCGATATCATGCTGGTGCGGGAGAACACCGAGGGCGAATACTCGGACCGCGGCAACATACTGCACGAGGGTACCGAGAACGAGACCGTCATCCAGGAAAGCGTGTTCACGCGCCACGGCGTAGACCGCATCCTGCGTTTCGGGTTCGAGCTCGCCCGCAAGCGCGACCGCAAGCAGCTCACGTCGGCAACCAAGTCGAACGGCATTGCGATAACGATGCCGTATTGGGATGCGCGCACCGCGCTGATGGCAAAGGAGTATCCGGACATCCGGATGGATCACTACCACATCGACATCCTCGCGGCTCATTTCGTGCTGCGTCCGACTCGCTTCGACGTCGTGGTCGCGTCGAATCTGTTCGGCGACATCCTCTCCGACTTGGGATCCGCGTGCACGGGCACGATCGGAATTGCGCCGTCGGCAAACCTCAATCCGGAACGAAACTTCCCGTCCATGTTCGAGCCGGTGCATGGTTCCGCACCCGACATCTTCGGACGCAACATAGCCAATCCCATCGGGCAGATATGGTCCGGAGCGATGATGCTCGATCACCTCGGCCATGCCGACGCGGCGCGGACCATCGTCTCGGCGATCGAGCTGGTATTGAACGAAGGACCGCACACACTGGATTTGGGCGGCACGGCAAGTACGCAGGAAGTCGGACGCGCGGTTGCCGATGCAGTGTGCACGCTGAAGAACTGACGTGCGCCGCTTCGCAATCAAGTGCCATTGCGGCCCGCTCGGCGGGAGTGAGTGATGGCAATCCGGGGCGCACAAAGACGGCACCGGTGGTACTCAGCGCTGTATGTGCAGGTTCTCGTGGGCATCGTGGCCGGCGTCATCGTAGGTTGGGTCAATCCGCAAGCCGGCGAGGCCCTCAGGCCGGTCGGCGACGTTTTTCTGAAAATGATCAAAATGATCATCGGTCTGGTCATTTTCTGTACGGTGGTCAACGGCCTCGGCGGCATGAGCGATTTGAAGAAAGTCGGCCGCGTCGGGGGCAAAGCCCTCATTTATTTTGAAGTCGTCTCGACGCTGGCGCTGCTGGTCGGAGCAGTCGTCGCGAACGTGGTAAGGCCGGGCGCGGGATTCAACGCCGATCCAGCCCGGTTGGACGCGGCCGCCGTGGCGACCTATGTCGGGCACGCTCAGCAACACAGTGCGGTTGATTTCCTGATGGGGATCGTGCCCAGCACCATCTTCGACGCCTTTGCCAAAGGCGACACCCTTCCGATCATTTTCATCTCCGTGCTGTTCGGCTACGCGCTCTCGCACCTCGGCGCACGCGGTAGACCCGTGGGCGTCGTGATCGAGGCCATGGGTCAGGTCGTGTTCGGCATCATCCACATACTGATGCGCTTTGCGCCCCTCGGCGCCTTCGGCGCGATGGCATATACGATCGGCAGATTCGGCATGGGCTCTCTCAAGCCCCTATTCGGACTCATTGCGACTTTCTACGTGACAGGGGCCCTGTTCGTCTGCGTCGTGATGGGCGCCATCTCCCGCTGGGCCGGATTCAATATTTTCAAACTGATGCGCTATCTGAAGGAAGAGCTGCTCATCACGCTGGGCGCGGCATCCTCCGATGTCGCGCTGCCGTCGCTCATGGAAAAACTGACCCATCTCGGCTGTTCCCGATCGGTGGTGGGACTGGTTGTTCCCACGGGCTATGTGTTCAACGCGGACGGCACCAGCATCTACATGACGATGGCCGCGCTGTTCGTGGCGCAGGCCATGAACATCGAGCTCAGCCTCATGCAGCAAATGGCGATCTTCGGCGTCGCCATGCTGGCCTCCAAGGGCGCCAGCGGCATCACCGGCGCGGGCTTCATCGCATTGGTCGCCACCTTGTCCGTGGTCCCGGACATTCCCCTTGCCGGCATGGCGCTCATCCTCGGGATCGACCGGTTCATGAGCACCGGCCGCGCCGTCGTGAACATCATCGGCAACGCGGTCGCCACCGTGGTGATGGCGAGCGTGGAAGGCGAGCTCGACGGCAACCGCATGCGCCGAATCCTGAGCGGCGCTCCGTTGGAAGATCACCCGGCCGGCGACGCGTTCCAGAGTCCGGCCGGCGACGCGATCCACGGGCCGGACGGCAATGCCATTCACGGGCGCCTCCGGTGCGCGCCCGTCGAGACTGGCCGCGGAACGTCAATTTGATCATCTCATTTCACTCAACCCGATGGAGTCTTGACTTATGAAAGTACTACTTGGTTTGCTGGCGGCCGTATCGACCCTGCTGCCGGCCGGCGCCTCTCTCGCCGATGGGCCTGCGGACAAGGCGCCGCTGCGGCTGGTCACCAAGATCGCGTTGCCCGGCATCGACGGTGATTTCGATCACTTCACCGCCGACGTGAAGGGCAACCGCCTGTTCCTCGCCGCCGAGGAGCATCACACCGTGGAGGTGTTCGATCTGCACAGTGGGAAGAAGCTCCACAGCATCACCGGTTTCGATACGCCGCACAGCATCGTGTACCTGCCCGAAGCCAACAAGCTTTTCGTCGTTGACGGCGGCAAGGGCGGGTCGGTTCAGATTCTCGACGCCACCAGTTACGAGGTGCAGAAGTCGATCAAGCTCTCGGAGGACGCAGACGCATTGGTCTACGACAGCGCCGGCCATCTTCTCTATGTCGGCAACGGCGGGAAAGATGCCGGCAACGATTACTCCCTGGTGACGGTGATCGACACGGCCAAGGGGGAAAAGGTCGCCGACATCAAACTGCCGTCGACCAACCTAGAGGCGATGGCGCTTCAAAAGCAGGGTGCTCTGCTTTACGTGAACATGCGAGACAAGAATCAGATCGGCGTCATCGACCGCAAGACGAATGCCATCGTGGCGACCTGGCAGTTGAACAAGGTTATGCACAATACACCGATGGCGTTGGACGAACCCAATCACCGCCTGTTGATCGCCGGCCGCAAGCCCGGCGTATTCGGGGTCGTGGCCACCGACTCCGGAAAGGAGATCGCGACGCTGCCCGCCGGCGATGGCGTCGACGATATGTCCTTCGATCCGACGACGAAAATGATCTACCTGGCGTGCGCGGAGGGAGTGGTGAGCGTTTTCCGGCAAATCGATGCCGATCACTACGAGGCTGTCGGCAGCGTCCCCACCGGAAATCGGGGAAAGATCGGAATCTTGGTGCCGGAATTGCGCCGGTACTACGTCGTTTCGACGAAGAAGGGTGCCGTACCGGCGCAGCTCTTCATATTCGACGTCATGAATTGAGTGAACCGAGCGGCGGCCGCCGCGCCAAAGGCGGCCGCTGTTCCCCTTCACCCAACCCTAGGAGCCATTCATCCATGTTCAGACGCGAATTCGGAAAAATCTGTATCGGCACGCTGGGATCCGCCTTGATGGCACACGATGCGAAGGCGGCGGAAATTCCGGCCCACTGTTCCAGCGCATTTCCCGACGTCCATGGGTTGACGGACTACGTTGCCAAGTTCGTGGTCGATACGGGCTACGACGCGATCCCGCCGGAAGTCGTGGAGCTCGGAAAGAAATCGATTCTGGATGGCCTCGGTTTGGCCCTGGCCGGATCGAGAGCGGAGACCGGTCCGCTCTGCATCAAATATTTGGATACCCTCGGGGCCCCGCAAGGCGGCTCGACCATCATCGGCACGTCGCGAAAGACCGCGCCCCAGTTCGCCGCGCTGGTGAATGGCATTTCGATCCACGCGGACGACTTCGACGACACCCAGCTTGCGGTGGCTAAGGACCGCGTCTATGGCTTGCTGGTTCATCCCACGGTTCCGGTGCTTCCCGCGGTGCTTGCGCTGGGCGAACAGAGAAAGATTTCGGGCAAGGAATTATTGCTCGCGTATCACCTCGGCGTGGAAGTCGAGTGCAAGATTGCGGAAGCGATTGCGCCGCGGCACTACGAGGACGGCTTTCACTCAACGGGGACCTGCGGCCCCTTCGGATCCGCGGCCGCCTGCTCGAAGCTGTTGAGGCTGGACCTTCAGAAAACTCTCAACGCCTTCGGCATCGCCGCGAGTCAGTCCGCCGGGCTGCGCGAGAATTTCGGCACGATGACCAAACCGTTCCAAGCTGGGCATGCGGCGGAAAGCGGCTTGAAATCAGTCCAACTGGCTGATATTGGCTGGACGGCGGCCACGCAGATTCTGGAGGCGCAGCGCGGTTTCTATCATGCGGCCGGCGGCTCCTTCGATCCTGCGGCGATTCTCGGCAAGCTCGGCGCGCCGTGGTGCTTCGCGACTCCCGGGATTTCACTGAAACCGTACCCCTCCGGATCGCTCAGCCATCCCGCGATGACCGAGATGATGCGGCTCATCGAGTTGCAGGATATTCGCCCCGCGCAGGTGAAGCAGGTGGACGTGGGCGCCAATCACGCGATGACGCAGGCCCTGTTGCATCACCGGCCTCAGACCGGATTGGAAGCGAAATTCAGCATGGAATTTTGCATGGCGATCCTGCTGCTGCGTCGAAAGGCCGGTCTTGCGGAATTCACGAATCGGGTCGTGCGGGGGGCCGACGTCCAGGAAATGATCGGGAGGATCAGATACTACGTCGATCCGGAAGCGGAAGCCGCCGGCTTCGACAAGATGACTTCAATCATCAAGATCACCCTGAAGAGCGGCAAGACGATCTCCGGCCGGGCGAATTTCGGCAAGGGAAGTCCGGCCGATCCGATGACGTTCGAAGAAGCCGCCGCCAAGTTCCGGGGCTGCGCCGAATACGCCGAATGGCCGAAATCCAAGACGGACGCGTTGATCGCATTCGTGGCCCGCCTGGAGACCGCGCCGGTCGTCAATGGATTGACGCCGCTTCTCAGCAGCGAACCTGCGTGAGGAACAAGTGATTCAGCATCGATCTGCATCAGGATTCACTCAAACGAGAGGACGACATATCGATTGAGGTCCGTTGCCTGCTCGAGACAGGCACGTGGACAAATATTACGAGGGGCCATCGCCAATAAGGGGGAAAACATTTTGAATAATAAGTCATATCGCGCAGTCATCGCGCCGGCGACATCGTCGTTGCTCAGCGAACGCTCATGGGCACTCGATCACTCGTCCTCGAAGGAGCGCCCGCAGAGTGCTCAGCAGCGAACAGCCGCGCGCACATCGGCGCTGCTTGCCTCTCTGGGGGCCGTCCTCGCAATCGGCGTCCTTGGGTCGACGCTGGTCCGGGCCGACGAACCCACCAATGAGGAGGCAGACAAGCCTTTGCTGGAAATCGTCGTGGTCGTTCCGGTCTGAACAACTCGTCCAACGGCGCCGGGGTGGCTCCGGTGACGGGGACGGCAACCGCCGATTTGCGCGGGATCGGTTCATTCAACACGCTGGTACTGATGAACAGCCGCCGGCTCAATCCCGGGGATTCCATCAATCCATCGCCGGATCTGAACGCGATCCCGTCAATATTGGTCAAGCGCGTGGAAGTGCTGACGGGCGGCGCGTCGTCCATCTACGGGTCCGACGCGATCTCCGGGGTGGTCAATTTCGTCATGGACACCGAATTTACCGGCGCGAAACTCGAGACGGAGTATGGAATCAATCGAGCGAGCAACGACAATACGGCCATCCAGAATATCGAGCGAAGCAGCGGCATCAATCCCCGCAACGGCGCCCTGTACGATGGGCGCAACGTCGACTTGAGCGGTGTCTTCGGCACAGACCTCTTCGGAGGGGACGGACACATCGTCGCGTACGGCGGATATCGACACAGCCAAGGTGTCTTTGGATCCAGCCGCGATTTCAGCGCCTGCACTCTTCAAGAAACGGGGAATTCCTATCAGTGCCTTCTGGACGGCACCACCCCCGCCGGCCAGTTCGTCCCCAACGGCGGCGGCGGTCCGAACCTCACGCTCGATCCGGCGACCGGAAACACGTTCCGCCCGTTCGACACCGCGCGCGATGGCTACAACGCTGCGCCGTTCCAAACACTGGCCCGACCCGACACGCGCTTCAACGCGGGTTTTTTCGGTCACTACACGATCAGCAAGCACGTCCAAGCCTATGTGGAAGGCACCTTCTCCGACGATCACACGAGCGTGCTTTACGAAAACGCCGGCACTACCCCGACCGGTTCGGGCCTGAACGTTTTCGGCGTCAATTGCAACAATCCCTTGCTGTCGCCCGGCGAAGTCGATGCGTTGTGCACCCAGAACGGGCTCGGCGCAACCGATACGGCCCAGGTGGGCATCGGGCGGCGCAACGTCGAAGGGGAGCTGCGCCAGGATGATTTCCGGCATCGATCTTACCGGCTGCTGCTCGGTGTCAAAGGCGAGATCAACGACGTATGGAACTATGACGTCAATGGTCAGTACGGTAACACGGACTCTCACGAACGGCTGTCCAATGACATTTCGCAGGCGCGGCTTGCCAGAGCGCTCGATGTGGTCGGCGTGAACGGCGTACCCACGTGTCAGTCGGTGGTGGACGGATCCGACCCTGCATGCGTTCCCTACAATATTTTTTCCACGGGCGGCGTCACTCCGGCGGCGGTCAGATACATTACAGCCGCAGGCGCCCAGGACGGGTATGCCAAGCAATACGTGTTCGACGCGAAGGTCATCGGAGATCTCTCCAAGTACGGGATCAAGAGTCCGCTTGCGGACAATGGCTTGGACGTGGCGATGGGCATGGAGCAGCGCGCGCAGACCATCAGTAATCAACCCAATGCTGCATATCTCACGGGTGATCTACTCGTGACCGGCGCGGCGCGGCCGACTTACGGTACTTATCGGGTTACCGAAGGTTTCGTTGAATTGCGAGCGCCGCTGCTCGAGAATCGCCCGTTTGCAAAGTCGCTGACCGTGAATATCAGCGACCGCTACGCAGAGTACGCGCCTCAGGGCCCTGCCAACGCCTACAACTTCGGTGCCGAGTGGAGCCCGATCGATCCGCTTCGATTTCGCGGCACCCTGAGCAGGGCGGTGCGCGCACCCAATGGCCACGAATTGTTTCTGAGCGAAACCATTTCCCAGGTCGCCGCCAGCGATCCCTGTGCGAATGACCCGACCACCGGCGCGCCGACCGCATCCGCCGCGGCGTGCGCCCGGACCGGCGTCACCGCCGCACAGTATGGAAAAATCCCTTCGGCCAACAGCTTCAATCAGTTGACGGGAGGCAATCCGAACTTGAAGCCGCAGACGGCCGACACCGTCACGGGGGGCCTGGTCTTCGTGCCGACCGCGTGGGTCCCGGGCTTGCTGGTGAGCGTCGACTATTGGCGCATCAAGGTGGAGCACTACATTGGCTCACTCGCCGCCGTCGATTCACTCAACAACTGCCTCAATACGGGAGATCCCGCGTACTGCGACCTCATCCGCCGCGACGCCAACGGATCCCTGTCCGTGGGCAACGGGCCCGCGTCGGGGCGTGTAATCGCCACGGGATTGAACACCGGTTCGTTCGAAATGAGCGGAGTCGACCTCGAGGGGCGCTACGTGCTTGATCTCAGCGCACTTTCTCTCAAGAACGCAGGGAAAATTTCATTCAACTTCGCGGGAAGCGTGGCGCTCGACAATGTCATCCAAGTCGTACCGGGACGGGCACCGTTCGATTGCACGGGCTTTTACGGCCCCACCTGCACCGGCGAAGGCCCGACCTCACCCATCCCGAAGTGGCGCCACAAAATGCGGGCCACTTGGGAGGCGCGCAGGGATTTCGAAATTTCATTGAACTGGCGTCACATAGGCCATCTGGATTCCGAACATACCAGCAGCCAGTCGCATCTGGCGGGCACGGCCTATCCCGTCGATTCGCATGTTCCGTCGTACGATTACCTCGACATCGATACGAGTGTCGATCTGGGTCCGCACGTCAACCTGAGACTCGGCGTCAACAACCTGTTCGATCGACAACCACCCATCATCGGCTTCAATGCCAATCCGCTGCTCGTGAACGGGAATATGCTGGCTTCCGTGTACGACACGTTTGGGCGTTATCTATTCGTGGGACTGACGGTGAGGTACTGAAGGGATCGATCACCAGAACCACACCCGCAGGTCTTGCGGCGGCATATTGTTCACGAAGTGTGTTTTCCAACATCACATTTCGCTAGCTGCCATTCCGGCGGGATCGGACTAGTCTCGCGCCACACCGCAATTATTACGATCCAAATGCGGCCGTTAAGAAGAAAGCACGAGCAAGTATAGATAGCGTTGATCGCGGGGGACGGAAATCGAGCACTAGAACTCGATTCCGCTTTGGGCGCGATCATGGGGGAATGGTAATGCCAGATAGTATGTTCGGAACAGCCCGTGCGGGCGCAACACGCCTTGCAGTCGACGTCGCGCGGCGCGGCCGATTCGCGCTTCGCGCTGCTTATCTCTCGGCTGTGCTGGGCGTCTGCAGCCCGCACCTCGTTTACGGCGCCGAGCCCGAAGAGAGCATGGTCGAAATCGTCGTCACCGGAACGCGCCTCGGGTCCGCGAACACCACCAGTCCGAGTCCGATCGCGGTGCTCGACGCCGAAGAACTGCAGCGACAGGGCACGCCGCGGGTGGAGGATCTGGTCAACAGCCTGCCGCAGATTAACTCGACCCTGAACCTCGGCGCCAACGGCGCCGCGGTGGCACCACTGACCGGTACGGCGACCGCTGATCTGCGCGGCATCGGCGCTCTCCGCACGGTCAATTTCATCCTCGACACGAACTTCACGGGATTCAAGCTCGAGCTGGAAGGGGGAATCAACCGCGGCAGCAACAATCGTGGCGATCTGCAGGCCATCGAGCGGGCGAGCGGGGCGACGCCCCGAACGGGCACGATCTACGACGGCGGATCGCAGGACGTGTCGGCGGTGTTTGGCAAGGACGTGTTCGGTGGCAGCGGTCACGTGACCGCGTACGCGGGCTATCGGCGCGCCCATGAGGTTACCGCCGGCAGCCGCGACTTCGGCGCCTGCACCTTGACCGAAACCGGCAACTCCTTGCAGTGCCTCCTGGATGGAACGACGGCGCGCGGACAGTTCGCGCCCGGTAACGTAAACCCGCCGACGTTCCTGACGCTCGACACGGTGAATGGCCACGCTTTCCGGCCGTTGGCCCCTGGGGACCTGTACAATCCTGCGCCGTACCAGCAACTGCAGCGGCCCGACACCCGCTACAACGCCGGCCTCTTCGCGAACTACAAGTTCAACGATGCGGCGAATCTTTATGGCGAAGCGCAGTACATGGATGACAGGACCACGGCGCGCTTTGAGCCGGCGGGAACGACTCCGACCGGCGCGTCGCTGAACGTCTTCGGCATCAATTGCAACAACCCACTGCTGTCGGCGAGCCAGGTCAACGACGTGTGCACCAGCGCCGGACTCGGACCGCTTGACACCGCTCAGGTCGGCATCGGCCGGCGCAACGTCGAAGGCGGAGTGCGCTCCGACGAGTTTCACCACGTATCGTCTCGCCTCGTGTTGGGCCTCAAGGGCGCCATCAGCGAGCCCTGGTCCTACGATGCCAGCCTCGTCTACGGGCGGCTCGATGAGCACGAGACCTTGTCGAACGACCTCTTGCTCTCGCATGTGACGAACGCGCTCAACGTGGTGAATGTGAACGGTGTGCCGACCTGCCAGTCGGTGGTCAGCGGCAACGACCCGGCCTGCGTCCCGTACAACATCTTCCAGGTGGGCGGCGTGACGCCCGCAGCGGTCAACTACATTACCGGACGCGGCATGCAATCCGGCTACGTGGAGCGCACCATCGCCAACGTGCAGGCGATCGGCGATCTGACGCACTACGGCATCGTGAGCCCACTTGCGCACACCGGCCTCGGCATCGCCGCCGGCGCCGAGTATCGGGTCGAGGGGATTCACTACCACCCCAACGCCGCCTATTCGACCGGTGACCTCATAGTCACCGGTGCCGCGCGTCCCACGGATGGCACATTTCGGGTCGCCGAGGTCTTCACCGAACTCAAGATGCCGCTCATAGAGGATCGCCCGTTCGCCAAGCAAGTGATCCTGAACATCAGCGACCGCTACGCGCATTACTTGCCGCAGGGCAACGTGAACGCCTATGGCGTCGGGCTGGAATGGGCGCCGATCGAGCCCATCCGGCTGCGCGGCAGCGTGAGCCGCGCCGTGCGCGCGCCGACTGCGTTCGAGTTGTTTACCCCGCAGGTACTATTTCAGACCCCCTTCATTGACCCGTGCGCGGGCTCCACGCCCTCCGCCTCGGCGGCGCAGTGCGCTCTCAGCGGCGTGACCCCGCAGCAGTACGGCCACATCGCGTCGCAAACCGCGGTCAACGCGCTGGTGGGCGGCAATCCCCTTCTCAAGCCGGAGACGGCCGATACGGTCACGGCGGGCTTCGTGCTCACGCCGCTCAGCAACCTGCTCTTCAGCGCCGACTACTGGAGAATCAAGGCCAACAAGTTCATCAGCAACGTGCCGGCCCAGTTGGCGCTCCCCAGCTGCCTGAATACCGGCAATGCGTTCAACTGCGCTCTGATCCAGCGCGACGCCAACGGGTCCCTGTCGACGGGCCTTGGCGCGAGCGCCGGGCGCATCGTGTCGACGCGCTACAACACCGGCTCGTACGGCAATAGCGGGGTCGATTTCGAGGGGCGTTACAACTTGAGTCTGCACTCCATCGCCGCCAAGGCCGGCAGCCTGGAGTTCAGCTTCAGCGGCAGCATCGCCCTCGACAATCCGATCAACGTAACGCCCGGCACGTCGCCGGTCGACTGCACGGACCTTTACGGTCCGAC
>WNFI01057924.1_pt1 | contig 19285 bp, 21 predicted proteins | sample 5400471 | NCBI WGS metagenome assembly WNFI01 (sample SAMN13153348, study PRJNA577476) | soil metagenome | isolation source: 100 cm saprolite on Douglas fir-dominated hillslope | place: USA:California | collected 2013-09-17 | reverse complement strand
GTGGTCGCGTTCGGCAGCATTCCCCTGGCCGAATACGGCACTCCTGGAACACCGGAACTTTCATCCGTGCTCTCGCCGCTGGTCCCTGACAACGATGCAATTCTCATGGCCCACCACGGCGTTGTCACCTGCGGACACGACCTCCTGAGCGCCTACATGAAGATGGAAACGGTGGAGCACTATGCCAAGGTCGTCCTGGTGGCGCGCCAGCTTGGGCCTACACAGCCGTTGCCCGCGGACGAAGTGCGCAAGCTCTTGAAGGCGCGCGAAACCTATGAGGCCAACCGCCTGCCAGTGATGTCTGATTTGGATTGAGCTACTGCGGCGGACGCCCGGTTTCCGGCTTACCCTTGTTGGGCTCCGGATTGGTAGCCGGATTTCCCGTCTGGCCCTGCGGATTGCTCACCCGATCCGGATTGTTGCCCGGCTTGCTTTCGCTGTTGGCATGCCCGGAGACGGTCAAGTGGCTCACGACTTTTTTGTTGATCGCATAGGACTGCGCGATCCTCATGGCCGTTTGTTTTTCACGGTTGTTGGCTACCGTTCCGGCGAGAGTAATGGTGTCATCGGATACGGAGACGTTCACGCTGTCATTCGCGAGCGTGGGTTCTTTCTGCATCGCGGCTTGGATCTGCGTTTGCAAATCAGCGTTCGACGCAGCCGGAGTCTCTTGCGGCGTTTGTACCTCAGACGGTGTCGGTGTCTGCGCAGGAGCGGTGCCTGCGGGAGTCTGGCTTCCGCTTCCGACCTGATTACTCGGCGTGGCCGAGGTGACGGGAGGAGTGATTTGTCCTGGCGCAGGCTGCTGTTGTTTCGGCCCCGTCGTCTGCGGATCTTGCGCCGCACTTTGGATGGTGCTTGCGTGCGAAGCCGCATAGGCAACGACAAGTGCGAGTACAAGAACAATGGCGTAGACCGGCTTTGACATAAGAACCTCCCCCGAGATGGCTAACCCTCTCAGGAAGCAGATGCACGCGCGGGGGCGAGGGTTGACCAACCGCCGGACCTTAGGCGGATTCGAAATAGTGCGGAGACAGGCGGTAAACTCAGATATATGCACGATCACTCTCACGCAGGGCCTTCCAGCGCCAAAGTACTGCGTTATTCGCTGGCAGCCACCTGTTTGTACGTTCTGGTTACCCTGGTGGCGGGATTGCGTGCACACAGTCTGGCCCTGCTTTCGGAAGCCGGACACAACGTCACTGATCTGCTGGCTTTGCTGCTTTCCTGGGTGGCGATCTTCATCCAGACGCGGCCTCCCAGCGCGACCAAGACTTTTGGATATCACCGCGCAGGTGTCCTCGCGGCCTTTGTGAACGCGCTTACCTTGGTGTTGATTGCGTTCTACATTTTTTACGAAGCTGCGAGCCGTTTGCACCGGCCGGTGGAGGTCCAACCCAGAATCATGATCTGGGTGGCATTTGCCGGAGTGCTGATGAACGGCGTGATTTCGCTCTACCTGTGGCGCAGTGCGCGTGACGTAAATATCCGCAGCGCCTTCATCCATCAACTGGGCGACACGGTTTCCACGGCGGCGGTGATCGCGGGCGGCTGGGCCATTCTATGGACCGGACAAACCTGGATTGACCCCGCGCTCTCGATCGGCATTGGCGTGTTGATCCTGTGGTCGTCTTTCGGGATCATCCGCGAGACGCTCAACATTCTTCTGGAAGGCACGCCGCGCGGCATGTCGGTGGAGACGATTACAGCCAGTCTGGCCGCGGTTCAAGGCGTAAACGACGTACACGATGTCCACGTGTGGAGCATTGGATCGGAGACCCACGCGCTCTCGTGCCACATCGGGATTGCGGACATTCACGTCTCAGAAAGCGAAGCCATCCTGCGCGATGTGAAGCAACTGCTGGCAGCGAAATACCATATTCATCACACGACCATACAGTTTGAGAATGTGGTGTGCGAGATCGCGCATGGCTGCGTGATTCCCGTGAGCCCGCAACATCGGCACTGAGATTGCACAGAAAACTTAACCACAAAGGACACGAAGGAGCACAAAGACGCCCAGAAATGCGGACGCGGAAAATTGCCATTACTCGACCTGAAGTCCAGGCGCGAAGCGAGCACAGGCACAAAAGAATCCTTTGTGTTTCTTCGTGTCCTTTGTGGTTAAGGGGTCTTAGCTTTTTTGCTGCGTGTAGATTTCCCGCACCGTATCGAGGGTGTCAATCTCATCCGAATTTTTGTCGGTGCGAATGCGGAGAATGCGGGGGAAGCGCAGAGCAAAGCCGCTGGCGTGGCGGTCAGAGTGCATCATGTTGTTGAACGCTACTTCCAACACGATTCTTGGTTCCACAGTCCGGCGGAAGCCCTGGTCGTCAATGGTGTGTTGCAGAAACCACTGTGTCATCTCGGCGATCTCGGCGTCGGTCAGTCCGGAATAGGCTTTGCCAACGTTGAGCAATTTGTCTCCGTCGCGGACGGCGAAGGTGTAATCGCTGAGCACGCCGGCGCGCTTGCCGTGTCCCCACTCGACGGCGGTAACGACGACGTCGAGGGTGGCCAACTCGCGTTTCAGTTTCAGCCATGATTTGCCACGACGGCCGGGAGTGTAGGGTGAGGCAAGATCTTTTACCATCAGCCCTTCGTTGCCGCGGTCGCGAGCGGCGGTGAAGAGTTTGTCGAGATGTTCAGGGGAGGTGGCCGTCTCCATGGAAGACAACATCACTCGTGGCGGGCCGCCACGAGAGAGAATTGCAGGCTCAAAAACCAGCTTGCCCTGGAAATCCTGTGTTGCAACTGTTTCTTCCACGGTGAACGCATTTTCCGGAACGCTGGCAAAGATGTCCGCGAGCATGCGTTTGCGCTCTTCCAATGGTTTTTCAATGACCAGTTCGCCGTCAGCGTAGAGAACGTCGAAGACCATGTAGATCAGGGGAACATCACGAACCAATTCCGGCGGAACTTTCTTGCGACCGAGACGCTTTTGCAGTTCTGCGAAAGGCAATGCCTGGCCGGTGCCCGGGCTCCAGGCGAGAATCTCGCCATCGAGGATCACCGGGCGCGGAAAGGCGCGCAATGCGGGCGGGATCTCGGGGAATGACTCGCTGATCTCATCCAGCGTTCGGGAGAAGATGCGAATGTGCGGATCGTCTTTGCCGCCGCAATGGGCCTGAGCGCGAATGCCGTCGTACTTGTCTTCGACAGCGGCGCGATCGAAGTAGGTAAAAGCTTCCTGCGCGTCCGCCGCAGGGCTGGCGAGCATGAAACCAACGGGATGGAAGAGCCGCATGTGCGCTTTATCGAGTTGGTTCGCTGCCGCTAACCGCAGAGTTTCGGCAATGTCGCCGAGCATCATGTTGGCGCGTTGCACCGCGGACACCGGAACCTGGAATGCTTTGGCGATTGCTTCTTCGACCAGGCTTTCCCGCAGGCCGATGCGCAAGTCGCCGCCGATGATCTTGACGATGTACTTGCTTTCCAGCGGAGTAGCGCGGCGCAGCAGGTCGGCGATGATTGCCGCTCTTTGCGAAGCACTCGAAGTGCGGGCCAGTTGGTCAAATGCGTCTCGCAGGTCGAACACGGAGAGGCTGCTCTTTTTTGGAGCGACGTCCAGCAGCACGTCATGCGCCGCGGACCCGGCGTCGCCGTATCGGCGATATGCCGCTGTTAGCTCCGACTCGCTTTTACCTGAGACTTCAGCCAGCGCGCGCCACAGTAGCGCGCCGCCCGCCTGAAGAGTGCGCTCCTCCCAGGCGGGAAAGGCGCGTCCGGAGAGAAAGATGGCGGCCTGCGCAGCTTCGTCCAAGGGACGAGAAAGGAAATATTCAGCTACAAGCCGCACCTTCTCCGTCTTCTTGGTAGTGGCGGCAACGGCCTCGCAGGTTGTGGCGAAGGCAAGCATGAATGGCGTCTCAGGCTTAAGCTTACGATACCGACGGTGGCCAGTTCGTTGCGTCGCGCGAGGGCGCTACGAGGTGGAAGGCCATCTGCGAGCGGCATGAATAATGCCGAGAATCTCGATGTGGTCATGGCTGATGCGGTAGAAGATGATGAAAGGAGTCCCGGTAACTACAAGTTCGCGAGTATTTTCAATGCGCCCCTCCCGGCCAGCCCGCGGAAAGCGTCGCAGCATCTCGATGCCTGCAAAAATTCGGTCGATCAAGGCATCCGTGGCGGAGGGACTTTCTTCGTCAATGTATTCATGAGCTGACTTGAGATCATCGGCAGCGGAGGCCGTCCATCGTACCTTCATCGACGGCGCCACTTGGCGGCCCTTTTCTTGATCTCCTCATGTTCAACAAATTCGCCGGCATTTGCTTGCCGGATGGAAGCCTTGACGTGGTCCAACTGCCACTTCTGTACATCGAGATAGGCCTCAACCGCTTCATTCAGCACATACGTGCGGTCGCGGTCGAGGGCTTGGGCCACCGCATCCAGCGCGCTCACTTTCTCACTGTCGAGACGAAAAGTTATGGTTTGCTTTTCCATATTGCGAAATAATACGCTAGAATACGCAGTAATACCACAGAATCAGAGTTTTTTCTTCAGCAACTCATTCACCAGTTCCGGCTTGGCCTGGCCTTTGGATGCTTTCATGACCTGACCTACAAAGAAGCCCATCACCGTTGCCTTGCCGCCGCGGTACTGCTCCACTTGTTTCGGACTCGCAGCGAGAACCTCGTCAATGATTTTTTCAATGGCCGAGACATCCGTAATCTGTTGTGGCTTTTCTCGCGCGTACACGGCAGTGAAGTCCTCTCCGCTTTCGAACGCCTTGTCGTAGAGGTCCTTGAGAATCTTGCTGGAGATAGTCCCGGTTTCAAGCAAATCCGCGGACGCTGCCACGCCTTTCATGGAGATGGGCGACTGTGCGATCTCCAGACCTTTGTTTTTTAGACGTCCCATCAGCTCGCTCTGCACTAGATTGGCGACGCGCTTGGGACTTTTAGCTGCCTTTGCCGCTTCCTCAAACTGGCCGGCGAGTGCGCGAGTAACGGTAAGCACCCGCGCGTCCTGAGTAGTGATTCCGTATTCGGCCACAAAGCGCCTGCGGCGCGCTTCAGGCAGCTCCGGCAGAGTGCTGCGGGTTTCCTCTTGCCAGCGCGAGTCCACAACCAGCGGAAGCAAGTCAGGCTCCGGGAAATATCGATAGTCGTGGGCCTGCTCCTTGGAGCGCATAGCGTAGGTGCGGCCTTCACTTGCGTTGTAGAGGCGAGTCTCCTGCTGAATTTTTCCGCCGCTCTCAATTACTTCAATATGCCGGCCAATCTCATATTCCAGCGCTTCGCGAATAAAGCGGAAGGAGTTTACGTTCTTCACTTCGGTCTTGACGCCGAACTTTTCCTGTCCCCGCGGACGCACGCTGATATTGGCGTCGCAACGCAGCGAGCCTTCTTCCATGTTGCAGTCGCTCACGCCGGTATAGAGGATGATCTCTTTCAGCAGCGTCAGGTACTCGTAGGCTTCGTCGGGCGAGCGCATGTCGGGCTCGCTGACAATTTCAATCAGAGGCACGCCGCTGCGGTTCAGATCAATGTAGGAGTTGGTCGCGGAATCGCGGAAGCCCTCATGCAGGCTCTTGCCCGCATCTTCTTCCATGTGCAGACGCGTGATGCCGATCTTCTTGCTGGCGCCGTCCTGGAGAGTAATGTCAATGCGGCCGTGCTCGGCCAGCGGTCTGTCGTACTGAGAAATCTGGTAGCCCTTGGGCAGGTCGGGATAAAAATAGTTCTTGCGGGCAAAGATCGAAGTCTCGCGCACCTCGCAGTTGAGCGCCTGCGCCGCCAGCACGGCGAACTCCACCGCTCTGCGGTTCAGGACCGGCAGCGCTCCCGGCAGTCCCAGGCACACAGGACACACGTTGGTATTCGGCGGGGCGCCAAACTGCGTGGAGCATCCGCAGAAAATCTTGGTCTGGGTGAGCAGTTGGACGTGGACTTCCAGCCCAATCACCGGCTCATATTTCTCGCGCACACCAGGCGAGAGTTGTACCGTGGCCATGAGGGAAATTATAGGGCAATGAGCGTGGGCGCTTTGCCTGAATGGCCGTTTTGGTAGAGAATTTCCCGGTGCAGGAGGTAAGTATGAAATCGTTGCGTTACGTCGGTGTTCTATTTCTGCTGGTCCTGGGTTTTGTCCTGGGGTGCCAGAAAACCAATACATCGCAGACTAATCCAGATAACAGCGCTGGCGGAAGCGCAGCGGGCAATGAGCGCGCCAAAAATGCCGGTGGCGGCAGCAATGCCGAGGCGAGGAAGGCGGAAGAGCCCGTGGTCATTCCAGCCGGAACGGTAATTACCGTGCGGTTGGGAGAATCGCTCAGCTCCAAGACGAGCCAGCCCGGGCAAGGGTTCGCGGCCACCGTGGCGCAACCAGTCGTCGTGGGTGGAAAGACCGTCATTCGTGACGGCGCGGCCGCGCACGGCAATGTGGTTGCCGCCAAGTCTATGGGCCACTTCAAAGGCGGAGCCCTTCTGGAAGTGCGGCTTGATTCTGTCAGCATCGAAGGAAAAGAACATCCAATTGAAACCTCAGCCGTGGCCCGTTCCGCGAAAGGCAAGGGCAAGCGGTCGACGGCCTTCATTGGCGGCGGGGCTGGCGCTGGGGCGCTGATTGGGGCCCTGGCCGGCGGTGGGAAAGGCGCAGCAATTGGCGCATTGGCTGGCGGAGGAGCAGGAACCGCGGGAGCCGCGTTCACCGGCAACAAAGAAATCTCGCTCCCTGCGGAGTCCGTGCTCACATTCAAACTGACGCAGCCGGTGGAAATTAAATAACTCGGGCACACGCGCAACTCATAGCGAAGATGCTGGTTGGAGGGGGCTTCCTTCCGGCCAACAGGTACTACTGTCCGGGATGATAGTTCAGGTATTTCTCCAGCGGAATGTCGAAGTAGAAAAGTTCCCTGCCATTGGCCTTGATGCCGGAGAGATAGACATGCGCGCCGGCTTCTGCGTTATCGATGCCGGAAATATCAAAGAAGAGGAAGCCGCTGCTGGTGGAGTGCGCAGTTACCGGGTAGGGAACGAATTGGAGCGCATCGATCTCCGCCACGGCTTCCTTGGGGACAGCCGACTTGTCCTTTTTGGGAAGAGGAATCGGCAATTTAACGCCCGGCTTCCCGGGAAGGTTTTTCAGATGAGCAAGTCTGCGATAGATGTCGTCATTGGTTGCAGGCTCCAGTTTGCGCCGGTTTACGGTGACGAGTTGAACCATCAGATCGTTGAGCATCACTGTTTTATCGCTGTCATTGGAGATGATGAGCCGGACCGGCAGGAAATCGTGTTCCTGATACTTCACCTTGAAGACGGCTGCTTTGTCCGGCATGTCGAAAGGATCAACGGCTATCGATACGCCTTCGTCTTCGTGAATTTCACGCGCGGGATACGTCTTGGCGTGCGTTGCCTTGGGCACGCTTGCGGCAGGCTTACTGTCTCCGGCGCACGCAAGCACCGTGGTCACCAGCACAAAGAGGAGGATTCGTCGGGGGGGCACAGCTTGATTATCCGGCCACGGGGCAGCTTTTCACAACTCCCGGCGGTACGAATGGATAGAATGTTTCTTCTTTCATGTATCTGCTTTACAGCTTTGCGCTCGCCCTGGTGGCGCTGCTCTCCCTGCCGTGGTGGCTGCTGCAGATGGTGCGGCTGGGCAAATATCGCGCCGGCTTGGCGGAGCGGCTGGGAAGAACGCCGCCGCGCCTGAAACGTGACGGAACCGCGGGATGCATATGGATCCACGCCGTCTCCGTGGGCGAGGTACTGGCCGTGAGCAATCTGGTGCGCGAGCTCGAATGCGCTGCTCCGGGAACGCCTGTACTTGTTTCCACAACAACTCTCACGGGCCAGCAGTTGGCACGGGAAAAATTTGGCGAAGACCACGTCTTCTTCCTTCCGCTGGATTTTGGGTTTTCCGTACGTCCTTATCTCAAGCTGCTGCGTCCGCGATTGCTGGTGCTGGCGGAGACGGAGCTTTGGCCGAACCTGTTACATATGGCCAAACGCCAGGGCGCTGCGCTTGCCATTGTGAATGCGCGCATCTCCGACCGCTCGTTTCCGCGCTATCGGCGATTTCGTCGGCTATTTGCCCCGGTGCTGAGCGAGGTTGACCTGTTTCTCGCGCAGACGCAGGAGGATTGCAAGCGTCTGCTGGAGATGGGCGCCGCCGGCGGGCGCGCGCACGTCAGCGGTAATCTGAAATTCGACATCCGGCCCAGCGCCAACTCGCCCTTGGTGAGCGATCTACACACCGCCATCGCGAAAGATTCTCCGGTGATCGTATGCGGCAGCACAGCGGAAGGCGAGGAAGAGCTGCTGCTGGCGGCATTTCAGCAGCTGCTCGAAAAACATTCCAAGTCCGTGATGGTTCTGGCGCCCAGACATCCGGAACGTTTTGATCACGTGGCTGGTCTGGTCGGCGCCAGGAACCTGCCTCTGGTGCGCCGTAGCAACTGGTCAGCTCGTGACGCATTGGCCGGCTCTGTTTTCCTGCTCGATAGTGTTGGCGAGCTTGCGTCGATATATGCGGTGGCCGATGTCGCGTTTGTGGGCGGAAGTCTAGTGCCCGTTGGCGGACACAATATTCTGGAGCCGGCACAGCACGGCGTCGCAGTCATGACTGGGCCACATACCAATAACTTTCGCGAAATCGTACGCATGTTCGAAGAGGGCAACGGACTCACAGTCGTGACCCAGGACACGCTCGCTCCCGAACTGCTCCAGTTGCTCGGCGACCCCGCCCGGCGCGAGTCGCTGGGAAAGCGAGCCAGCGAATTATTCCGCCAGCACACTGGGGCTACAGCGCGCACTCTGGAAGCGCTTCGTCCCTTTCTGCCGAAAGAGACGGCGGCGCGATGAATCCGCTTTCGGCAATGTTCGGCGCTGGAGTGGCGGTCAGAAACAGGCTCTACGACCGGAAGTTCTTTGCGATCCGAAAACTGTCGCGTCCCGTTGTCAGTGTAGGAAATATTTCCGTGGGCGGCAGCGGTAAGACGCCTTTTGTGATCGCGCTGGGTGGTCTGCTGAAAGAGAGCGGCATTCTCTTCGATGTTTTGTCCCGCGGATACGGGCGCAGTTCCAGAGAGGTCCTCGTGGTTGATCCCGATGGCGAGCCTGAGCGCTTTGGCGATGAGCCGCTTCTGATCGCGCGCAAACTTCAGGTCCCGGTCATTGTCGGTACGGACCGCTATGAAGCGGGGCGGCTGGCGGAAGAAAAATTTCCGAGCAAGCTGCACCTTCTCGATGACGGATTTCAGCACCGCAAGCTGCACCGCGATTTTGATATCGTGTTGCTCCAGGCCGAAGACCTGAGCGCTCCGTTGCTTCCGCTGGGACGCCTTCGTGAACCGCTCTCCGCGCTGCGTCGCGCTGATGCGGTGGTCCTTCCGCCGAACACGCCTCAGCCCACGCAAGTGAAGATCGTGTGGCATGCCCGCAGAAACATTTCCTTCATGACTCCTATGACGCGCGTGGTCGCGTTCTGCGGAATCGCGCGCCCTGACCAGTTCTTTGCCGCGCTTCGGCAGCTCGGAATGGACCTTGCGGATACCGCCGCGTTTCCCGACCATCATCGTTATACGCAGGACGATATTGATCGCCTGTTGAGTCTCAAGAGCAGAAGCAGCGCGCGCGGTTTCATCACCACAGACAAGGACGCCATCAACCTTGGCGGACTCGCGTCCCAACTGCGTACCTTTGAGACTGCCGGGCTGGAGTTGCAGATCGAGAACGCGACCGAGTTGGCGGCAACTCTGATAAAGACGGTGGAAGACCGTTGTGGTATGCATATTGATGCCGGAACGTGAGAAAATCTGAAAACCGATGCAGAAGACCCTCAAGCCCGCCGACAAGCTCGCCCGGATTGTCGAAGACTTCTCCAAAGTCACCATCACCGTCCTGGGCGACCTGGTGGCTGACGAATTTATTTACGGCGAGATTGCGCGCGTTTCGCGCGAAGCGCCGGTGTTGATCCTTCGCCATCGCGACCGCACGATTGTTCCCGGCGGCGCGGGCAACGCGATTTACAACCTGGCTGACCTGGGAGTAAATGTTCTTCCTGTTGGCGTGATCGGCGATGACGAGCCCGGACGCCTCCTGCTCCGCGCTTTTCGCCAGAAGCGGGTCTCGGTATCGGGAATTCGCAGGGTGAAGGGCCGCAACACGGTCACGAAAACGCGGATCCTGGCCGGCACGACTCATTCGCCGCGGCAACAGGTTGTCCGCATAGACCACGAGCCAGAAAGCCCGCTGGATCATGCTGCCACGCAGGAACTGATTTTCCAGACGCGTGGTTATGTTCGCGCTTCCGACGCTCTCCTAATCTCCGACTACGGTTACGGCTCAGCCACGCCGGAGATCTTCAACAGCATTCGTGCGCGCGCGTCGCTCGATGGAATTCCCATCACGCTCGATTCGCGCTATCGCACGCTGGCATTTACCGGCGTGACCGCGGCCACGCCCAACGAGTCGGAGTTGGAAGAACTTTTGCGGATCAAGATTGGCACGGACAGCTCCCGCTTGCTCGATGCAGGCAAGGCCGTGCTCCAGCGCATGAGATTGCAGTCGCTGCTGGTGACCCGCGGACGCGACGGCATGGTTGTCTTTCAGCGATCGCAGAAGCCGGTTGCTATTCCAATCCACGGTTCCGACGAAGTTGCCGACGTAACCGGCGCCGGCGATACCGTGATCGCTACTTACACGGCGGCACTGGCAACGGGTGCTGATCCGGAATCCGCGGCGCGGCTCGCGAATTATGCGGGTGGAATCGTGGTGATGAAGCGCGGCACTGCCACCGTGACCAAAGGCGAACTGCTGCGCGCCGTCACGGGAGCCTGAGTGGCGACCGCTTCCAAAGTCATGGCGTCCGCCGATCTTGCAGGCCAGGTCCGAAAGTGGCGCTCCGCCGGAGACAAAATCATTCTGGCCAATGGATGCTTCGATGTGTTGCACGTGGGTCATGTGCGCTATCTTGGCGCCGCCAAGGCGCTCGGCGGACGGCTGATCGTCGCCGTCAACTCTGATGCCAGTACCCGCGCACTCAAGGGCAACGGACGTCCGCGCATGCCGCAACAGGAGCGCGCGGAAATTCTGGGCGCGCTGGAAGCCGTGGATGCGGTCATCATTTTTGACGAGCTGGATGTTCGAGGTCTGATTGAACTTCTGCGGCCTGACATTCAGGCCAAAGGCACTGATTACACGCGCGATACGGTGCCGGAGCGCGACACGGTCATTGCCTGCGGGGGCCGCGTGGAAATTGTCGGCGACGCCAAAGACCACTCCACCACCGAGCTGCTGCGAAAGGCTGAATGGCCAAAATCCTGATCGTGCGTCTGGGCGCGCTTGGAGACATTTTGCATGCTTTGCCGGCCGTTACCGGACTCCGCGCCGCGTTGCCGGATGCGGTCATCGGATGGGTGATTGAAGAACGATGGTCCGAGCTGCTCACGGCCAAGGGCACAAAACCGAATCTCGAAGGCATCAGCGAGCAGAAGCCGGTTGTGAACCTTATCCATACGGTGAACACCAGACAGTGGCGGAGGAATTTCTTGCGTCCGGCAATGGCGTGGGAGATACGCCTCGATCTGGGGCGAATCCGCCACGTCCAGTACGATTTCGCCCTGGACTTTCAAGGCGCGATCAAGTCCGCCGTGCTTGCTTCGATCAGCGGAGCAGCGGTGAAAGCAGGCTTTGCCACTCCACGAGAATCCGCCGCCCGCTTTTTTTATACGAGGAAGTTTTCACGCTCCGGTGATCATGTGATCGAACAGAACCATGACATGGCGGCCGAAGCTCTCAGAGATTGTTTGGGACGACAGCAGATCAAACTACTGGCGCCACAACTACCACTGGATTCCGCCGCGGAGGCATGGGCGGACACCGCGATCGCCAGGCTGGGAATCGCGAGCTTTGCCATCGTAAATCCCGGCGCTGGCTGGGGCGGCAAGCAGTGGCCGGCGGAACGTTTTGGCGAAGTTGCAAAAGCGCTTGCTCGCCATAATTTGAAAACACTCGTCAATGCCGGTCCGGATGAAGATACACTCGCGCAAGCGGTGATTGCGGCCAGCGGAGGCAATGCCTTTGCGCTCAATTGCAGTGTTGGACAATTGATCGCGCTCACGCGTCGCGCGCGGTTGCTGATCGCTGGTGATACCGGGCCGCTGCATATTGCCGCATCTCTGGGCGTTCCGGTGGTAGGCCTTTTCGGACCAACGGATCCAGTGAGAACCGGGCCGTTTGGCACAAAGTCCGTGGTGTTGCGGCACGAAGACAGCGAGACAACTTTTTCTCATCATCGCAAGCCCGACGACGGCCTCCGCAAAATCACAGTGGACGAAGTGACCGCGGCGGCGCGTCATCTTCTGGGGAGCAGCCTTGCCTAGCTGGTCACGGATCGCAACCCGTTCGCGCGTTCCCCTGGGCTTCGCATTCGCAGCGGCCTATGTGTGGTTCGCCCATCCCAACTGGCTCTCCATTGCGGCGGGGAGTGGAGTTGCAATCGTCGGCCTGTTCATTCGCGCTGCTGCTTCCGGACACATCCGCAAGAACGCGCAGCTCACCACTACCGGACCTTACGCGTATGTCCGCAATCCGCTGTATCTGGGGTCCATTCTGATTGCGGCCGGCTTTATTGTGGCCGCGCGCAATTGGTGGATCGGCCTGGCCGCGCTCGCGATGTTCGCTTTCATCTATATTCCTGTGGTCCGCGCGGAAGAAATTTATCTCCGCTCAGTTTTTCCGGAATTTGAGAATTACTGCGCGCATGTCTCGCGTTTTTTCCCGAGGCTTACGGCGTATGCTTCCCACAACGCGAGCGACAGTGCGGGCGTGAGTTTTTCCCGGCAGCTTTACCTGAAGCATCGCGAGTACAATGCGTTGATAGGTTCGCTGATGATGCTGGCTGTGCTGATTCTGAAAATGGTCTGGGTATAGCAAACTGCGCAACGTATCCACTTCAGGCTGTATTCTGCTGCTCGGGCTTGGCCTGCTTGGCATGGGGCCGGCGCCGCAGAGCACCAAGTCCGCGGCTGCTCCGGCGGCGCAAGCACCGTCTTCATTTCCTCCGCTGCCCGCGCCCGATCCCAGGTACAAGGTGCCCTTCGGGCAAGCTCTTGTCTACCGCGCTGAGTGGCGGGTTTTCAACGCCGGCACGGCGACTTTGCGCATAGATCGCGCCGGCCAGGAAGCCCGTGTCGTCGGTACAGCCAACGCCGCCGGTTCCGTGGCTGTGCTGTATCCGGTGCATGATGTGTTTGAGTCCTTTATCGATCCCGCTACGTTTTGCTCGCACACGATCACCAAGCGAACAGAAGAGGGCACGCGCCATGTCGATGTCAACATCACATTCAACTACCAGCATGCCAAGGCGGTGCTCGACCAGAAGAACATCAAAAAGAACGAAACACGGCATGAGGAGCACGATATTCCTGCCTGTGTGACTGACGTGGTGTCGGCCGTCTATTATGTCGGCACGTTACCACTGCAAACGGGCAAGACTTATTCGTTTCCCTTGAATGACGGCGGCAATACCGTTGCGGTGGACCTGCACGTAGAGGCGCGCGAACAAATCAAAGTGCCGGCCGGCGTCTACAATGCCATTCGCGTGCACCCGGAAGCCTCATCGGGTGTTTTGAAGGAAAAAGGCAAGATGTGGCTCTGGTACTCTGACGACGCTGCCCACATTCCTTTACAGATGCGCGCTCGCATGTTGTGGGGCACCGTAACCCTGACGTTAGAGCGCATCGATCATTAATGAACCCTGCCGCTTGCCCGAGGTCATCGCATCCTTGTACGCTGGTTCCAGCGGAGGGACAGCCATGAGCGACTCACCCAAGATTGACGGAAATCTGGTCACGGTTTTCGATACACGACAGGAATCGGAAGCCATGGTGGTCCAGGGCCTGCTCACTTCTGCGGGAATTGAATCCATCATCACTGCGCTTGATGCTCCACAGGACGTTCTTCCCGGAGTTGGCGGCGTGGTGGTACGAGTGAATCCGGCGCAGGCCGAGCAAGCGCGGGAGATCATTGCTGAGTACTCGAACGCCGACAGTTCCGTTGAGTTGGAAGATGACGACAGCGAGAGCGAAGGCGACTAATTTGGTTAGTTACTCCCCGCGTCTCGCCAGTTCCACCGCGCGCACCAGCGCCTGAGTCTTGTTGATGGATTCTTCGTACTCACTTTCCGGGACTGAGTCGGCCACGATTCCCGCTCCGGCCTGCACGTAACTCTTTTTTCCTTTCATCAGCATGGTGCGGATGGCGATGCACGAATCCAGGTTTCCGGCAAAGTCGGCGTAGAGCACCGAACCGCCGTAAGTGCCGCGGCGGACCGGCTCCATTTCTTCGATGATCTCCATGGCCCGCACTTTAGGCGCGCCGGTGAGCGTGCCTGCGGGAAAGCACGCAGCCAGAGCGTCCACGGCGCTCAGGTCCTTGCGCAGTGTGCCTTCGAGGGCAGAGACCAGATGCATCACGTGCGAGTAGCGTTCCACAAACATCAGGTCGCGGACTTTGACGGAGCCGTAGTCGCTCACGCGGCCTACGTCGCTGCGCCCAAGATCAACCAGCATTACATGTTCGGCGCGCTCTTTTTCGTCATTGCGCAGCTCGTGTTCCAGCGCCATATCTTCCGCTTCGTCGCGCCCGCGTTTGCGCGTGCCGGCGATAGGGCGGTATTCCAGCTTGCGTCCGGTGACTTTCACCAGCATTTCCGGCGACGATCCCAGGACCGTGAGATCGCCCATGCGCAGGTAGTACATATACGGCGACGGATTCACGCGCCGCAATGCGCGATAGATATTGAAGGGCGGGACGCCAGGTTCAAAGTCGAGCCGCAGCGAAGGCACCGCCTGAAAGACGTCGCCGGCAAATATGTATTCCTTGATCTTCTCCACGGTTTCGACGAAATGCTTCTTGCTGACCGAGATATTGACTTTCAGTTTGCCGGTCTTCGGTTTGGCAGGCCGCAGGTATTTTCTTGGGAGCGGCGCGGTGAGCTGTTTTTCAATCTGTTCAATGTCGCGGAGGGCGCGATCGTAAGCCTTGCGCGGCGATTGTCGCCGCACGTCGGCGGAGGCAATGATGTAAATCTCATGCCGCACATGATCGAAGGCCAGGAGGCGATCAAAAAACATCAGTACGCAATCGGGAATCTGCAGATCGTCTTTCGCCTTGACCGGTAACTTTTCCAGTTGACGGACCGCATCATGCGCGAAAAAGCCCACGGCGCCGGCGGTGAAGGGTGGCAGCCCGGCTACTTTGGCCGGCGTGTGCTCGCGCAGAAGCTGGTCCACAATGGCGAAGACATTGCCCTCGATCTTCTGCGTGCGTCCGGCTCGTTCCAGCGTGATCTCTGTGCCACGGCCACGCAAGATCATGTAAGGACGCACGCCGAGGAAAGTGTGGCGTCCCACTTTTTCTCCACCTTCCACCGATTCCAGCAGGAAAGCGTTGGGCTCTTCGGCGGCGATATTCAGGAACGCCGAGACCGGCGTCCGCAGATCGGCGGTCACGGTCTTGGCAACCGGCACCAGCGTGCTGGTAGCTGCGAGCCGGGAAAACTCTTTGTAATCCGGAAATAGCATGGGCAGTCATTTTAATCGATGGCTTGGTTTATCCGGAAAGACAGCATCCCTGTGGCCATGGTGCGTATATCGTTAGTTATCGCCGCAGCGGGGAAACATTGGCCTGCATGCCCTGAATTGGACTATACTTTCGAAAATTTCACTGATCTCCTCCCCAATGAGAAGGGTGTCAGGACTTTTGCAGATGAACAGCAAGACGCTCATTTCTTCTATGTCCGGCATAGACGAACAGGCGCAGGTGGACGTGAATGCTGGTTAGGTTCTGGGGTGTTCGCGGATCAACGCCGACTCCTCAGTCGGAAAATTTGCGCTATGGCGGCAATACTTCCTGCGTAGAAGTGCGGGTGGGCGGCCATATCTACATCTTTGACTGCGGCACGGGCTTCCGCAATCTGGGCAAACAACTGGTGCAGGAAACCAATGGCGAGCCCATGTCCGCGCATATTTTTCTCTCCCATTTTCACTGGGACCACATTCAGGGAATCCCGTTTTTTACCCCGCTCTACTCCGGGCGTGAGAGTTCATTCATCTTCCACTCGTCCAGCCGCACGGTTGGCCTGAAGCGCGCGATTGAAGAGCAAATGTCCGACCCTTATTTCCCCGTGAACATGAACGAAATGGCTGCGCGGCGCAAGTTCGTCGACCTCACGGAAGAGCGCGTCACCCTTGACGATTGCACGGTGCAGTGCATGTGGCTCAACCATCCGCAGGGGTGCCTGGGATTCCGTCTTGAGACCAAAGACAAAGTTTTTGTCTACGCCACTGACAACGAGCCCGGCGACAAAAAGTTCGATAAGAACGTCCGCAAGCTGGCCGAAGGCGCCGACGTGCTGATCTACGACGCGCAGTACCTCCCCGAAGAATACGAAGCCGAGAAACGCGGCTGGGGCCACAGCCACTGGCGCGAAGCCGTGAACGTAGTCATGGAAAGCGGCGCCAAAGAACTGGTGCTCTTCCATCACGATCCCGACCACAGCGACGAGTGCATTGACTCCGTGGTGGCCAAAGCCCGCGAATACTATCCGAAAATCCGCGCAGCCTCAGAGGGACTAGAGATTCTGTTGTAAAGGGCGAAGGCGAGGTCCAGGGGCGTTAAGGGCTGTAAGGCTCCGTTTTTACCTGCGATATATCGTGCGTGCCGCTGGCCGTGCTGGCTGCTTTTTTCTTCTTGGGCATCGGCTTTCTCAATCCCAGGGCAACATCGGCCAGTTCGAGGAAGCGGGAGTTGCTGGCATCTCCGAAGCGGTTATCAAAACCGCGGTCCCCTCGAGCGCCCTTCAGGTTGGACTTCGGGTTGATCCACACCTCGTCATCGGCCCCATTGGCGCCGTTTTTCGGCTTTGGTTTACGTGGCATTTAGGTAGGCGGATTTTATCCTGCTCTGCCCGAAGCTGTAAACGCCAATGTGCGCCAAGAGTGTTAAATGGAAATGAACTAGAAAATGCATATTTATCAGAGCCCCAATGGGTTTATGCGACGACCGATTGGCGTCAGGATTTGCGTCTTGGCCGTCTGCGCAAGGGGCGTTCCTCCCTGCCAAGCCCAAGCGCGACGGTCATGCAGGAAGCGCGCAACTGGTCCGCAAGAGAGCGGTCAATCAGCGCGCGGGCAACGACCATGCCTCCGATGCACAAGGCAGCCATGGCTTGCGCGGTGACCCGGCGTTGGGATTCTTGCGCAGCCATGCTCCGCTCCAGGACGTTCACCATTGCCTTGAACACGGTCTCGAAAGCGCGTTTTGCAGGTTTGCCGCTGCGCGCAACATCGGTCGGCAGGGCAACCATGGGGCATGAATTCTCCACGTCCTCGAAATGCTGGCGCGAGAGATAGGCGCGCACGATCTGCGCACCTGCGTTAGTCGACGAGAGGTCAACCTCCACGCCCTCCCAGCAGTTTTTCCAATCCGGGTCGGTAAAGAAACAGCCAAGTACCTCGGCATAGAGATCGCTCTTGCTTTTGAAGTAGCTGTAAAATCCGCCATGAGTGAGACCGGCTCCGGTCATGATCTGCTGGATCGAGACATTGTCGAAGCCGCGCCGATTGAACAGCCGGCGAGCGCTTTCGATAATGCTTTTCTTTACTTCCGCGCGGTGACCCTGGGGATATGGCATAAAGCCCCCTCCTGTTGGTGGACTGCGGAATTATGTCTCCGGGCGCATGCGCCTGCCCAGCAAAATATTATGTAGATCATATTTTTCTTCTGTGTTCCCATGGACGTCGCCGGCAACCCGGCAGTCACTCGATCAAGGAGAACCATGAACGAGAAAGAAAACGAGAAAAAAAATCAGATGCTACTAAGACAAGGGCTTCCCCGCCGCGAGGCGATCATCGGCTCGGCCATCGCCCTCGGTGGGCTTATCCTGGGGCCAACTACGTCCTGGGGACAAACCGAGGAGGAGATTTCTCACTCGCAAGAATCCATCCATCAAGAGCGCGTTTTCAAAGCGAACCCGAAACGGGTGTATCAAGCACTGACGGACACGAAGCAGTTCGACAAGGCCACAACCGGCATGGTCTCGGGGACGCCGACTCAAATCAGCCGTGAAGTGGGCGGTACATTCTCCCTGTTCGGCGGTCACATTGTCGGGCGCCATATTGAACTGGTCCCTGGCCAGCGGATCGTGCAGGCATGGCGGGTAGACGACTGGCCCCCGGGCCAATATTCGATTGCAAGGTTCGAGCTCCTGGAGCAAGTCTCCGGGACGAAAATCCTTTTCGATCACACCGGCTTTCCCAAAGGCCAGGCAGAACACCTGGCCAAGGGATGGGACGCTCATTATTGGGAGCCGCTCGAGAAATTCCTCGCTTAATGCCGGCTCACTCATAACGCAGGGCAACCATGGGATCGACCCTGGCTGCCCGGCGCGCCGGCAGATAGGTCGCGGCCAAAGTCACCAGCACCAGGAGCACGGCCATGGCGATGAAGGTGAATGGATCGAAAGCCTGGATGTCAGTTAGCGCGGAAGAAACCATGCGCGTGAGTAATGCTCCAGCCACAAGGCCAATGTAGAGTCCGAGCGCCGCCATCAGCAGCGCGATGACCGCGAAGCTTGTCAGCATGTTGGCCGCGAAGCGTCGCGGGCCCAGTGAAGCCGCCACCCGTGCCTGCATCGGCTTAAGCTCGTAAGCCGCGGCCTGTGACGGATCAACGGAGCGCACGGCTTGCTTGATCGCGTCGCCAACGGAGTTTGGATCTCCTGACGTGCGGACAATCACGTGCGACATGGGAATTGGAACCTGTAACAGCGGATAGTAAGACAGCCCCTTGCCGGGATCGCCGGCCAAGGTTGAGCGATTCACGTGAGCGACCACACCAACGATCCGCGACCACTTCGCGCCTCCGCGGTTGATTCGCTCGCCGATAGGATTCTGGTTGGGCCAGTATTGGCGAGCGAGCGTGTCGTCGATGATGGCAACCGGCTCGGAGGTTGCGTTGTCCTGATCGGTGAAGTAGCGGCCGGCGCGGAGCGGAACGCTGAGTGCCTTAAAATATCCGCCAGTCACGGCCGCCAGGTCGCTGTGCGGGCCCGGATCGTCGGGCGCGAACAGCCGGCCTTCAATGTTGAAGCTCGAACCGCCTTGCAGGTCGCTGAACGGCATACCATAGGCCGCGCCTGCGGCTTCGATTCCCGGCTGCCGCGCCAGGTTCTGCGTTACCGCGAGATAGAAAGCCGCGAGCTTGCTTTCGCTTTCATAGGCGCGCGGCACCACCGAGACGGCGGCAGTCATGACGCCGCGCGAGTCAAAGCC
>WNFI01149513.1_pt1 | contig 19287 bp, 16 predicted proteins | sample 5400471 | NCBI WGS metagenome assembly WNFI01 (sample SAMN13153348, study PRJNA577476) | soil metagenome | isolation source: 100 cm saprolite on Douglas fir-dominated hillslope | place: USA:California | collected 2013-09-17 | reverse complement strand
CCTGCACCGTCTTGAAGTGGTACTTCACCCAGACCGGTATAGTTCGCGCGCGCCCTGCTCGACAGCCATGTGGCGAGGAAAGGGCTCGCCATCTAGTAGCTCAGCTATCCCGGCGCGCCGCAGTTGAGCCTTTCATTGGGCCGCGCAACTCGAGCCGGATGAGCGACCGGCCGGCGAGCTGCGGGACTGGTTGCCAAACTGCGACTCGTGAGGGCGCCCTTGTGCGCTTGAGGTACGGGTGCGCCAAGCGCCGGGCCGCAGCGGCTGCGGCGCGGCGTGGACTGGTGTTGGTTCAGCTCGATATGCATGCTTCGCCCGCGGGAAGGAGGCTGAACAATCGTGTCCGATCATTTCAAGAGGAATCCGAAGATGCGCAACATTCATGGTCGATCGACTGCTCTTTCGCCGCTGCTCTGCGCGGCGGTCCTGCTCCAAGCGTCCCCCAGCAGATCCGCTCCGTCGACGAAACAAGAGCACATCCGCGGCACCATTCAGAGGCTGGATGGCGAAGTTCTCACCGTGGCGACGTCGGCTGGATCGATGCGCGTTCGGCTGGCGCCGTCGACAACTGTCGCCACAATCGTTCAATCTGATCGCGCGCATATCACGGAGGGCAGCTTCCTCGGGATCACCTCCGTCGCGGACCCGGACGGCTCGCAGCGAGCTGTAGAAGTCCATGTCTTCTCCGAAGCGATGCGCGGGACCGGTGAGGGTAGTTACGGCTGGGATTGGCCAGGTGTTTCTCGGAGCAGCAAAATGACCAACGGGACGGCCGTTGTCTCGAAGATGACAAACGGCACCGTATCGCGCTCAAAGATGACGAACGGAACCGTGACTGCTCAGGCAGGCGGATCATCGCTGAAGCTTCAGTACAAGAACGGCATGTCCGGCGGTTCACAGACGATCACCATTCCACCTGATATTCCAGTCGTCGCTGTCGAGCCGGGGCAGTCAGGAGACCTGCAGCCCGGTATGCACGTCTTTGTCGTCGCCACCCGGAACTCCGAAGGAGTGTTGACCGCGGCTCGCGTGCTGGCAGGGAAGAACGGTGTAGTGCCGCCGATGTAGCCGACGGGTCAGCGAAGGACTGGACCGATGCGAATCAGGGGGAAGAAAGCTCCGCTCGCGACCCGCAGGGTCGTCGTCAAGCACCACGCGCTGGTGCGTCTGGCCCATTGGGCGACCCTGCCGCTGCTTCTCGGCCTCATCGCGAGCGGCCTCTCGATCTACTGGGCTTCCCCGGTCCACGAGCACGCGCCTGATCCGGCCACTGGCAGCACGGATTACCTCGCGGATTTTGGCGTCTGGATCGCGCATCAAGTGCCCGGGAACGTGGCGGACCCCGCGGCGTGGGTCTACGACCGCTTCGGCTTGGGGACGTTTCTTCTGGCGCAAGCACTGCGGCTGCATTGGCTCTTCGCTTGGGCTCGCGTTGGGAGGCGGATACAAGGCACTGCTGCCGCGGCGCTCCGATCCCGCCGATGCCCTCGCGATGCTGCGCTATTACCTCGGCGTGGTCCCGGCCAGGCTGCTGCGCCGCCCATGGCCGCATCCGCCGGTCAAATCCAAATACAACGCCCTGCAGCGCATCGCCTACATGGGCGTGCCGCTGCTCGGGCTCCTCGCGGTCGCCAGCGGTTGGGCAATGCACAAGCCGGTCCAGTTGAAATGGGTCGAGCGACTGTTCGTGAATTACGAGGGGGCTCGCGCCATTCACTTCTGGACGATGGTGGCATTCGCGATCTTCGTCATCCCGCACGTCATCCTGGTGATCGCGGACGGCTGGGACACTCTCCGGTCGATGGTCACCGGTTGGTCGTTTCGGGCGCCCCGGATCCGCCGGCGAGTCTCGCTCGCTGGGCGGCTGGCCGAGCCCGAGGAGTCATCGGTCGAGCGTCCGGTTTCCAAGGTTCGCGCTCGGACCCGCCGGGACTTCCTTTACCTGACCGCCGGCGCTCTCGTCGCCGCGGGAGGTTTCTGGTGGTTCCTTCCCGACGAGACCCGCCAGCGCCATCTGACTCCGGCGCTGCGCGACTGGCTCGACTCCCTCGAGGCGCGTCTGGGCGCAGACCGCGCCCGCCGCGACAAGTTCCTGAACCGCGTCTTGACCTTCGACGACGACGTGGCGGAAGCGCTCTACTCGCCGACGCGATCGGTGCGCGCATATTCCAAGTCCCAGATCACAGCCCTCAAGAACAACTACAACGGCGCCACACCCAAGCCCGACTATCTGCCGGGCTGGACCCTGACCGTCTCCGGCCTGGCCTCGGGGCGGGTCGAACGCTTCACGATTGCGGATCTGCTCGGGCGATTCCCGCGCCACGAGCAGGTCACGCGTCTCTGCTGCGTGGAGGGGTGGAGCGCGATCGCCTGGTGGGGTGGTCTGCGCTTCGCCGATTTGCTCCAGGCGCATTCCCCAGCGTCGGGTGCGCGTTGGGCGAAGCTCGAATCCTCCGTCAACCTGGATGCCGCCGGCAATTCCGATCCTTATTACGTCTCGATCGACCTGCCGACCGCTCGGCACCCGCAGACCCTGCTTGCGACACATCTGTCCGGAGAGACGCTCCCGGTCGAGCACGGCGCGCCGCTGCGGCTGCTGGCGCCGATGAAACTGGGACTCAAGAACATCAAGGCGATCACCTCGATCTCCTACTCCGTCGAAGAGCCGGCCGACTATTGGCATGAGCGCGGCTACTCCAGATATGACGGGCTCTAGCGTAGACTGGGCCCATGAAAGCCGGGCTGGTCGGATTCCCGCTGTCGGGAAAAACGACGCTGTTCAACGCCATCACCACCCTGCACAGGGCGGGCGACGCGCACATGCACCTGGGCGCCATCAAGGTGCCCGACAAGCGCATCGACCAGCTCGCGGCGCTCTACAAGCCGAAGAAAGTCACCTACGCCGAGATGCGCTTCGTCGACCTGCCCGGGCCGCGCGGCAAGGGCATGGATGCCGAGTCGCTGCGCGCGCTCAGCGACGTGGACGCGCTCTGCCTGGTGGTGCGGGGCTTCCCCGCCCTCGACGGCACGCCGGCCGAGCCGCTGCGCGAGCTGCGCGACTTCGACGCCGAACTGCTCCTCGCCGATCTCGCCATCGTCGAGCGGCGCCTCGATCGGCTGCGCAAGGAGCACGCTGGCAAGACGTCGAGCGAGTTCCACGAGCTGTCGAACCTCCACGCCCACCTCGACGCGGGCAAGTCGCTGCGCACGATGCAGTGGACCGAGGCCGAGCAACACGAGATGGCGCACTTCGGCTTCCTCTCGCGCCGGCCGCTCTTGGTGGTGCTCAACGTCGCCGAGGCGGACGCGGCGCGCCCGCTCCCGCCCGAGCTAGAGGCCGAGGTGCGTGCGCGCGGCGGCGAGGGCCTGGCGCTGAGCGCGGAGGTGGAGGCCGAGATCGCCGAGTTGGACCCGACCGAGCAGCCTGCCTTTCTCGAGTCGATCGGGTTGCGCGAGCCGGCGCGAGATCGCTTCATCCGCGCCGCGTATCACCTGCTCGAGCTGATCTCCTTCTTCACGGTGGGCGAGGACGAGGTGCGCGCCTGGACGCTCCACCGCGGCGACAAGGCGCCCCGAGCTGCGGGAAAGATCCACTCCGACCTGGAGCGCGGCTTCATCCGCGTCGAGGTGGTCCACTACGACGATTTCATGTCCGTCGGCGGCGACGCCAAGGCGCGCGAGCGCGGCAGGATGCGCCTGGAGGGCAAGGAGTACGTGGTGCGCGACGGCGACATCCTCAACTCCCGCTCAGCGGTGTGAGTCAGGGTCGGAGCTGGCTACCGCCCCGAGAGAAAATCCGGCCTCGCACTTGTGCCAAGGCGGGGGCCTCCCGGATATTGACAGGGCCGCCCACGCTCGCCCTGGCCAAGGGCGGCGTGGACATTCAACCCGCGAGGCGCCTTTGGTCCGTTCGCGCAAGCAGGAGCTCGAGCTGTTCCCGGCCGTGAAGAGGGCGCTCGAGGCCCTGGTCCCGCAAAAGCTGCGCAAGAAGATCACGCCGAGCGCCTCGATCCTGGCCGACCTCGGCATGGACTCGCTCAAGGTCGTCGAGCTGACCGTGCTCCTCGAGAAGGAGCTGGGGCGGTCGGTCTTCCTGCCGGAGTGGATCGCGAGCGTCGAGGACCCCGGGGACCTGACGGTGGAGTCGCTCGCGCGCTTCCTCGCCGCGAACAAATGACCGCGGGGTGTACGGGGGCCGTCCGCGGCGGGATTCTCTACCTCACGCTCGACACCGTCAGCTCCTCGGTCAACATCTTCACGCCCGCGGTGGCCCTCGAGCTCGAGGCCGCGCTCGCCGCCGGGCTCGCCGCAGGCGCGCGTGCCGTGGTGCTGAAGAGCGCGAAGCCCGGGAGCTTCGTCAACGGCGTCGGCCTGCTGCTCGCCGCCTCGTCGCACTCGCGGGCCGCCGCGGTGGAGCGCGCGCAGACGCTGCGGCGCTGCTACGAGAACCTGGCGGCGGCGCCGGTCCCGACCATCGCGGCCATCGAGGGCAACTGCTACGGCTGCGGCCTCGAGCTCGCCCTGACCTGCGACTATCGGATCGCGCGCGACACCTACGACACCCACTTCTACATGTCGGAGCTGCGCGATTATGCGTTCATCCCGCTCTTCGGCGGGACGCAGCGGCTGCCCCGCCTCCTCGGGCTTCAGGCCGGGATGAAGCTCCTCCTCGGCGAGCGCGTGCAGGCGCGGGAAGCGCTGCGCCTGGGGCTCATCGACCGGCTGGCGCCGCAGGCGGGCGTCCGCCGCGCCCTTCCTTCCTTTCTCGCGGAACTGCGGACCCGCGGCTTTCCCAAGCGCGCGGACGAAAGCCTGGCGCGGCGCAAGTCCGCCGCGGCGTCGGTCTCCCCGATCGCAGAGGTGCCGGGTCCTGAGCGCGCGCTCGCCGGCGAATGCCTGAGGCTGGCGCTGCTCCCGTTTCGCCGCGGCTATCGGCTCGAGGAGGGGCTGCGCGAGGAGCTGGCGAGCTTCTGGCGCAGCATCCGCACCCCGCAGGCGGAGCGCGCGATGTCGTTTTTCTTCGTGCGCCAGGCAGCCAAGGCGCACGCGATCGGCAGCGCCTCCTACGAGCGGCCCGGCAGGCTCGCGGTCGCGATCGATGCGCGGACGCCCGCGCTGCGCACTGCCGAGCACTCCTGCTCTTTCCGGGAGAGCTGATCCCGCCGATCGAGCTCGTGCCCCTGGTGGACGAGACGCCCTGGCTGCAGGGGGCCGCGCTCTTCCAGCTCCTCGAGCAGGCAGGATTCGCGCCGGTCGTGACGCGAGGGCGCGACCGCTTCGTCACCGAACGGCTCCTCGAAGCTTTCGCCGCCGCGCTCGGCGGCGCTCCCCAGGCGCGGGCCCGCGCTGAGCTCCTCGCGTTCGGTTTCCGCACCCCGGCATCGCTGTGGCGAAGGCTGAAGCCGCGAACGGGCGTGGGCGGGCCACGCCTGCGCGGCGATCTCGCCGGGCGCGTCGTCCTTGCGCTCGCCGCCGAGTCGATCCGGGCGCTCGACGACGGCGCGCTCCGGCATGCCTCGCAGGCCGATCTCCTCGTGAACTTGTTGTTCGGGTTTCCCGTGGTGAGGGGCGGCCTGCTGCGGCACGCCTCCGCCGGCAATTCCGCGCTCGCCCGGGACGCCGCGCGGGTCCTCGGCCGCGTCCGACGCTAACCCCAGGGCTCAGCTGTGCTGACCCCTGGGGTTAGCCCTTCGGAGGAACCCTGCGGGTTCCCTCGTCGAGCAAAGCTCGACGAGCCTCCCTCCGCTGACGGCCGGACTCCCGGCCGGGCCGCCTCCGGCGGCGGGGTCAACTCAACTGAGCGGTGGGATTAGGAGGCGCGCCTGCGGGCGATGAAGCGGATCACCGCGCGCCGCGCGGCATCAGCGAAGCCGAGCTCGCGCGTCGGCGTGAGCGCCCGGGCGTCGTCGAGGGCACGGGCGAGGTAGCGGTCGCGCGCGTCCCGCCGCATGAGCTTGCCGCTGGAGGTCCTCGCCAGCGCGCCAGGTCGCAGCAGGCGCACGTCGGCCGGCGCGAGCCCGATCTGCTCGGCGACCTTCGCGCGGATGGCATCGGCGAGCCGCTCCTGCTCCTTGCCGCTGCGCGGCCGGACCTCGACCGCCAGGACCAGCGCCTCGGTGCCAAGGTCGCCGTCGGTCACGCCGAAGGCGACGGCCCGCCCCGCCCGCACGCCCGGGACCTGCTCCGCGGCGCGCTCGATGTCGGAAGGCGAGTAGCTGCGGCCGCCGACGATCACCAGGTCCTTGAGCCGGTCGACGACGTACAGCTCGCCGTCTGCGAGATACCCGAGGTCGCCCGTGCGCAGGGAGCGCCGACGCTCGCCGTGCGGCTGGTGCTGGTCGAAGTAGCGTGGCGAGACACTGGGACCGCGCACGACGATCTCTCCGAGCCGGCGCTCGGGCAAGGGGACGTGATCGTCGCCGACGATGGCGACCTCGTGGCCCACGACGGCGCGGCCGACCGAGACCATCCGCATCGCTTCCGCGCCGGGCTCGGCCGGGACGGCGTGGCCCTTCGCCAGGTCCTCGCGCCGCACGTGGTCGACCTTGATGCCGCGGCCCAGCGGCGGGAAGGTGACCGACAACGTCGATTCGGCCAACCCGTACACCGGGAAGTAGCTCGAGGGCGCGAAGCCGATCGGCGCGAGGCGCTTGCAGAAGGCCTCGGCGGTGGCGGGATCGACCGGCTCGGCGCCGTTGATCGCCGCCCGAAGCGACGACAGGTCGAGCCCGAGCAGGTCGGCGTCGGCCACCTTGCGCGCGATCATGCCGTAGGCGAAGTTCGGCGCGACCGTCAGGGTCGCGCGTGCCTTCGAGAGCGCTTGCACCCACCGTGCCGGGCGCAGCACGAACTCGAGCGGCGACATCAACCAGCAGGAGGCGCCGTGCGCCGCCGGGGCGAGCAGCCCGCCGATGAGGCCCATGTCGTGGTAGAGCGGCAGCCAGGAGACGACGCGATCGGCCGGCGTCAGCAGCAGCGCCTCCCCCATCGCGTCCACGTTCGTAGCCAGGTTCCGGGCGGTGATCACCACCCCGCGCGGCGAGCCCGTGCTCCCCGATGTGTACTGGATGAACGCGGTCTCGTCGCCGGTCGCCGGGCTGAACCGCGGTGTGGCGGCGGGTTCGGAAGGCCCCGGCTCGATCAGTGGAAGGTCCTGGCCGAGCAGGCCGCACTCGCGCAGGTGGGCCCCGGTCCGCCGGTCGGCGAACACCGCGGACGGGGCGGCGTCCTGAACGACGTTCGAGAGCCGATTCACGAATGCGGCCGGGCGCGCGAACCCCTCGAGCGAGGGCAGCGGCACCGGAACGGCCCCGATCGACAGCGCCCCCAGAAACGCGTCGAGGAAGGCGCGCCCGGTCGGCACGCAGAGCAGCACCCGGTCGCCGCGGCGCAGCTTTCCTGAGAACGCCACGGCGCAGGCCGCGGCGCCGCGCACCCACTCGCCCATCGTCACGGGCTCGTCGAGCAAAGCGCCCTTGGCATCGCTGCGGAGGAGGTGGATGGCGACGCGATCCGGCTCCTCGGCCCCGAGCGCAAGGAGCCGGGCGGCGGTCGAGTCATGCGTCATCGACGAGCCCCTTGACGAGTCCCTGGCCGAGCCGCCGCTTGAGGCGGGCGATCGGGAACCCACAGCGCTCGAGCTGCTGCGGCACCACCTCACGATAGCGGGCGAGCACGCCCAGGCGCTCCAACCGCTCGAGCCCGTGGCGCCGCATCCGCCGGCCTTCGAGCCCCAGCTCGGCCCAGACCGGCTCGGCGAGCAACGCCGCGACGCTCGCGCGCACGCTCTCGAAGACGAGATCCTCCATCTCCGACGCGACTCGCTTCTCGAAGATGCGCGCCAGCGGCCCGCGCAGCTCGTGGCTGTAGGCGAGGTGCCTGGCCTCATCCTTCAGGTTGACGCGCAGGATGGCCGTGAGCAGCGGCTCGCGCGACTTGAGCAGCAAGGTCGAGAGGAGCGAGGCCGCCGTCCACTCGAGCACGATCTGGCCGACGAGCGGGCGCTCCCGGGCGGTGGACACCAGCACCTGCGCGACCAGGTGCTCGCCGCTGCGTTCGCCGGCGAGGAGGTTCGAGAGGTGGAAGCAGGTCTCGCGGAAGACGAAGTCGCGCCGCTGTCCCAGGGCCATCGCGCGGAAGGGGCGCAGCCCGTCGGCGAAGAAGCTTTGCTCGGCAAATCCCTCCCGCGTGGGATCCACGTCGAGCTGCCAGGGCAGATCGCTGAACGACCAGGCGTTCCGCAGCGCGGCCTCGACCAGGGTGGCGACGCGGCTCACTTGGGCCCCGCGTGCAACAGGACGGAGACGGTGGTGCCGCGGCCTTGCTCGCTTTCGACCCGGACGGTCCCGTCCTGCGCCCTGACCAGCTCCTGGACGATCGCCAGCCCGAGCCCCGTCCCCGAGCCCGGCGGCTTCGTGGTGAAGAACGGATCGAAGATGCGCGGCAGGTTCTCCTTGGCGATACCGCAGCCGTTGTCCGCGATCCGGAGCTCGACCCGATCGCCCGACCGCACGGCGGCGATGCTCACTTCGCCCGTGTCCTCGGCCACCGCCTGCAGCGCGTTGTGGACGATGTTGAGCACGATCTGGAAGAAGTCCTGCGGGTTCGCGCGGACCCACTCGCCGTCGATGTCTTGCACGATGCGCGCGCCCCTGGGCGTCTGAGGCGCGAGCATCTTGACCGCGAGCGGAACGACCTCTTCGAGCTTGACGCAGGCGGATCCGTCGTTGTTCTGCTTGCGCCCGAAGAGGAGCAGCTGCCTCGTCACCGAGGTCATCCGCTCCAGGCTCTCCGCGATGTCTGCGAAGATCGGCGCGAGCGGGCCCTCCGCCGGCACGTGGCGCCGCAGGAGGGCGAGGTTCCCGCGCAAAAAGTGCAGCGGGTTGTTCATCTCGTGCGCGACGCCGGACACCATGCGGCCCAGCGCGACCATCTTCTCGCTCTGCACCAGCGAGGACTCCGCCCTCTTCAACTGGGCGAGCGCCACACGCAGCTCGCGGGCCTGCGCCCGCAGTCCCAGGTGGAGCTCGATGCGCGCGCGCAGCTCCTGCAGCTCGAAGGGCTTCTGCACGTAGTCGTCCACGCCTGCGTGGAAGCCGGCCAGCTTGGCTTCCACCTCCTCGCGGGCCGAGAGCAGCACGATCGGCACCTCGGCCGTACGCGGGTCTGCGCGCAGCTCGCGGGTGAGCGCGATGCCGTCGAGGTCCGGCATCATGATGTCGGAGACGATCAGGTCGGGCGGATCGGCGAGCGCGCTGCGCAAGGCCCTGCCGCTGTCGGCGAAGGGCGCGATCCGATAGTAGTGGCCGAGCTCCTGCGTCAGGTAGCTGAGCAGGTCGGTATTGTCCTCGACGATCACGAGCCGCGAGCCCGAAGCCACGCTGAGTGGGACCGGCACCGCGATCGCGGGCTGCAGGAGAACCTTGGGCACATCCGCGGGCGCCTCCGTGGGGGCCACCGCCGGGCTGCCGCCGGCGCATGGCGCGGTCGGAAGCCGCACCTGGAAGGTCGACCCGCGCGAAGGCTCGCTGCGGACGGTGATGGTGCCGCCGTGCAGCGTCACCAGCTGTTTCACGATGCTGAGGCCGATGCCGGTCCCCTCGAAGCGGCGGGTGGCCGACGCCTCCACCTGCACGAATCGCTCGAAGATCTTGTCGATGTCCTGCGGCGCGATGCCGATCCCGTGGTCGGTGACCCGCAGCCAGATCTCGTCCCCCTCGCGGCCAGCCGCCACGTGCACCAGGCCGCCGGGACGCGAGAACTTGCAGGCGTTGGAGACCAGGTTCAGCGCGATGCGCTCGAAGTGGCGCTCGTCGCCGTTCCAGATGAACGAGCCGGGTCCGACGTCGACTTCGATGCGCAGGTCGAGCGACTGCGCGAAGGGCTGGGCCTCCGCGGCGATCCGGCGGATGGCCGCGGCGATGTCGACGGGAACGCGGTTCACGGGGGGCACGCCCGCTTCCAGCTTGGCGAGCAGCAAGAGGTCGTTGATCAGATGCAGGAGGCGGTTCGCGTTGCGCGTGATGGTCTCGATCAGCCAGCGCTGGGAGCCGTCCAGCTTGCCGCGCGCATCCCGCATCAGCGATGCGGCCGGCGCTAGGATGAGCGTGAGCGGCGTGCGCAGCTCGTGGCTCACATTGGCGAAGAAGGCGCTCTTGAGTCGATCGACCTCGCGGAGCCGGTCGTTCGCGCCCTCCAGATCGATGCGGAGCTTGACCTCGCGCAGGAAGAGGTTGGTGACCACCTTGTTGCCGATGCAGCTGATGCCTGCCGAGTCGACGAGCAACATCAAGTTCGAGACGAACTGGTTTGCGCCGAGCGGCTCGTGCGCAGCGATCGCGACCGCGCAATATCCGAGCGGCAGCACCGCGGCGGTCGCGATCACGGCCAGGATCGGCGCCGGGAAGAGGATCGCGATGCCGAACGAGATCAGGTGGTAGGGAAAGAGGAAAGCGCTCTGGACCGGTCCGCCGGTGAGGACCAGGTTGACGGCCTCGGTGGCGTTGCACACCACGCCGGCGAGCAGCGCGAAGGGGAGCCAGGGGCACCACTGGAACAGGCGGGCAGGGAAGAACGCGAAGTCGTAGACGAGGATGGTGAAGGGGATGATCGCCAGGGCCACCCAACAGGAGGCGGTCGCGCGCGCGAGCAGCGTTCGCGACCGCTCCGCCGCGACCCTGGGATCGGTCGGCGGTGGGAGCGCGCCGCGGACGGCGGCGATCACGCGCTCGCTCTAGCGCTGCTGCACGGCATCCGACACATAAGCGGTAAAATAACAGGTTTTTGCCTGGCCCCCTAACGAAGCTGTTATGGTGGAGCACGTGGCGGGGGCATCCTACAGACTCCTGGTGGTCGACGACGAGCCGCTGGCCCTGAATCTCGCCAAGCGGGTCTTCGAGCCGGACACCGACATCGAGATACACTCCGCCACCTCTCCGGTGCGCGGACTCGAGTTCGCGATGTTGCACGACATCGACCTCGTCATCGCCGACCAGCGCATGCCGGAGATGGACGGCCTGCAGTTCTTGGCGCGGTTGCGCGAGCTCAGGCCGGGCGCGTTCCGCATCCTGCTGACCGCCTTTCCGGACACGACGGTTGCTCTCAAGGCCATCAACGAGGGGCTCGTGTACCGCTTCATCCTCAAGCCCTGGGAGCCCGAGGATATGCGGGTGACCGTCCGCCGGGCCCTGGAGACGAAGCGGCTCCAGGACGAGCACGAGCGGGTCATCACGCAGCTGAAGTCGAGCTACGACGAGCTGGTCCAGGCCGAGCACATGGCCGCGCTGGGCCGTCTCTCGGCGGGCCTCGGGCACGAGCTGAGCAATTCCGTGAGCGCGCTGCTCGCGGGGATCCGCTCGCTGGAGGCCGAGCTGGGCCCGCTGGTCGCGACGGCGCGCTCCACCGATCGCGCGTGGCTGGACATGCGCGGCAACGCGGAAGCATCGTTTGCGGCGGTCCGCGTGGCGAGCGGGCGCCTCGCCACGCTGGTCCACGGCCTGGAGAGCTACACCGTCCGGGCGGACCCGGAGCCTCTCTACATCAACCATGCGGTCCTGACCGCGATACAGCTTCTCTCCAACCGGTTCGGAAAGTCCATCCGCCTCGAGCGCGACCTCCGTCCGGTGCCGATGGCGCGCTGCCGCAGATCCGAGATCCTGCAGGTGGTGCTGAATCTTCTCAGCAACGCCGCGGACGCCGTCGAGAAGCGGTCGGACGCGGCCGTGCAGGTCCGCACCGCGCACGAGGGGAACAACATCCGGCTCGAGATCGTCGACAACGGCAAGGGCCTCGATCCCGCGGTGGCGGCGCGGCTCTTCCAGCCGTTCGTGTCGACCAAAGCGACCGGCCGCGGCAGCGGCATGGGGCTCAGCATCTGCCGCGGCATCGTGGAGAGCCACGGCGGAACCATCGAGGCCGTCTCCGAGCGGGGCTCAGGCACCCGCTTCACCGTCACGCTCCCGGCGATCGACGCCGACGCTTGAGTGCGCGCCCGCGCGGCGCGTGCCCGGCCAGGATCCGATCGGCCCGGGTCTGGATCGCCATCGCCATCGCCGGATGGGTGAGGACGTAGAAGCGGTTCTCGCGGACGGCGCGCACGGCTTGCGCGGCGACCGCGTCGGGCGAGAGCCCGTGCGCGACCAGTGCTCGCACCACCGGATCCACGCTGGGCGCCGACGCGAGCAGGCGCGTCGCGGTCCAGCCCGGACAGAGCACCGACACGCCGATGGTCGCGCGCCGGACCACCAGGTCTTGCACCAGCGCCTCGGAGAGCGCGACGACGCCGTGCTTGCTCACGCCGTAGGTTCACTGCGAGGACCCGCCGGAAGCGCTGGAGCGGCACCTCCCAGATCGGCCCGCCGTCGGCGATGCCCGCGTTGTTGCAGAGCAGGTGTACCGCGCCGAAGCGTGCATAGGCCCTCTCGGCGAGGGCTTCGACGTCGGCGAAGCGTGACACGTCGGCGCGGACGGCCAGCGCCCCCGGGATCTCCGCTGCGACTGCGTGCAGCCGCGGCCGATCGACGTCCGCAAGCACCAGCCGCATGCCGGCGCGCGCGAGCCTGTGGGCAAGTGCCCGACCGATGCCGCTCGCCGCCCCGGTGACGACCGCCGTCTTCCCCCGGAGTGAGCGCACGGGAGATTCTTACTCGGCTTGCTGCCCGCCGTCCCCGCCGCCCGGGCAGACCGTTCCGGTGAGCGTGCCCGAGAAGCCCGTGGTGCTGCCGAGCCCGCTCGACGTCAGCGCTCCAGTCGCATCCTTGAACCTGTGGGTGCCGGAGACGATCTGCTGCAGCTCGAAGTACTGCCCTGTGGCCTGGTTGAAGACGCCGTAATCGCGCACCGTCACCGAGCCGGACCTGGTCGTGATGACCAGCTCACCGGTGAAGAGGAGATCGTACGGCGAGGGGCCCGGCGCGAGGGTCAGCACGGTGAAGCGCGTGGGCCCGGCGAGCAGGCCAGATCCGATCGTGCCCGCGGTGCAGAGCCCCACTGGGCTCGTGCATCCGGCGAGGAAGTAGCTGGTCGAGATCGGCGCGTCGATCTGCTTGCACGCATCCGCCTGCGCGCTGGACGATGCGAGAAGGGCGAGGGAGAAGACCGCGAGAGCCTTCGAGAAGAGCCGCATGAGTTCCTCCCCTTTGGAACAATGGGGATACCCGCCGCCGCGGGTGATCGGTCAAGCCTCCAGTGTGGGTGGGTGTCATTTTACAGCGAGCTAGCCCTCTTCAGTCCGGACGAAGCTCCTCCGGCGTGCTAAATCCGTGCACCATGTCAGACGACGACTCACGTACGCAGGAACGCTACGATCCCGCGGCCATCGAGCCGAAGTGGCAGAGGTTCTGGGACGAGCACGGTACGTTCCGCGCCACGCGCCACGTTGGTCGCCCGAAGCTCTACGTGCTCGACATGTTCCCGTACCCGAGCGGCGCCGGGCTGCACGTGGGCCACCCGGAGGGGTACACCGCGACCGACATCGTCGCGCGCTACAAGCGAATGCGCGGGTTCGACGTCCTCCACCCGATGGGCTGGGACGCGTTCGGTCTGCCGGCCGAGCAGCACGCGATCGCGACCGGCACGCACCCGCGCGAGACGACGAAGGCGAACATCGCGACGTTCAAGCGCCAGCTCAAGATGCTCGGCTTCTCGTTCGACTGGGAGCGCGAGGTCGATACGACCGATCCCGGGTACGTGAAGTGGACGCAGTGGATCTTCCTCAAGCTGTTCGACCGCGGGCTGGCGTACCAGGCCGAGATCCCGGTCAACTGGTGCGCGGAGCTCGGGACGGTGCTCGCGAACGAAGAGGTCATCGACGGCAAGAGCGAGCGGGGAGGGCATCCCGTCGAGCGCCTGCCGCTGCGGCAGTGGATGCTGCGGATCACGCAGTACGCCGACGGCCTGGACGAGGATCTCGCGACGCTCGACTGGCCCGACACGAAGGCCAAGCAGCACCACTGGATCGGCCGGAGCGAAGGGGCCGAGGCGGAGTTCGACGTGGTCGGCTCCAAGGCGCGCATCACCGTCTTCACGACGCGCGTCGACACTCTTGCCGGCGCGACGTATGTCGTGCTCGCGCCGGAGCACCCGCTCGTCCTCGAGCTCGCGACGAAGGAGCGCGCGGCGGACGTGGCCGCGTATGTCGAGGCGGCGCGTCGCAAGAGCGACATGGATCGCACCGACGCGTCGAAGGTGAAGACGGGCGTGCCGCTCGGGGCCTTCGCGGTCAACCCGGTGAACGGCGACCGCTTGCCGATCTGGGTCGCGGACTACGTCATCGGCACCTACGGAACGGGCGCCGTCATGGCGGTGCCGGCGCACGACGAGCGCGATCACGAGTTCGCGAAGATCTACGGGTTGCCCATCGTGCAGGTCATCGCGAAGAGGGACGGGAAGGGGTTCGACGTGCAGGCGGCGGCGTTCACGAACGACGACGACGACGCGGTCACCTACAAGCAGCGCGCGGACGTCCCGGTGCCGGACGGGATCTCGACCGCCGACGCGCGCCGCCGAGTGACGGCGTGGCTCGCGGAGAAAGGGCACGGCCGCGCGCGCGTCACCTACCGCCTGCGCGACTGGGTCTTCTCGCGGCAACGCTATTGGGGCGAGCCGATCCCGATCTACTTCCCCGTGGAATGCGCGGGCGATCCGCGCGTGCCGGGGGCGACGTACACGATTCGGCACGACCAGCCGATCGCGGTCTCGCCGTCCGAGCTGCCGCTCCGCTTGCCCGAGCTCGAGGACTTCAAGCCCGGCAACGATCCCGCGGGGCCTCTGGCGCGCGTGCCCGAGTGGCGCTTCTTCCAGAAGGACGGCGCGTGGTTCGCGCGCGAGACGAACACGATGCCGCAGTGGGCGGGATCGTGCTGGTACTACCTACGCTTCGTCGATCCGAAGAACGACGCCGAGCCGTGGAGCGAACGGGCGTACGACGAGTGGATGCCGGTGGATCTCTACGTCGGCGGCGCCGAGCACGCGGTGCTCCACCTTCTCTACGCGCGCTTCTGGCACAAGGTGCTCTTCGACCTCGGCCTCGTGAAGGGGCCAGAGCCGTTCATCAAGCTCGTGCACCAGGGGATGATCCTCGGCGAGGACAACCGCAAGATGAGCAAGGCGTGGGGAAACGTGATCAACCCCGACGACGTCGTGCGCAAGCATGGCGCCGATGCGCTGCGCGTCTACGAGATGTTCATGGGCCCGCTCGAGCAAGTGAAGCCCTGGCAGACGAGCGGCATCAAGGGGGTGCGCGGTTTCCTCGACCGCGCGTGGAACGTCGCCACGGGGAAGCTGACGGACGACGCGGCGGCGTACGATCGCGAGACCTTGCGCCTCGTGCACAAGGCGGTGAAGAAGGTCGGCGACGACATCGAGGCGATGCGGTTCAACACGGCCATCAGCGCGATGATGATCCTCGTCAAGCACCTTGGCGCGCTCGCCGCGGTCCCGCGCGAAGCCGCGCGCACGCTCGCGCTCCTGATGTCGCCGTTCGCGCCTCACATCGGCGAGGAGCTCTGGCAGCGGTTGGGCGGGAGTACTACGCTCGCGTACGAGCCCTGGCCATCGTTCGATCCGGTGCTCGTGAAGGACGACCTCGTCGAGATCGGCGTGCAGGTGAACGGCAAAGTGCGCGGTGCCGTCACGCTCGCGGTCGACGCGCCCGAAGCGGTCGCACGGGAAGCCGCCCTCGCCGATCCGAAGGTCGCCGCGCACGTCCTCGGGAAGACGGTGAAGAAGCTCGTCTACGTCCCGGGGCGAATCATCAACGTCATCGTCGGATGATCCAGAGGTTCCGCCGCGCTGCGACAAAATGCGTGTGGGCTGCAGATGAACCGAATCGTAAAGTCGTCAAGGCGCACGCGTGACGCCATTGAGGATCGACAACGATGAAGAACCGCTTGGTTCAGCTGGTCCTGGGCGTGATCTGCATGATGGCGATCTCCAGCCCCCAGTACGTCTGGGCGTTGTTCACAAAGCCGTTGACCGCGGCACTCGGCGTGCGCCTCCCGGTCATTCAAGTCACGTTCTCGCTCCTGGTGCTCCTGCAGGCGTTTCTCTCACCCTTTCAGGGCTGGCTGATCGAGAAGTTCGGGACGCGCGCGCTGCTCGCGACGGGAGCCGCGCTCACGGGGCTCAGCTGGGTCCTCAGCGCGTACGCCGGAAGCATCACGGAGCTGTACCTCACCTACGGCGTGCTCGGCGGCATCGGCACCGGGATCATCTACGTCGGCGTCGTCGGACACATGGTGCAGTGGTTCCCGGACAGGCGGGGCCTCGCGACGGGGCTCGCCGCGGCCGGCTACGGCTCCGGGGCGCTCCTCACGACGATCCCGATCTCCCGCGTCCTCGCCGCGTCCGGCTACCGGAACGCGTTCCTCGAGTTCGGGATCATCCTGGGCGCGATCGGGATCGTCGCGGCGCTCGGCCTGCGACGGCCGGATCAGGTGGCCAGCGCCGCGCTGCGCGCGCGCGTGAAGGCCTCGGCGAACCGCGAGAGCGCGCGGCACTACACTCCGCTCGAGATGATCAAGACGCCGCTCTTCTGGCTGCTCTTCGCCATGATGACGATGATGTGCACGTCGGGGCTGATGGTCATCTCGCAGATGGGCGCGTTCACGAAGGACTTCGGGATGGCCGACGTCCTGGTCTTCGGCGTCGCCGCGCTGCCACTGGCGCTCTCGGTCGACCGCATCACCAACGGCTTCACGCGGCCGTTCTTCGGCTGGGTGTCCGACAAGATCGGGCGTGAGAACACGATGGTGATCGCCTTCGCGCTCGAGGGCGCGGCGATGATCACGTGGCTCCTCACCCGCAACGACCCGATCCTGTTCGTACTGATGTCGGGCGTCGTGTTCTTCGGCTGGGGTGAGATCTTCTCCCTCTTCCCTGCGACCCTGACCGACACGTTCGGGACGCGCCACGCGACGACGAACTACGGCGTCCTCTACATGGCTTTCGGCGTCGGATCGGTCTTCGGCGGGCCTGTGGCTGCGCTGCTCCACGATGCGTCCCACTCCTGGATCCCGGTCTTCGAAGTGATCATCGCGATGAATTTCCTGACCGCCCTCCTGGCGCAGTTCGCAGTCAAACCGCTGCGCCGCCGGTTCCTCGATCGATGCGCCGCGACGGTCGAGACGCTCGCGCCGGCGGCGGGGGTTCGTTAAATGCTCAACGGGATTCGGGCGACGCGCGGGATGGCCGTCGCGCCGCATTCCCTGGCGGCGCAGTCGGCCTTGGCCGTGCTCCGCGAGGGCGGCAACGCGATCGAGGCCATGATCTCCGCGGCCGCCACGATCGCCGTCGCGTATCCGCACATGAACGGGATCGGCGGCGACGGCTTCTGGACGATCGCCCCTCCCGGCGCGCCGGTCATCGGGATCGAGGCCTCCGGCACCGCCGCGCGCGGCGTCTCGATCGACGCTCCCGCCGCACCGTCTGCTCGCGGACGCGATCTGGTACGCCGAGCACGGAGTCCCGATCACCGCCTCGCAACACGACAACACGGGCCGTAAGTACCAGGAGCTCGTCGAGCTGCCCGGCTTCGCCCAGACGTTCTTGGTCGACGGCAAGGTGCCGGCGACCGGGAGCGCGCTGCGCCAACCGGTGCTGGCGAACACGCTGCGGCGGCTGACGCGGGACGGGTTCGACGCGTTCTATCGCGGCGAACTAGCGCGCGAGATCGCCGCCGATCTCGCCGTCGTCGGCAGCCCCGTCTCGCTGGCCGATCTTGCCGCCTTCCGCGCGCGCCGCGTCACCCCGCTGCACCTGCGCCACAGCCTCGGCGACCTCTACAACATGACGCCGCCGACCCAAGGGCTGGTCTCGCTCATCATTCTGGCGATCCTCGACCGGCTCGGGATCGCGGCCGTCCCCGCCGACGGCGTCGAGCACATCCACCTCATCGTCGAGGCGACGAAGCAGGCGTTCGCGGTGCGCGACCGCTACGTCACCGATCCGGACCATATGAAGATCGACGCGCAGGACGCGCTGCGCGAAGAGTTTCTCGCGCCCTACGTCGCCGCGATCGCGCGCGATCGCGCGCAGCCCTGGGGGAAAGGCAAGGTCCCCGCCGACACCGTGTGGATGGGCGTGATCGACGCGAAGGGCTGCGCGGTCAGCTTCATCCAGAGCATCTACCATGAGTTCGGGAGCGGGATCGTCTTGCCGCAGACCGGGATCAACTGGCAGAACCGCGGCTGCTCGTTCTCGCTCGATCCCGGCAACGTCAACGCGCTGCAACCGGGGAAGAAGCCGTTCCATACGCTCAACCCCGCGCTCGCGCGCCTGCGCGACCGGCGCACCATGGTGTACGGAACGATGGGCGGCGACGGCCAGCCGCAGACGCAGGCGGCGGTCTTCACCCGCTGCGCGATCTTCGGGCAGACGCCGCAAGAGGCGATCACCGCGCCGCGCTGGCTGCTCGGCCGCACCTGGGGTTCTTCCTCCGACAGCCTCAAGCTCGAGAACCGCTTCCCCGGCGAGATCGTCGACGGACTGCGCGCGCTCGGCCACGACGTCGAGCTGCTCGGCGCGTTCGAGGAGACGATGGGCCACGCCGGCGCGATCGTGCGTCACGCGGACGGCACGCTCGAAGGCGGCGCCGACCCGCGCAGCGACGGAACCGTCGCGAGCTTCTAATCCCACCGCTCAGTTGAGTTGACCCCGCCGCCGGAGGCGGAGGGAGGCTCGTCGAGCTTTGCTCGACGAGGGAACCCGCAGGGTTCCTCCGAAGGGCTAACCCCAGGGGTCAGCACAGCTGAGCCCTGGGGTTAGCTCGGAGCGCTCGTCGCCTTGTGCGCACCGCTCGGCAGCGCTATCGTCGACGATGCTGTGAGGGTGGCGACGCCTCCAAAGGGGCGATTCGGCGCTCCGAGTACGGGCCTCCTTGGCGACCGCGCCCCTTCGGCATCGCGGTCCGGTCCTGGCCTTCCGCTACCGGACCGGTCGCAAGGAGGTCCCCATGTTCAAGCACATTCTCCTTCCCACCGATGGATCCTCACTTTCCGAGATCGCGATCGAGCGCGGGATCGGCTTGGCCAAGACCATCGACGCCCGCGTCACCGGACTCCACGTCATCGAGCCGTTCCACGTCTTGGCCGGTGGACCGGATATGACGAGCAACACCCAGGAACAGTACGAGAAGGATTCACTGATCCGCGCCCTCAGGTACCTCGACGGCATCGTGACGGCTGCGAAGCAGGCCGGCGTGAGTTGCGACTGCGTCACCGAGACGAGCAGCCACCCCTTTGAGGCGATCATCGGGGCCGCCGAGAAGAGGGGCTGCGATCTGATCGTCAT
>WNFI01111621.1_pt1 | contig 19298 bp, 16 predicted proteins | sample 5400471 | NCBI WGS metagenome assembly WNFI01 (sample SAMN13153348, study PRJNA577476) | soil metagenome | isolation source: 100 cm saprolite on Douglas fir-dominated hillslope | place: USA:California | collected 2013-09-17 | reverse complement strand
ACCGTATCGTCGGTACTGCCGTTTTCCACAACGATTACTTCTGACGTATAAGTTTGCTGTCGCAAGAATGCATCCAGACTTTCAAGGGCGTGCGGAAGGCGGCCCGCCTCGTTCAACGCCGGGATGATGATTGATAAGAATGGATGATCTGTTGTACCCTGTGTCTGCTCCATGTCCCTCTACCTCAAGTTGTCTCGGATTTTCGATTAAATACTCCAACCATTTCGCGCCTTGAATTTTGTATCAACTCGCAACAGCGTCTGAAGCGCTCAATTATTCATAAAATTACCCTTTCTCCAGCACGGCTAACTACGAAACAGACTTGCAGTAATCGAGTTGATACAGCGCACGGTTAGGGGTCGCTACACGGGGAACGTCGAGCGCGTCATGGCGACGGTAAAGCTGATATCCGTCGGTATCTGTAGCCACCAGATTAAACGCAGATTGGAAGCCGGGATCATTTATTTTTAAAGCTCTGGCAACCAGGTCGGAAGATTCCGTTGGATTGACCATAACCCAATCGACGTGAGCCGACGGATGTGCTACGACCTCATTCCATATCGTGTTATTTCCTTCATAGACAATATTGCGAAATGGAATACCTAGCGCTGGACCCATCAAATACACAGGAGAAGCTCCGTAAGCTGTTCCCAAAATCAATCCACCGTTGTAATGCGTGCTTAAATACTCGAGGACATTGTGGGATGATGTCTGGCAGGCGACGACCATAGGGTCGCGAAGTGTGACGATGTCAGTTACTGCCTGAACTCTATTTTGGAACGCTATGATTGATAGAGTCGCCAAAACAAGTACCGCGCGGCCCAGTGAAAGCCCAATGTTCCTGGATTTGAGCAGGCGAAGTATCCAACTAAAGAGGATTGGAAACGCCAGCGCAGCAAGTGGGAGTAAGCCCAGCCCGTATCTCGTGTTAAAAAAGGCTGGTGGTGTGCCAGGCGGCAACGCTTCAGGCAAGTAAATGATGGTCTGCCCTTGATATAGGGCATAGACATTAAAGGCAATTGGAACAAACACAATGATGGCTCCGACGATATCCATCAATTGGGAGCGGTTCTTAACTAGGTTCCATAAGGTTTGCAATACCCAAGCGACACAGCCCAGTGCTCCCAAAACAACGGTCAAAGCGCCTGATACCCGCAACCCCGCTAGCCCGAAGTAACGTACCGATTGGAAGATATTCTTGTAGGTATATAGAGACCCATTGTTGAGATACTGGATCTGTTGCGCTTGCGCTGAAAACTCACTTCGCTGGAAGTACAGAGGATCATGGAAGATGAGAGCGCACCACAGCAGCCAAAACGCGACACCAAATAGTGCCACGATTGCCAGGATGATTGTGTAGGCTTCCGCGCGCGCAAAATGCCGGTGACGAATGAAAGTGATAACCGGTGTCAGGCCAATCAGGGCGAGCGCCACGGGCCAGCCATCGTAGCGCGAAAGTGTGGCAAGGAACACCATAATCCCCGCAAGAATTAATTGTTTGGGATCATCATCCTGTATCCAGGCAACATAGAAAAAGCACGTTCCACACAACATTGCCAGATAAACAAGCTCACTCATCGGCGTGCTTTGCATGTATAGTACGTTCGGATTCAGTGCGAACAACAACGTACCAACGAAACTCGCTACGCTGTTCTTCGTGATTCTTCTGGCTGTCAAGAAAAGGAAGATGACGGCCAAGAAATAGCAAATCATGCCGACTAGGCTGCCTGCCAACCCGGTACGCCATAGATAGTCGTTACCAACAAACGGAAACATCAAGACGTGCGGCAGCGGGAGCCAAATGCCGCCAAGCTGAGCAAGACCGGGGGTCGCATTATCGAACACACGACGAGCGATCATCAAGTGCGACATAGCATCGATATATGTGAGAATCTTATTGGTGATCAAGTAGTAATAGGTTGAACCGATACTCAACGCTACCGTCACCAGGGCCAGGATGGTTAGCCAGCGGTCACCGAACACGCGGGCTGCCAGTGAGGTTTTAGGACGGCTTACTACCCTTTGTTGAATCCTGGTTGGCATCAATACCGCCGATTGTGCCTCACCGGACGGGGCAAGAGCCAACGGCCCTTGGAGAGACATCACCGCTGTACGATACTTGCTCAGTCGCAACCCGTAGCCGCGTCTGCCTCCCAGGCTAGGTAGCGCTGTCGCACCCGCAAAATTGAGTGTTCTTTGAATACCAACTGCCGGAGTCGACATGGTTTTAACAGCCATCACTGTCGTTTGGTACTTTGCCATGCGTGATCTGTTGATGTCGTTTTCCGGTGTAAGGACTGGCTGCGGTTCACCGGCTGCAAAACCGTACGCGAGTTGCATTGAACCCATTGGATTCAGACTGACGGGTTCGCGCGGCGCTGGCTTTGCTGCGTGCGCGTTGGGCAGATGCAATCCGTGAGCCGTCTTTTCCCAATAATGCGGTTTTGTGATTAATTGATGGAGCGCCTTGTAAGCCGCATAACTCCCCATTGCCCAGTAAATGGGCATAATTAATGTCCACTTGACCAGGTTGTATTCGCCACGTTTCAAGCAACCGATGAAACAGGATACTTGTTCGTGCGCCAACGATTAATTGCAGCGAGAACAGGTCGCGCCAACGTTCGCGCGGTAAATAGCGTTCTGGTTGACGCATATGGACCAGGAAGGTCTGCATGTATCCCTTGATCCAACGTGAACGCTGCCGGATCCAGTTTTTGGGATCTGGATTTGCCTCCTCAAGAGTCGTTGATGCCAGAACGACAGTCTTAAAACCATGACGAGCCAGCCGTAATCCGAGGTCGCAGTCTTCAGTGACATTGAACGGGTCCCACGCGCCTAACGTCGTTAGCGTGGACGTACGGAAATGGTTCGATGTTCCGCCGAGGGGGAGCGACAAGTTCGCCCATTGCAGCCCTGGTAGTGTTGTGTCGAACCATGCCGAATACTCTGACGTAAACCAGCGAGTCAGTACGTTCTGAGTTGGATTGTAGAAGTTCAACTTCGCTTGTACGCAGCCGAGTTCTGGCCCGCAATTTGCAAATGCCAACACGGCCTTTTTCAATTGCAGCGGATCGGGCTTGTCTTCAGCATCGAAGATGACGAGATAATCACCAGTAGCCATCAATAGACCATAATTGCACGCGCGAGGTTTGGTGCGCGGTTCGCCATCTGGTACGACCACAATTTGGAAATGAGACGGCAGTTCTTGAGCTAAGATCGCTTCGCGGGTCTCATTGTCGTCTTCTTCGGTCAAGAACAGAATCTGGAGTTTATCAATTGGGTAGTCCAGTTCGCCCATCGCTTCGGCGAATTGAGGCACGACTGCCGCTTCCTTATAAAGCGGACACAGGATCGTGTAGCGAGGCCATTCTGCATCGGCCAACGCATGAACGACTTCATCCTCAATATTGAGTTCAACCTGTTCATCCAACGTCTTTGCCGATAAACCGAGGGTCAGAATAAGGTTGCCGAAGTAAAACACGGTGAGAGCGGCGATGAGCAGACTAAGCATGTACCAACCAAATAAGATCAATCCGATGGCGATAACTAGCAGGACAATGCCCAAAACTATCCGCTGGTTTTTGGTTATCGTCGTAACTGCAGAAACGTCATAGTTAAACGGAGCGAATGCTCGAATCGTGCGCGAGCCAAGCTTGACAGTCTGCTGAGCGGCTTCAATATACTCAAGCCGGTCATTGGACTGCCTTTGAGCAAGGTTATATTCGGCGTCGGCGGTAAGCCAGTTCTGATAGCTCTTGACTTGCTCTTCAATTTCTGACGTACTGAGCTGCGGTACGGAGATAACCTTCTCGTTCTGGCGCTTCATAGTGCGTGTAGCACGCAATGCATTGCGCAATGGCCCCAAATCCGCAAGTTCCCTGAAAGTCGTAAGGTTGATTTCCATTGTCCAATACTAACCTTTCTAGGTTGCTGCTATCTAACATCGAATACCCACTTTGTCGCAATAAAACTATCGTTGTTGGGAACTTTGTGGTGGATTGACCAATTGATGGATGTGGAAGGAGAGTTGGGTCAATTGGCAATGTTGTTGTTATTCAGCAAATGACGCAAAATATCCGAAAACGGCATGTTTTCATGCTAGCGCCTTTACCTTGCAGGCTCCTAAACAAAGTGCCCGATTTCACCTTGCAGTTGTCTAAAAGTTAGAAAGGTTTAGCGTTATTGGGGGGATTAAGAATGATTGATATTTGTGTAGAATGCCTTACAACCTAGACAGGGTCTGGCTTAAGCATTTAGCCGAGAAACAACGGGGAAAAATGAGTATGTATGGCTCGGAGCTTGTTAGCGATCTAGGAAAATAGTACCGATCAAGGTTTGAGAAAGTTGGAATCGGAAAACAACCTGGAAAACACACTTTCAATATTGCACGGAAGTCATACCAGTTGCCGGAACAAAAACGGGAAGCCAGATAGTCGGCTTCCCGTTAGATTTAACTGGATAGCAATATGCGCTACTTAGGGTTTTCCATGACAGGGATAGAGCGATCTGCCGTCCCTGGCGCTGTTTGCTGCGGAGTGTCAGGCTTGCCTTCCGGCGGTGGAACTAGCAGCATTTCCTTTGTGTAGATGGAGTCGCGCCGGTTGGTGAAGCTCAGGCGGTAGTCATGTTCCAGCACAATGGCTTCGGTTGGGCAGGCATCTTCGCAATAGCCGCAGAAGATACAGCGCAGCATGTTGATCTCGTAAGTCTTGGCATAGCGTTCACCGGGGCTGTAACGCTGTTCATCAGTGTTTTCCGCTGCCTCAACCCAGATCGCGTCAGCAGGGCAAGCCGCCGCACATAGAGAACAACCGATGCACTTTTCCAGCCCGTTGTCATAGCGCTTGAGTTCGTGCTTGCCCTTGAAGCGCTCACGTACAGGCCGTTCCTGTTCCGGATACTGGATGGTAACAGGCTCCTCGAAGAGGTGCTTGAGTGTTGTTGAAAATCCGCGAATGACATTCATAACTTCTACCTCGCGTTGTTATCGCCGCCCAACGCTTGTTCAAGGTTGCGCAGCAAATTCTGTGACACAGTAAACATAATCATCGGCACGGCGACCAGTGCGCCGACGATTTGAAGAAGCAAATACGCAGGGTTGCGTGGTTGCAAATTCACCACTTCCCCGCCAAGTTCCGTACCCGGTTGAGGTCGCAGCAGGATGAATATCGCCGCCGTAACCACCACAAAGAACACGAGCGAAATGATCCAGTACAACGTCGAACTGTTGAACGCATCGCCCACAATCAGCGACACGGCGCTCCAAGCCACCGCTAGCAGTGCAAGCGGCAGCATCACCTTCCAACCCAGCGCCATCAAGCGGTCATACCGGATGCGCGGCAGTGTCGCGCGGACCCAGATCATGCCTGACAGGAATAAGATAACCTTGAGCGTGAAGACGACTGGTCCGAGAATTGGGACTGAATCGACCAGAGCGAAGTGGTAACCGCCGAAGAACAGCGCGATCACGATCATGCTGACCGAAATCATGCTGATATATTCGGCCATGAAAAACAGCGCAAACTTCATTCCGCTGTATTCCGTATGATAGCCCGCTGTCAATTCGGATTCCGCTTCGGGCAGGTCGAACGGAGCACGGTTCACTTCGGCCAGCAACGCGATCATGAGGATCGCTGCCGAGATAGGATTCTGGAATACAAACCAACCGAGCACTACGGGATTGTTTTGCGCGTCGATGATAGCCTGGAGGCTCATCGATCCGGTAATGAGGATTGGCACGGCCATTGTCAGGCCCATGCTCAATTCGTAGCTGACCATCTGGGCCGACGCACGCAAGCTGCCGAGCATACTGTACTTGTTGTTGCTGGACCAGCCTGCCAGCACAATACCATAAGTGCCCAGGCTCATCCAGGCCAGAATATACAGCACGCCGACATTCACATCAGAAATCGCCAGCGGCACACGATACCACTGCCCGTCAAACCACGGAATGAGCAGCGGCGGGCCAAGCGGGATCACGGCGACAACAAGAAGTGCTGGAACCGTCTTGAGAACAGGGGCTAACCAGTAAACTACGCGATCCGCCCCAATTGGCGTGATGTCTTCTTTGAAAATCAACTTGAGGCCATCGGCGGCAGGCTGCAAAAAGCCTGCGGGTCCGGCGCGGTTCGGGCCGATACGCTGCTGCAAAAAGCTGAGCAATCGGCGCTCGAGCAGCGTGGTATAGGCAAAACCCGTTAGCAGGATGAAGAATAGGATCAGGCTCAGGACTATTGCACGCGCCACACTACAGCTTGAATTGGCGGTGCAGTCGTGGATCAACTTGGGATCAATATTGAACAGGCCATTGAACCAGTTGACCGCGCTTTGGAGCGCTGCCAGCAGTCCATTGACCAGATTGTTGAGCGCGTTAATCAAATCATTCATTTGGCTATCACCTCAACCTGACGCACTGCGCCAGCTACCGGGACAGCGGGCGCGGGCTGAACAGCCAGATTACGTGGCAGTAGTGCGGCACCAGCAGGTGCGTGCGCTTGTACTTTCGCTGTAACTTCGACACCCTCTGCGCCATAATCTACAAGGACTGCATCGCCATCGGCAATGCCTAGCTGCTGTGCATCGTCAGCGTTCAGAATAACATACGGCTCAGGGACATGCTCATGCATCAGTTCGCTGCTGGCGGCAAAGGCGGGTTCACGATCATATAGTTCTTTGATCGGCACAATCAGCAGTTCACCATCACGCAGTTTACGCGGCTCGATGGTTGGAACTTCAAACGTCGCGCCCACTGCGTCAACATTCCACTGGATACCCAGGCCACCCCGGTTATCGTAGGCTGTTCCGCCATAGTACAAATCCTGCCCGCCAACATCTGGGAACTGCTTTTCGACCTTCGCCAGGTTGCTGTAGCCCATTCCGGCGTAACGTGGCACACTGCGGGTAATCTCCTGCATGACGGCAGCAGCGGACAGCTTCGGCTTGCTCCTGCCCATTTTGCTGCCGATCTCGCCAAATATCTTCCAGTCAGGGCGCGTGCCGTTGAGCGGCGTTTGTGCCGTGTAGAAGCGCTGGACACGCCGTTCGCCATTGGTAAACGAGCCGTCGCGCTCGGCGAAGCTCTGGCGCGGAAGTACTACATCGGCGAGTGCTGCCGTTTCCGTCATGAACAATTCGGTGACGACAGTAAAACCACCCTTGAGCAGCGAAGCGTTCAGCGCATCCTCGCCCACTACATCGGCGTCCGCCAAAATCAGCACGTCGGGACGCTCAGCGAGCATTGCTTCGGGGGCCTCGCTGGTGTAGCCCAGATCGAATGCGCCGTGCGTATTCGCGCCCGGCCAAACCGCCAGCACACCGCTGTTGACGTGTCCGGCCTTGCCGCTCTTGACAATAATCTGCCCGGCAGCCTGCATGAGCGCACCATGACGAGCGCGATCCAAACCATCGGAGCCGACCACGATACCCAGATTTTCAAACTTTTCAGGAATTTCAACGCGCTGTAGGGCTTCGACCTCGCCGCCGTAGTTGTAGCGCATACTATGTCCCCAACGATCCAGTTCAGTGCTGCGGGCGTTGAGTACAACCAGTTTCGCACCGCGATCCCGCGCAGCCTTGATACGCAAATACCATATCGGCGCTTCTTCCTGCAAATCCGAAGCCACGATGATAAACATCGTTTCGGCATCACAACGCGAGAAGTTCGAGCCGTTGGGCAGGCCAACTTTCGCAGTCACATCAGCCCCGGTCATGCGATACGGCCACACACCGAGTTCGCCATGATTAGCGTCAACCAGACTACGTAATTCCCACAGGTCTTCATTGGAAAGCATCGGCCCGGCAATCGCGCCCGTGCTCGTATTGAGCTTGAGCTTGGAAGCAACCACGTTGAGCGCCTCGTCCCAGGTCGTCTCGACCAGGTTGCCATTTTTGCGGACCATTGGTGACGTGATACGTTTGTTGCTGCGGCTGTGGTGGTGTCCGAAGCGGCCTTTGTCGCAAATCCAGATTTCGTTAACCTGCTCGTTCTGACGTGGCATCACACGCTTCACGATGGTCATACCGTTGAAGTCGCGGTCCGGGCGTGTGGTCAGGCTGATATTGCAACCAACCGGGCAGTGTGGGCAGATGCTCGGCACTTCGGTCAGTTCCCACGGACGCGCGCCAAAGCGGAAATCGGCAGTGGTCAGCGCACCCACCGGGCAAATGTCGGTAGTATTACCGCTGAAATACGTATCGAAGGGAGGATTGCTGGTTGTGACGATTTGCAAGCTACGTCCGCGCTCGTGGAATGCCAGCACATCGTCACCCACGATTTCATCCTGGAAACGCGTGCAGCGTGCGCACTGAATGCAGCGCTCACGGTCCAGGTAGATGAGATCACCTAACGGCACGTGCTTGGCAAGGTGCATCTTCTCATCGTAGATGAAGCGGCTTGTGCCGGAGCCATGCCGCAGTGTCAGGTTTTGCAGCGGACACTCGCCGCCCTTGTCGCAGATCGGGCAGTCGAGCTGATGGCTGGTCAACAGAAATTCAATGATATCATCGCGGGCTTCCTGCACAAGTGTTGTCGAGGTGCGCACCGTCATGCCATCGGTCACGACCGTTGTGCAGGCAGTTTGCAACTTCGGATTCCAGCGGACCGCAGGTTTGCCATCGGGGCCAAGCTGGAATTGCTTGGTATCCTTGTCAACCTGTACCTGACCTAGCTCGACCAGGCACATACGGCACATGCCAACCGGGGCCATTTTCGGATGGTAACAGAAAACCGGAATATCGTTTCCGATTAGTTTGGCGGCGTCCACCAGATTCGCCCCCTTCGGCATCTGGTATTCAACGTCGTCTACGTAGACTCTTACAGTGTCAGACATTCAACCCCTCCGGTCCAGGTTGTTAACGCTAGCGGGAGATTAGGAAACAATTCAATCGAGCGACAGACACTGGCGTAACCCTTCACGAGCGCGATCCGCCAATGCCCTGTAAATGTATCCCCAGTTTGCGGATTCTGCGAGAGAATCTGCAAGCTCCAAACCTTTCTCAAAATCGGCAGCAGCCTCCGCATAATAATAATTTTCGAGTAAAGCCTCGGCGCGAAACACATAGTTCACGGGCGCATCAGGATGAAGCTCAATAGCTGCTGTCAATGCCTCAACGCGACTCGGTACAGGTGCAGCGACAGGTTGGGAATGCTCACCCTCTTCGGAAGCGTAATCCATTGGAATTTCGCTGTCATCCTGTAGCTGCTCAGTCATAATTCCTCAAACTCACTTGTCCGTATTTCCGCTTGTTGTAAGGCGGCGGACTACTTGTTGTTAACCTGTTCCCCCTCTCTGTTCGCGGAGAGGGGGTCAGGGGGTGAGGTTGGCTTTAATCCCCTGCTGGCTCAGGAGCCGGAGCTGCCGCTTTTGCGGGGGCTTTGGGCGCTGGCTTGGCAGGTGCTGGCGGTGTCGTATATGCTTCGTATTCCTTGCGGAACAGCCTGATCGAACTGAGAACTGGACTGGTAGCAAAATCACCGAGGGCGCACAGACACTTGCCGCCCGTCATCTGATTCGATACGTCTTCAAGCAATTTGATGTCGGCGGGCGCGCCTTTTTTGTTATACACGGCTTCCATGCGCTTTTCCAGCCAATACGTCCCTTCGCGGCAAGGCGTGCATTTGCCGCAGCTTTCGTGCTTGAAAAACTTCGACATCTTGAGCGTTGCCCACACCATGTCGGTGTCTTCGTCCAGGAGGATGACTGATGCAGAACCGAGTACCGAGCCAAGTGCGGCCACGTCTTCGTAAGTCAGCTTCGTATTAAGCACCTGCTCGGTGGCTGGCAGCAGCGGTCCTGACGCTCCTGATGGCAAAATTGCTTTGAGCTTTTTGCCGTTGGCGATACCACCAGCCGCGTCAATGAGTTCCTGGAAGGTGGTGCCGAGGGGCAATTCATAGTTCCCGGCATTCTGAACATTACCGCTCATGCAGAAAATCTTTGTGCCGGGACTTTTTTCAGTGCCAATCTTCTTGAATTCATCCGCGCCGTTGACCAAAATCCACGGCACATTTGCCAGCGTCTCGACGTTGTTGATCACGGTTGGTCGGGCGTACAAACCCGCTACCGCCGGGAATGGCGGGCGACTGCGTGGTTGACCGAGCTTGCCTTCCAGGCTGTTGAGCAGCGCAGTTTCTTCACCGCAGATGTACGCACCCGCGCCGAGATGCGTGTAGACTTCGCAGCTCCAATCCTTGCCGCCGATGTTCTGACCAAGCAAACCTGCCGCGCGTGCTTTTTCGATCTCGGCGTCCATGTTGTGGGCAATATCCCAGAACTCGCCACGCAGGTAGATGTAAACTGCCGTTGCCTGGACCGCGTAAGCGCAGATCAGCGCGCCTTCGATCAACTGGTGACAGTTCTTTTCCATGATCTGGCGGTCTTTGAAAGTTCCAGGCTCGGACTCGTCCGCGTTGACAGCCACATACTTGGGGCCGCTCACCTTGGGCACGAAGCTCCACTTCACGCCAGTCGGGAAACCCGCGCCGCCACGCCCGCGCAAGTTCGAATCTTTGACTACCTGGGTCACTTCATCAGGGGCCATGCTGAGAGCCTTGCGCAGCCCTTCATAGCCGCCGTTTTTGACGTAAACGTCGAACTGCCCGATATCAGGGATATCCAGGTCACGTAACAGGATGTGAGGCATATTCGTCTGTCCCTCTATCGTCTATGGGAGGTGCTGATTCTTCAGGTAAATTGTGGCGCGGCAGAGATGCCCACGCAACCAGACCCCCAAATAATATCAAAATAAAGCCGCAAACGCTTATCATTGGCCCAATGTAAACAGCCATGCCACTGACATAGGAGAGTCCGAGAATGCTTATTGCCAGTAAGCCCATGAGCGAATTCCGCGATCCGGTCCGCCAGGCTGCCACCAGAAAACCCAGTCCGATCACGATAAGGACGTAAATGCCGAGGTCCAGAATCAGGCGGGGAATTGGCAGCGCGATACGCCCTGTAATCGCCGCAAACAAGCGAGAGATATGCGGGAGCATGGTTACATCTTGTTCGCCCCACTGCCCGCTGGGCCAATTGAATACCAGGAGTGCCGCGATTACCACAAAAAATCCGCAGGCAACAATTAACATCAGGCCGCGAACTTGGTTGTTTGGCTGTGGTACAGGGGTTTCAGGCTGCTCAAGCATTGGGGTGGTCTCGCTTGGTCAGATAGTACAAATCGTGGTGTACATGAAAGCCTTCGCGCTCGAACAATCCCAGGCTGGCTGCGTTGTTCGGTTCGACGAGGGCGGCAACGATAGTTAATCCCTGGGCATGAAACATTTCCTCGGCAGCGCGGATCAGCGCTCCGCCGACTCCTTGACGCTGGAATTCGGGCGTCACGCCCAGCCGATTGACCCAACCCTTGCGCCCGTCATGGGTGGCGATCATTACCCCGGCCAACTTCCCATCGATCATTGCACCGAGGACCGTTTGCAGGCCCGTTTCCATTTGCCGTGCAAAGCTCTCATAGCTTTCGCGGCCTGTTGTCTGGTATTTGACCCCACTGGCCTTCCAGACTTCGCAAATGACATCGTAATCCGCCATTCCCAGCTTACAAATCTCGATCACGGCTTGGCAGCATTCGCCTCATTACGCCACTGCTCGATCTGGGTTTTCATCTTGTCCATGTCCAGATTTTCCATGTAGTGAAAATTGCACTGGAGCATGGGCGCATGATCACAGGCGGCTAAACACATAACGTGCTCGACGGTGAACAGGTCGTCCTTCGTTGTTTCGCCGTCTTCGACGTTCAGATAGGCCAGCAATTCTTCATAGAACTTATCCGCGCCGCGCAATGCACATGGCAAGTCCGTGCAGACTTGGAGCCAGAACTTGCCTTTTGGCGCTTCGCGGTACATGGTGTAAAAGCCGGTGATCGAGTGTACCTGTGTCGGATCGATGCCACAGAGGACCGCTATCTCTTCTTCGGCGTCCTTCGTCACATACCCGTATTCTTCCTGTGCAACATAGAGCAGCGGCATCACTGCCGAGCGTCTGTCGGGGTATTTTGCGAAGATTTTATCGATCTGTTCCTTGTATTTATCTACGAGCAAGAGGTTTCTCTCCCTAATGCGTAATTCAAGCGTTTCTTTAAGAACCTCACCCCGTTTGTGTGGGAGAGGAGTGAGGACTCGAATATTTCTACCGATCACAGTCTCCCAACAAAATGTCAATACTGCCTATGATCGCCACCAGGTCTGCGATCATAGCTTTTTCACCCATCTTACCAAGTGCGCCCAGGTGAACAAAGGATGGCGTGCGGAAGTGAACGCGGTACGGGCGGTTCCCACCACTGCTGGTAAGATAGCAGCCCAATTCACCGCGAGGACTTTCTACAGAAACATATACTTCGCCTGCCGGGACCGAGAATCCCTCCGTCCACAGCTTGAAGTGATGGATCACTGCTTCCATGCTCGTGCCGAGTTCGGCGCGGGGAGGTGGTACGAATTTGCGGTTTTGGGAACGGAACGGCCCTTTAGGCAGACGCTTGAGTGCTTGTTGGACGATCTTGGTGCTCTGGCGAAGTTCACCCATCCGGCACAGGAACCGATCATAGACATCGCCGTGTTCACCAAGCGGAACATCAAAATCATAGGTTTCATAGCCCAGGTATGGCATCGCCTTGCGGATGTCCCAGTTGACGCCGGAGCCGCGCAGGACGGGTCCGGTACAGCCCCAGGCCAATGCTTCCTCAGCAGTAAGGACGCCAATTCCCTGCGTGCGGTCAATCCACAGCGGGTTTGTGACCAGCAGCGTTTCATAGTCATCGATCTTGCTGGGGAAGTAGTCGAGAAATTTTTGCAGTGTCGGGACAAACTCATCAGGCAGATCGCGCCAGACGCCGCCGGGCCGAAAATAGCTGGTCATCATGCGCTGGCCTGATACTATCTCGAACAAATCCATGACCATCTCACGTTCGCGGAAGCAGTACAAAAACACGCTCATTGCACCGAGGTCCAGGGCGTGCGTTCCTAACCACACCAAATGGCTAGCAATTCGGGTCAGTTCGGTCATCATCACCCGGATCACCTGGGCGCGTTCGGGAACGTCGAGTTCCGCCAGTTTTTCGACAGCCATACAGTACACGAGGTTGTTGCCCATCGGATTCAGGTAGTCAGTGCGATCCGTCATCACGACTGCCTGTTCCCAGGTCTTGGCTTCCATATTCTTTTCGATGCCGGTATGCAGATAGCCAACATCGGGGATGCAGCTTACCACGTTCTCGCCGTCGAGTTCTAGCAGCAATCGCAATACGCCGTGAGTGCTCGGATGCTGCGGACCCATGTTCAAGAGCATCGTTTCGCCTGTCAGTGCGCGTGGCGAAACCAATCCTTTGAGTTCCTCTACAGTTCCCTGCCAGGTTTCCTCAACAGGGCTGTCGATCAATATCTTATCGGCTTCTTTATCTGCCATCGCTCACCTACTCTTTCGCATATGGCTTGAGCTTATCGATCTCTTCGTAATTAAACGAGAACTGGACTGGCTCATAGCCAAGTGGGTAATCTTTGCGCAATGGATAGCCTTCCCAATCTTCTGGCATCAGGATGCGGCGCAAATCAGGGTGTCCCTCGAAAATGATACCCATCATGTCGTAACCCTCGCGCTCCTGGAAGTTGGCGGCAGGCCACACTGACGTGACAGTCGGGATTTTGGGATCGTCGCCGGGAAGGTACACCTTTAGACGCAAACGCCGGTTGTAGATCATCGAATAGATGTGATAGCTGACTGCGAAACGCGGTTCCTGGGGATAGTAATCGACAAAACCAACATCGGACAGGAAATTGTACTCCAGCCCTTCAGCCTCGCGGAGGTAGAGGCAAAAATCCACGATCAATGCAGCAGGCACAACAATAGTTGTCTCACCGCGATCCACAATCACGTCCTGAACGGCGTCTACAAAGTGTTCCCGCAATGCGTCAACGGGATTTAGAGCATTCATTGTTAATCGATCCCTCTATTAAGTCGGCAAACGGCGGTCAGAACCTGGCGACCCCATTGGACTTACGCTGGCCCTGACCGCCGATACATTCAACCAACAGGCGGTAATGTTGTTAAGCGTCTAACGGCGGCTTATGCCCAATCGGCAATCCGCTCGCCCTTGATCTTCTCGTGCAGGGTCATGATGCCGTGGATCAATTGTTCGGGGCGTGGCGGGCAGCCCGCGACATACACATCTACCGGAACGATCTCGTCCACTCCCTGGACCACTGCATAGTTATTGAAGACGCCACCGCACGATGCGCAATCGCCCATCGACAGCACCCATTTGGGATTCGGCATCTGGTCGTAAAGCTGGCGAAGGACCGGGGCCATCTTGCGCGTCAAACGGCCCGCTACGATCATCAGGTCGCTCTGGCGCGGGCTAGGCCGCATCAATTCCATGCCAAAGCGCGACAGGTCATAATTCGATGCCTGGGTACTCATCATTTCAATCGCACAGCAAGCCAGCCCAAATAGCATAGGCCACATGGCGTTGGTGCGCCCCCAGTTGACGGCAGTTTCGAGCGTCGTTGTGACGACGCCGAGGTTGCCAAGTTTACCTGCTACTCCCATTCCAATGCTCCTTTACGCCATGCATAGACGTAACCTACGAGCAGAATTCCGATAAAAACGCCCATCTCAGCCAGTGCAAACAGACCGAGTTGACGTGCTACTACTGCAAACGGGAAAAAGAAAACCACTTCAATATCGAACAGAATGAACAGCACGGCAACCAGATAAAACTTGACTGGCAGCCGCCGCATCGCTGGCCCGATTGGGGTCATGCCGCTTTCGTAGGGTTCGAGTTTGCGCCGGGTCGGACGGAACGGCCCCATGATGCGAGAGAGGAAAACAATCAGGAGGCTAACTGCTGTTGAAAGAATAAGCAGAACCGCAATCGGTGCATACTGATCTAACACGGGCAGACTTCCTTGAAATATCGCGCGAGTCGGCGATTGAGAAAATCGGAGCAATTACCGAAAATGATAACATAACGTATGGATCGTGTCAAACAAAATTTAAGCTGTGAAATCTATAGATGACGCTCCATGAAATGCGAAGTTACCATGATACACAATAGGGGATTCTGTGGGTAATGGGTGCACTATCTGATGGATCATTTTTTGTTCCCCCCAGCCAAGGCCGCCGTAACGCCAAGCCCAATATAAACCGTGCCGCTGAAATAGCGCTGAAAACGCAAGTAGCGCAGATTGCCGCGCAGCCAGCGACCCAGTGTTCCCGCCATCAGCGCATATATGGTGTCGCTGATGATCGCTAATGTCACCATAATTATGCCCAGGAACAGGATTTGGAGCGTGACCGCACCCTTTGAGCTATCGACGAACTGTGGTAAAAAGGCAAAGAAAAACAAGGCAGTTTTAGGGTTAAGGACTGCAACGACGATGCTCTGCAAGAAGATTCGCCCCAACGTATCGCGCCTGGCAGTCTGATCCGCGATTTTGTCCGAGGACAACAGTTTGCGGATGCCGAGATAGATGAGATAGGCCGCGCCCAGATATTTCACGATATCGAAGGCCAATGTCGATGACAGCAGGATCGCGGAAAGTCCGAGCGCAGCCGCTGCGACATGGCACAGATTGCCGATCTCCGATCCGAGCACGGACACAAGCCCGGCCTTGCGCCCCTGATCTACGCTACGAGTGACGATATACAGCACGACAGGTCCTGGCGTCACAATTAGCACTATGGCGGCAGGGATAAATAGTGCAAGATTAAGGGAAGAAAGTATGGCTGGCATAAAATAAATTCCTTTTATGTTCCTTTGATCTGATGATACAGAATTTCGGCGAAATCTCGAGTATAGCATGGGCCAGAATATGCGACAGAAACAAGTTTTCTGGTAGTCAAAGCTGCATACATGATAGGGCAATGTCCCAATAACTCTACCGCCACGCATCTGTGATGCTGGGCTGTATAGGCAAATCGCCTGCCCCGCTGATGCGATCCACATGTTATACTGTTCCAAACTCCCGGAAGTCTGTAGGGAAGAATTAGTCTATGACCGCGACACAATCTGAAATTAAGCCGGACACCCGGATTGCGAATCTTGCCGATCCCTCCCTATATATCAATCGAGAGCTTAGCTGGCTTTCCTTTAATGAGCGCTGCCTTGCCGAAGCACTTGACCCCGATGTAGCCCTGCTAGAACGGGTGCGCTTCCTGGCGATCTTCAGCAACAATCTCGACGAATATTATATGGTTCGCGTGTCGGGCCTCAAGGACCAGGTGACGGCTGGCGTTGTTGAAACGCCGCCCGATGGCCTGACACCGCAGCAGCAGCTTGCAGCAATTCGTGAGCGTGTGCTACCTATGCTGCACGAAGAGCGTCGCGTTTTCCATGAAGATATTTTACCCAAACTTGCCGAAGCAGGCGTCAATATTCTTGAGCTTGGGCAATGGACGAACGCACAGCGGACCATGCTCCGGCGCTATTTTGAGGTCGAAGTTTACCCGGTGCTGACGCCACTGGCAGTTGATCCAGGGCGGCCTTTTCCCCATATCTCTAACCTGAGCCTGAATCTGGCGGTTATGATGGAAGATGAGGCGGGCAATAAGCGTTTTGCCCGCGTAAAGGTTCCAAATGTGCTGCCCCGCCTGATAGACCTTAACGACGTACAACGCGTTTACGATCAGGGTACGGAAATTCCAACGGTCCAGAACTTCATTTGGCTCGAAGACTTGATCAGCGCCAATCTCGATCTATTGTTCCCCGGAATGCGCGTGACAGCGACTGGCGCATTCCGCATCACGCGCAACAGCGATACGGAGATTTCTGAGGAAGAAGCTGAGGATCTTCTGGAAACAGTTGAGGAAAGCGTCCGGCAGCGGCGCTTTGGGCAGGTCGTCCGTATGACCATTGTTGATTCCATGCCAGAGCCAATGCGCGAAATCCTGATGTACAACCTTGAGTTGGAACCGGAAGACGTGATTCAATTGCGTGCCCCTCTGGGCATGAGTGACCTCTTCGCACTGGCGAACGTCGACATGCCGCTGCTCAAAGCGCCACCGTATATTCCGCAACGACCCTCCGGGCTGCCGCCCGGTGAGGACATCTTCACTGCGATCCGCCACCAGGATATTCTCATACACCGGCCATATGACTCATTTCTTCCTGTGGTTGAGTTCTTCCAGCAGGCAGCCGAAGACCCGCAGGTACTTGCCATCAAAACGACGTTATACCGCACGGGCAGCAACTCACCAATCATTGAGGCGTTGCTGGCTGCACAGGAAAACGCCAAACAGGTCGCGGTTTTAGTTGAATTAAAAGCCCGTTTTGACGAAGAAAATAATATTGGATGGGCAAGACAGTTGGAAGCGAGTGGAGTCCATGTTGTTTACGGGCTGCTCGGACTCAAAACCCATGCCAAGATTGCTCTGGTCGTGCGCAAAGAGGCCGACGGAATGCGCCGCTACGTTCACCTGAGCACAGGCAACTACAACTCTTCGACGGCGCGTATCTACACCGATTTGTGCATGTTCACGTGCCGTGACGATATTGCGGCGGATGCGTCCGAACTGTTTAACCGGCTGACTGGCTATTCCAATCACACGAATTACCGCAAATTGCTGGTCGCGCCGGAACATCTGCGCAGTCAAATGCTTGCCCTGATTCAGCGCGAGATCGATCATGCGCTTGCCGGACGCGAGGCGCACCTGATCTTCAAAATGAACGCGCTGGTTGATGCTGAGATGATTCAAATGCTCTACAAAGCGTCCATCGCCGGAGTGCGCGTAGACCTTCTGGTGCGCGGCATCTGCTGCTTGCGCCCGGGCATCCCTGGCATAAGCGACAATATCCGCGTAACCTGCCTGATCGGGCGCTTTCTGGAACATGCACGCATTTACTATTTCCGCAACAACAATGATCCACAGGTTTACCTGGGTAGCGCTGACCTGATGCCGCGCAATCTAAACAGCCGCGTAGAGGCGCTCTTTCCCGTCGAATCGCAGCCGCTCAGGCAGCGCATCATTGACGAGATTCTGGCGATTGAGATGGCGGATAACGTTAAAGCACGCGAACTGCGAGCCGATGGAACTTATCAGCGTTTGACTCCGGCACCCGGTGAGCCTGCTATCGAGAGCCAGCGCTGGTTCATGGAACACAGCCGGGACCACTGATTTTTCATAAGCCGCTCGGCTCAAAACCAATGTGCTCGATCAATTTGCTACTGCCCGAAATCGGCGCGAAGTATTGGCGTTGGCGAAGCAAGCTCACCCGTAACTGGTGCTTATCAGCGGTGTTTGCTAGTAGATAAGTGCCACAAGTGTGATGAATTACATCAAACGCTGGGGAGGTGAGACGGACAATTGGCTATGGCATCGCTGGGAGTTCCGCGATGTCTTTTTAACATTATAGATTTATGTAGTACCAAGAATATTGTTGCAAGGGGGATTTTTTCAATGAACACAAAGAGTAACCAGTCGCGAGACGAACAAATACAAGAGGACATTCGCGACCTGCATAAGTTAGGGTACGCTCAGCAGTTGTTCCGGGAGATGGGCGGCTTCTCTAACTTTGCAATTTCCTTTTCAATTATTTCCATTCTCACCGGAGCCATCCTCTTATTTAGTTACGGCTTACAGTACGCCGGACCGATCATCAACACATTCGGTTGGCCGTTGGTGAGCTTTTTTGTACTCGCTGTTGCCGCTTCAATGGCAGAACTTGCGTCGGCGTACCCGACGGCTGGCGGTTTGTACTTCTGGGCCTATAAGCTAGGGGGTCCCACCTGGGCATGGGTGACAGCCTGGTTCAACATGATTGGTCAAATCATGATTACTGCGGGCATCAACTTTGCCGCTTCGCTGTATATCCTCGGTGCGCTCAACCGCATTTTTGGAACGACCATTGATACTACTAACACCGGGATCATTATCATTGGGATGATTGTAATCATGATCCCGCAGGTACTGATCAACGTTTTTGGAACCAAACTGACAGCCCGTCTCAGCGATTTCAGTGTGTACTGGCACATTGGCGGCGTGATTATCATGGTGGCCCTGTTGCTGTTCTTTGGTAAATACCGCCAGCCGCTCAGCTTCTTGTTCCAGGGTGTTGTGACAGTAGACCCGGCAACGCAAACGAGCACCTTCGCTGCCGGACCGTTCACGTTCAATTCGATTATGATGAAGATTCCGGGCTTTACCGCATTATATGCAGGCGGGGGAATAGCATTGGCGTTTGTCCTCGGTCTGTTGCAGGCGCAGTGGACCTACACTGGCTATGATGCCTCGGCACACGTCGCCGAAGAAACCGTCATGGCCCGCAAAAACAGTGCGTGGGGCGTATTTCTCTCTGTG
>WNFI01604957.1_pt2 | contig 19300 bp, 17 predicted proteins | sample 5400471 | NCBI WGS metagenome assembly WNFI01 (sample SAMN13153348, study PRJNA577476) | soil metagenome | isolation source: 100 cm saprolite on Douglas fir-dominated hillslope | place: USA:California | collected 2013-09-17 | reverse complement strand
TCGGAAGAGCGTGACCACGAGGTCAACGAGAAATTCAGCCTCCAATCCGAGGTCAAAAGTACTGTCGATGAGAAGGTCAACGTCGACGCCGGCGTGACCGCCACCCTCAAGTACGGAGATTCGGTCACCATCACCCCGCACGCCAACGTGACCGCAAGCTTCGGCAAGACGGAGTCGCAGAGTGTCGCGCGATCTTATGCTAAGGATCTGCTGGACCGGTCGATCTCGAAGGTCCAGGTGAAGGTCCGCAAGCTGCAGATCAGCAAGGTACTCAGCGAGGTCGAAGAGAAGAACGCCCACTCGATCGATAACACACAGCCCGGCGCGAATCATCGCGCTGGCATCTATTACTGGGTGAATAAGGTCACCCACGCGCAGGTCTACAACTACGGCAAGCACATGATGTTCGACGTCATCGTGCCGGAGCCCGCGGCCATCTTCAAGAAGCTATACAGCTTGAAGCTGACGAGCGACAAGAACGCCAAGGCGCCGCCCAAGCCCGACGTGACCCCACAAGGGATCCTGCGAAACACCTACGGCGGTCTTCTCAACCAGTACGCGATCTCCACGGGGGACGATATCCATCCGCCCGATCCCTCATTGTGCGTCGAAGTCGCCTTCAGCAAGGACTTACCGCAACCCGACAACACCACAGGCAGCTTCTCTTCTAACGAATTCAAGACACCAGACATCCCCGCGGGCTACAAGGCCTCCCGCATGGACTATGCCATCCGCGCCTCCACTGGCCACCCGAAGAGCACGGGTCAGGACGACCAGGTGGCGGTCTCCGTTAACGCAGGGGATTACTGCCTCATGTTCGACGAGATGAACGAGTGGCGCGACGGCTATCAGCCAAACCAGGACTGGAAGGCCGAGGGCTCCCACAACATGAGAGGCGAAGAGGGCAGCGTCACGGTGGCAATCGCCGGCTTCTCGTCCCTCGCCCTGTCGCTCTCCGGCTCGATCAGCGTGACCTGCGTGCTTACGGCTGAAGCGTTCGAGAAGTGGCAGACCCAGATCTACAACTTGATCATGGCCGACTACAACCGAAAGCTGGACGCCTACAACTCGTCCGCCAACAAGGATGACCAGCTATTCCAGATCAAGGGCAGGAACCCGTTCCTGAACCGCGAGATAGAACGCAACGAGTTCAAGCGGAACATCATCGCGATCCTCATGTGCAACTACTTCAACGGCATGGGGTCAATGATGGAGCAGGTCGCGCCATGCGGCTATCCGGAGATAAATTTCGAGAAGCTCGACCGTGACGCACCGATCATCCAGTTTTTCGAGCAGGTCTTCGAGTGGGAGTACGTGACGTACCTCTTCTACCACAGCATGTGGGCACGGAAGTGCAAGTGGGCAGACCTGATCGATGAATACTCCGGAGATCCGTTGTTCGACAAGTTCCTGATGTCGGGGGCGGCCCGCGTCCAAGTGCCGATCCGGCCCGGTCTCGAGGCCGTATTCAGCTGGTTCCTGAAGACCAGCCAGATCTGGGGCGCGACTGGCAAGCCTCCCGTCGCCGGCGATGCCGACTATGTGGCGATGATCCAGGAACTGAAAGAGGCCAACCAGGGCGACTACAGCGATCGCCCAGGGCTGGTCGAGGCCGTGAAGGCAAGCGACACGCTGGCCCTGACCGACAGCACATTCTACTGGGACTTCGTTGCCAACAAGCCCGCGACGCTCACGCTCGACAACGACATCGACCGCGAGATCCTGGTGAATTTCAAGGTCTACCGGATTGTCAAGGTTGAGCAGGCCGTGGTCGGCGACAACTCGAAGTGGAATGTCACGATCGATCAGCCATACCCAGACCCGAGTGCCAAAAACATGAAGCACGCCGTCGGCGCTCTGTACGTGGGCTCGCCGTGGGAGATTGTCGTGCCAACCGAGCTGGTCTACCTGCGAAACAAACAGGACCTGTTGCCGGTCTATCCCCTGAGCTGACCGGGATCGTGGACGCCGGAACCGGATATGGAGGCTTGCAGCAGCCCTCTTCGGGCGGCTATACCGACGCGGGAATTGGACCGGCGTCGCCCAACTACAGCGGATCTCAAAACCCGCCGTCGACCTATTCCTCGAGCGGGGCCGGACCCACCTCGTCGCCGCTTACCTTGGCAAACGGAGTTAACCTCCAACCCTCCTACTACTTCGGCGGAAATGTCGATCTTGGTTGGGATGAGATGAAGAAGTACCCCAACATCAAGTCGGTGCGGATCGAGATCGAAGCCGGCCAAGAGGTAAATGCGCAGCGCTGGATCAAGGAAGCGCTGGCCTACCAGCACTCCGTGATTGCGACCTTCCACAAGGGAAGCATCTTGACCGAAGACCAGACGCAGATGGATAACCCGGACCAACTCTTGACGTCCGCGGCATGGTGGGCCGCCTACTACCCGCAACTCAGCGAGTCTGGCGAATTCGTCATCAACCTGATGAACGAGTGGGGAAGCAATGGGATCACGCCACATGACTTTGCAGCGACCTACAACCAGGCCATCTCCACGGTTCGCCAGGTGTACAGCGGCCCGATCGTGGTTGATGTCCCTGGGTTCGCACATGAGTGCCACACCGCAGCGCTGGCTGTGCAGGAGTTCGCGGATCGCAACATCATCCTGTCGACCCATATCTACCCGGACGCGTGGAGCTACATCTCGAAGAGCGGGATGACGACAGCAGACCTGGACGAGCTCGCTTCCACCGGCCTCCAGTGCATCGTTGGAGAGTTCGGTGACAACGGTAAGAAACCCACAACGCCTTGGAGTGACCTCGTGAAATACGCGACCTCAACCAAGGGATGGAAGGTGTTCGGCTGGGCGTGGGCCGGCGACGGAGGGATCATGAACATGATCGATCCCAAGACCTTCTTGCCCTTCACCGCGCCGCCCGCGAAGCCCCCGGTCTACAAACCCACCGCCTACCTCAGCAAGATCTACCCACTCCTGTGAGTTGCCTGAGCCGAGGGCTGCAACAGGCGGGCGGTGAGCGTCGTGGGTGAAGCGGATTACCAGTCCTCGCAGAGCCCACCGTCACCTTATGGGACCAAGACTGCCCCAGCGCCGTCTGGACAATCGGGCGGAGCGTCATCCCCGCCTCTCGATCGTCCAGGGTCCGTCGCCCAAGCTATGACCTTACTGACCCGCTTTCGCGCGCAAACATCTCAGGGCGGGTGGCACCCAAGCCTTGATCGGCAGAAGGTTGCCGATCGGCTGATGAGGCTGGTCGACAACCCGGATCTCGTCAACCAAGGCGCCAACGGTCTGTGCGGAGAGGCCGCGTTCTTCAACGTCTGGTTGTGGAGCGATCCATTTGCTGTAGCGCGCTTCGGCGTACAGCTCTACAACTCCGGAGCCGCTTCGGTTGGCACTAATGAGGGGGTCATCCCGAGCAGCGCCTTGAGGAAGCAAAACTTCGACAAGGTCGTACTCCAGATGCCCAACTTTCCGCAGGCGGCCGACTGGGGAGCTGAGTGGATGATGATGAGCGCCCTACGCGATGCCAGCAACCTGTTCTTTAGCTACGAGGGCACACCAAGCGATACTTGGGGGGCTGGTTCCTCGGACGGAGATATGGCGCGGTGGCTGAGGGCGACCGGTCTATTCCGTTCGGTGACCGTCGAATCCGGCCGCGGCGTTGAACATGACTTCGGAGCAGCATCCAAGCTGGTGCCTGGGAATGACACGATCATTCTGTCGATCGACTCGCATATGCTCGGCAACGCTGGGCACGGAAAGGCCGAGGACGATCACGACATCGTTCTGAAGTCCGCAATCATCCAACCAACTCCCGACACTGTCGACTTCCGTTTCTGGTCATGGGGTGAGCCTGTTCACTGGGTCAACGACCGGCGCGCGGATCCAAGCTTGGTCCAACCACCCCTGGGCCCGTTGCCGAAAAAGCAGTTCACCGACGAGTTCTTCGGGTATGTGTTGGCGAAGCGTTAACCCTGACCTATCGAGAATTTCGAACTCCGTCGAGCGAGGGCGATCCGTCAGGCTGCGGTCGAGTCGCCTTCAATGTTCGGGATAGCAGACTGGTTGGTAGGTCTCTATTAGCCCGCATTATCGACAGCATCGGGGCGAAACCACAAGTCCCCGAGCGACTGATTGCCGGTCAGACAAGATTCGCGACCGCAACGCCCCAGCCCGGACAAACTGCTCGAGCGCATCACTTACCTAGTTCCGCGCCGTCCAGCCAGTTTTGGGCGTACTTGAAGAAAACGACAGCCCGGGCTACCTTAACGGCATCGGCATGGCCACCGCCACCGGCGACAAGGGGCACCGGTTCGATTTCCAGTGGGACATCGTGAAGTCGGCCGACAGCTTCGTGATCCTGGCAAGCATTCTTGCCGCGTTCGCGTTTGCGGCACTTGTGATTCTGACGACGTCGCAGCAGCACGCAGGGTCAGCTCTGGAAAGAACGTTCGCGATCCAAGTACTGCTTGAGTCGTTCTTCTCGCTGGTTGTTGCGTCATTCCTATTCGCGGTGCTTTCCGGGAGCGGATCGGCGGCGATGCACTATCTGCCCTTCGCCGAAGGATACGCAGCAAGCTGGACTCTTGGGCTGTCGACCGTCCAGCTGTGCGCAAGTGCAGTGTGGTTATTGCAAGACTACGGCGTTGACGCCGCCGTTCTACAGACCGGACGTTACATCGTCTATGGCGCTGTCGTGATCACCTCTCTGTCGGTGATGGGTGTGGCGGTAGCCCCACTTTTCCAGCATTCTGAGAGAGTTGACAGGACACTCGTCGCACGATGGCTCGCGCCTGGAGCGCTACCCCTTCTTGGAGTATTGGTCGGCTGGTTGTCGCACGGCCAGCACTGGATCGTACTTTCATCGACATTGGGCTCTTGGCTGGCCGGCACTGCGGTTGCCGCTGTGCTTTTGATGGCCCTTGTCACTGGCATTCTTGAGTGCCTACATGAAGATGATGTTTCGCCGCTCTATCAGAACGCGAAAGGGTATGGGTTGATGTCTGCTTCTGCACTCCTGCTAGCAGCCTTGTACGCAGGGTATATCGCAACCTTGCCCGGACTGGGTTAGTTCTCCTCTCCAGGACAACCAGTCCTGTAGCTGGGGTCGCCACATCGCCGACGAGTGGCTAAGTAACCCTGCGTGATTCGGCGGTGTGGCAACGGTGCGATGCAATGGATGGTCGGGTCGACTCGACTGCGTTTCGAGCAACGTCCATTCGCGGAGTACTACACGAAGTACTACATACCGAGCTGTTTGGAGTGTGCGGCGAGATCGATCGCGCACAGCTGAAAACCGTGAGTCCCTCGAATTCGAGCCGAATTCAGGGACGATAACCCATAACCGAATTCAAGGTTTGGTCGGGGGCCCGGGATTTGAACCCGGGGCCTCACGCTCCCGAACCATGTCGCCGGTGTGTCCTCCGGTGTCCGACAGACTCCCGAGTCGTCCTCGCGAATACGAAATCGACCAGGCTGGTGTCCTTTGGTGACCCCCTAGAGCCGTCCGGTGCCGGGAATGCGTGATCCAGCTGTGATCCAGCGGGGATGCTCGCGGCCCCTGTCGGCTTCTAATGGATTCGACGGATGAGCGAGGCTAGGTGGTCAGCCCGGACTCAAAGCCGGGTTCTGTCTCGGCGAGTTCACACCGCCCGTTCCGAATACGGAACGACACCTAATGACACGCTGCGATTCAGGGCGGCTGCGTACTGGATGCGTACTAGTACGTCTAACTTGCTGTCTCCCGAAGCCTCGCGGTCCCGAATCGCTGGGCACGCGTGGCGCATCGCGACCCTGCAGCTTGTGGTCGATTCTTGATCCGCGGGTAACTAAGCCTGCGCCGCCAGCTGGTTGAACTCGGTCAGGCCCCCGTTGAATAGGAAGTCGGAGACCTGGGTCAGTGCTATCGCAATCCGCCCGCGGTTGGGGTCGTTGAACCATGTCGTGCCGTAGCCGCCGCTCCAGCCGTAGCGGCCGGGAGCGGACACAGCGTCCGGCATGACTGAGACGCCCAGGCAGTAGCCCCAGCCTTGGCCGTCGAGCAGGACGCCGCCGCCCGCGATCTGCTCTGGCGTGAGGTGGTTGGTGATCATCGCGTCGAGCGACGCCTCGGACAGCAGCCTCCGGCCCTGGTGCACGCCCCGGCCGAGGAGCAGGCGAGCGAACGCCAGGTAGTCGTCCACCGTCGACAGCAGGCCGCCCGCCCCGGAGGGGAAAGGCGGCGGCGTGGTCCACACGTCCGGGCCGGTGATCGTCACCTCGCCCATCTTCCCGGTGAAGAAGTCGGTCGCGTACTCGGTGGGCAGCCGGTCGACCTTGTCGGCAGGCATGACGAAGCCGGTGTCGCGCATGCCTAGCGGTTCGAAGAGGCGATCCTGGAGAAAGACGCCCAGTGGCTGGTCCGCCGCCCGGGCGACCAGGACGCCGAGCACGAGCGAGCCGACGTTGTACTGCCAGCGCTCGCCTGGCTGGTACATCAGCGGCAGCGTTGCGAAGCGGGCGATCCACTCGTCGGGGTCGTGCGGCGTGCGCGGGTCCGGCTGCGCCATGGCGAGCTGGAGCTCCTCGGCTCGCTGGATGATCGGATAGGGCGGATTAAACGTCGTGGGCTCGACGATGATGAAGCCATAGCCCGGCCGGAACGTCAGCAGATCCTCGACCGTGATCGGGCGGTTGGCGGGGACGGTCTGGTCGAGCGGGCCGTCCACGCGCTTCAGTACGCGGCGGGCAGCCAGCTCCGGGAGCAGTCTCGAGACCGGCTCGTCCAGCGCCAGCCGGCCGTCACCGACCAAGAGCATGCCTGGTTGAGCCGGTCAAGGCCGGCCTGGGTCAGTGCAGAGGTCTTCATATGTTCGGGTCGGCCGTCGCTTTTGCGTACTCCGGGCGGCCGGCAGTCCGATACGTCTGGATGGTGATGCCTCGCGAAGTGGTCCGCGAGCTGACCAGTTCGAGCGCGATGTCCGGCCCCGAATCCGAGAACAGCCGCGTCCCCTGGCCGATGATGACGGGATAGATGAGCAGGTCGAGTTGGTCGACCAGGCCGTTTGCGAGCAGCCATCGGACGAGGAAACCGCTGCCGGGAACCACAAGTTCGCCGTCTTGCTGCGTCTTCAGCTCACGGATGGCCGCGGCGACGTCGCCGGCGACGACACTCGTGCCCGCCCACGTCGGATCGGTAAGGCTGGCCGACACCACGTACTTGGGCCGGCCGTTCAGCGCGACGCCTATCGGGCTAGCCATCATTTCGGGTACCGCTCCCCAGGACCGGGCGAAGATCTCGTAGGTCTGCCGGCCGAACAGAAACGCTGTCGCGCCACCGTAGACGTCATTGATATGGTCCATTTCTTCGGTACCGGTAAGTGCAATGACCCATCCGCCGCGGACGAACCCGCCGCGGCGGTCCTCGTCATCTCGGCCCAACCCCTGCATCACGCCGTCTACCGAGACGTTGGTCGTCGTCGTCAACCTCATTGTTTTTCTCCACTTCTTTGATTCGGCCCGGAAGGTTGGGTAGCGCCCACCCGTGATAACATTACAACCATATGGTTGTAGGTCGTACAGCAACCGAGGAGTGGCGCGCCGATCTCATCTTCCGGGCGCTGGCGGACCGCACCCGGCGAGACGTCATCCGCCGGGCGATGAGCGGGACGCTGTCGGTCTCCGGGTTGGCCCGCCTGTATCCGATGAGCACAACTGCGGTCCAGAAGCACGTGGCGGTCCTGGAGGAGGCCGGCCTCGTCCATCTAAGGCGGCACGGCCGTCAGCAGCTCGTCCAGACCGAGATCGACACCGTCGCCAGGGCGCAAGCACTTCTCGCCGAGTTCGAGCAGCTCTGGCGTGGTCGACTTGACCGGATCGGCGACGTTCTCGCGCAACCAGTAGACGGAGACAGGTCATGACGGTGATCGCTGTAGATCGCGACCCGATTGCGCGGACGCTCACGATAGTGGCGGAGTTCGATAAACCGGCGGAGCGGGTCTGGCAGGTGTGGGCCGACCCCCGGCAGCTAGAACGATGGTGGGGACCGCCGACCTACCCCGCCACCGTCGTCGACCACGATCTGTGCGAGGGTGGCCGGGTCACCTACTACATGACCGGGCCGGACGGCGAGAAGCTCCATGCGTGGTGGCGCATCATCTCGGTCGACCCTCCGCGCTCGCTCGCGTTCGAGGAAGGAAACGCTGATGACAGCGGGCCGAACAATGACCCGCCGACCACGTCCATCAAGGTCCGACTCGTAGAGACGCCCGAGAAGACCACCATGACGATCACCTGCAAGTTCGCTCCGACCCCGGGCGGGGAGGTGCCCGGTACGGGAACGGAGAAGGGCATGAGGCTTGCGGTCGGACAGATCGACGCCATCCTTACCACCACCACTAGCAAAGGAGCGAGGTCACTCCTTGACGAGCTGGCGTAGGTTCGACTTCGCGAGCTCGATGATCTCGTCGCCGTTTCCCGAGAGGATCGTCCTCGTGGTGTAGAGCGCGAAGCCCTTGGCCTGTTCAAGGGAGATCTTCGGTGGCATTGCCAGCTCCTGGCGTGCGACGCGAATGTCAACGAGCGCAGGGCCGTCGTAGGCGAACGCCGCCTCGAGTGCCGCCTCGAGCTCATCCGCCTTTCCCACGCTTGCTCCAAAGAGGCCGATGGCGCGGGCGATTCCCGCGAAGTCCGGGTTATCGAGATCGGTCCCGTAATTGACGAATCCTGCTGCTTTCATCTCCAACTCGACGAACGCGAGCGCCCCGTTGTTGAAAACGACCACCTTCACCGGGAGGTGCTGTTGGCGAAGCGTGATGAGCTCACCGAGCAACATGGCGAGCCCGCCATCGCCAGACAGCGCCACCACCTGACGTCCGGGCTGGCTCGCCTGTGCGCCGATACCCTGCGGCAGTGCGTTGGCCATGGTCCCGTGGGTGAATGAGCCCCCCACTCCCCTCAGTGGCAAGGCGATCGAGACGAGCTCGGGCGCGGCGATAGTGGGTCGTCATCCGGTCGAGGTGTTCCGAGTCGTTCTTCATGGCCAGCAGCGGCAGCAATGCATCGATCGTGTCCCTGACTGTGCCGACGAGCGCGACCTCGACGGGCACCCGGCGGCCGATTTGCTCTCCTCGGATGTCGACCTGGATCACTGGGACACCTTCTGGGTAGAACGCGCGGTACGGAAAGTCCGTCCCGAGCATCAGCAGCGCGTCACAGTGCTCCATTGCCCTATAGCCCGAACTGAAGCCGATGAGCCCAGTCATGCCGACGTCGTATGGGTTGTCGTACTCGACGAACTCCTTACCGCGAAGGGCGTGGACCACCGGCGCCTTGAGCGCCGCCGCGATCTTGACGAGCTCGCCATGCGCGCCCGCGCAGCCGGCTCCGGCCAGGATGGTCACGCGGCTCGACTGGTTCAGCACGTCGGCCGCGGCCGTAAGCGACCGGTCGTCCGGCCGGAGGACTGATTCCGTCTTCAAAACCGGACGCACCTTCCACCCGGCCGAGCTCTCGGCAAGGAACACCTCGCCGGGGACAACGACGACAGCGACGCCTCGACGCTCTAAAGCCGTTCGCATCGCGGTCTCCAGGATCTGGGGGAACTGCTCGGGGATGCTCGCGAGCTCGCGGTAGACGCTGCATTCTCGAAAGAGGTCTGGGGGTGAGTTTCCTGGAAGTAGCCACTGCCGATTTCCTGCCTCGGAATGTGCGCCGCGACGGCGAGCACCGGCATCCGACTTCTATTCGCATCGAACAGGCCGTTGATGAGGTGGAGGTTGCCCGGACCGCAGCTCGCCGCCACAACGGCGAGGTCACCGGTGATCGCAGCTTCTGCTGGCCTTTTGCAGAAGGAGCTGCTCGAAGAGCTGACCGGTTCAAGAGGACAGGAAGTGCCTCATGTAGTGCGACCGTCAACGCGGCGAATCAAGGAGAAGAGGCGATGAGAGCTGGATCGGTGTTTAGACGGTGCACAAGACGCGGCTGCCGGTCGCGAGCTGCTGGCGGCGCCAGGGCCTGCCCGAAGTGTGGCGGTGCACTCAGCTGGTCGTTCATGGTCGACCTTGCCCTACCTGGGTCGCCGCGTAAGCAACGTTTGGCTGGTGGCTTCGCGACGAAGGCCGCCGCTGTGAACGCGATGAACCGACTTCAGTCGGCCGTGGTTGACGGCACCCACGTCGAGCGCAGCCGACGCACCCTGGGAGCCTACCTCGAGGACTGGCTGGCGGCGCGAAACGACATTCGTGCCAACACGGCGCGCGACTACGGCGTGAGCATCCATAACCACATCGGCCCGCGACTCGGTGATGTACCGCTCCAAGCGGTCGACCGGCTCCGCATCCGCGGCCTCTATCGGCAGCTCGCAGAGAGCGGGCTCGTCGAGAAGACAGTGCACAACGTCCACATCTGCCTTCGCAAAGCGCTGCAAGACGCTGTCGACGATGGCTTCCGCTGGCGCGATGTCGATCTCGATGGGGTCCGGCTGTCGGTCCGGCAGCAGTACACGCGACAGGGGAAATCCCTCGGTTTCGGTCCGCCAAAGAGCGCGAAGAGCATCCGCACAATCGACCTCGACGGGGAGACGGTCGACCTCGTGCGCGAACAACGAGAGCGCCAACTCTTCGAGCGCCGCGCCTGGGGCAAGGCCTACCGAGCCGACCTGGACCTGGTGTTCTGCCGACCCGGTGGCTCACCTGAGGATCCGAACGTCGTCGGTCGACGCTTCGGTCGGCGCATACGCGATCTGGCCAGGCTTCCTGCGATCGGGTTACATGGCCTCCGCCACACTCACGCCACGCTGCTGCTTGAGGAGGGCGTCGACGTCAAGACTGTGAGCGAGCGACTTGGTCACGACAGCGTGAAGACCACGCTTGAGCTTTACGGCCACGTGACACCAAAGATGCGAGGCAATGCAGCCGCGCGCTTTGGATCGCTGCTCAATAGCGCTCGGGTTGCCCCGGCTGCAACGATGACCGCCGAGAGCTAGAAGTTCGGTGCTCAAATGGAAGCTCCCAGGAATGCTAGTGGCGAATTACAACCTATAAGATCAGGCTGAATTCGGGGGGACTACGCGCCGTCGCGTCGGCTCAACGTGAGATGCGTCACCCCGCTCGGGCTCGCCACGGACTCAATCTCATAGGCGTCGCTGAGCGACTCCAATCCGTCCCAGAGCCGCTCGCCCCGTCCGAGAACGATGGGAACGATCACGATATGCAGGTAATCGATAAGGCGGGCGGCCAGGAATTCACGGATGGTCCGCACTCCGCCACCGATGCGGATGTCGCCGCCGCCAGCGAGTTCCCGCGCTCGCGCAATCGCTTCGTCGGGCGTGGCGTCGATGAAATGAAAGGTTGTGCCGCCGGTCATCTCAATAGGAGGACGCGCGTGGTGCGTTAGCACGATCACCGGGGTATGAAACGGCGGATCGTCACCCCACCAGCCCTTCCACTCGTCGTTGGGCCAGGGGCCCTGAAACGGGCCAAATTTCCCCCGCCCCATGATTTCGACGCCGACGCCCTCGCCCCATGCGGACGCGAAAGCGTCATCAATGCCGGTGGTGCCGGACTTGCCTTGCATCGCCTGGAAGGTGCGCGTCGGGAAGAACCATTCATGCAGGCGGTTACCCGCGTGGCCGAAGGGCGCATCGGGGCTTTGGCCGGCACCGGTGCCGAAGCCATCGAGCGACACAGAGAAGTTGTGCACCCGAACCCGCTCCATGCCCTTCCTCCGTTCATCCGAACCCAAGTGTGGTACGCCGTAGTCTCTCGTATTTCAACCTCCCTAGGGGCGGGCGTCCAGCGCCCTATCGGACGGTCGGCGGGCTTGTGGACCGGCCCCGCTCCTGGAGTGTGCGGAACAGTTGCGGGTGAACTTGGCCCGCAAGACGTACGCGCTAACACATCCCTCTTACGGGTTGGCAGGTAAGTCCTTGAGAAGCTGTTGCGCCGCTGCGTGATCGGCTTGGATTTCAAGCACTTTCGTCAGGTAACCTTTGCTTTCCTCGAAGCGCTTCCCGAAGGCCAAAGCCAGAGCTATGTTGTACAGAATCTCTGCCTCCTGCGGATGGAGAGCCTGGGCATGCGCACCTAAGGTCAGCGCCTGAGTGACACTGCCGTGTCGGGCGGTCGCTACGATCAAATGCGCGACGGACTGCAAGTCGCCTGGGTTGAGATCAACCGCCCGGCGGTAATGGGCAAGAGCACTCGCGAAGTTCTTAGCGTTGTATTCCCTGGCCCCGATGTTGTAGTGGGCGTCGGCCCAGGACTTCCGACAGCTCGGGTTAATGCCCCCTAGGGCTGAGGCTCGACTGAAGGCCTCAATCGCCGCCTCGTAACGATTCAGCTTGTATCTGGCGACGCCAACGTTGTACAGAAGATCCGGGTTATCGGGAAATTCAGTCAAATAGCCCTCGAACAGTTCCAGTTCCTTGACCGGATCGCCGGCAACGGCCTTTAGCGGCTCATCCCAATCGACGGGACCAGATTTCTCAGGTGGCACCTCCTCGATGTCGAAGGCACCTGCGGCCCGGGCTGCCTTGCCGCCGAAAACAAGTAGCTTGAAATCGGAGGGCTCGAGCTTATCAATGAGGCCGTCGATGAACGTGTTGGTGACGTCGGCGACCTCGTACGGGTACGGAAGCCAAAACGTTAGGTCGCGTCGAGCTGCCTCGAAAGACTTTCGTCCCTCAGCATTCAGAGCCCAGGGGACTGATCCAATCCAACACAGGGCCATCCCTGGATCGATCTGCTGGCCAACGTGAGCGCCAGAGGCGATCTCCGGGCGAACCTCGTGAAGCAGAGTGTCAAGCTCCACGAGTCGAGCAGGATCGGGCGCATCAAGATGTTGGCGAACCCAGATTGCGTTGCCCACGTTGTCTCTTCGAAGGGTTGTGACGTGGCTAAGGGGATGGGCTATGGCCCAGTTCCTCGCCCATAGAAGCGTCCTTTGAAGGTACTGGATCGACCGGTCAAAGTCCGAAGCGTTGGATGCTTCAGCGGCGGCCAGCATCTTATGCCACGGATTCTTGTCGCCGGGGTAGAAGGCTTGAGCTGAAAGCTCGAGGGCCACGTCGAAGGCGTTAAGCGCAGACTCGTAGTCAACGATAGTTGCACTCACTACTCTGGTTTGTTCCGCCGGATCGCTGGGGGCGTGGTAGTGATGATGGGCGTGAGATCCCTCTGACCCTGAGGGCAGGAACAGATCGAGGAGATCTTGACGTAGCCGCATCCAGGACGTTTCGATCCGAACAATCGCGTTTCGGAGATTGGAACCGAGACTCAAATCAGTTTCAGCAATAGCGGAAGAAAAGGCCTTCCAGCTCTCGAAATCAATCGCCCGCCAGGACACTAACCTCGACAAGGCCTAAGACGTCTCCGGTCGTTACGGCCGATTTGCGATAGTCGCCTGCAGAACACGGTCCGCCGCCTCGCAAATCGTCACCCAATGCCTGCAGGTACGAATGGGATGCAGGCTGCAACTGAGCAGTTGAATCGAGTTGATCGTGGCGGGCCACCCGCATCCACAGCAAGGACAACACATTGCGTCGCCATGGTTTAGGAGGGTCATCCCACACAACGGGCAGCAGCCCGCGAGTAGCGTCCTCCCAGCGGTGTCTCGAACTCGAGACTCAATGTGCTCCCCAGCCACAGCCTGATTGTGATCGCAATTCCGACGCCAGCAAGCACATCGCTTTGGGGCGGCCGCGCGATCGCTAAGCGGCGTGCGAAGATGCGGCCCGTGAGTAGCTCAGGAGCAATCGACTGGCCGGCGGTTGAGCGCCAAGCCGCCAGCTTCGAATGGTTGTCTAAGGTGATCCCTCGAGGTGATGTCCAACGTCCCCGGCTTGGCAACTGCTCGATAGTCGTCGAGTGGCTTGTTCAAGCCACACCCGGCGCGCTGGAGATGGCGAGTCACGTCGAGGCCGATCTCGCTGCGGTAGCGGCGGCGGACCTGCCGGGCTTTCCTCGCCTGCTCCGGCGAATGGCGTCTGCTGACCGAGTGGGCTTTTTCGCCCTCCTCTCGGAAGTTATGGTCGCCGCCTGGTATCTGCGCTCCGATCGCCGCGTTCTGGACCTGCACGCCGATAACGGCCAGGGAGACGTAGTCGTCGCGGATGGAGGAAATACAGCACACGTGGAAGTTATGGAATTGTCTGCTCCCGTGAAACAGAACCTGTGGCAGGAGCGCTGGAGTGAGCTGGTTACTAGGCTCCGACTTCTTCGCGTGCCTTTTGGTCTCGATGTACATGGCCCTAGCGACCTGCGCTATGTCTTCAACCCGGCAGCGGGCTGGGATGAGCCCGTACGCGATCCGGCCCCAGACCTCCACGACCTCGACTGGATCGTCGGGCAGGTGGAGACACGCCTGGGATGGAATCGCCCCTGGAGGCTGGCGCCCGGCTTCAGCCAGAAATATCCTGATCTTTGGATTGATGCGACCGACGAATTCAGCGGCGTAACCGTCTCCTGGAGCTCGAACGGTTGGGCGTTCCCAGCCTCGAGTCTGGTTGATCGCATCCTGAAAAAGCGGCCGCCCGCCTGCCCTGGACGCAAAGTTCTTGTGGTGGAGGTCTCGCGCTACCCGGGCGAGACACTGGTAGAAGAGTGGAGCCGCAGGCAGGTGAAGGTGGGCATCGCCAGAAGGGTCAAGTCATGGGACGCCATCATCGCCTTCACGCGGTGGTGGAAGAGGCCTGGAGTGGCTGATGTGTACGTGCTTCACCTCGCACCACAGGCCTCGGACATCCTCCCGGAGTGGCCTGGGGTCCCGTGGGCCGGCCAAATCGCTAGTCCGGATCAGGTTGCTGGCTAGCCGTGCCAGCCGCGACGTCAGGAGCCGATACCAGACGCTACTAGTGTCGTGTCTCAGAGCTGATGTGGGTGTTGGTTAGCGGACTCAGCGAAGCCATAGTCGTTGCCACGAGTTAGGCATCACACAGGGCCAAAAACGGATCGCCCACCGCGAGCCCACGGTGAATGCAGATGCGTGCGCGTGGGTCGAATGTCGGCAATCAAAGGTGCCCGGCTGGCTCTGGCCATAGCCGCCAAGGGGTCCCCAATGGCGCGTACGGCGCATCCTCTGAGTAGATCGTCCCAGTTAGGACCACTCGGAATTGGGTGTTGGGCTCACTTCCGATCAACTGCCCAACCGAAACATGCGGATCCACAACGACGAGGTCGTTGGGGGTCCAGCCAGTCGAATTGGCAGCCATCCATGAAGACATCGCACTTGGGCCAGAGGCGCTGGGCCACATGTGCATCATTCGATCGAGCAGCGTGCCGCGCGTTTCGACGACCAGGAGATTCCGCGAAGCCGGATTGTGTGCGAACTTTGCGCGGGCGTTCGCTAAGTGCCTTCGAAAGTCCACGCTAAGTAGTCCAAGTGCGGCTTCACCGCGCGGTTCGTCCATCCGAAGCTCGTAGTCCCAAAGCCACGGCACTGCGAGGGATCCGTCCTCCCTGACCTTGCCGACCGTGCAGTCGGATATCGCGTCATAGACGTCAACGATCTTTCCTCTACCGGCGTCGCCGAGCATTTCTGCAATTGCAGTATTCAGTGCGGACTCATTGACACGGCTACTCGGATCTGCGGAGTCGATCCACAATTTCGCGGTGTAGGTTCCCGTAAGGATGCCGTTAAGACATGCAAGCTTCCTCCGAGCAAACAAATCCTGCTCGCGAACGTGCTGGGGAACGAGCCTCTTCACCTCGACGTTCCACCGCGCGCGATCGTGAGCTTCGTCGAGGAGAACGAAGTCAACCAATTTTCGGTCGTCAGCCGATCGAGTCCCTTTCAGGTCCGGAGCCTCGTGGTAACGGAGACTATGGCCGCGTTGTCGCAGGGCCTCGATGATGCCTTCTACCACAGTCCATTCCTGTTGCTTTTGCGGGTCAGCGAATGGAGGTCCGCTAGTGGAGCTCACTAGTTGTGGGCCCAAGGCTCGGCGCGGCGATCGCGGTCGGAATTGGTCACTGTGGTCCTGTCGAAGTCTTTCTAACCCGTCTACGGATCATCCCGCGGCGCCTCGCATCAAATGGACTTGATCCCAGAGGAAGTAGCCGAACGTCGCTCGGCCGCGATCTGCCGCCACCGTGAGGGCCAGGTCACCTCGTCATCGCACTCTCGTAACGGCTCGGGGGAGTTGATTCGCGCCATGAGTTCAGACCAAATCTTGTCTGCCTGGCTGCCAGGCTCGATCGGCCGGAAGTTCTCCTGCGTCTTCGCGGTGTGGCACTCGTGACACAAGAGCTGCAGATTGCTCAATACCGATGAACTGCCGGCGATGTGGTCGATTTCAGTTCCCGGTTGCCCGCAGAGACCGCATCGGCCTCCATCCCTCTCCAGGACCGTTTTCCGCGTCTGGGCGTCCAGATCACGGAGCATCCTCGGATAGCCACCATTAGTGACAGCAAAGGCCATCTTTGTGCGAAGGGCTTCGGCTACAAGGGGGTCGTTAATCCGGCCATCCCGGTCGACACGTCGGGCGTAGCGGACGGTATCTGCTCGCTCCTTACAGATCTCAGAGCAGAAAAGCGTTCCCGGCCGCATCTGGGGCGGCATGAGGCCATCGCAGTTCAGGCAGTCCACGGCACGCGCTGACAGTACGACGCTGGATTCATCGTTGGGACAGTCGCTGGTCCGGGCGACAGCTGCACGTCGCCTTTGCGGCTACATTCGAGCGTAGACGGACCTGCTTGGTGACTACCGCACTCTGCCAGCGCAGTCGGGCGCCTCGTCTTGCGACCGGCCAGCATCGGGTTAGGTGGTTGGTCGGCGATCAACCCGCGGCATAGACTGCGGCTGAATGGACGAGGTCTTTGTCTCGCTGCGAATCTACGTTCCGAAGCTTGTCAGCCAGTGGTGGGCGAGCATTGGGCTTTTGTTTGGATTAGCAGGGTTCATTCTTCAAGTCAGCGGCTTGTTTCAGCCGCCAAGCATCTTCTGGCTGATCGTCGCTGTAGTAACGGTCGCCATCGCTGCGTTTCAGCTGTTCCACAGTGATCGCGTGGCCGCTGCAGAGCGCACAATCGAGCGCTCCGGCCCTGCCCTTCCTCTTTGGACCGGGCTTGCGCTGCAAGGCAACCGCGACGCCACATACCTCGCCACCGTTGGATGCTCCCAGGACCCGAAGGTAGCGCGACCCTCTACGGCCCAGTTTCCGGCGCTGGACTCCGAACTCCTAAGCGTGCTCGGGGTTTCTGGACAACCGCTTGAGCGCCGATCGTTCACTAGCGGCTTCGAAACCACTCTCTACGGCCCGCAGCAGGCGACCCTTCGGCGGGCGAAAGTGGAGGTTACGGGTTCGGTCTTTCTGTTGGCTGAATGGCGCATGGAGTCCGATCCAGTCGATCTTGCAACCGTGCTAGTTCGGGCTATTGACGGTGTTCGCGCCCTTCGTAAGGGTGAGTGCGCGCGGGTTCTTGGAAAGCGGCCTTGGATCGGGATTGCGCTGATGCAATGGCCTGCCGGTGGAATCTCAACTCAAGACGTTCTGGCTGTTGAGCGATGGTCAGATGGACAGCACCGCGGGCAGTCGGTCAATCTGTTTTCGCGTCCGAACCGGAGCGACTCAGACTGGTCAGTTGTGCTCGCGTTCGCGGTCAAACTCCTTTCTGATGCCGGTTATGTGGGCTTTGAAGACTCTTTGCACTCTCTCACCGAAGATTCCGTGAGGACTACGCTCCTGAACCGGCCTTCAACGGAGCCAACTCCCAACGCAAGCATCTAAAGGCATCACCCACTCAGGTTCGGGAGCCACCCAGATCGGCGCACGGGAAAGGTCTATGAGGGGTAATGTCAGCGCTACCTACTACTAGGCAGCCGAGGCCGGGTCGTCGACATGCTGGTCCGCGCTAAAGCTCGTTGGGGCTACGCGGAGCCGTGTCGGCGCCGCGCGCAGGACCGGGTTAGACCCGGTACAGCGACCTGGCATCTCGGGTGACTCGACTCAACAGATACCCCTATACACTCATCCGGCCGTGCCGGTCGATCTCGCAACTCTTACGGGTTTCGATGCGAAGGGCTATGACGTGTTGGAGGCCCTGAGCCCGGAGGGTAGAAGCACAAAAACCCACTCGGAATCGCACACGTTCATCTGCGTCGACGGCAAAACCTACTGGGTCAAAGGCAAGGCGCAACAGGGACTGGTTGCAGAACTCATCGGCGGGCGCCTGGCGGCCAAGGTTGGCGCTGGCCCGATTTCCCGGATCATCAGATTGACCCCGGAGGCGGCGAAGGCGGACGGTTCACAGAACCACCTGCTTGGTGTAGTCGTGGGTTCCGAAGACGAAAAGAACGTCATGAACACGCGTGATTTCGGGCTGTTGGCCCCGGGAGACTTCGATCCTAAGCTCGTAGATCCGCCCGCTCGTGCGCTAGTCGTAGCGTTCCAGACGTGGATCGGCGTCGCGGATGTTCAGATCCTCGTGAACCTGAAAACGGGCCGAATCCGATCGATTGATCACGGAGATTGTTTTATGGCTACGGATCATCTGACTGATCCGGTCCTTACGATAGTTCCCATCGACGGAGTGCCCTCTTCTTTAGGCAACGATCCAACGAGTCTGGAGTCAGCTGCCGACCGCATTGAGGCGGTAACAGATCAACAGCTGGTAGAAGCCGTCGCCCGGATCCCACTAGGTGACACATGGAAAAGCCCAGCGAGCCGGCGTCTGGAGATAGCAAACTGGCTTGCGTACCGTCGGAGTAAGGTCCGGGAGGTGATAGCCACATGGGCGTGACAGTAACGGAACGCGGCTTCTACTCGGTGGTGCGCTGGAGGTCGGATGCGACGCGCGACGAGGCTCGCAATGTGGCGGTCGTCCTGGTCGATGCGGAAGGTCAATTTGGGGGAATTCGAATTGCCCCGCCGAGCACCCTAAGTAATGATGCCCGGCAGCAAGGGTTCCTCGATACGATCCTCCACGGGCTGGAGCTCCAGTTTGAGGGCGACAAGCGTCCTGATCTCGAGCGATTGCGCAAGATGAGCGAAGCGCTCACACAGTCGCTCTACCTGACGAGCCCTAGGCCAACGGCGGTCCCAGACCCGGACCTGACTCTCCAGGCGCTTTACAAAGCCTTTGTTGCTCCTGTAGGTGCGCCCCGCGCACTCTCGAAAGGAGTGGTAATTGACAAGGTTGTTCACACACTTCGCAAGCGAGGCTTTCACGTGCGGCGGAGCGAATATGTTGGTGAGTTCGTTTTCGATGCTCTGGTTGACAGGACTGAGGGCATCCTTGCCTGTGACGTACTGTCGTTTGCCACGGCCACGAGGGACTGGATTCCGGCCGAACGTGACGCCGGCCATTTCCTCTATGGCCTAGAGCGTTTGGGGTTGGCCGGAATGGCGG
>WNFI01047278.1_pt2 | contig 19300 bp, 15 predicted proteins | sample 5400471 | NCBI WGS metagenome assembly WNFI01 (sample SAMN13153348, study PRJNA577476) | soil metagenome | isolation source: 100 cm saprolite on Douglas fir-dominated hillslope | place: USA:California | collected 2013-09-17 | reverse complement strand
CCCGCCAGCGCCGCCGCCTCATTCATTGCCAGTTCGCGAGGATAGTTCTGCTGGAACTGCCCCGGCGTGCGCATGCTGTGGTCGCGAAGACCGACGGCGAGAGGCGAGGCTTTCTGTCCCACCTGAAACGTCCCGTGGCCGCGCTCCATCACGTTGGGAACGGGAGCGTAAATCCAATCATCTTCAATGCCATTGACCGTAGAAGTTACACCACCAGAATGCACGTCGGGCGACGCCATGGTGGGCAGCCCCGCAATGACGGCGCCGATCGGCCGATCATCCTGCATGGCGGGCATATAGTGGTCGATTTGATACGCGGCCATCTTGCCTTTTTCATCAACGGCAAGCTGAACGTCGGAAAAAGCGACAGCCGATTGCGTGGACCATTGCATATCGTCGGCGCGCATCCACTGCACGCGAACGGGCTTGCCCACGGCTTGTGACAGGAGCACCGCCTCGTCTTCAGCACCGGCGTTTCCGCCGTTCGACCTTCCGTAATGGCCGGGGCCGGGATACGAATGCACGACCACGTGATCGGGCGTGCTGCGGAGCATGGTCGCAATTTCGCCGCGAAGCGCCTGCGGATTTTGGTTGTGCGTATAGATGTGCACCGTGCCATCCGGTTTGACATCGGCAACGGCCATAGTTGGGCCAATTGGTGCGTGCTTCATGTAGGACAACTGATACGTGGCCGAGAGCTTCTTGTGAGCCGAGGCGAGCGCGGGGCCGACATCGCCTTTATTAGCCTCGCCTTTTGACACCGGCGCGGAGGTCCAATCGGCCTCTTCCCGAAGGTGCTGGTAGAGTTTTGCATTGCCGGGCAGGCCTTTCCACTCGGTCCACTTCGTGACGCTGGCTAGCTGCTCGGCTGCCTGAATCGCTTCCCATTCGGTCGGCGCGACCACTCCGACGAGATTTCCCTTTACGATGACTTGGGAATGCGGGAACTTGGTTTTTTCGAGTTGACCGGCAGAGACGAGTGTCGAGCCAAGCGTTTTCGGATGCACCACCCGCGCGTGCAACATCCCGGGTAGGCGCACATCGGTCGCCCAGGTTTCTTTCGCGGCAACTTTGGAACTGATGATGGAATTCTTGAAGGACTTGCCGATGACCGTGTACTCGCTCACGGGCTTCATCGGCGGATTGCCCTCGATGGATAGTCCCATGATGCTGGTAAGGTCTCCCTTCACGGGAATGGTGAGCTTCAACTGCTGGTTCTTGACGAGGTCGCCGTAGGAAATGCTCTTGCCGCCTCCCGAGACAATGCCGTCCTTGACGGAAAGCTTGTCCTTCGGCACGCCGAGTTTTTCTGATGCGAGATCGAGCAAAGCCTGGTAGGTATAGGCGGCCGCTTTGCGGATGTTCGGCGTTCCATGGCCGAGGAAGTCGAAGGCGCCGCTGCCGTCCGGCGTGACGTCGGTACTTCCTGCGACGACCGTGGTGATCGCTTCGAAAGGCATACTCAACTCTTCGGCCACAATTTGCCGGTAGGCGGTAAAGGTTGAGCCCTGGCCGAAGTCACTTTTCCCGGTGCGAATCAGGACCGTGTTGTCCGGATGAATCTCGATCCAGGAACTGGCAAGGGTAGGATCGAGTGAGTTCTTGAAAGTAGCCGGTTTCGCGGCATCGGCCTTCAGAATCTCAGGGCCAACCAAACTGAATCCCACGACGAGTGCGCCACCCGCTTTTACGAACTGGCGGCGCGACAGCGTCGGTCCGAAAACATTCACTGGTTTTTCGCTCATGGTTGCCATCGCTTACCTCCCCTTCGCCATGATCGTGGCGGCGTGTTGTACGGCTTCAATGATCGCCACGTAGGTTCCGCAGCGGCAGAGATTGGGCGACGGACCCGATGTGGTGAAGGCCTCTTTGATTTGCGCCAGTGTCGGACTGGGATTGCTTTCAAGGAGTTCCGTCGCCTTGATCATCATCCCGTTCTGGCAAAACCCGCATTGCGGAGTTTGCTCCTCGATCCAGGCTTGCTGCACCGGATGAAGCGTGTCCTTCGCTTCCTGCACCGAGAGGCCCTTTTGCTTTGCCCACCTCGCGGGCAGACCTTCGAGCGTGGTGATTTCCTGGTCGGCGACTCCCGCGACAGGCGTAACGCAGGAACGCACTTCCTTGCCTTCGACCAGAACGGCACAGGCTCCGCACTGTGCGAGTCCGCAGCCAAACTGCGGACCGATCAACTGGAGATCGTTGCGCAAAACGTAGAGCAGCGGTGTGTCGTCAGGCGCTTGGATCTCGCGTCGGACTCCGTTCACTGTAATCTTGACCATAGAGAACTCCCTTCCAAACACATTCCGAATGCGGATGAACTGTTTTGCTGAAAAAAACTCTCGGGCCTTAGTCCATCAAAGCAAGAATCCGTTTTTGGCCTGTAGCGGATATCTTAACTCGCTTATACGCTCGATTTGCAATGTGTTGTAAGAGGATCTTCTCCATTCCTGATGACACACGATCAGCGCATCTGGGCTAGGACCGCCGGGTCCTCCACCCTTCGTTTGTTGAAAGGTGGGATTCCACAGTCCTATACCGTTGGGAGATTTCTGGTTGGCTCCCAAGGACATGCACCGGTCACCCACGGCGAGTGGCCCACTCAAGCCCGGTTCTGGCTTGAGTGGGGATGCTCAGATCTTCTCAATTCTGTCATCCCGACCGGAACAGATTATCGCAAAGCGATGATCTGTGGAGTGGAGGGACCTGCTGTTTAGTGTTTGCACCAAGCCAAAAGACGGCTTGAATGGGCCCACTCACCCCATCGACGACTGGATTGACTTCCGCTTTATCCCCCACTATAGTGTTGGCCCCTCCCTAAATCGGCGCGCCGCCGATTCCAGTTTGCTCGCCCAAGGAGATCTTCCATGCACAGCCGAAAACTGATTGCCAGCCTGATTGGCGTCGTTGCCTTGTTCACTCTAACCCCACTCATGTCGGCGCAGAGCACATTCCAGACCATTTTCGATTTCGATCTTTCGGACGGCAGTGGCCCCGGCGGCATGGTCTTTGACAAAGCCGGAAACTTGTACGGCACCACTTTCGCGGGTGGCACGAACTCTCGCGGGGTCATTTATAAACTTGCCCCCAATGCAGACGGAAGTTGGACCCAAAGCATCCTTTACACCTTCAGCGGTCTGGATGGCGCAGACCCGTCTTCCCCTTTGACCTTCGATCAGGCCGGAAATCTCTACGGCACCACCCCGTACGGCGGCGCATCAGGCGACGGCGTCGTCTTCCAACTTGTACCCAACTCCAACGGAACATGGACGGAGAATGTGCTGCATAGCTTCAACGGCACAGATGGTGCCGAACCATCATCGGCTCTGATTTTCGACCAGGCGGGGAATCTGTATGGCACAACGAGAGCTGGAGGCAACCTACTTTGTCAGTTGACTCTCCCCAACGGTTGCGGTGTGGCCTTCAAACTGACTCCCAAGTCAGACGGAAGCTGGTCCGAGAGCACGATTCATACCTTCTGCTCGCAGCAGGGCTGCCGCGACGGGGGGTTGCCTAGTGATGTGATCTTTGACCAGGCGGGGAACTTGTACGGTACAACGTCTTCGTCCTGTCTCCCTTATCACGGCAACAACACTTGCTGGGGAACGGTCTTCAAATTGTCTCCCAACGCTGACGGCAGTTGGAGCGAGAGTGTATTGCACTATTTCTGCTCATGGGGCAGACCCTATTGTACAGACGGGGCGCTTCCTGTTGACCTGATTATGGACCAGGCAGGAAATCTTTACGGAACGACTGAATACGGAGGATCTTCAGCATGGGGCGTAGTTTTCGAGTTGTTGCCGAACGCAGACGGAAGCTGGAGCGAGAAAGTACTGCAGCTTTTTCCCGGGCCAGGCTACGCGGGGATTTTGATCTTCGACGCCGCAGGCAATCTGTACTGCACCTGGACTACAATCGTAGGTTACGGCGAAGTGTTCAAGCTCTCGCCGAACTCAAAAGGACTATGGCCCGAAACCGTCGTTCATACCTTCCACGGTAGGGATGGCTCGATACCCAAGTCATTAATCTTCGACTCCGCAGGTCACTTGTTCGGCACAACCTACGTAGGCGGCACCAACAACCACGGCACCGTGTTTGAAATCACGCCGTAGGAGCACGTGCCCCTGGGTGGGGTCGTTAACCTGCACCAAATAGCTGCGTTTCAGTTTGTTTTACCCAAGGAGGGTTTTATGCACAGCCGAAAACTGATTGCCAGCCTGATTGGCGTCGTTGCCTTGTTCACTCTAGCCCCGCTCATGTCCGCACAGAGCACATTCCAGAGCCTGTTCAACTTCGCTCTTTGGGATGGCAAATGGCCCCGAACCAGTATCCTCGACAAAGCCGGGAACTTGTACGGCACCACTCAGGCGGGTGGCACGAGCTCGGAAGGGGTCATTTTTAAACTTACCCCCAATGCAGACGGAAGCTGGACCCGAACCATCCTTCACAACTTCACCGGCGGTTCGGATGGCCAAGGACCGTTTACCTCTTTGACCTTCGATCCGGCTGGAAATCTCTACGGTACCACCCCGTTCGGCGGAGCATCAGGCGGCTATGGCGTCGTCTTCCAACTTGTACCTAACTCCAACGGAACATGGACGGAGAATGTGCTGCATAGCTTCAATGGCACAGATGGCTACCTTCCATCAGGCGGTGTGGTGTTCGACGGGGCGGGGAATCTCTATGGCGCAACGATTGGTGGGGGCTCCCCAGTTTGTGGGCTGGATTTTAACGGTTGCGGTGTGGTCTTCAAACTTACTCCCAACTCAGACGGAAGCTGGTCCGAAAGCACGGTATACGCCTTCTGCTCGCAGAAGGGCTGCCGCGACGGATGGGAACCTGGTAGTGGAAGCCTGATCTTTGACCAGGCGGGGAACCTTTACGGTACAACAGAAGCCTCCTGCTTTCCTGGCAACGGCATCGCCCACGGTTGCCCCGGAACGGTCTTCAAATTGTCCCCCAACGCTGACGGTAGTTGGACCGAGAGTGTATTGCACTATTTCTGCTCGTGGGGCATCTCCTCCACATGTAAAGACGGGGTGGGTCCTGTCTCCCTGATTATGGACCAGGCAGGAAATCTTTACGGAGGAGCTACAAGCCTGGACGCGCGCATGGTATTCGAGTTGTCGCCGAACGCAGACGGAAGCTGGAGCGAGAAAGTACTGCACTATTTTCCCGGCACAAACAACGCACCACAGCCGCAGAACCTGGTCTTCGATGCCGCAGGCAATCTCTACGCCACCTGGCCTGGAACGGCAGGTGACGGCGAAGTGTTCAAGCTCTCGCCGAACGCAAGCGGACTATGGCGCGAGACCGTCGTTCATACCTTCCAGATTAGTGATGGCGAGGGACCCGACTCCTTAGTCTTCGACTCCGCAGGTCATCTATTCGGCACCACCGTCGGTGGCGGCACCAATGGCTACGGCACCGCGTTTGAGATCACGCCGTAAGAGCATGAGCCCCTGGGTGGGCAGACGAAGTAAAAAGCTCCACGGTCAAACAAGCCGCGAAATAATTCTGTTCGTATTCTGAGGAGTCTTATGACAAAAACTAACCGTCTCGTGCTCTCGGTGCTAGCTGTTCTTTCCCTCGCGGCGTTCGCCGCGGCGCAGTCCTATACCGTTACCGATCTCGGCCCGGGTGAAGCTTACGCGATAAACAGCCTCGGCGACGTCGTCGTGCAGCCATTCCCAAGCGGCAACCCGTACGTCTGGGCTCCTGGTGGCAGCATCCTCACCCTTCTTCCGCTAGCGGGAGACAGTTCCGGAATACCCTTCGGCATAAATAGCCAGGGTCTCGCCGTAGGAGAGTCCGACAACCACAGCGTTTCCTCCGCGGTGTTGTGGACGAACGGTGTGCCTCTCGACCTCGGCACGCTTGGGGGCACGAGCGGTGCAGCCCGCGGCATCAATGCGTCCGGGGAAGTCGCAGGATACAGTGGTATTCCTACCCGCTCCGCCGAGGCATTCGTGTGGAGCAAGGCGACGGGCATGCAAGGTCTTGGCTTCTTGCCAGGAGGCGATTACAGCGCTGCCGAAGCGATCAACCGTTTCGGCCAGGTTGTCGGCGCTTCGAATGGCAATAACGTCTTCTACGCCTTCATTTGGTCGAAAACTACCGGCATGCAGAACCTGGGCAAGCTTCCAGGTTACGATGGCAGTGCCGCCTACGCGATTAACAACCTCGGCCAGGTCGCTGGCTTATCTGATTGCTTTAATTGCAGCCTTGAAACGCATGCCACGCTCTGGAGCAAGACCAAAGGCAGCATGCTCGACCTGGGCGTGCTGCCGGGGGCATTGTCCAGCGGTGCCTTCGGCATCAACAACGTCGGCCAGGTCGTCGGTGCGGTCTTTTACAGTCTCAACGACAACCGCGCCTTTGTCTGGAGCCCGTCCACGGGAATGCTCGATCTGAACACTCTCATCCCGGCGAATTCTGGATGGTTTTTGGGATATGCCCTGGCCATTAATGACAAGGGCCAGATCGTGGGCAATGGCACGCTCAACGGCCAGGGAGAGGCTTTCCTGTTGACGCCGCAGTAGCGCTCATAAGGCTGGAACAAGGTAACAAGAACTGGCCAAACGGAAGTAGGAAGTAGAACGTAAATGATGGGCGGTCAAAACAGGCCGCGAAAGTAATTCTGTTCGTATTCTGAGGTGTCTTATGACAAAAACTAACCGGCTAGCGCTCTCGATGCTTGTTGTTCTTTCCCTCGCGGCGTTCGCCGCGGCGCAGTCCTATACCGTTACCGATCTCGGGCTGGGCCAAGCGTTCGCAATCAACAGTCTCGGCGACGTCGCCGTGGAACCGTACCCCAGCGGCAACTCGTTCGTCTGGGCTCCTGATGGCAGCATCCTCGACCTTCTTCCGCTAGCGGGAGACTATTTCGACCCCCCCAGCGGCATCAATAGTCAGGGTCTCGCCGTAGGAGCGTCCGACAGCACCATAAGCTTGACCTCGGCGGTGCTGTGGACCAATGGTGTGCCTCTCGACCTGGGCACGCTTGGGGGCAAATCCAGCGCGGCCACCGCCATCAATGCGTCCGGGCAAGTCGCCGGATACAGCGCTACTGCTTCCGGCTACGAGGCTTTTCTGTGGACCAAGGCGACGGGCATGCAGGGTCTTGGCTTCTTGCCGGGAGGCGATTTGAGCTTTGCCGATGCGATCAACCGTTACGGCCAGGTTGCCGGCTACGCCACTACGAATGGCGACGCCATCTCCAACGCCTTCCTTTGGTCGAAAACTACCGGTATGAAGAACCTCGGCAAGCTCCCAGGTAGCGTCAACAGTGCCGGCATTGCGATAAACGACCTCGGCCAGGTCGCGGGCTATTCTGATTGCGGCACCGATTGCGCGCACGCCGTGCTCTGGAGCAAGGCCAAAGGCAGCTTGCTCGACCTCGGCCTGCTGCCGGGGGCAATTTCCAGCTATGCCTACGGCATTAACAACGCCGGCCAGGTCGTCGGCTTGGTCTTTTACGCTAGCACTAACAACCGCCTCCACGCCTGGGTCTGGAGCCCGTCCACAGGAATGGTCGATCTGAACCATCTCATCCCGGCGAATTCTGGATGGTTGTTGCAGGCTGCCAACGCGATCAACGACCAGGGCCAGATTGTGGGCTATGGTACGCTCAACGGCCAAATCGAGGCCTTCCTGCTGACGCCGCAGTAGGGCTCATGAGGGTGGAAAAAGGTAACAAGGAACGGGCCAAACGGAAGTAGGAAGTAGAACGTAAATGATGGGCGGTCAAAACCGGCCGCGAAAATAATTCTGTTCGTTTTCTGAGGAGTCTTATGACAAAAGTTAACCGGCTAGCGCTCTCGGTGCTTGTTGTTCTTTCCCTCGCGGCGTTCGCCGCAGCGCAGTCCTATACCGTTACCGATCTCGGTCCGGGCCAAGCGTCCGCAATCAACAGCCTCGGCGATGTCACGGTAGACAATGCCCCCAACAACTCGTTCGTCTGGGCTCCTGATGGCAGCATCATCACCCTTCTTCCGCTACCGGGAGACAGTTACGCATATCCAAACGGCATCAATTCCCAGGGCCTCGTCGCAGGAGACTCCGCGAATAACAGCTCTTACTCCGCCGTGCTGTGGACGAACGGTCTGCCTCTCGACCTCGGCACGCTTGCCGGTGGCACGCACAGTTCGGCCTTGAGCATCAATGCGTCCGGGGAAGTCGTAGGAGTCGGTGACACTCCTACTACCCGCCAGGAGGCTTTCCTGTGGACCAAGGCAACCGGTATGCAAGGTCTTGGCTTCTTGCCGGGAGGCGCGTCAAGCATTGCCACTGCGATCAACCGTTTCGGCCAGGTTGTCGGCTACTCGGATGGCAGCGCCGGCAATTACGGCTTCATTTGGTCGAAAACGACCGGTATGAAAAGCCTCGGCAAGCTCGTGGGTGGCTTCAGCAGTGGCGCCACTGCGATTAACGACCTCGGCCAGGTCGCTGGCACTGCTGAGTGCGGCAGCGGCAGCGGCTGCACGCACGCCGTGCTCTGGAGCAAGGCCAAGGGCAGCCTGCTCGACCTCGGCCTACTGCCGGGGGCATTGTTCAGTTATGCCGAGGGCATCAACAACCTCGGCCAGGTCGTCGGCTTCGCCGTTTACGCTCACTTCTCCGGCGCCTTTGTGTGGAGCCCGTCCACAGGAATGCTCGATCTGAACCATCTCATCCCGGCGAATTCTGGATGGTTGTTGCAATATGCCGCGGCCATTAATGACAAGGGCCAGATCGTAGGCTTTGGCGCGCTTAACGGCCAAACCGAGGCTTTTCTGCTAACGCCGCAGTAATACTTATAGGAGAACTATGATCACAATCCGCGCGCTTTCTCTCGCATACATACTCTCGCTGACCGCAACGCTGGCGACTGCCCAAACCTATACCGTTACCGATCTCGGCCCCGGCGGAGCGAACGCGATCAACAGCCTCGGCGACGTCCTCGTGCAAGACCCTAACTTGAACTCGTTCGTCTGGGCTCCTGGTGGCAGCCTCCTCGCCCTTCCTCCGCTAGCGGGAGACAGTACCGCAATAGCCTTCAGTATAAATAGCCGGGGTCTCGTCGTTGGAGGGTCCGAGAGCCACACATCTAGCTCTGCGGTGCTGTGGACGAACGGTGTGCCTCTCGACCTCGGCACGCTTGGGGGCACGAGCAGTACGGCCACCGGCATCAATGCGTCCGGGGAAGTCGTAGGATTGAATGTTATTCCTACCGGCGCTGAGGCTTTTCTGTGGACCGAGGCGACCGGCATGCAAGGTCTTGGCTTCTTGAGGGGAAGCACGGTCAGCATTGCCCAAGCGATCAACCGTTTCGGCCAGGTTGTCGGCTACGCGATTGGCGTCAACGTCGACGACGCCTTCATTTGGTCGAAAACTACGGGTATGAAGGACCTCGGCAGGCTCCCAGGTTACGATAGTAGTGGCGCCTACGCGATTAACGACCTCGGCCAGGTCGCTGGCTTTTCTCAGTGCATTCATTGCAGCCTTGAAACGCATGCCACGCTCTGGAGCAAGGCCAAAGGCAGCATGCTCGACCTGGGCGTGCTGCCGGGGGCATCATCCAGCGCTGCCCACGGCATCAACAACGTCGGCCAGGTTGTTGGCGCGTCCTCTTACAGCGCGACCAATGAGTCGCACGCCTTTGTCTGGAGCCCGTCAACGGGAATGCTCGATCTGAACACTCTCATCCCGAGGAATTCGGGATGGTTTTTGCAATATGCCATGACCATTAATGACAAGGGCCAGATCGTGGGCTATGGTTTGCTCAACGGCCAGGGAGAGGCTTTTCTGTTGACGCCGCAGTAGGGCTCATAAGAGTGGAAAAAGGTAACAAGGAACGGGCCAAACGGAAGTAGGAAGTAGAACGTAAAATGATGGGCGGTCAAAACAGGCCGCGAAAGTGATTCTGTTCGTATTCTGAGAGTCTTATGACAAAAGTTAACCGGCTAGCGCTCTCGGTGCTTGTTGTTCTTTCCCTCGCGGCATTCGCCGCGGCACAGTCGTATACCGTCACCGATCTCGGCCCGGGTGAAGCTTACGCGATCAACAGCCTCGGCGACGTCGCGATACACGAAACGTACAACTCGTTCGTCTGGGCTCCTAATGGCAGTCACCTGCACCTTGCCGCGCTACCTGGAGACAGTTTCACAATACCCTACGGCATCAATGGCCAGGGTCTAGTCGTTGGAGAGTCCGAGAGCCACAGCTTTTACTCCGCGGTGCTGTGGACGAACGGTGAGCCTCTCGACCTCGGCGCGCTTGCCGGAGGCACGTACAGTTCGGCCGTCGGCATCAATGCGTCTGGGGAAGTCACAGGAACAGCCACTACTTCGGTCACCCAGGAGGCTTTCCTGTGGACCAAGGCGACGGGCATGCAAGGTCTTGGCTTCCTGGCGGGAGGCGGGGTCAGCTTTGCCAAAGCGATCAACCGTTACGGCCAAGGTGTTGGCTTCTCAGCTGCGACGAACTACTACTACTACGCCGCCTTCATTTGGTCGAAAACTACCGGCATGCAGAACCTCGGTACGCTCCCAGGTGGCGTATTCAGTTTCGCCTACGCGATTAACGACCTCGGCCAGGTCGCTGGCGCTTCTGCTTGCGGTAATTGCGGCACCGATTACGAGCACGCCGTGCTCTGGAGCAAGACCAAAGGCAGCATGCTCGACCTGGGCGTGCTGCCGGGGGCATCGTCCAGCGTTGCCTTCGGTATCAACAACGTCGGTCAGGTCGTCGGCTTGTCCGCTTACGCCAGCAATCACGCCTTTGTCTGGAGCCCGTCCACAGGAATGCTCGATCTGAACAATCTTATCCCGGCGAATTCAGGATGGTTGTTGCAATTTGCCTATGCCATCAACGACCAGGGCAAGGTCGTGGGCTATGGTACGCTCAACGGCCAATTCGAGGCTTTCCTGCTAACACCGCAGTAGATCCAGACTTTCTTGATATGTAGGGCAAACAGGAATCACAGTTTAGACGTAACCTCGGGACCGCTGACGAGGCGGCTTTTCCTCGCATCACCGACGACGGTTCCGCTAACTGTCGCAATCAGGCCATTCCACTCGAATTTTGACTTCTTTCGATTGTGTTCACGTCTTAGGCATTCGAAACTAGTCGGAAGATGGGTGTAATGAGGATTTGCAACAGCTACGCACAATAGCAAGAAACATCAGCATTCATTTCGCGTCGGCGCGCTCTATATACTCTTCGACTACTCTTATTTCGTCTGCCTGATGTTGAATTTCTTGCTCAACATCTCTCGTCGCCTGATGGTCTTTAATACTGGAATGTAGATCTCGCAGGAGCTCCAATCGCGCCTTCATGCCGGGCAGCACACCTTGCGCTTCTTCGATGGCAACCTCGCGTCGCTCTAGCCGCTGCAGCCATTCAATGCGAATGTGATCGAGATTATCGTCCATGGACTCTGGGAACTATTCCTTTGCAAATTGTAACGGGGAGAATGCGAGATTGTTGAACCAGGGCGTTTACGCTCAAAACCCTCGGCGGCATGATGAGTGCTATGGGGATGTTTCAACAGTTACCGGCAGGGAGCACTCATTCGCCCCCATCGGACCTTCTGACCCGCACCGCCGCCAGAGCTACCCGAAGCAAAGGAATAGCCGTTTTTCGAGTAGAAGCGAGCCCTGAAGGAATCGCTTTGAGCGAATGGTTCGTGCGGCCCAATTGGTACGCCGAAAAAAGCGTCTGCCGCTTTGTGCCTCGGTGATGGCTAGACCATCCGATAATGGGCTGTTTTGAAGTAGCCCGCTATCAGCCATACACATTAAGTTGGAACGGAGAACCGGGCTGATCGGCCCCGATCCCCCGCCGTCAATGGCGTAAGGCCAACCCGTCGGCTATTTTATAGAGCCCGCGGGCGACAATTCGAAAAATGCTCCGGCCCAACTTGTTCCGCCTAGGCTGGTGGTGCCATAGACATTTCCCGCATTATCGAAAACGACATTGGCACTGGGGCGGTCTCCATCTGGCGTGCTCGGAAAGGAGTAAACGGTGTTGACGATCCAATGGCCGTTTGCGGTAGGAGTCATTTCGAACACTGTTCCGTAACCGCCGGAGCCGCCTTCATAAACCGTGCCCCAGAGATGACCGGAGGCATCGAAGGTTATGCTGTTGGGTTCATAGCCGTCATTACCCGCGGCGAAGGAGTGAATCACGGTTTCCTTCCATGCTCCGGCAGTGGTAGGGGAAAGTTTGAATATCACCCCAGCTCCGGCCGTAGTGTTTCCGCCAAAGCTAGTGCAGCCGAAGAGATTGCCTGCGGCGTCGAATACCAGATTGTTGGCCTCGGTCGGTTGGCCACCATCGTAGTAATCGAAAGCATGTACCCTTTTGTAAGTCCAAACGGTGCCAGTTGTCGGCGGCGATAGCTGAAAGATCGTGCCGCAGCCGCTGGCGCTGCAGATGGAGGAAGGACCGCCAAAGTACGTCATGCCATAGAGGCGCCCCGCAGAGTCGAGGGCCAAGGCACCGATAGGAAAAAAGCCAGTGGCACGACCTTCGAAGGCATATAGAACGGTTTCGTTCCAGCCGCCGCTTGAAGGTGACAATTTGAAAATCACTCCCTCGTCGTAAATGCCCCCAGCGATTGTTGCGCCATAAAGGTTTCCGGCAGCGTCGAAAATTAAGGAAGGCACCGGAACATCGCCATCCGTTAGGCCGGTGAAGCTGTAGAGCACGGTCTTGGTCCAGCCGCTGGAAGAGGGCGACAGTTCATAAATTTCTCCTTTCAAGTATGCGCCTCCGCCAGAGTCCTCACCGTAGAGATTGCCCTTGGCATCCATGAGCGGGACGGCGCCGAAAGCGGGACCCGCGCCGTCTTGACCTCCCGTGAAAGAATAAAGAATGGTTTGGGTCCAACCAGTGGCACCCGGCGACAGCTCGAATACAGCGCCGAGATTAGCTGCTCCGCCTCCCTCTGAGAACCCGTAGAAGTTGCCGGCGGAATCTGCGACCAAACCTTGCGGCCAAACCGGGAGGCCGCCTACGGTGGGGAATGAATAGAGCACATTTTCTGTGTAGGCGGCATAAGCAGAAGTGGTAAGAGTGAAGACAATAGCTGCCAGGACTGTGGGGATGAGTCGGCGAAGATTGTTTTTCATCGGTGGTTCCTTTCTTTTGACTTGGTTGGGCAGCGCGGCTGCTATTCCGGTTGTACCTTTGTGCCGGTACAGATTCGAGCTCAGGCGCGAAGGCAAGAAAACGTATGTTGAACTGACGGGACGCAAAGGAAACCTGCCGCGCGGTAAGCGCGGGATCAAGGGGAGGAATTACGGGCGGAACTATATCACAGGTTCGGTACTTGAATGTCTACTGCGATTTCTGTAGTGCGATGTGAAGTAGACCTAAGAACAGACAACAGGCTCCCACCGCATCGCCGCTTGCGCTCCCGGCTCCAACGGGATGACAGAGGCCTTTTTCGCGACATGACCATTCCATCCCGCAGAAAATCCACAGCTCCCCTGTGACATCCAACCTTGCCTCAGACTTCAATTCAGTCCATCATGGCCCAGCGCGAGCCGCGGCCCCTGCCCAGGCTGGCAAGCTAAGTCCTTTGAAAGCAATATTTTGCCTGCAAGTTATTGTGCCCCTAGGATTTTTATGCATTTTCCTCCTAATCCGATGATTCCAAGAGACCGGGGGGAGGGGGGTACCCCGGTTTCCCAAACTGGAATTGCTTGGAATGCCAAATAATCCGCTTCGCCTGATTGAGATCCAAACTATTTTCGCGTCCGAAATCCACAGCGGAAAAGGCTGACTAGATCCGGCGCAATGGTGACCTGCGAAAGTGTGGTGGAAATTCCCTTGCAAGGCGCGGATAGTACCGGTCTGTAAGGGATCCCTTCGGCTTCGCTCAGGGCAGGCTGTTCGGCTGCGTGAAAAGTTCGCTTCGCGAGCTTTTCACTTCGCTCAGGATGACAAAGCTATAGAGGCAGGATGACGGAGTGAGTAAGAGTCGGAACAACAGAGTGAGAGATTTGCGAGGGACTGATTCACTTTTTTCTTTCTACTAAATATCTTGCCAAGTCTTTCAGGGTTTCGGCACGCTCGCCGAAGGGTTTCAATTCCTCGAAGGCTGTGCTGACCAATTCGTCTGCTTTGCGCAACGAGGCTTCGACTCCGAAGAGTGCGGGATAAGTTGCCTTCTCCGACGCGGTATCTTTGCCTGCGGTCTTGCCCAGTTGCTCGGAGGTTTGGGTTACGTCGAGGACGTCGTCGACGATTTGGAAGGCGAGGCCGATGGATAATCCGAAGGCGCGCAGTTTGCCGACATGGCTGTCTTTGGCTCCGGCGTAAAGGCCTCCGCTCACGAGGCTGGCGGTGATGAGCGCCGCGGTCTTGGAGCGATGAATGTATTCCAGCATCTCGGCGGTGGGCTTGGTGTGTTCGGCTTCGAGGTCGACGACCTGGCCTCCGATCATGCCGTCGATGGTTCCAGTGCGGCGGGCAATCTCCTCGATGATGCGCACCCGCGCTTCGGCGGGACATTTCAACTTGGAGAGAACTTCGTAGGCCTGAGTTTGCAGCGCGTCCCCGGCGAGGATGGCAAGGGCTTCGCCGAATACTTTGTGGCAAGTTGGACGGCCGCGACGCAGGTCGTCGTTATCGAGAGCAGGCAGATCATCGTGGATGAGCGAATAGGTGTGCAGCATCTCCAGTGCGGCGCCGAGTTCTTCAATGCCCGCGGGAAGTGAGCCGGCGACCATGCGTCCAGCCTCGATGCAGAGCACGGGGCGCAGACGCTTGCCGCCCGCGAATACGCTGTGGCGCATGGCTTTGTGAATGGAAACCGGATGCTCGGTTTCGAGTGGGATGAGACGGTCGAGCGCGGCGTCGGCGAGGCGCTGTCCTTGTTCGAGAGTTTCCTGCAACATGAGGAGTGAGTATAACAAGGGCGGAAGGAATTTCTTTCAGCGCTTCGACGAGATCGTTACGAGAGGGTGTCGAAGGGTTCGGGTTGCAGCTTGCCGTTTTTCTTGAGCAGGATTTCTACTTTGCCTTCGGCTTGTTCCAGTTCTTTGCGGCAGGAGTTGGAGAGCTGCATACCTTCTTCGAAAAGAGTCAGGGATTTTTCGAGAGGGACTTCTCCCTTTTCGAGTTCTTGAACAATTTTCTCCAGGCGCTGGAGGCATTCTTCAAATTTGGGCAATGGTGTGTCGCTCCACGGGTATTGTAATCCAACCGGATAGTCGAAACCTTTCACCACGGAGGACACAGAGTACACAGAGGGATTCGTAAATAACACCCATAGCGCGGCCGAGCCTCCGGCAAACTTTATGACGCGGCCGCGTGGCTACCGGTTCCACCCAGCGCTTCCAAGACGTCTACTGCGGAGGTGTAGCGGCCTGCGGGTGCGCTGATTTGGGCTCCCTGCACGGTTTGACGCGCTGCGATCAGCATCTCGCGGGCGATGGCGACGCCTTCGGCGCGAGCCGCCTCCGGGTTGGGAGCGCGGGACATGCGTTCCAGAATCGAATCCGGCACAGAGACGCGCAGCTCGTTCTTCATGAACTCGGCATTGCGCACACTGACTAGCGGCCAGATTCCGGCGATGACAGGAATGCGGCAGTGTTCGATGCGGCGCAAGAAGGTTTCCAGCAGGCGCAAATCGAAGACGGGCTGAGTGACGACGTATTCGGCTCCCGCCTGGACTTTGTATTCGAAGCGGCGTATTTCTTCATCCAGGTCGGTGAGGCCGGGATTTGCTCCAACACCGATGACGAAGCCGGTTCCGGTGCCGATGGGATTGCCACCGATATCGAGGCCACGATTCAGGTTGTGGGCGATGTTGACCAAGCCGATTGCGTCGACATCGAAGACGGCAGTGGCGTCGGGATAGTTACCCATCTTCGGCGGATCGCCGGTGATGCAGATCAGGTTCTTGATTCCGACTGCGGCAGCGCCGAGCAGATCGCTCTGAATGCAGAGCACGTTGCGGTCGCGGCAGGTGTAGTGAAGGATCGCGTCAATGCCGACCTCACGCTGAATCAGCAAGGAGAGAGCCTGATTGCTCATGCGCGCGGACGCTCGCGGGCTATCGGGAATGTTGACGGCGTCGACGCCGACGGACTTCAGAAATCTCGCGCCTTCGACTTCCTTGCCGATGTCGATGCCCTTGGGCGGCACGATCTCAACCATGGTGACGAACTCGCCGCGAGCCAGCTTGGCACCGACGAGCGAGCGATCTTCGAGAGGGACGACGGGTACGGCTTTGGGCGCGGTCTGACTTCCCGACGATTGCGCGGAGGAGCTTCGACTCCGTGCTTCCCCGGCGCGCAAAGCGGCTTTCATCACACGGATGTGGTCGGGAGTAGTGCCACAGCAACCGCCTACCAGACGTACACCTGCGGCGACAAATTTGCGCGCGTAGCTGGCCATGTATTCGGGAGAGCACAGATAAATGTTGCGGCCCTCCACAGAACGCGGAATGCCGGCGTTGGGCTGTGCAGCGAGAGGCAGAGAAGAAGCTGCGCGAACTTTCTCCATGGCGTCGAGCATGGCGACGGGACCGACGCTGCAATTGCAGCCGATGACGTCGGCTCCCCACTCTGCCAGCTTGGGGGCGAAGATCTCGGGAGTCGAACCATCGAGGCAGTTGCCGTCTTCGTCGATGGTGACCTGGGCCACGATAGGAATCGAGGGGCTTACTTCTTTCGCGGCTCGTATGGCTTGGTGGATCTCACCCATACATCGAAGCTCTTGGCGGCTTCGCGAGCCAGCCGAACTCCGGCCAAATTCACATCACGAACTTTTCCGTCTAAGCTATGGCGGCCCAAGCGGAAAGAGTTGGCACCGAAAGTATTGGTTTCAATGATCTCTGCCCCGGCTTGAAGGTAGTCGTGGTGGATAGCGCGAATCAGGTCAGGTTGGGAAAGATTCAGCTCATCGTACGAGCGGTTGATGAAGATGCCTTTCTCGTAAAGCAGCGACCCCATAGCGCCGTCGCACAGCACCGGGGACTGCTTGATCCTGGTTAGAAAGTCAGCAGGCATATTTGTTTCTGAGGATACAGGATGAGCGCGGGATTGTGCATCTCATGGAGGGTAAGGGGTCAGTGCCGAGTGGGTTGGGCAACGTGCTAGAAGTCATTCTGATGGGGCTCGCGCAGGATAAGGGCGTGTTCGGGTCTGTTATAATCCACCGTTTCACATTAAATCTCTGTTTTTCATGTCGTTAGGAGCCTTTCGTTTGAAGAGAGCGGTCCTGGTTGCAATCATTTTAATGCTACTGAGTGCGAGCTTCCTCTCCTGTGGCTACTCAAGTTCTTATACGAAGCTGCCTCCGAGCAAGCTGACCACTCGCGTGTTGGCGGCGCAAGGGGTTACGTCGACCTTTACCGGGGGAGGGTTGGTGTTCATCAACGGGGAAAACGATACTCTTGCCCGAGTCTCTGAGATGAGTGCTGGAAGCTCTCCGAGTTTGATGACGATGTCGCCTACGCGCAATCTGCTGGTGGCCTTCGATGCCTTTAGCAATGGCATTTACACGGTTGATACCGTGACTGAATCTCCGGTGGGAAGAGTACAGCTATCGGGCCCGACTTCGAGTATCGTGGTTCCAACCGCCGGGCTGGTGGGATATGCGGCGGTTCCTACGGCATCGATCAGCGGATTTTCGTTTCTAGGAGCTGTCGAGGTCCTAAACCTTGCTGGAGCGATTACGACTACGATCGGCGTTACCAATGCACAGACGGTTGTGGCGAACTCGGCGGGATCTCAAGTGCTGGTTTTCAGCAATGATTCAAATTCGGTGACGGTGCTTTCTCCACTGAATGCGGTACCGCCAGTGGATACAAGCTGCGGCAGCGCGCCGAACAGCGTGTGTACGATCGTTTCGGGATTCGATCGTCCGGTAAGCGCGATTATCAGCAGCGACAGCAGTACTGCCTACATTTTGAACTGCGGTCCAGAGTGCGGTGGCGTGCAAGCGAGCGTGCAGCCTTTGAATCTCTCGACGCTGAGCGTGGGCACGGCAGTGCCTGTGGATGGCGCTACGGTGGCATTTCTGGCCACGGGGACGCTTTACGTTGCGGGCAATTCTCCGACTAACAATGCGTGCACGGGCCAGACCACCGCCGCCACGACTTGCGGACAGCTGGACATTGTTGACCTCGGCTCGATGACGAAGACCAGTAGTATTGCGATCACCGACGGCTACCACGATCACATTGACATGAGTGTGAATGGGCAGCTTTTTATCGGGTCGCACAATTGCACGAATATTGGGAACGTCAACAGTCCCAGCGGGGAAGTGCGCGGGTGCCTGTCGATTCTCGATACGAAGAAGAATTCGGTTATTTTTCCGCCCGATAATGGGGATGTGAACGGTTTGCAGAGCTTCACCAGCCGCAATATCGAGTATGTATCGGAGGGCGGGGCGCTGCGCGTGTATGACACGAATAAAAACATCCTGCTCATTAATAACGACGTGCCGGCAGGTACCATCAATGTTGTCGGGTTTGTTGGGGATGTGAAGGCGATTGATTTCTTCTAGAGCGAGCCAGCGCACTGTTCAGATTATCTGATACTCCTTTCACACTGGTGGCCCACTCAAGCCGAGGTTGGCTTGAGTGGGATGTCCACCGGCGAGACGTGGGCCCCCGGCCCTACTTCAAGGGGTGATCTCGTAGACTACGCCGTCGTTGAAGAATCCCCCGAGTCCCGTAGTACCGTAAAGATTCCCATTTACATCAAAGATTAGGGTCGAATAGGGTTCTCCGCCGTTGAAGCGGTTAAAGGCATGGAGCACAGTCTCTGTCCAGACCCCATTCACCGTCGCGAGCTCAAAGACGGTTCCGCAGTAGTCTTCTGTTGTTCCATACTTACAATTACCCAAGTCGCCGCCAAAGACAGTCGCACCGTATAGATTTCCGACTCCGTCGATGACCAAACCGGCGTAGGGCAAATAACCTGCGTCGAAATTCATGAATGTGAATATTACTTGTTCGGTCCAAGTGCCGTTTTCAACAGGGCTCATTTCAAAAACCATACCGTCGCCGCTATAGAAAGTGGTGCCGTAAAGATTTCCGGTACTATCAAGAGCCACAGGTCCGTATGGATATGAGGCTTCGCTGCCCGCGACAAAGTTATGAATAACAGACTCGGTCCAGACACCTCCCGAGCCGCGCGTCAACTCGAATACTGTGCCGCAACCATAAGGGCCGCAAGCGGTGCTCGCGCCTCCCCATCCTGTCGTGCCGAAGAGACGGCTAGTCCCATCCATGGTCAGCCGTGAGTAGGGGGCGGCTCCGTCGGTACCAGAGCCGAACACATGCAACACTTTGTAAGTC
>WNFI01706017.1_pt1 | contig 19302 bp, 29 predicted proteins | sample 5400471 | NCBI WGS metagenome assembly WNFI01 (sample SAMN13153348, study PRJNA577476) | soil metagenome | isolation source: 100 cm saprolite on Douglas fir-dominated hillslope | place: USA:California | collected 2013-09-17 | reverse complement strand
AGATGGACCGCGCAGGTTGGTTCTTGGCGTTGAATTGAAGACAGGACAGAGTCACAAAGCAGCAGTACGAGATTTGGTCAATATGACGACTCCGGATGCATCCATGGTCCGAGTTTCAACGATAATGAACACTTAGCGGTTCCACTTGATCATTATGCCCTACTCCATTGGCTTTCGATCCCGGAAATACCGACCGGTTCCTTGGCCTTTACAAATGGCACGCTCTTCAGTTGAGAGTAACTTATCATGGTTCTCGGTATGCACATACCTTCTCGTCATAATCTACCCATTCACCACTCTCGAACTCGAAATCCGCGAATGGCGTTCCGGTCTCAGTGCCCACGCATTTCCAATACCCCTTGGGAATAGGATATGAAACGGATTAGTGGTAACTAACGGACGGGCTACGTACCCTAGGATCGAAGCTAGTGAATTCGAGACCCCTACACTCGATGGGGATGAAGGGGCGGAATTGTCCGTTGGCTTCAGTAGGGTATGGTCGCGGCACGCTGGACGGCTCAAACTTTGCAGAGCTCTCGCGCTTGCAATGGCCGCACCTCCAAACGAAGTGGGCAGTGCTGTCCTTGCCATGGTTGACGTGGTGCCGTTCCTAGATGATGAATCATCACCGGTCATGATCAGGAATGGTGAATCGCGGTAACGGAATTAGTGGGCACACGTACGAGGCGATTAAGGGATACTATCTTCGGGTGAGGTTCATTGCAACTAGTGCATTTCAGCTATAAAGACAGGGTGTGAAGTAGAGTGAATGCACAAGCACGAGGCGCGGGCGCTTACACCGAAGAAGTACTCAAAGTCATCTGCGGCAGGAACGAGATTTGTAACATTTTCGAGGTTAGCTTTGATGGAGAGCAAAAGACGCTAAAGAGGGGTGTGAGAGGGATGGTTGAGTGAGAGAGTAGTGGATACTGTACCACCATCGTCTTACTGGACCAAGTGCTGCCTGTTTGGCCTTGCTTTCCTTTCCCTTATGCTCCGACCTTTCTCTAGACCCTTTTCCACTTCCCTTTCCCGGGCGTTTCCCAGACAACTTCCAGCTAGAGCAACGTCGCAGATCGATGGCGGCATACCCAAGTCTCTTAGGCAGGCCGCCCAAGCCGAGGACATAACCTCAGAGGACTTTAGGGAGGCCCATATGGCCATACGACCCCAATGGTCTTTGGACGACATCGTCGAAAACGACAATGATTCGTCTTCCGCTGGACATTTGTACCTCGCTCAACAACGTCAAAATTTACATTACCTCCGTTTAATTGAACACGAAATGCCGAAACTGGTTGGTGAGTGCAACGAGTATGGACCTTGTTCGCGCGTCTTCAGATCGTCTGACACTCGTATCCACCAGCTTTTCGCAAACCTTTCAACCCTCCAACGTCAGAAACGCCGCTCGTTGTCCGGTCCATGTCTTATGCCGGTGAAGAGCATCCCGCCGCTGTGAAACGTGCCCTCACGGTCGCTGTTTCTCAGCTGCCACTGAAGGATAAGCGCGCTATTTATAAATTCCGCCTGCTAGCTGGCGTTCGATGGACACCGACGCCTCCCAAGGACTCAGGGATCAAGCTCGGGGAGAGCGCGGAACACGGTTATGTCAAGATATCCTCCGAAGGCTTTCCAGAACCCGCGATGAATCTCAAGTGGGTCAGCGACAGACTCGATGATTTAATCAACGAGGCCAATGTACATTCGTTTTTTTCCTTTATTTCGATCTCGAATCTCGCTTATGACGCGAAACTTTTCCACGCAGAATGACAGCGATAGCTTTAAGGATATCCCTATTGACCGGAGACACTTGGATGCCAAGGCGGAGAAGGCTAAGAAGGGGAAACTTAAGCGAGATATTGCAGGTGGTGCTGCTCGCTATGTTTCCCCACCCTCTATCAGAGATTTCCCAAAATCGTGGCTTCCACGTCCCTCGGACAGACCTCAGATCCCTCCTACTAGCACCGGCCCCGTCCATCATTAATCATTCGAATAGTGTTACGTCCCTCTTCTAACGTGGCCATTAGGGAGATGGTCATGGTTGGCTAGATTTCGTGAACGTGATCCGCACTATTGGCGTGGAACGTATGGGGCCGACTTAAACCAGATGATTTCGTGTTCAAGAACGCGGTAGTGTCTAACGATTAATTTGGCTGGTACTAGTCCGTAGACGCTGACTAGACAGGACCGTTAATATTAAAGTGCCGCAGAACCATTACGTAGATACCAGGACAGGTGTACTGATGCCGCAAAGTGTTCAACTTATGCAAGGCCCGGAGTACTTTCTCTATATTAAACTCAGATCTACCCCCATACGAGATACGTTCTTTGAGCTCGCAGGCCAGGAAGTGTGTGCTTCCAAATTGGACTGGTGCACCCAATGGTGGGAAGCGAATTTGTTAATCTGTTACGGAGAATGCAAACATGACAGTGGAAAACTCTCGCCGGGAGAAAAATTTTTTGGACGGTGCATAACATGTTCTAAGCGCCGCTCTGTGTTTTTAGTCGTGTGGCCAAGTTGACGTCAAAAGGTTGGGCGCCAAAAAACATCTGCTTTGAAGGTGTCGCCACAGAGAAGCGAAAATTAGAGGACTACCCCGCCACAATCACAGCGCGGTGGTAGAGCAGCAGAACGTGCATCATGCTGTCGTGGTTGGGCGCAATGAGTGTGGCTTGTAGCCACCTTTGTCCTCCTTTAGCGCCTGGGACAAAGATCGACCACTTAGTCCGCTCGACCACCTTGTCAGTGTAGTAATGAGCAATGCCTCGAGGCAGATACCATCGGACGCTGAGACATCATCTTATTCACAATTGGGCAACCGAATGTATAAAACTCGTACTACGTTGGCACGCACAAAGCCCAGCACACCGTTTTCTTTCACACTTTCACTCTCATGCCACGCGAACCTGCTGATGCCCGAGCTGCACTGATGGCGGTGTATCTATCTCGACGTTTATCACTTCTTACCCCATCGAACCTGCCAACGGCTGCGAAGAAGCAGAAATCCGCGGAGCGCCCGTCTCACCGGATGAAGCACGCCAAAAAACCGGCCAGAACAAATAAGGGCACGAAGAACCTCGAAAATGTATCGCATCGGCGGAGAAGGGACGTCAGCGAATGCACACACACGTTACGAGCAAGCGGCGCCGGACTGGTGACCTGTCTTGGATGCACGGGAAGGACAATTTACGGCGTGGGTGAGGCGAGTGGTGGGGTCATCCGAAGACAAAGGAGGCGCAACATGGGTAAGCCCGGAAGGCCGAGTTCCCCGCCACCAGCACGGACGTCAAAGGGAGGCTGGACGCCGGCGCAGGTTGCGGTGATTAAGATAGGGGAGGAAAATGCACAACGAGAGGGAGAGATGCGAGATGTGCAAACCAAGAAAGAGACAAGGAAAAAGGGGGACCACATGTATGGTCACATGAAGCAGACAGGCGATGATACGTTGCTGGGCGACGTGGGACAGACGGGTGGAGGGCCTGTGGGAGAGGAGCACGCAGACGCATTTTTTGATATGTATATTAACGCAGAGGCGTGGGGGGGAAATTAGATCAGAGGTAGCAACGGGGAGACCAGAAAAGGAGAGTGAGTGCCGCACGGAAGAGGCATGGGAAGTGAAGATAAAAAGCGGGAGGTCAATGTGGATGGGAGGGCAGTACTCATGCCATGAAAGGGGAAGGGAGTAGCAGACTGGGACTGGTGAGTGGCCTCTTCGAGGGGACGAGGCGAGGGGATAAGCGAGCGAGTGCCAGTTATTGCCAAAGCCGCGGTTCACTGCGACGGCCAAAGCCAAACAAAGCCAACGCCTCTCCTCGGCCCCTTCTTTCCTTCCTCCAGTCGTCCTCGACCGTTCAAAAGTATTTTTTCCTCCCTTCCTCTCCTTCCCTCTCTCCTTATTTTTGCTACAGATGACCGACTCCTTCATCTCCTCTCGCGCCAGCGAGCTCTCCCCAAAGACAAACGGCTCCGCGCCGAACGGTTCTAGTCCTTCCCTCTCGAACCCACTTCATTCCATGACCCCCATCATCCGCAAGAAACTCATGGGTTACGTCGGTTTCGCAAACCTTCCAAACCAGGTCCATCGCAAGAGCGTGAGGAAGGGCTTCCAGTTCACTGTAATGGTCGTCGGTATGTCCCATCAAAACGGCCTTCGCTCCCCACTCCTCTCACCCTCTCCCTGATATTCTTTAGGCGAGTCGGGGTTGGGCAAGTCGACTTTGGTTAATACTCTCTTCAATACCACGCTTTATCCCCCGAAGGAACCTCTCGCCCCAAATGATGAACGACCCCAGACCGTTGCCATCCAGAGCATCAGTGCCGGTGACTACTCTCAGTCTTCATCCATGGCAGCTACGCCACCCTGACCGTGTAAATTTTCTCCAGATATTGAGGAGAATGGTGTCCGTCTTCGCCTTACCGTCGTCGACACCCCCGGTTTTGGGGACTTTGTCAACAATGATGACAGGTGAGTTAATGTGTCTAATCAATCATTCCTCACCTTACGCGACGTGTTCCATTCCAGTTGGAAACCTATCGTTGAGAACATTGAAGCCCGTTTCGATTCCTACCTCGAACAAGAAAACCGCGTCAACCGGCAAAAGGTCGTGGACAATCGCGTCCATGCTTGCTTGTACTTCATCCAGCCGACTGGTCACGCGTGAGTATATTTTCATTGATGCGGCGTACATACCCGTAACGAAAGTGCCATGTAGCCTGAAGCCCCTCGATATTGAGTTTATGCGCCGGCTGCACACCGAAGTCAATCTTATTCCCGTCATTGCCAAGGCAGATACTCTGACCGATGATGAAGTCGCGGAATTCAAGGCCAGGGTGAGTTAATGGCATCACTTTGACGGTATACGCCGGTTACTCACTTCAGCCCTAGATTCTTGCGGATATAGCTTATCATAATATCCACATCTTCCAAGCGCCTACCTATGAGAACGAAGATGAGGAGACCATAACAGAAGCGGAGGAAATCGCTGGCAAGATTCCGTTTGCCGTGGTCGGTTCTGACCAGGTCGTCGTGGCGCCAGACGGCAGTCATGTTCGCGGGCGGTCTTACCCATGGGGTGTCATCGAGGTCGATAATGAGGAGCATTGCGACTTTGTCAAGCTTCGCCAGATGCTCGTACGAACGTACATGGAGGAACTCCGGGAGTATACCAATGACGTTCTCTATGAAAATTGGCGGACGGAAAAGCTGCTCAGCATGGGTGTGGCACAGGACTCAAGTGTCTTCAAGGAGGTCAAGTATGCGACCGTTGATTCCTTTTCTTCTTGCTCTTTCTCACGTCTATATCGTGGTAGCCCCGCCTTGCGCATGCAAGAAGAGCGTGTGCTTCACGAAGCCAAACTTGCCAAGATGGAAGCCGAGATGAAGATGGTTTTCCAGCAAAAGGTGCAAGAGAAGGAAGCCAAGCTGAAGCAATCGGAGGAGGAGCTCTACGCAAGGCATCGGGAAATGAAGGAGTCGTTGGAGAAACAACGACTGGATCTCGAAGAAAAGAAGCGAAAGATCGAGAATGGCAGGCCATTGACACCCGAGAAAGGGACGGTAAGATACAATCCAGTTGCTGCCACGCGACGAGGAGTGACACCGATTGTTTCAGCAGCAGAAAACAAGGAAGGGTTTCCTTCGTCCTTGAAAGTTTGGACGGGTTTTGTTATATCGTCTGCGAGGAAAGTACACTGTCATCCATGCAATCCATTTCATGGCGTGTCTATTGCTATCAGCGCCACCTTGTCTAGCTCTCGTATCCTACACTCTCCTCTCTACTTTGTCTATTGTGTCACGGCTCTTGTGCGGTTGGCACCCGTCACACTCCTTTGCACGGATATCCATGGCATGTTTTTGCCACAGCTTCGTTTAGTATGAGTACCTCCTCTTGTTCTCGTTTTCTTCCGGAGCTCCGGTTGCATTGTCGTTCAGGACAATGACGGTTTCCTTATTTTCTGATTCCGATGACAATTTTATGATACCATCGCGCGACATTGAAAGAGTCTGAAGAGTGACCATGAATGATGTCAAGTGGCAGTGGCAACCCCCTTGTCTCTCAACAACATCCACAATGGCAGATATTCAGGCTCTTCTCACAGCCCTGGATGTCTTCACCCGTGCCCCTGACAAGGCCTCCCTGGAGAAGGCAAACACCTGGCTGCAGGACTTTCAGCACTCAGTAAATACCCTTTCTCCGTGGCCCACCGACTACGACCTCTGACTCGCCACCATCCGCCTGTTCTCACAGTCCGAGGCGTGGAAGACCTGTAATCTCATTCTACAATCGTCAGATGCACCCCCCGCTGCAAAGTTATTTGCAGCTCAAACATTCAGGACAAAGGTCGGCGTCCTTGTGTCAGCCTTTCTACACAACTTCACGTTTCGGACAGGTCACGTACGATCTAGCACAAGTCGATCCCGCACAACTCTTCCCTTTACGTGATACCATCCTTGTTGCTCTCGAACACTTCAAGGAGGGCCCTCGTGCCATCATCCTGCAGCTTTCTCTAGCACTCTCCGGACTTGCGCTGCAACTACCCGCGTGGACGAATGCGGTAGAAGGGTTGATCGATTCTTACGGGCAACATCCATCTATGGTCCCTGTCCTGCTGCAGTTTCTGACCGTCCTTCCCGAGGAACTGTATTCGAATACTAAAATTCCTGTTACGGTAGGGTTTAAACGTATTTCCTTTCACTGTTGAAGTTGACTTTGTCTCTCTTTCTAGGATCAGGAATATGCGGACAGGAGTGCCCAGCTGTTGAGTTCGTGTTCAAAGCAGGTTCTTGAGGTGCTTTCTTTGTATTTACAAGCCCCTGGTAAGTCGCGAGTCACGCCTACTTCTGGCGACACCTGCTCAAACAATCGCGGGGCAACTCTCACAGGTGTCACCCATGCCATCCAGAACCAAGTGTTTGCTTGTCTCAGGAGTTGGCTCACAGCGGGCGAGATGGCGGCGACTGACGTTGCAGACTCTCCTATCTTTGAGTTCTGCTTCCAAGCGTTGGCGTCTGACCAGCTCTTCGATTCTGCCACCAACGCTATATGTGACATCATTCATGAAACCCAGGAAATCGACGATAACATGGCTGTCATCGAGCGCATTGTTACCAAGGTCATTGCGCTCAAGACTGCTTTGAACACTGCGGAAGACGACTCGGAAAGGATGAGAGGTTATGCGCGCATATTTTCAGAGGCGGGCGAAACCTACCGCGTGCTCATCTTGCAGCACACCGAGACATTTTTCCCCATCGTGGAGGCCATTGGTCGATGTTCAGCATTTCACGATCTGGATATCGTACCAATCACCTTCCCTTTCTGGATGCGGCTTGCGCAAAGCATTGGCAAAAGAGCATCGATACCTACGCTGTTGCGCGATGCGTACAAGTCATTAGTCACCGTCATGATCAATCACCTCCATTTCCCCCCGGACTCTTCCACATTGACTGGACAAGAGGTGGATGACTTCCGGTCGTTCCGCCATGTTATGGGAGACACTCTCAAGGATTGTTGCTATGTATTGGGCACGGATCAGTGCTTGATGGAGACTTTGCAGCTAGTTCAGGCGACTTTGGCACAGGGTGTCAATACCCCCTGGCAAAATATCGAGGCGCCTTTGTTCGCGATGCGGTCCATGGGCGCGGAAGTCAATCCGAAGGACAAACATGCGGTGCCCATGATTATGCAACTCATCCCAACGCTACCAACACACACCCGGATCCGTTATGCTGCCCTCTTGATTATATCTAGATATACGGAATGGATAAACGCGCACCCCGATTACATCAGTCCGTCTCTGCAGTATATTTCCGCAGGTTTCGAGGATACGGACCAAGACGTCATCGGAGCTGCTGGCCAGGCACTCAAGTATCTGTGCCAGGACTGCAAACAGGTATAGTGTGCTATCCTCTGTGTCATTAGTCTCGACTAATTGTGCCCCGGAAGCATCTGGTACCTTTCATTTCGGATTTGCATACCTTTACGACCAATGTTGGGACGAAGCTCATGCAAGAAGACAAGGTGGTTGTATACGAAGCCATCGCCCATGTCATCTCGGCAATGGCTATGGACCAAGCGGCACAGTGGCTCAAGACGTTCGCATCTAGCATTCTCGCAGCTGTGTTCACCCTCGCGAGTAAGTCAGGTGCCGCGACTAAGCAAGAACTTCTAGAAGTTGGGGGTATGTTCGCTTATTATCTTGTGACCATGCGTTCACACAGGACTCCAGATGGCCTGGCAAATCTAGAAGTCATTCTTCACGTCGTCGGTTCCTTTGGCGAGCAACTCCCCCCCACCTGCCAGGGCACTTGTGAAGAGGTGTGGCCTGTCTTCGATACGTTCCTGGCTAAGCACGGCTCGGACTATGACAGCGCCGAACATGTTACTCGTGTCCTTCGTCATGCTCTCAACCTCTTTGGGGGCGCCGTGTTGACGATTGCGGCGGATGTCATAACAAGAATGTCTACGGCTTTTGCGTCATCAGGACTGTCTTGCTACCTCTGGATTGCGAGCAAGGTTCACAGCAGGTTTGGTAATGAGGAGGACCCTTTGCTACGTAACGCGGTCAAGGATGTCTATGAGCGATCAACACAAAAGCTCATTGTAATGTTGCGAGAGAAGTCAGCAGCTATGTTGCCAGACGGTAATCACTTTTATGTTGTTTCCCAGCGTGCTGAGTGCTGACTGGTCGAACGCGTAGTGCTGGAAGATTACATTAGAATGCTCATGAACATGGTGGAATTTGCGCCTGACATCTTTTTTGAGTCTTCCGCATTCCCTGCCGCGTTCCGCGTAGCGCTTGCTGCCCTCACGCTCAAACATCCACCTCCAAAATTCCCTCTCTACGCCAACGCCATTCACCAGGCCGTCGACAAGGAGGGCTTCGAGTTCGCCAGCCTCCTCATGGCAGGCCTCGTTGGGGACTTCCCTGAGGAAGCGGCATCTATCATCGTCACCCTCTTCCGCGTTTTGGCATCACTATGGCCTAACCAGTTACAACAATGGGCAACTGTAATTTTGCAAGGCCTTCCTGTGACATCTGCTCCCGAGGAAGCCAAAGTACGTTTCATGAAGGACCTAAACGAGTACGTCTGGACCTTGTTCCTACCGCAATGACCTTATTGCTCATGGGCTCGTAGCGCTATTCGTGTTAAGCAGTACGACAAAGTAAAGTATGCAGTGCTCGGAATTCATCGTGCATCGCGTAAGGCTCGGGATCGCAGGAAAGTAGTTGCACTTGATGATTGACGAGGGGATAATGGATGAACTTATCTTCGGGGTATCCCCGTAAATTCAGTATATCGTGGTTATAAAAATAAAATTGTATTACATAATGCTGCTATCCGCTTTGCTGTCGCCGGATTCGGATCGTTTCGTCATTTCCTCGACTTACATGCTCTCCCGCGTTAGTTGTTCGCTGGCAACCAGCGGTCAGTTTCCAGTGTTGTATCTCTTGTTCCTTGATGCTGATACCAATCTCAGCCGGACGCAGGGCATTCTCTCAGTCTGCTACCCGACAGAGCTACGATAATACCATCCAGAACCTGCTTGTCCACAAGGATACCAAAGTAATTTGCCAAGGGTTTACAGGAAAGACTGTGAGAGCACCGTTTCTTGGATTGGAGACGCGGCGTACCCATCCTATGGGCGAGAACAGGGAACTTTCCATGTAAAGGAGGCACTGGCGTTCGGGACCAAGATGGTCGGGGGTGTTTCTCCAAAGAAGGCTGGTCAGACCGAGCGCTGCCGATGCCATTATCGAGGCGATTGAGAATGAGATTGGCCTGATTGTTTGTATCACTGAGGGCATTCCTCAAGCAGATGAAATCCGAGTGGGTTCTTGCGCTTTTCAAAAAAAAAAGGCTGCGTTATTGACGAGCTTTCCCGGTTGGTTGACACTTAGGTCGTAAATGCGCTAAAAGGTCAGTCCAAGTCGCGTCTTGTGGGTCCCAACTGCCCAGGTGTCATCAATCCCCTGGGATGCAAGATGGGCATCCAACCGGGTCATATCCACAAACCTGGCCGGATTGGTACGTCTCAGATCCAGTGCTTGCAATCTTTCCGTGCTTGTCCGACCTTTTATGCGCAGGTATTGTCTCCCGTTCCGGGACGCTGACCTACGAGGCGGTCGCACAGACAACCAACGCTGGTCTCGGACAATCTCTTTGTGTTGGAATTGGGGGTGATCCTTTCCCTGGAACGCAGCACGTTGACGTGGTCAAGGTCCTTCTAGAGGATGACAATACAGATGGTAAGAGTTTAACTGAAACCAATCTTGTGTTTTCTTTGCAGGCTCAATTGGAACAGGTATCGTTATTATTGGTGAGATTGGTGGTACCATGGAGGAAGAGGCTGCAGAATATCTCGAGAAATACAATCTTACACGTGCAAAGTCAAAACCTGTCGTCGGTTTTGTCGCTGGGCGCACTGCCCCTCCTGGCCGCCGTATGGGCCACGCTGGCGCCATTATTTCGGGTGGAAAAGGTGAATTTTCCTCAAAAACCATTGCATCCTCACATCGCACTGAGCTCACTCTATTTCTTTCAGGCGCTGCTTCTGACAAAGTTGCTGCGCTTCAAAAGGCCGGGGTGATTGTGACTGAGAGCCCGGCAATGATCGGGTCTGAAATGCTCAAGGTGGGTAGCTCTGATGACGATGTCTCCGACCCGTTCTGATCCGTGGCCTTTCATTTCAGGCGGTGCAAGCTGCCGGACTCGCTTAAATGCCCGATAATATCCCTTATTGGTTACATAATAGAGTGATATTCGCCTTGAAATATGTGACGCACTTTTAACTCGTATAGTCGGGATGTCAGCCCCGTACTCTCCTTCGCCTGTGTTTGCAGAAGCTGCATCATATCTATCGAATGCATCTTCTTTGGCGCAAGTAACGGATTCTGTAAAACTGGAGGTCCTTCTACACATTCGTTGTCCGACACTGCTTTCCTGACACATCGTTGTTGTACTTGGGTTGTTTTATGTCGTATAGCTTTATGGTCTCTTCAAGGTGCTCACCGTTGCTCCATCACCGAATACAACTCGCCCGTTGTTCTTTGACATCTCTAGTCGCACAAAATGGGACGCATGGGAGCTGGCGGGTAAAACATACGAGGCGCGTCCTTCGGAAGCAGAACACCGATATTTGGACATTGCAAGGGATCTAGGGTGGAAGGAGGGTGCACCCATCGCAGTGGCGAGTGAGGCAGAAGAACGGGCTGCCGAGAGGGGCGGTGGATCGGGCATGGGAGTCTCTGTTAGTGTGATGTCCTCACCCCAAGAGGACGAAGATGCAACCGGATTGCACGCCTATGCGATGAGAGACAATGTTGCAGTTATGTCTGCTTTTCTCCAGGCTGGAGAGAGCCTGGATATTGATGCCCGAGATGAATATGTAAGTCAAGCGAGCCAGTTGTCCCGATTTTGTGCCAGGATGCCCACTGTTTTCTACATCTTTGTAGGGGTACACGGCACTACATTTGGCTGCAGATCGAGGGAATGTCACCATAGTCGAACTTTTACTCAAGCATGGCGCCGATAAAACACTCAAAGTGAGCACAGCTCTGACCCAATTATAAAGTGTGCTAATTCGTGAAAAATCAAAATCAAAATCATAGGACACGGATGGATATACAGCTGCGGATTTAGCCACGATCGCTCAGCGCCCTGACATTGCTGCGTTGCTCGAGCCTAAATGAGTACGGGGCGTAAGAGAGAGGTAGTTAACGTTGTAGTGTATATCGGCCACCAGCCGTCCGTCCCGCTACGTAGCAGCGCATTACGAGTTCCGAGTACAGACATCCCCGCCTCCCGAAATTATATATTTTTTCAAAGTTACTTCATGCAGGTGAGGGCTGCGCGGATGGAGGAGACACTTCTGACTTGTCGGGCTCACTTGAAGGAGCAGCAGGTGTTGTTGTTGCCTTCCGCGATTTTGGGTGGTACTTTGAGTCTGCGGGGATTAGCCCCGCCTTTTTTTAGCCAGTACGTTATTCGCTCGACGCTCCAATGCATCGTCTTGTGCTCTTGACCGAGGCGCAGACGGGGGTCATAGATCCCGAGGAGCTCTATGGGCTTTGCGTCCCTGCGTCTTCGAGCATCTATGGCGACGAGGTGGAAGATTCGGTTGTTTGTGTTACCGTGTAGTGACAGGCGAAGACGAACAGGCATTACTGTACGGTGCTACCAGAGACTCGCTCATCTTGTGAAACCGCTCGGTCACGGAGTGTCACAGCAGGGTGCGGGGGTATTTTTCGAATTTCTGTAGTAATACATGTACTAAAGTTACTGGTACTGAGACGCTACTGTAATTGCCTGATATGCACTGCATGATCATTGCCCGTCCAACCAACTGAATCAAGTGTCCAGTTGCAAAGGACTGACCCAGAAGGTCAGTTTTCAATTGCTGAGGTCCAGGATGTACTGATAGATGCGCCTACACCACCCAGATAAGCTTGACGGCCGTTCTTGTGGTTGGAAGGCCGAGCGCAGAGACCTTGGGTCCTCTTTGCACCTGCTACAGTAGCTTTTACCCATCCAGCACATGCACCAGTCACATGATAACGCCTCAAAGAATGATTACGTGTGACAGGCGAACCATCCATCTCAATTTTGCTGTGTGCAACTCGGATGCTGCCCCATGTGATTCAGAAAGTAGCATGATGATTAGACAAACATGATGTCGTGAGGAACTGCGCCCAAAATATCCGCGAGCCCGAGGCACGCATTGACAAACCCATTGTAATGCGGCGCAGTGCAGGACCAACAAGGCCGTCGGGTCCATCAACCCCAGAATCATCGACAGTAAGCACATAGGGTCAAGTGCTGATAACTGGACTACGCCTCCTCCGGCCCATCGCTCCCTGGGACCAACTTTAAAATAAATAAAAAACAGAAAAAGTGGAAAGTTGATTGTCAGTCAAATACTGCCAGGCTGTGTGAAGGAGAAAGGACGGGATACCATGCATATGTTGTTCCCGTTCAATAGTGTCTGCGCAAGTTTGGTCGACTTGCGACCCTTCGGTGTCATCTCACTGGAGCGAATGAGGGGGCATGTTGAGACGACGATTGACGAAAGAGGAAGGGGGGTGCAGGGATAAAGGGTGACATACTACTCGATAACGTCCTCGAGAACCATATCTATGAAGAGATGGAATCCAGATGACGGCTGGAAACGACTGAGGGACTTACTGACGAAATCATCAAAGCCAAGCAGTGTCCCAGTGAACTCACGGTCGTTTTTCATGACTACCCATATGCGCGAACCGATGCACCTATCTATGAGTTCTTTCCACACAGCTTATGTCGGTAATTGGGTTAAAGGAAGAAATAGACAGGACTCTACCCAGGGGCAAGATTTGTGAAGCCATTCGATCGCTGCAGGGAGTCAAGTTGGTCACTCGGGCCGAAATCAGGCGTGAGAAACCAAAACTACATTGCTTGCGTTTCCTTTCTGCTACTGTCGTATACCCAACACAACGTGAGATATCTAAAATGCTTGAAATGTTGTTGAATCGTGAAAACGGAATGAGAAGATGCTGCAGCAGCAGTTGACGGAAGAGGGGCCACAGAAGTTCAACAAAGGGGCTTAGTGGAAATGTAATTCATAGGAACTAGAACAAGTGACAGGCAAGAACGATGTATTGAACATCAACGGTTTAAGAACCGTCAGGCAAGAGGGGAGCGACTGGCTAGTGAGGGCGGGCACGTTCTCACTGGCCGAAGCTGAAACCACCTTGCGGGGCATTGCTCGTAGTCTCAAACTGGAGAGAAAGGAACGTTGGCCAAAGGAGCGCCGATCACACTTAAACACTTACAGAGAATGCACCACTGGAGTCGACATTGGCCGCCGACACGCCGGCATCCATCTCTTCTTCATCGGGGAAGTACTTGTCCATAATGTTGAACGCCTTCTTGTAAATGTCGATGTTATCATGCTGTTGGAGGTTGTGAATGGTGACCATGCCACCCGCTTCCTCCACGAATTGTGCGTACTTGTTGATAGCTCCTGGACCTGCGGCCTGTCTATCACTCTCCCCCACTTTCAAGATATTATCTAAACCGTCAAGGGCAACCTGAATGATTTTATTGTCCATCATCGTGAGGAGATCGCACAGAGGCTTGATACAGCCTTGTGAGACCAGGTAACGGATCTGCGACGGCTCCTGCAGACCGCCGGATGTAGCGTTGGAAATCGCCCAGCACGCTTCCTTTCGGGTTTTGAAGTCTGCGTTGGAGAGGATATTGATGAGAGGAGGAATGATATTGGCATCAATGACAGCCTGAATCTGAGGAGGTGACCCAGCCGTGACGTTAGAAATCGTCCAGCAGGCCTCCTTCCTAATGCCATCCTTCGGCGAGGATAGCAGAGATAATAGGGCCGGTAGTGCACCGGATGCAATTACGACTTGAGTCTGCAGATCGTCTCCTGTCACGATGTTCCCAACAGAACGCAGTGCTGGGGTCTGAACGGATGTAGAAGGGTGCATGAGAAGGTCGACAAGGCGACGACACACGCCTGATTCAATGACTGCCTGGATCTTATCGTTGGAGCCGTCGGATAGATAGGATATAGCCCAACAAGCATCGATAAGAATTTCATCGTCCATCGAGTAAATGAGTTTGGTCAAGACATTGAGAGCGGGAGCAATCTAATAAACCGATTAGATTGGCTTCTCCACGAGATGACGGACGCCAAACCAACCAATTCCCAGTCGGGTTGAGGAGACTTTCCGCGACAGAAATTGCTCAGCGTCCACGTAGCATTGCGAAGCATACTGATCTTGTGGTTTTCGCTCAGGAGGCTCAACAACGGCCTCAAGGCACCCTGCTGGAGGACATAGTCCCGACATTGAGGACTATCACCTGCGATATTACCCAACGCCCACACAGCCTGCTCGCCGACATCCAATACAGGGGATGAAAGGAGTTTGATAAATTCGGGCACTGCATTAGCCTTGATTACCACCTGAGTGTGTTCTTGAGTGCCAGACGCGATATTCGTCAACGCCCAGGCAGCCTCAAACTGTGCAAGGAGAGTTTAGCGTGTTACAGGTGAGAAGCGGAGAGAAGGTGGGATACGCACCTGAAGCATAGAGTGCCCTTCCCGCAAGAACTGGACAAAACGAGGGACAACACGGCAGTCGATGACCTTTTCGATTGGTGGGTTCTTCTCTTTTGAGAGAAGCTTCCTGAATTTGGTCGTGGCATCAAGCTGGCGTTCGGAGTCATCAGAGAAGACGCCATTAATCATGTCCTCATCGAGCTGCGGGGTAGATGAGCAGGTGAGAGTTGAGATAAGACATAACACGGACAGGGCTCTCCCAAGCGCCAGAGGATGCCTCTTCATCGGAGTCAATGGCAGTGGTGGCAACAAAATTGCGTCTCTTAGCAATGTTTTCCTCTCTCTTCTGCCGTCGGATCTCTACTTGCTGCTCCTCGCGACGTTTCCTAAGTTCGTCTTGCTTGAGAGCTTTGGCCTTGTAATCTGTGATGGGACGTGTAAATGGATAAGAGAGGGCAGAGGGGCAAGGGTGACGCACGCTCTCTGCGATTAGCATTTGTACGTTCAGCCATGATGGTGACAGTGAAAGAAAGAATAGAGTCCAATAAACAGACGCGAGGAGGAAAACGCGCCCTTTCTCATCTCGTCACATTCCGTCACGCTCACGTTTTCTTTTTAATTAATATTTATGAAAAACTATCATAATAAATAACCTTTTCATGCGTCATCGCTATCAAATGGGTACTTTTGTGGTGCTTATCAGTCCACAATTCACATCAGCAACATTATGGCCCACTCACCTCAAACGGCCCTGGCACCTCTGCCTCACCGCCATTCTCGTCAAGTGCAATGTGCCGCTCACTTCGTGCCGTGATCGACGTCGTGCCAGCGTTATTTGCTGGGGCCACTTGGGGCGCCGGAGGTGTAACCGTGCTCAATTCAATGAATTCTTCTGGTTCTCCAGGACGCTCGTCCACCAACAATAAGATCCCTCCGCCAACTGCGTATTTCTCGGGCTGCGATGTCTTTTGTACACCAGCCACTCCCTTTCCGGCCTTGATTGCTGTTTCGCGTGTCGACACCGGTCGTACCGGTTGATAGCGGCTGCTCGGTGGGAAGACAACATACTGGAACTGCGCCGGAGTGACACGCGAAAAATTGGGCAGGCTTTCAAAGCTTGGCTCTTTGCGCTTGTTCGGAGTCTTGCTTTCCGAGGACTGGCCCTCTGGGAGGTTTGACATGGATTCATTGATGGGTGAGATGTCTCCCTGCTGGGTCGATGGTACTTCTTCGGATTTCATCTCGATGTCACCTTCCTTTTTGTTGTCCTGCATCCGAGGTTATTAGATGCCAAAATCCTTTATTGGGTGAATCTGTCTCTTACACCCTCGGCCGCGTCTTCAGAGGCGGCCTTTCTCCTCTCCCGTGCCTTCACTTTCGCGGTGGTGGAAAGAACCGCTGTTGTGAGCTTCGCAGTAGTTTCTTTCTTCGGTGGTTTCATTGACGATGGGTATGCAAACAAGCTGGGCCTCGCATTCGAGATGAAATCGAATTTGGGCGCCTTGAGATCCTCGGTCAATCCGATTATTCCGGTTGGTTGGAATGCTAGGCTCGCGCAATGGGCGAGTGGATACCAATACCAGAACTGGCAGAACATCACCATCCCAACGATAGCGCTGGTATTCCTGGTGCCCGCTCTGCTTTGCAAGCTAATGGTCACATTACGACCGCCCGCATCAATAAAGCTCTGGCCAAGAGCAGCGCCGAAACGGGCCATTGGGTCCTCATGTTTGTCACCTCCGATTTTGGCATAAGTTGCTCGAATAGAGGCCAAAGAAGGGGAGGAGGCATCAGACTGCTGCACAAGGATCATTCCAAGAGCAATGAATGCCCCTTGCCGAACGAAGTCTACACTGTCCTTCGTCATCGGTTCGAGAATTTCGACAGCGTCTTGAAGCCCCGTTCCGGCACAGGCAATGCCAAGAGCAAGTGTCGCACCGCACCGAACATGGGGATTATAGCTCTCACTGAGGAGCTGTACTATCCGAGGGACCTGACGGGGGTTCTTGAAGAGTAGGAAAGCGAGGCAAGTGACCGCAGCCCTGCGAACATCGTCCGAGGTATCCGAAACAGCAGTGTGCAGCAATCGACGAACAGCATCATTATTGGGTATTCCAGCATAGGCGAGCGCGAGGGTGTAGACGCCGCCATACCGGAGAATAGGATCCTGAAAGAGGCGTAAGCCGTGGCATTGTTACACAAAGCTGACCGACCTTCTCCGCCAACAACTCCTTTGCAATCCCGTCTGCCTGGTCTTGACGACCAAAGTAGAGAAACGCTAGTCCAATGGCCAGACCGCGGATGATCTTTTCGTGTTGAGTTTCGTGTGTATAGGCGAGCATCTCCTTCGCAATCGTAGGATTACCGGTGCCCATCATGATGAGTCCCATTGCATATCCAGCAGCCTCACCTCCGACAGCAGTATCGGTAAAGAGTGTTTGCTTCAAATCGTCGTATGCTTCCATATTACGTCCACCCATCCCTGCGATACCCAGACCTAGGGCAGCGCCATGCTGGACGACCTCACCTTGAGCAGCCTTGAGAATGTTGCGAAGGTAATCTTCTACAGTCCGACCTTCCACCCCCGAACTAATGGCGCCCACGCCAGCGTTGATAAGGCCGAGGCCATACAACGCTCCACCCTCTGAATAGGCGGCACCTGCTAGGTTGCTTTCGCCACCATTTTCGCCGGGAAGATATGGTCCCAGGATGACCATACCCTGCTCAAAATTACCCTTGTGAATAACACCAAGCGCAGCCGTTGCGGTGAACTTGGACCAATTAGAAGCGTAGCCAAGCCAGTCGAGGTTGTCTCGTAGGAAAGTGTCCGAAGTTGTGCCAGCATGCATGAAGGCATTTTGGAAGGTGACTGCGTTGTGGTATACAGATGAACGTGGCTCGAGGGAGTCCTGAAACGAAAACGCTCAGAATCGATTTTCGATGGTAGTGAACACTGCGCCACCTTTGTATGCTTCAAGATTAAGAGGTCGGCCCTGTTATTTTTCTTAAGAAACTCAAGATAGAGCTTTACAGATTCGCGTCCACCCAGAATCTTGCGCAGGGTTTCAAAAACAGGGCTCGAAGCCTAGATCCACCATGTTACGCATGAGCCACCCACCCAATTGACAAACATACCTCATCTCCCGCGGGCAGGTCATTCCGTATAGTCTCTAAAAAATCTTGTGCACCACCTTCCACCAAATCGAAGGCTAGCTGGTACGCAATGAGCTTCTCCCGTGGAACTAGGGATAACAGGAGAGACACAGTGAGCGCAGGGTTGCTCAGAGTAACCAAAAGGCGTGTCAAGGAATGAATATATGGAGACTTGGAGTCTAATGTGGGCGAGGGGAATAGCGGGTAGAGAAAATTGAGAACTTGATCACGATACGACAACGGGAAATGGTTGTCGAGTGCGGCTTCCATTGAATAAGCGAGAAGACTACTATCGTGAGTCTTCTCGTAAAGCTGCATAATTATGTCCAGACGGCGGGATTCTAGTGCAATACCAATGGCCTACGACGCGCTCGTTCAGCTGAGATATATACAACTGAGACTGGAGACCGACCTGTTTATATTCTCCATTTTGGATGCATTGGGAAAAGATGCCCTCTATGATATCTTGTAGACGAGGGTCAACCTTTGCCTGGGTAACTGACGGGTCTTCGGTCCGCGATTCAATATATCTGTCAATAGCCTTGGCTGAGATGGCAGGATTCAGTGGAAATCAGGGTATCTCTGGATATAGCTCACAGATCAAGGTCTCAATGTATTCGTCATCCCCAGGAATGCCGCTGTCTTGTTGGAAGGCATTTCCCGCACCAAGAGCAAAGGTCAGGGCTTCATCGTATTCTTCGAGGTAGTAATACACTTTGCTAGCAAGAAGAGCGGCGGAGTTGCGCGCCTCAGTGGGTAAATCTGGGCTCTCATAGAGGAATTCACTGCATCTCTGTGAGATACAAACACGAATATGCGGACGAGATCTATGCACGTACATAAGCGCGATGTGTTCCGAGATCTCAGCCCAAAACTGAGGAACGAGAGAGATCAGCGTTTTGAGCGCATGTTGCTTCACTAGAGGTTCTTGCTCTACTAGCAATGCAAGTACACCGGCAGCCGACGACTGTGGACGAGGAACCATAGAGAACGAATACAGAATGAATGCGCACCTCTTCGTTCCCCGACGCGTCACCTCGCAAGTCACATGACTCTATATGACATAAGCACCATCAATCCAGTCATTCAAGC
>WNFI01658259.1_pt1 | contig 19319 bp, 11 predicted proteins | sample 5400471 | NCBI WGS metagenome assembly WNFI01 (sample SAMN13153348, study PRJNA577476) | soil metagenome | isolation source: 100 cm saprolite on Douglas fir-dominated hillslope | place: USA:California | collected 2013-09-17 | reverse complement strand
TTTCAAACTCTTTCCCAATTGAATTTTACGGGCGCGCCGGTTCCGTAGACTTTGAGCGCGCCATTGGCGCCTACCGCATTGGGGCGAATGAAAATCCAGTTTTGCCATGCGGAGAGGCGCCCGAAAATGCGGGTTTCTAGTGTTTCGTTGACGCCAAAGCGGAGATTGGCTTCGAGGCCAGTGAGGGCGTCAGGAGATTGCGCGGCGCGGGACTCGATGGCTTGGCGAAGTTCGTCTTCCCAGTCGAGATCGTCCGGGGCGGACGTGACGAGGCCAGCTTCGAAGGCTTCCTTTGCCGAAAGCTCTTTGCCGATTTGTGAACGAAGCATATCGATGCTAGCGGTGGATTGATAAAAGCGCGCGGCAAGCCGCGAGAGATGATTGGTCATGGGAAGGGCGCCAAAATTTATTTTGGAGAGCGCGACGGTGGCGGGCTCGCCTTCTTGAGCGTCCCGCATGTAGACCCGATCGGCAACTTCGCGGACAAACCAGTTGTCCTGGTGGGCGACAAGAAAGGCATCGGTGGCGAGGACGGCATCGGGAGTTCCGCTGGTCTTGAGGAGCCAGAGGCCGAGGTCGAGTTCGCTGGAGCGCAGCGTGAGGATGGCGTCGTCGAGCTCGCGAGCCATTTGCAACGGCCACCAGTTGGCGCCTGCCTCGAGGACCTTTTCCAGGGTGTTCTCGACCGCAGCTTCTGGGGCGTGAACGGCGAGGGTGGCGGTGCGAGCTTCACGATTGTATTGAACGTCGACAAATTTGTAATGAAGGCCGGTATCGTCGACGGTGCGTTCCAGGGGCGTGAGAATCACACCTTTTGCGTTTGCGGGACGGTCGCTCCGCTCCGCGAGCTGGCGGGCGCGCTGCTTGATGTGCTCGACGAATTGCTGCGGCTTAACGATTTCGTCAACGAGACGCCAGTCTTTGGCGCGCTGGCCGCGAACGCCGTCAGGATTGGTGCAGAAAATGTCGGCATGGTCGCGGCGGACGTGACGTTTGTCAGTGACGCGCGTGAGGCCGCCGGTGCCGGGCAGAACGCCTAGGAGCGGAAGCTCCGGGAGACTGACGGCGGAAGAGCGGTCGTCGACGAGTACGATTTCGTCGCAGGCGAGCGCGAGTTCGTAGCCGCCGCCGGCAGTGGTGCCATTAAGAGCGGCGAGGAACTTAAGACCAGAGTGGGCGCTAGCGTCTTCGATGCCGTTGCGAGTTTCGTTCGTGAACTTGCAGAAGTTCACTTTCCAGGCGTGGGAAGAGAGGCCAAGCATGTAAATATTGGCGCCGGAACAGAAGATGCGGTTTTTGCCGCTGGTGATGACGACGGAGCGGATTTCGGGATGCTCGAAGCGAATGCGCTGCAGGACGTCGTGGAGTTCGATGTCGACCCCCAGGTCGTACGAGTTCAGCTTGAGCTTGTAGCCCGGGCGGATGCCGGCGTCCTCCGCGACGTCCATGGTTAGCGTGGCGACGGGGCCATCGAAGGAAAGACGCCAGTGCTTGTAGCGCGATGGGTCGGTGCGAAAATCGATGGAAGCTGCGGTGGGCTGAGCTTCTTGTGTTGCGGCGACGTCCACGATTCCTCCTAGTGGTTACTGCGAAGCGGTTTGGAGCGCTGCGGTTAGTTTGATGAAACTTTCTTCGACTGAATCGCCGGAAGTGTCGACGCTTGCGTCGGCTTTGCGGTAGAGCGGTTCGCGAGATTCGAGGATGCCGCGAAGATCTTCCATGGCGCGATCGCTGCCGGCCATGACGCGGAAATCACCTTGGGCGATTACGCGGGACATGTGTTCCTCGGGCTGAGCTTTGAGCCAGATTGTGTAGCAGTGCGCGAGAAGATAGTCGTAGGTTTCTTTTTCGGAGACGATGCCGCCGCCGACGGAAATGACGGCGCGATCGCTTGCGCGAAGGACGCGCTCGAGAGTGCGCTTCTCGATGGCGCGATAGCCGGACTGGCCGTAGAGGGAGAAAATTTCAGGGAGCGGCATGCCGGTATCCTTTTCGATTTCGTGGTCCAGTTCGATGAAGGAGACTTTGCGTTCCGCAGCGAGCTTGGAGCCGAGGGTGGATTTCCCGGCGCCGCGAAGGCCGATCAGGTTTTGCTCGTTGTTTTGCTGGGCATCTTGCTTGTTTGGGGCGAAGAGTTCTTCGAGCGAGATGCTGAGGACGGTGGCGATTCTGCGCAGGAGCAGAATGGAAATGTTGCCTTCACCGGATTCGAGTTGGGCGAGGTGCCGTTCGGAGACGCCGGACTCGTGAGCCAGCGTTTTGCGGGTCATGCCGCGACGGTTGCGAAGATCGCGAACGCGAGAGCCGAGGAAAAGTAGAAACTCCTCACCAGAAAGCTGGGGAGCGCGGTGGAAAGAGAGCTTCGTTTCGACAGGGGAGTGTGATGCCACGGCGTTCCTCAGAGGTGCAGTATAATACATATTAAGGTGCATCGGTCAATCGCAAACTATTTGCGTACAAAGCTGACTTGCCATAGTCTCTACAACCTGTTGTATTAGAACTGTTTATGTTGCCATTCTCCAACGCGCGAGCGTCGATTGGAGATGCAGTATTCTGCCTAGTGCCCGAGGGTGAAGACGATGTGCGACACGGTAGGTTGCTTCCCAGCTGCTATGGCCTGTTCAGACAGGCACATTTCGGCTAAATTTGCGCCGGTAATCGTTTACACTTTATGGCGTTTTTGCTATGTGCTTAGAAACAAGCTTCATGAATAAAGCGCACGAACTGCTTGCATCGTTCAAGTCTCGCTTCGGCACAGGTGCTTCCGTTTGCAGGGCCCCGGGGCGGGTGAACCTGATTGGGGAGCATACCGATTACAACGACGGCTACGTGTTGCCAGCGGCGATCGGCTTTTCCTGCTGGGTGGGGATTGCGCCTCGTGTCGACCGCCAGCTGATTCTATTTTCCGAAAATTATGGTGAGGTTCACGAAGCAGGTCTGGATGAGTTGGGAGTCCGCGGGTCGGGCCACTGGGCGGACTATCCGCTGGGCGTAGCGTGGGCGCTTCAGGAAGCGGGATACCGGCTTCGGGGCGCCAACATTGATATTGCCGGCGATGTGCCGCTGGGTGCGGGGCTCAGCTCGTCGGCGGCGATTGAGGTGTCGACTGGGTATGCACTGTTGTCGGCGGCGAATCATACGATCGACCGCACTAAGCTGGCCTTGCTGTGCCAGCGCGCGGAGAACGAATATGTCGGAGCGCGCGTGGGGATTATGGATCAGTTCGTTTCGTGTCACGGGCGAGCGGGCCACGCGCTGCTGATCGATTGCCGGTCGCTCGAATATCGACCTCTTAGAATTCCTGCGAAGGTGAGCCTGGTAGTTTGCAATACGATGATCAAACACAAGCTGCAAGCGGGCGAATACAATGTGCGGCGCGCAGAGTGCGAGGAAGCAGTGCGAAAACTGTCCGGTGCGCTGCCCACAATTCGGAGGTTGCGAGACGTAAGTTTGGAGCAGCTTGTGCAAAACCGAAGCTTATTGTCGGAAACGATTTATCGACGATGCCGGCATGTTATTTCTGAAAATGAGCGTGTTCACGAAGTGGCCGATCTTTTTGAACAGGGCAAAACCGAGGGGCTGCGCGAGGTGATGGCGGCATCGCATCAGAGTTTGCGCGACGACTATGAAGTGAGTTGCCAAGAACTGGATGCGATGGTGGAGATTGCAGGGCGGCAACGAGGAGTTTATGGTGCGCGCATGACCGGCGGGGGTTTTGGCGGATGCACGATTAATTTTGTCGACGTGGAGCACGCGACGGAATTTCAGCAGCGCGTTTCGGAGGAATACGAATCCGCGATTGGCCTGCGTCCGGACATTTATATTTGCGAAGCATCGCAGGGAGCGGAGCTGGTGGAAACGACGGCTGAAAGCCTTCCCAGGGTGAGCCGCTGAGGAACGCAGGCGTGACACGGCGCGACTTGTGAAACGCATGGATACTTCGCTGCTGCAGGAGGTGCCACACCGTAGGTTCAATCCACTGACGCGCGACTGGGTATTGGTTTCGCCCCATCGGACGAAGCGGCCGTGGCATGGGAGAGTGGAGAAGCCGGCGGCGGCGAACTTGCCGGCTTACGATCCCACTTGCTACTTGTGCCCGGGAAATGAACGGGCGGACGGCGCAAGTAATCCGAAGTACACGAGCACATTCGTGTTCGACAATGACTTCGCGGCGCTTTTGCCCGATGCGCCTTCCTTCGACGTAGATGACGGGGGCTTGCTGGTGGCGCGCACCGAGAAGGGGATTTGCCGGGTGATGTGTTTTTCTCCGCGGCATGACCTGACAATTCCGCGGATGTCGCTGCCTGCGATTTGTGAAGTGATTGGCGTATGGACTGGGGAATTTCGGCGGCTGGGAGAGATCGATTGGGTCCGGCACGTGCAAATGTTTGAGAATCGTGGGGCGTTGATGGGAGCGAGCAATCCACATCCGCACTGTCAGATTTGGGCGAATGCTTCGGTGCCGGACGTTCCGGCGAAGGAGTTGGCTTCGTTCCGGGCATATCGCGAAGGAAAGAAGTCTTGCCTGCTCTGCGATTATTTGCAGCTTGAATTGCAGAGTGGCGAGCGGTTGATTTGTGAGAATGATGAGTTCGCTGTGGTCATTCCGTTCTGGGCGGTGTGGCCGTTCGAAACGCTGCTAATGAGCAAGCGGCACTTCGCATCGGTCGAAGAGCTTGCGGGGCGCGAGGCGGGATCGCTCGCGGACATTCTTCGGCGCATCACGATTCGCTACGATAACTTGTTCGAAACTTCGTTTCCGTATTCCATGGGGTTTCACCAGCGACCCACCGATGGGCAGGATTACCCCGAGTGGCATTTTCACGCGCATTATTTCCCGCCGCTTTTGCGCTCGGCCACAGTGCAAAAGTTTATGGTCGGATATGAACTCCTGGGGAATCCGCAGCGGGACATCACGGCGGAGAGCGCGGCGAAGAGATTGCGGGAGGTTGCAGAGATTCACTATTTAGATCGGGTGTGAAGAGCCTTGAAAGACTGGGACGCGCCAAAGCGCGCCCTACAACTTCGGAGGGAATATGTGGAAGAAAAATGTGCTGGTGCTGATGATTCTGCTTGTCAGTGGCTTGGTGGTAGGAGCTCAGGGAACTCGATGGACCGAGAAGGAGGCGGCGGACTGGTACGCGAAACAGCCGTGGCTGGTGGGCAGCAACTACAATCCCGCGGACGCGATCAATGAGTTGGAAATGTGGCAGGCGGACACCTTTGATGCAAAGCGGATTGATTTGGAGCTGGGATGGGCGGAAGGTATCGGGCTAAACACAATGCGGGTGTTCTTGCATGATTTGCCGTGGCAGCAGGATGCCGCAGGCTTCACAAAGCGCATTGACACTTTTCTGCAGATTGCGGCGAAGCACCACATCAAGCCGCTGTTTGTGCTATTTGACTCGTGCTGGGACCCGGAGCCGCGGCTGGGAAAGCAGCACGCGCCGCGTCCGGGAGTCCATAACTCCGGATGGGTACAGAGTCCAGGGGCGAAGGCGCTGCAGGACCCGGCACAGTATCCGCGGCTCGAAGCGTATGTGAAGGGTGTGGTGGGAGCGTTTGCCAAAGATGAGCGAGTTTTAGGCTGGGACATCTGGAACGAGCCGGACAACGGGAATGGAGGGAGCTATAAAGATTTGGAGCCGAAGAACAAGAATGAGCTGGTGATTGCTCTCCTTCCGCAAGCTTTCGCGTGGGCGCGCTCAGCGCATCCTACGCAACCTTTAACGAGCGGCGTTTGGAAAGGGGACTGGTCGGTTCCCGAGAAACTTGAACCAGGGGCGAAGATTCAGATAGAGATGTCCGACGTGATTTCGTTTCACAGCTACGATAAACCAGAGGTATTTGAAAAGCGGGTGCGTTCGCTCCAGCAGTATCACCGGCCGCTTTTGTGCACGGAGTATATGGCGCGAGGGAACGGGAGCACGTTCCAGGGCACGCTGCCGCTAGCGAAGAAATATAACGTGGCGGCGATCAATTGGGGCCTCGTGGCGGGGAAAACACAGACGTATTTGCCGTGGGATTCCTGGCAGCATCCGTATACCGATCGCGAGCCGGCGGTGTGGTTCCATGAAATATTTCGAACTGACGGAACGCCTTACAGTGCGGAGGAGACTGCTTTCATCAAGCAGATGACGGGACGAGGCAGCAGCTCCGCGCGAGCTCAGTGAGAGCTGGATGTGAATGGCGCAGCGTCTATCGCAAAATTAGCGGGCTGCGGAGATTGGAATGATGGAGGGCCGTTCTTCCTGCGGAAGGACGACGCCGTCGCGGAAGGAGACGAATTTGCCGGAGTTGGCGGCGACGCGCGGGCCCGGCACGAGGATTCCGACTAAGTTCAGCGGGTCGGCGGCGGAGACGGTGATGGTTTCGCCGGAAGGCTGCTGCTTGCGCATGGCGCGGAGAGATTCCACCGCAACGGGGAGAGCGAACTGCTCGCCCAGAAAGCCGCTAACGAAGCGGCCGCCGCGGATTTCGCCGCGGTCTTCGAGCCGGCGGAGAGTGATCAGCACCTCGCGCCACTTGGGCAGGATGGCCTCGCGGGTGAGCACCTCGCGGAAGACGATGCCGTAGCGGCGCAGGAGCATCCAGCAGGTTGCTTCGAGCGCCACATCGCGATCAATACTTTCGCCGGAGTACAGCAGCGACCAGCGCCCGGTGCTGTGCCGCGGACGCGTAGTACGTCCGCTGCCTTGGCCGGAACGGCGCTTGGGATCGATGAGCGCGCGCAAATTATCAAAGCCATCGGCGGTGAGCAGCCCGGCGGCGACCAACTCCCACAGAGCGGTTTCTACTTCGGACTTTAGCTTGCCCGTGCCGCGCACGATGTCAGAGAAGAAGGAAGCGCCCCGCTGGCGCAAGAAGTGCAGGACAGCTCCGGCATCGGGGCTTAAGCTCGATGCCTCGGCGTCGCCGGATTCTCGCCCCGGGATCATCCAGTCGGATTCGTCGCGCGCAAAAAACGTGATCGGTGCGACGCTGCTGGGCACAACGCGGCGCTTTCCATCTGTTGGCAATTCCAATGTGGCGGGATGCGGCGAGAGGCGTCCCCAGCCGACCGCGCCCGTAAGGCAAAGTTGGTCGAGCTCCTTAGGATCGTAGTTGGCGACGCGGCGCGCGAGGATTTGCCGCTCCCAGGAATTTGCCGGCGCTTCAAAGCCTTGCAACTGGCGCAGTCCTTCAAGCAGACCGCGCTCGGCCAGCAATTGAGTGCTTGGCGCGACATGCTGCCAGCGGAACAGCCAGTTCATGAACTGTGCCGGAGTTACGGACTCAACTTGCTTCCTGAGTTGCCCAAGAGTAAGGCGATGGATGCGTGCCAGGAGGCGGCGCTCGCACCATTCCGTTTCGTTGCTGGTGGGATCGGTGAATTTCCCGCGCAGAATGACACCGCCAGTCTCAAGACGCAGCAGCGCTTTCTCGACGTCCGATGACGAGATGCCCAGCGCAGTGGCTAGCAGCGTCGCCGAGACGGGGCCACTGTGCGCCATCCAGCCGGTGATCATCGCAAGCTGAGCGTCTTCCTGGGAGGTTTCGGCGGAGGGCAGCTCTGGGAGCGGAGTGTCGAAAACCGCGGAGGGGAAAATTTGGCGGAAGGCGTTGGCGCGCTCCGCGGGAACCCAGTAAGTTGCGCCGTTGACTTCCGCGTGGCCCACACGCCGCTCCGCTACAAGCTGTTCAAAATGCGGAGTCCACCGCGGCACGGACTCCCGCAATTTTGTTTGCAAGCTATTTGAAGACGCCGCCGCGTCGGCTTCGGAAACTGGCAGTGCTACTAACGAGAGCAGCGCGTCGTGGAGTTCTTCGGCATCGCGCACGTCTGGCCAGGCATCGTTGCGGACACTTGCGATCGCGGCAGGGTCAAGACGGCCGATGTCGGACAAAACCGCTTCCGGGAGGACGCGGCGCATTTCGACGGCCCGGGCGCGGCGCTCTTCGAGCGGGGCGTCATCGAGGTACGCGTATGGATTGGCGTTCAAGATCTCATGCGAAAACTGCGACGGCACCGGAGTGTCGACGGCGAGGCAGCGGATGCGTCCTTCGGCCATATCGGTCAACACGCGCTGAAGCCCCTCGATGTCCAGAGCTTCGGTGAGGACGTCCTTCATGGTTTCGCGAATGAGCGGGTGATCGGAGAGCGCGATTTCACCTTCGAGATTTTCCGGGCACGCGAGAGCCTCGGGGAAAACGGCCGCGAGCAAATCATCAGCACGCATACGCTGAATATTGGGCGGGACCTTTTTTCCGCCGCGAAAACGGAGAAGAGCAAGCGAGCGGCCAGCGTCCCACCGCCAGCGCGTGGTGAAGAGCGGAGAAGGCATCACGGCCTGCTCGAGAACGTGCTGCACGGAATTGGGATGGAGGAAGTGGAAGACGTCGGCGAGTGGGAAGCTGTGCTGCTCGCTGAGCGAAATATTCAGGCCATTGTCGGTGGCGGCGGCTTGCAGCTCGAAATTGAAGGAGCGGCAGAAACGCTTGCGAAGCGCCAGCCCCCAGGCCTTGTTGATGCGAGCGCCGAAGGGAGCATGAATGACGAGCTGCATGCCACCGCTCTCGTCGAAGAAGCGCTCGGCGATAACCGTTCGTTGCGTGGGAACTGCGCCTAGGATCGCGCGCCCCGCGGTGACATATTCGACCACTTGTTCGGCGCCAGATTGGTCCAGCCCGCATTCGGCCTTAAGCCACTTCACGCCCTCCGCGAAATCGGCGGAATTGTGCTTCTCCAAAGCTGGTAAAGAACGCGGTACAAGCGAACTGATCCGTTCTCGCAACTCGGCTAGGTGCGAGGAGAGTTCCTGTGTACGAGCGGGAGCTTCACCGCGCCAGAAAGGCACGCTGGGGGCGGCGCCTTGCGCGTCTTCGACAAGCACGCTACCGGATGTCACGCGACGGATGCGCCACGAAGTGTTTCCGAGGAGCATGATGTCGCCCGCGAGGCTTTCGACGGCGAAGTCTTCGTCCACCGTGCCGATGGTGATGCCTTCCGGCTGCGCGACCACGGAGTAGAGGGAATTTTCTGGGATTGCGCCACCGCTTGTGATGGCGGCGAGTCGCGCGCCGCGGCGTGCGCGCAGGACGTGGTTCACCTGATCGCGGTGCAGGTAAGCCGCATAGCGGCCGCGCTGGCTGGCGATGCCTTCGGAGAGCATTTCGACGATTTCATCGAAATACTTCCGTTCAAGATTGCGGTACGGATAGGCCCGGCGGATGGACTGAAAGAGCGCATCTTCGGTCCAGTCCTCGGCGGCGCACATGGCTACGATTTGCTGGGCAAGAATGTCCATCGGGGAATCTGGAATGGCGATGCGGTCCAGGTCGCCCTGGCGGATGGCACGGACGAGCGCAGCATTCTCGAGAAGATCATCGCGGGTGGTGGCGAAGAGGCGCCCTTTCGGAATTGCTCCCCGCCAATGGCCTGCGCGACCGATGCGCTGTAGACCGACGGAGATCGAACGTGGCGAGCCAATCTGGCAGACGAGGTCGACGCTGCCAATATCAATTCCGAGTTCGAGAGAGGCCGTAGCGACCAGAGCGCGAATTTCTCCGGCTTTGAGTTTGCGTTCGGCGGCGAGCCGCAGCTTACGGGATAGACTTCCGTGGTGAGCGGCTACGGCGTCGCGTCCGAGGCGTTCGGCGAGATGGTGCGCGACTCGCTCGGCCAGGCGGCGAGTATTGACAAAGATCAGGGTCGACGAATGCTGCTTGGCGAGTTGCGCGAGGCGATCGTAGATTTCGCCCCACATTTCGTTGGATGCGACCGGGCCAAGTTCGCTCGAAGGCACTTCGACGGCGAGATCCATTTCACGGCGGTGGCCGATCTGCACGATGGCCGGATCGCTGCTATCGGAGCCGGTCAAGAAATGCGCGATCGTCTCGATGGGTTTTTGCGTGGCGGAGAGGCCGATGCGCGTAAGGCGCTTGCCGGTGAGCTGGTTCAACCGCTCAAGGGAAAGAGCCAGATGCGCGCCGCGCTTGTCGTCGGCTACCGCGTGAATTTCGTCAACGATGACGGTTTCGACAGTTTTAAGGATTTCGCGGCTCTTTGCCGCGGTGAGAAGGATGTAGAGCGATTCCGGCGTGGTGACCAGGATGTGCGGAGGCCGGGTGAGCATAGCGCGGCGCTCGTGAGCGAGGGTGTCGCCGGTGCGTACCGCGGTGCGGATTTCGGGCATGAGCAGGCCGCGCTCTCCCGCGAGCTGGAAGATTTCGCCGAGCGGCGTCTCGAGGTTTTTCTGAATGTCATTGCTCAAGGCTTTGAGAGGCGAGACGTAGAGCACTTCCGTGCGGTCGGTGAGGTCTCCGGATAGCGCCTTGCGAACCAGCGAGTCGATGCAGATGAGAAATGCGGCGAGAGTTTTTCCTGAGCCGGTGGGGGCGGAGATAAGGGTGGTTTTGCCAGCGAGGATGTGCGGCCAGCCCTGCGCTTGCGGTTCGGTCGGGGTGCCGAAGCGGCCGACGAACCACTCTTGGACCAGGGGGTGCGCCCACTCAAGGCCAGTTGTAGGTTGTGATGGTGCCGTAGTCATTGCGGATACTCAATTATAAACGATTGCGGAATCTCTCGCTTCCACTAAGCGCCCGGTTGGTTTTGAAGTCCAGGAGGAATAGAATCGCGCAGCCAAGTTCATTAGATGAGGCAAAACGGCAAAGAATGGCGACGAAACTCTTGGGAATCGACGTCGGGACGGGGGGAACGCGGGCAGTGCTGCTCGACGAGGCGGGGCGAGTATTGGGCGCGGCCACGGCGGAGCATGCGCCGATGTCGTCCCCTGAATTGGGGTGGGCGGAGCAGGATCCTCGCGACTGGTGGCGAGCGGCTCGCGGCGCGATTGCGGAATGCCTGATGAAGGCGAACGCAACGGCCAAGGAAATTGCGGCAATAGGGCTCAGCGGACAGATGCACGGCCTGGTGCTATTGGATGCGGCGGGAGAGGTGGTGCGGCCGGCGCTTATTTGGTGCGACCAGCGGACGCAGGAGGAGTGCCGGGCGATTATCGAGCGGGTCGGAGCCAATCGGCTGATCGAGCTGGCGGCGAATCCGGCGCTGACTGGATTTACGCTGCCGAAGGTTTGGTGGGTGCGCGCGCATGAGCCGGAGCTATGGTCGCGTGTGCGCTCGATCATGCTGCCGAAAGACTACGTGCGCTTCAAGTTGACCGGGGCGCGAGCTACCGATGTGGCGGATGCTTCGGGGACGCTGCTGTTTGATGTGGTGAACCGCCGGTGGTCTGCGGAGATGCTCCGGGAATCCGACTTGCGGCCGGAGATTCTGCCGGATGTTTTCGAGTCGCCGGAGGTCACCGGGCGCGTGTCGAACGATGGCGCGGGGGCCAGCGGACTTCGAGAAGGCACTCCGGTGGTTGCCGGCGCGGGTGATCAGTCGGCGGGCGCCGTCGGAATGGGAATCGTTGAACCAGGGAACGTCAGCGCGACAATCGGAACTTCGGGCGTGGTGTTTGCGGCTACAAGCAGTCCGGTGGTTGAGCCAAAGGGAAGAATTCACACGTTTTGCCACGCAATCCCTGGGCGCTGGCATGTGATGGGTGTTACGCAAGGGGCGGGTTTGTCCTTGAGGTGGTTTCGCGATCAGTTCGGGGGCGGGGCTCCTTACCATGCTTTGATGAAGGAAGCCGCCGAAGCGCCTGCGGGCGCGGACGGTTTGCTTTGGGCGCCGTACTTGATGGGGGAGCGTACGCCGCATCTCGACCCAAACGCGCGCGGAGCATTGGTAGGGCTTACCGCGCAGCACACACGCGCGCATGTGATCCGCGCGATTCTAGAAGGCGTGGCGTTTAGTTTGCGCGATACGTTTACGATTTTTCGGGAGCTGGGCGTGCCGGTGAAGTCGATCCGGCTTGGTGGCGGCGGAGCGCGGAGTTCATTGTGGCAGCAGATACAGGCGGATGTTTACGGGATGGCTGTGGACCTTGTGGCCGCGGAAGAAGGAGCGGCGTATGGTGCCGCGCTGTTGGCGGGTGTGGGGGCGGGTGTGTGGCAATCGGTAAAAGCAGCGTGCGAGACCGCGGTTCATGTCGCGAAGCGGGTCGAGCCGATAGGAGAGAATGTCGAGCTGATGAATCGTCGGTACGAGGAGCACCGAAAGCTCTATCCGGCGCTGAGGGGAGTTGGTCACTGGAACTAAGGCGGTCGGCCATTGTGGCTGATAGGCTGCCGCTAGTTCTTAGAGCTTATGCGCAACCTGGGAAGTAACGTACAATTGCTAAATCCGGAGGTTGGTGAACTGCGGAGTTTTTGCTCTGCGTTGCAGTAAGGAAGAAAATTCGATGGCGGTGACAAAGGATCCGAGGGTTGGGAGTGCGGCGAATCTTACTGCGGGTGCGGCAGATCTTGGTTTGTCCGCCAGCAGAGAAGCGCTCGCCACGTTGGCAGGGCGCGAGCTGCAGCCAAATCGCGGTATTCCGCTAAACCTGGACTGGATCGAGAATGCCCGCGTCAACACGAGTGCTGTGGAGCGGCGTGCGCAGACGCTGGTTACGCGGCGCACGGTGAAAAAAGATTGGCAGGTGGCGTGGCTGCTGCGCGCAATTTCTTGCATGGATCTGACTACATTGTCCGGCGATGACACGGACGAGCGCGTGCGGCGATTGTGTGCGAAGGGGCGACAGCCGATTCGGCAGGATTTGGCGAAGCTTCTGGGGATCGAGTCTTTACAGATCAAGGTCGCGGCCATCTGCGTGTATCACTCGTTTGTCGAAACCGCCCGCCACGCTTTGGAGGGAAGCGGTATCAAAGTTGCCGCGGTGTCGACGGGATTTCCCGCGGGACTATCGCCACTCGATGAGCGCGTGGCGGAGATTCGACGCTCGGTGGAAGCGGGAGCGCATGAGATTGATGTCGTCATCACGCGCGCGCACGTGTTTGGCGGGCGATGGCAGGCGCTGTTTGATGAGATCGCCACGTTCAAAGCTGCTTGCGGAAACGCGCACATGAAGGTGATTCTGGGGACGGGCGATTTGCTGACGCTGCGCAACGTGGCGCGCGCGAGCATGGTGGCTATGATGGCCGGCGCGGACTTCATCAAAACGTCGACAGGAAAAGAGGCGGTCAACGCGACGCTTCCTGTCGGGCTAGTGATGACGCGGGCGATACGCGAGTATGCCCAGCAGACGGGCATGGCTGTGGGGTTCAAGCCGGCGGGCGGCATTCGGACAGCGAAGCAGTCGATCGAGTGGCTGTCGTTAATGAAGGAAGAGCTGGGCGCGTCCTGGCTCAACGCCAAGCTTTTTCGTCTGGGCGCGAGCTCTATGCTGGCTGACATTGAGCGCCAGTTGGAATTTCACGCGACCGGGAGGTACTCGGCGGAATACCGGCATCCGATCGCGTGAGGGGACCGCGCAAGGAGCTAGCTGCATTGAGGTCGAGCTGAGCGCAACACATGAGTGTCACTGAAAAATTTCTTTCGATGGAATACGGTCCGGCGCCGGAGGATCCGCGCGAGGCATTGGTGTGGCTCGACCAGCATGCGCGCAAGCTCGGTCACTTCATCGGCGGCTCGTTTCGTCCCCCCGCCGAGGGCGTTTATTTCGACACGCTTGATCCTTCCACCGGCGAACCTCTGGCGGCGGTTGCGCAGGGGTCGGCAGCCGATATTGATGCGGCGGTGAAAGCCGCTCGCGGAGCGCTAGCGCAATGGCAGTCGCTTACGCCGCACACACGGGCACGCTACCTATAGGATGGGCGCAGCTTCTGCCGCAGGAATTTCCCGGCTACGTCGCTTGCGGCGTGGTGGGGCAAATCATTCCGTGGAACTTTCCTCTGCTGATGCTGGCCTGGAAAATTGCGCCGGCGCTGGCCACGGGGAACACCGTGGTGCTCAAGCCGGCGGAGTTTACGCCGCTGACGGCGCTGGCGTTTGCGGAGATATGCCAGGAAGTGGGCTTGCCCGCCGGCGTGGTGAACATCGTCACTGGCGACGGCTCCACGGGTGAAGCGCTGGTGAAGCATCCGGAAGTCGACAAGATTGCGTTCACGGGATCTACGGAGGTTGGCCGGGCAATTCGCAAGGCGACAGCGTCGAGTCATAAGAAGATTTCGCTGGAGCTGGGCGGCAAGTCTCCTTTCATTATTTTCGAAGACGCGGACCTGGATAGCGCGGTGGAAGGATTGGTGGATGGAATTTGGCTGAACCAGGGGCAGGTCTGCTGCGCGGGTTCACGGTTGCTGATGCAGGAGAGCGTGGCGGAGACGCTAATCGGCAAAGTCCGCGAGCGCATGAGCACGCTGCGTGTCGGGCCGCCGCTCGACAAAGCGATCGACATCGGGGCAATCGTGGCGCGCGTGCAACTGGAGCGAATCCAGCGGCTGGTGGATCAGGGCGTTGCGGAAGGTGCGACCTGCTGGCAGCCGCCTTCGCTTGTGATGCCGTCGCGGGGGCTATTTTTTCCGCCGACGCTGTTGAGCAATGTGCATCCGACTTCGACCGTGGCGCAGCAGGAGATTTTCGGGCCGGTGCTGGCAGCAATGACCTTCCGAACGCCGCGCGAAGCTGTCGAGCTGGCAAACAACACGGTGTATGGGTTAGCTGCCAGCGTTTGGAGCGAGAGCATTAACGTGGCATTGCACGTTGCCGCGCAATTGAAGGCCGGCGTGGTGTGGGTGAACAGCACGAATCTGTTCGACGCGGCTTGCGGATTTGGCGGCTACAAAGAAAGCGGGTATCGGCGCGAAGGCGGCCGGGAAGGCCTGTGGGAGTATCTCGAGCCGGAATGGTTCAAGCGCGCGCCACGCTTGGAAATAAAGCCACTGGCGACGGACCAGCCGCCGAATCAGGAAATCGATTCCGCGGCGCCCCCAATAGATCGCACGGTGAAATTGTACATTGGCGGAAAACAGACGCGGCCCGACTCCGGCTACAGTGTCGAGGTGCGCAGCGCGAACGGCGGGCTTCTGGACGAGTCTCCGCTCGGCAATCGCAAGGATATTCGCAACGCGGTCGAGGCCGCCCGTAAGGCGGATGGCTGGTCCAGGACTACGGCGCACAACCGGGCCCAAGTGCTTTACTACATCGGGGAAAATTTGTCGCAGCGCGGGGAAGAAATTGCGGGACGCCTGGCTGCTCTAGTTGGCAAAGAGCGAGCTGGCGCCGAAGTGCGGCAGGGAATCGAGCGGGTTTTTTCGTATGCGGCCTGGGCGGACAAATATGACGGCGCGGTTCACAATCCGCCATTTCGCAACATCGCGCTTGCCATGCACGAGCCAGTCGGCACCGTCGGCATAGTCTGCCCCGCGGATGTGCCTTTGCTGGGTTTTTTGTCGCTGGTGATGCCTGCGATTGCCATGGGCAATACGGTAGTAGCAATCCCTTCGGAAACGTATCCGCTGATCATCTCCGACTTGTATCAAGTTTTTGAAACCAGCGATTTGCCCGGCGGCGTCGTAAACATGGTGTCCGGGCGCAGCGCTGACCTAATAAAGGTGCTGGCTGAACATGACGACGTGGACGCCATCTGGTCGTTTGCGGGCGAGGCTAGCAGTACGGCGGCGAAGTCGTTGTCTGTCGGGAATCTAAAACAAGTTTTCAGCGATGAAGGCCGTGCCATCGACTGGTTCAGCGTCGAACAGGGCGAGGGCCGCTGGTTCCTCCACCATGCTACACAAGTGAAGAACATCTGGGTCCCTTACGGCGAATAAGCATTCCTTCACTCGTGCGCGCGAGGCAATCCGCCGCCGCACCGCGTGAAACCTGAGCGCCGTCCTATGTATAATCGTGAAGGGGTCTGAACCCCGAACCGCGCCTCCCACCCGCGAGTTGGCAATTTTCCCGGACATACCGATTTCGGAGACGAACAGTTGGACGCTCCCGCCACCATAATGCATCGCGCGCTCAGCACGCTGCGCCGCGTCGTGATTGAAGCGGTGGACCCCGAGGTGGACGGCGGCAAATTTCCCATCAAGCGCTGCCTGGGCGACCGAGTTCGCGTGCAAGCAGACATTTTTGCGGACGGCCACGATCTTCTGGGTGCGCGGCTGCTTTTTAGGCGAGCGGATGATTCCGAGTGGCGGGAAGCTGGCATGCGGTTGATCGAGAATGATCGGTGGGGAGGGGAATTCGAGGTTGAGGAATTCGGCCGATACGTTTACACGATCATCGGCTGGGTAGACGCATACGGCACCTGGGCGGCGGACCTAGCCAAGCGGGCGAAAGCTGGCGCCGAAATATCGGCGGACGTGCTGCGTGGAGTCGAACTGCTGCAGTCGGCTGCGGATCGGGCCAAGGGCGCGGATCGGGAGGAGCTGACTTACGCGGCGGAGCGACTGCGGGAGTTGTCCCGGGGAAATACTAAGGCGGCGGTTGAATTTGCGCAAAGCGGTGAACTCGCGGGGCTGGCCAGCCGGAACCGAGACCTCAGCCAAGACACGCAGTATGAAAGGGAACTGGCCGTTGTCGTTGATCCGGTGATTGCACGATTTGGCGCATGGTATGAGATGTTTCCGCGGTCGTGCACGACGGATTCGAAGCGACCGGGAACACTGCGCGATTGTGCCGGACGGCTCGGCTACGTCGCCGCGATGGGCTTTGACGTTTTGTACCTTCCGCCGGTTCATCCGATCGGCGTGACGGAGCGAAAGGGCAAGAACAATTCGCTGGTTCCTACTGCTGAGGATGTTGGGAGTCCGTGGGCAATTGGAGGAGCAGAGGGTGGGCACAAATCGATTCATCCCCAACTGGGAACTTTGCAAGATCTCAAGGAGCTGCAAAGGAAAGCGCGTGAGTTGGGATTGGAAGTAGCGCTAGACGTCGCTTATCAGTGTTCGCCGGATCACCCTTACGTGAAAGAGCATCGCGAGTGGTTTCGCGAGCGCCCCGATGGAACTGTGCAATACGCCGAGAACCCGCCAAAAAAGTATCAGGACATTTACCCATTCGATTTTGAAAGCAAGCACGCGCCCGAGCTTTGGGAAGAACTTAAGCGTATTGTGGTGTACTGGGCCGAGCAGGGGTTCCGCATTTTTCGCGTGGACAATCCGCACACCAAGCCTTTTGTTTTCTGGGAATGGCTGATTGACGAAGTGAAGCGAGACTATCCTGACGTGATTCTGCTGTCGGAGGCGTTCACGCGGCCTAAGGTGATGTACCGCCTGGCGAAGCTCGGGTTCACGCAGTCTTACACTTATTTCGCGTGGAAGAATACCAGCGCGGAACTGACCGAATATTTCACGGAGCTGACGCGCACGCCTGTACGCGAGTTCTTCCGTCCGAATCTATGGCCCAACACGCCGGACATTTTGAACGAATATCTGCAGAAGGGCGGCCGCCCGGCGTTTGCGGCGCGATTTGTTTTGGCCGCAACACTTGGCGCGAGCTATGGTATTTACGGCCCGGCGTTTGAGTTATACGAAAATCTACCCGTGCAGGCAGGCAGCGAAGAGTATCTGAACTCTGAGAAATACGAGGTTCGCGTTTGGGACACCGGCAATCCAAACAGCCTGAAGGACCTGATAACGCGCGTAAATGCGATTCGCAAGGCGAGTCCAGCGCTGCATGGCGATTGGAGCCTGCGGTTTCACCCGATCGACAACGAGCAACTGATTGCCTACAGTAAAGTTTCGGAAGATTTCTCGGACAAGATTCTGGTGGTCGTCAACCTGGACCCGCGCAGAACGCAAGCGGGTTGGGTTTCGGTCGCTCTCAAAGAGCTTAAGCTTGGCGACCATGAAGCCTATCAAGTGCATGACTTGCTGACCGATGCGCGCTACATTTGGCATGGCTCAAGAAATTTTGTGCAGTTAGATCCCTCGATCCTCCCGGCGCTCATGTGCGGACTTTCTGCGACAGCAATGGCGACGGCATCGGCGATTTTCGCGGTTTGACCACTAAGCTCGACTACCTGCAGGAGCTGGGCATTAACGCTATCTGGCTGTTGCCCTTTTATCCTTCGCCCCTGCGCGACGACGGGTACGATATTGCCGACTACACTTCGGTTCATCCGGCGTATGGATTGCTCCAAGACTTCAAGGATTTTCTCGCCGCGGCACACAACCGGCGCATTCGCGTGATTACGGAGATGGTGGTCAATCACACCTCCGATCAGCATCCCTGGTTTCAAGAAGCCAGGAGTTCCCGCGAGAACGCCAAACGAGATTGGTACGTTTGGAGCGACACGGATACCCGGTATCAGGGCGTGCGCATCATTTTCGTCGACACCGAGATGTCCAACTGGTCGTGGGATCCGATTTCCAAATCGTATTACTGGCATCGCTTCTTTAGCCACCAGCCTGACTTGAATTACGACAATCCCGCGGTTCGCGAAGCGATGTGGGAGGTGATGAAGTTCTGGCTCGATATTGGCGTCGACGGCTTTCGGCTGGATGCAGTTCCTTATCTTATCGAGCGAGACGGCACGTCCTGCGAAAACTTGCCGGAGACGCACGAGATTATTCGCGACTTACGCAAGCGCATCGACCTCGCATATCCGGGCAAAATGCTGCTAGCCGAGGCCAACCAGTGGCCCGGCGACGTGCGCTCCTATTTCGGAAATGGCGACGAGTTTCACATGGCGTTTCACTTTCCGCTGATGCCGCGGATGTTCATGGCCGTGAAGCTGGAAGACCGCAAGCCGATCATCGAGATCCTGGAGCAGACCCCGCAAATTCCAGACACTTGCCAGTGGTGCATTTTCTTGCGCAATCACGATGAACTGACGCTTGAGATGGTCACCGACATCGAGCGCGACTATATGTACGACGAGTACGCGGTGGACAAAGCGATGCGCATCAATCTCGGGATTCGCCGCCGCCTCGCGCCCATGATGGAGAATGACCGCCGGCGCGTCGAGCTTTTGACTGGCCTACTCCTCTCCATGCCAGGAACTCCGATCATCTATTACGGCGACGAAATAGGCATGGGCGACAACGTTTACCTGGGCGATCGAAACGGGGTGCGCACGCCGATGCAGTGGAATGGAGGGTGGAATGCCGGCTTTTCGTCGGCAGATCCGGAACGGTTGTATTCGCCGCTGATCTCCAATCCCGTTTATGGCTACCAGGCGATCAATGTGGACTCGCAGAGGAGGTCGGCCCATTCGCTCTTGTCGTGGACGAAATCGGTGATTCAGACGCGAAATGCTTTCCGCGTGTTCAGCCGAGGCTCGATCGAGTTCCTCAATCCTTCGAACCACCGGGTCCTCGCCTACGTGCGGCGCCTCGGCGACGAAAAAGTGCTGGTCGTAAACAACCTGTCCAGCTCGGCGCAGGCTGTCGAGCTCAATCTGCAGATGTACAAGAGGCACATTCCGATCGAGATGTTCGGCAGAAACCTATTTCCCCGCATCGGGGACTTGCCATACCTGCTGACT
>WNFI01682036.1_pt1 | contig 19321 bp, 14 predicted proteins | sample 5400471 | NCBI WGS metagenome assembly WNFI01 (sample SAMN13153348, study PRJNA577476) | soil metagenome | isolation source: 100 cm saprolite on Douglas fir-dominated hillslope | place: USA:California | collected 2013-09-17 | reverse complement strand
GGCAAATAAGTAACGGGCACACCCGAGCCGCTTCGTTTTAGCTCGGCGTAAATGTCGGCGGTCGTTCCGCCAGGCAACGGCGCTTCGCCCGCGGGATATACATCCATTAGAAATAATTCGTCGGCCAAGCTCAGCGAGGCAGCAAAGTTCTCTCTAAATTGTGCCGTGCGGCTATAACGGTGGGGCTGGAACGCGACGACCAACCGAGTCGGCTGGCGGCGACGCATCGCGGTCAGAAGCGCACGAATTTCCGCCGGATGGTGCGCATAATCTTCGATGACGGTAAGGTCATTGCCGGAAAACAGCACGGATTGGCGCCTTCGTACACCCGCGTAGTGAGAGAGGGCATCTGGATTCGACGAAAGTCCCAGCACGTGCGCGCAGGCTAGCGCCGCGCAGGCATTCATGGCGTTGAACTCGCCGCGCGACTGAACACGTGCTTCAGTAATCGGAAATTTGCCGCCCAGGCGAACCGTCATCCCAGCGTTGGTTTCGTGTGAAATCGAACAGGTGTAATCTCCGGTGTGGCCAAAGGTGAAGAGCCGCGCAGGGAGAGGATTGGCCGAAAGCTTGGCCGTGAGTGCGCAGGTTGAATTGAACAATAAGGCCGACCGCGTGCGGGCAAAAAGTCCGGCAAACGCAGCCTCAAGCTCGCTCAACCTCCGATAGTGATCCGGATGATCCCAATCCAAGTTTACTGCGATCGTAATTTCGGGTGAGAACCGATCAATCGTCCCGTCGCTTTCGTCAATTTCTGCGACCACCCACTCACTGGTTCCGAGTTGACCGGGCGGTGTATCGTCGTTGAAAAGGCCGCCCAAGAGCCAACCTGCAGGGAAGCCTGCTCGGCGCAGCGCGGTGATCAGCATGGCGGTCGTTGTCGTTTTCCCGTGGGCGCCCACGACCGCGATCAACTTCCGTCCTCGCAAAAACTCTGCCAGCATCTCGCCCCTTCGCACCTGCATCAGACCTCGCGCAGTTGCTTGCATCCGCGAGGTGTGCTGAGGGTGAATGGCTGACGAGTAAACCAACAGTCCCGCATCCGATAGACAGAGCGCGAGCGGGGTCATCCCGGCGCCGCCGATTCCCACCAGATGCATCGAACGGACTGGGCGGTCGAAGAGTATAGGAAGTGACGCCATGCTTATGCCACTCGGTGCGCGGGCTCGGTCACCGGTTCAGTTTTAACCGGAGGCAGGTTGAGTTCTTCGAGATCTCGCAGAATCACATCAAGCAAGTTGCCACGATCCATCCGCTGCAAATTCGATCGAAATTTTCCGAGCAACCAATCGTTGAAAACAACATCGAGCACCTCCTGGCGAAGCGTACCGATCACGGATTCATCCATGACTAAACCGCCGCCTTGCTGTTCGAAGAAACGCGCATTTGCCCACTGGTGATCGTCCGCTGCGTGTGGATATGGCACGAGGATCGCCGGCGTTTCACAGCGCGTGAGCTCGGCTATCGTTCCCGCTCCCGCGCGCGAAACCACCAAGTCGGCGGCTGAAAGCAACGCAGCGACTTGGTCCGTGAATGGAACATAGTATGACTTCACGGTTTGCCCGGACGGACCAGCCAACGACACGACCGTCGCATCTCCTTTGCCGAGACCGGTGACACAAAAAATTTGAACCCCTTCACGCGCCAACGACTCCTGATGAGTTCTGGCCCAATTGTTCAAGCCCGATGCACCCTGGCTTCCTCCCAAAACCACGACGAGTCGATGATTTCCTTCAATTCCAAGTTTCTCTCGAGCAAAGTCGCGCGACATCCGGACAATTTCCTTTCGCACCGGCAGCCCAACGTGGCGGGTGGCCGAGAAGCGCACGCTCGAGAGCCGGACTCCCGGCGGTAAATAGACTCGATCGGCAAAACGTCCGAGGAGGCGGATAGCACGTCCGGGGACTCGGTTGGCTTCGTGCAGAGCCACAGGAATTCTGTGCACGGCACCGGCAACAATAATGGCGGCGGTGGTAAATCCACCGAAACCTACGATCGCATCCGGACGACTACGGCGAATCAGTCTCACGCTGAAAATGAGACCGTGACTCTGCTGCCACAAAAATTTCACAAGCCCAAGCGGCCGCAACGAAAACGGGGCACCAGGAATCCGCACAAATACCAAGTGAGGATATTTTTCGATCAGGCGCGCATCGACCTTCTTCTTGCTGATCAAAAGCGTCGCTTGGTGGCCCCGTGAAACCAGGCCTTCCGCCAGAGCGATGCCGGGAGACAGATGACCACCGGTGCCGCCACACGAAATCAAAAACTGGCTCATGCGAATACCTCCTTGAATTCACGCTCGGTTTTCATCACCGCGGGTTTCGACCACGAACGTTGCGTGTTGACCAGGATACCTAACAGCAAGCCCATCAGAAGCAGATTGGATCCTCCCGCACTGATAAACGGAAGCGACATGCCCTTGTTGGGTAGAAGCGCCGTGACGACGCCAAGATTGATGATCGACTGCAGGCAGATCAGCAACAGACAGCCGCCCACGAGGAGATACTGAAAAAGGTTGGGTGCTTTGCGGAGATGAAAAATACCCGCGAGAAAAATAGTAACGAAGAGCATCACCACACCCAGGGTAAACCACATTCCAAGTTCCTCCGCTCCCACCGCAAAAATAAAATCCGTGTGCGCTTCGGGAAGGAAATTGATTTGTTGCCGACCCTGCCCCAAGCCGACGCCAGCGGGACCGCCCGCAGCAATTCCAAGAAGCGCCTGCCAATTTTGATAACCTGCGCCGTCGCGATTCGCTTCAGGATCAAGAAACGCCACGACACGACGGAGGCGGTTTGGATTATTGACCACCAGCAAGGCAAACCCCGTCAGCGCGAGCGCGAACGTCGGCAGCAAATAACGCAGCTGAGCTCCGGCGAGGAAAAGCAAAATAATACCGATTGTACCGGTCAGCAACGCCGTGCCGAAATCCGGCTCTTTGATAATCAAGGCACAAAAAAGCCCGATCCACCCGAGTGGAACGAGGAACCCGCGCTTGAACTCATGCAGACGCGACTGGTTGGTCGCGAGGTAGTGAGAGAGAGAAAAAACCATCGCGAGCTTGGCGAACTCCGAAATCTGCAAACGCAACGCGCCCAGACCCAACCAGCGGCGGCTTCCTTTGACGGAGATGCCGATATGGGGAATCAGCACGAGCGCTAGCCCGAGCAAACAAATACCCGCTATGACCCATACATTTCGTCGAACCAATTCCAGATCCAGTCGACTCGTTGCAAAACAGACCACCACGGAGAGTGCGAGCCACACGAGCTGCTTGTTCAAATAGGCGTAAGGATCTTGCTTGTAGGCGCTGGCGCTGAAAAGAACGGTGAGGCCAAGGACGCAGAGCCCCGCCGCACAGACGAGAATGACAGTAACGGGATTGACGTTGAAACCCCAACGGGGCTGGTCGCGACCCGGGTTTTGCATGTGTTAGGGATGGAGCAACATTACGACTTCGGTGGCGTTGTACCTTCTTCTACTTTGATCACAGGTGCTTCGGTCGTCGGCTGATTCTTCAATCCCGCATCGAGATCTTCGCTGGCCGACGGAGGTGCCAGCTGGATCTTCACCGGATTTGAAGCCGGGGCCGAAGTCGAACCTGCCGCAGGCGCGGCGCCGGCGTTCGCATTTGAACCCACCGATTTAAATCCGGGGATCACAAGCTCTTGTCCGAGACGAACCTTGGATGGATCGGAAATATTGTTCGCGGTCGCCAACTCACCGACGCTAATTTTGTATTTTTTCGCGATGGTCCCGAGCGTTTCACTGGCCTTGACCGTGTGAGTCATAGCGCCGGAAGCGTTTGGTTTGTCAGCTATAGTCGGAGCAGCCGCCGACGTTTCCGTGTTGGAAGCCACCGGTGCCTGAGAGCCAGAGGGAAGCTTGAGTTCCTGCCCCAGTTTCACGGTGTCGTTCTTCAACTTGTTCGCCGCTTTGATTGCCGCGACCGTGGTGCCGGTTCTCTTTGCGATGCTCGCGAGCGAGTCGCCGGACTTCACTTTGTAGGTTGCAACCGGAGCTTCTGCACTGGCGCCAGCCGCGGAGGAGGCGGACGCTGTAGTTGCCGGAGCCTTACCGGGGATGATTAACTTCTGACCCAACTTAAGCGCAGCGGTCGCCTTGAGATTATTCGCCTTGGCGAGCTCACTAATCGTGATGTTGTTCTTCTTCGCGACGGTCCAAAGAGTGTCACCCTTGGTCGTCGTGTAAGTTGCAACCGGTGTCGAATCGATCTGTGGAGCGGGTTCGAACGAAGTGGCAGCGGGAGTCCCTGGGCGTGTCGGCGTTGAACGCGAACCGGAATTCGACGGCGGCGAAAAGCTGACGCTCGGTGTAACATCCGAAGCGGTGGGCACAGAACTTCCAGGATTCAAGTCCGAAGCACCCATCCCAGCTGGACGCGCAACAGGATCGGAATCGGACGCCGAACTCGTGCGACTTCCAGAAGGCGCGGACGAGTCCGCCATGGTGGACGGCGATGTGGGTTTCGAGGTGGTCGAACGACAGCCTGGATTTACAAAAATGACGACAAAAGCAACGAGGTGGACGGCCACGACGATGCCGAAGATCTTCACGATTTTCATAGGAGAATTATGTGTGGTTGGGTTTGTGTTAAGCGATTAAAAAATGCGAATTACTCACAGGTTATTCACAATGGTTTCGAATTGGTTTCCGCGATCTTCGTAGTTCCGGAACAAACCGAAGCTCGCAAAGCCTGGACTGAGCAAAATGTGGTCGCCTGCCTTGGCGTGGAAAAAAGCCTGATGGACCGCTTCGGATAGCGTTGCGCAGAGCGTGAAAGGGACGCGTGCCGCAGCAAAACACTTGGCGAGAATGTCTTTGGTGTCTCCGATTAGAAAGGCGTGACGCACCTTGCTCGCGATGCGTTGAACGAAAGACTCTATGTCGCCTCCCTTGGCTTTGCCCCCTCCCACCCATAGGACAGGAGAGGAAAAGGTCGTCAGGGCTGCTTCTACGGCGTGGAAGTTTGTCGCCTTGGAATCGTTCCAAAATACAACCCCACGACGCTCCCCTACTCGACTCAACCGATGTCGGCCGAGCTTAAAAGACTTTGCTGTCTGATACAGACTTTCCCGTGTAAAACCCGCAAAACGCCACCAAGTCGCGGCCAAAATGAAGTTTTCCCGCTGAGGGTACTGGGCAAAAATCGTCCCCTTCAAATGGACATCTTCGGGCTGTTCTTCACTCGGTACGGAGGCCGTGTTCGGCAGCTCTTTTCCGAACTTATTCGCAAAAAATTGAACAGAGCTTCCCGCGAAGACCGCACCTGGAGTTGTGCGCTCCACCAATCGCCATTTTGCGAGGAAATAACCCTCCATTCCGGCGTGCCGTTCCAGATGGTCCTCCGCGAGGTTGGTCCAAATCGTCGCGTTGGCCCGAAAGTGCTCCAAACGCTCGCTTTGAAACGAACTCACTTCACAGACCGCGGTGATATCCGCGCCACTGAAACGGGCCGCCGCACGCGTGAGCGGAAAGCCGATGTTACCGACCGCAACGGCCGCGCGCCCCGCGTCTTTGAGTGCCTGGGTAAGAAACTCGGTGAGCGTCGTTTTGCCATTGGTTCCGGTGATCGCGAGCACGGGGCCGCGCCAAAACAACCAGCCGAAGTCCAACTCGCTCAAACATACACAACCCACCGCCCTCGCAGTCGCGAGCCAGGGATGCGCGGGAATAAAACCGGGACTGAAAACGACGAGCTTGTGCTCGCGCGCTTCGGTCAGGCTGAAATTTTTCGCTGCTCCACCGGTTTCATCGTAAATTACGCTGTCCGCGCCGATAGCTTCTAAGAGCTCCGCCGCGCCCTGCCCGCTTACGCCACCGCCCAGCACCGCAACGGGGCGCTCAATCAATGAAGCAAGAAAATCTGGAATGGAGAACGTCAAGTGAGGTGAAGATTGTCGGAGCGAAAAATTGGAAGCTTGTAATGTAGTTCGTTGCAGACCGGGCGAGTTCCGTATCAAAAAAGTCTTTATTGGTTCGTATGGGTATTCCCTTACCGCAATTTTAAAGTGCCCAGCCCAGCCAGCGCACACACGAGCGAGATGACCCAGAAACGAATCACCACCTTCGTTTCGGGCCAGCCGAGCTTCTGAAAATGATGATGGATGGGGGCCATCTTGAAGAACCGTCTGCCCTCTCCGAACCGGCGCTTGGTGATTTTGAAGTACGACACTTGAACGATAACTGAAATCGCTTCGACCACGAACACGCCGCCCACGATCACAAGCGTGAAGGGCTGCTGAACCATAAACGCAATCAGACCGATAAGACCGCCCAGCGCGAGCGAGCCGGTGTCACCCATGAATACTTCCGCCGGGTGGGAATTGTACCACAGGAACGAAAGCCCCGCTCCCACTAGAGCGCCGCAGATGATCGACAGTTCGCCTGATTCAGGTACATGGCTGATCAGCAAATAGTCGGAGATGATATAATTTCCCGCGGCGTAGGCGAGCAGACCGTAAACGAGAGCGACCGTGATCGTGCAACCCACCGCCAAACCGTCTAATCCGTCTGTCAGATTGATCGCGTTGCTGAATCCAACGAGCCAGAGAAAAATAAACACAAAGAGAAGGCCCACTGGCATGGCTACGATCACGGGATGCTTTATAAACGGCACCCACAGTTCACGAATCTTGGTGGCGCTGATCGGATGGGAGAGTAAAGCAGCAAGCGCGATGACGGTAATAAGAGTTTGCCAAACGATTTTTTCGCGCGACGAAATTCCATCCCTATTTTTTTTAACGACCTTTAGAAAATCATCGCGGAAGCCAACTGCGGTGAGGGCACTGTAAACGAACATCGCCACCAGCACCCAGATATTATATTTTGCCCAGAGTGTGGTGCTAAAGAATACAGAAAAAAAGATCAGCAAACCGCCCATCGTCGGCGTATTTTTTTTATTAAATTTAAGCGCCAGGTCGCCTGTACGATCGTCGTCGTAGTGCTGGCCGAATTTTAATTTGCGCAGCTTCTCGATTAACATCGGCCCTATGACAAATCCGATGATCATGGCGGTGAACGCACCCATCAGGGTGCGAAACGTAATGGACCGCAACAAACGCAACGGCCCATATAAATTCTCAAATTCTGAGAGGTAGTAAAGCATCTCAATGTGCGCCGCTCGTCACGGGCACTTCCGCCTCCAGTATCCTCTCCAATTGATAGCGTCGGCTGCCCTTCACAAAAACAGCGCCACTGAAGTGAGCGATCTTCGCGGCAACCGGAGCGAGATCAGTCACAACCTCCACTTGGTCCGGACGATTCTCATTTGCCAGGAGCCCATCGCGGACCGAGTCGGCATGGCTGCCAATGGTGAAAAGATAGTCGTCGGCGCGGAGACGAAGACTTTTGCCCAATTGGTGATGATAGTCGGCGGCTTTCGGTCCGAGCTCTTCCATGCCTCCGATAATATACAGGCGCGGTTGATCGTCCGAAGCGACCGACTGAAAAGCCTCGATTGCGTCACTCATCGAAGCGGGATTCGCATTGTAGCAATCGAGATAGAGTAATCGGCCGGGCTCGACGCGAATTTCTCCGCGAAGCGGCGCCGGCTGCCATTGGGCAAGCCGGGCCTGGACATCCTCACTCGACACGCCCAACCACAATGCGGCGCAGATGGACAACACCGCATTGCGCGCCATGCCATCGGACATGCGGCGAATGGTAAAATGCAAAGGGGGCGGGGCGCCGTAAGCGACTGCGATTACAGTTTTATCCCCGCGATGCGTGATCGCGTAATAAACCCTATCCTTGGGCGGCTCGGCCGGACGAATAACATCGGCAGATTCGATCACCAGTTTGCGAACATTAAGATCGCGAAAAGAAGGAAAGTCCGCGCACTGTTTTGGAAAAACCGCAATTCCGTTGGGCCGCACTGCTGCGGTCAGCACCGCTTTTTCGCGAGCCACGCCATCGAGCGAACCGAGCGCCTCCACGTGGGCCGGAGCCACCAGAGTAATAATTGCCACGTCAGGCTCGATCATCTGCGCGAGCGGGGCCATTTCACCCGAACCGCTTATGCCCGCTTCGATCACGGCGAACTGATGTCGCTTTGGATCGAGTCTCGTCAGCGTAAGCGGCACACCCAGGTGATTGTTTAAATTTCCCGCCGTCGCCATCACCCCGCCCGCTTCTCCACCGAGAAGGAGCGCCAGCAAATTTTTTGTTGAGGTTTTTCCTGCGCTGCCGGAGATGCCGATCACGGGCCCCTTAAACTGACGGCGCTGTTCGCGCGCGATAGTTTGAAACGCCTCGAGCGGATCCGCCACGACCAATTGAGGAAGAAACGTGCGTGTGTTCGGCCGGCTCACAATGGCTGCTCCGGCTCCCAACCCAACCGCTGATGGAATGAAGTCATGCCCATCCCGCTTGTCTGTCTTTATCGCAACAAAGACCTGTCCGGGTGTGAGTTCACGCGTGTCGTGACAAAACCCCGTCAACGGAATCGACGGCGGTAACGTCCATTTTCCGTTGGTCCACTTCGCTAGATCGTTGGGATCGAAGACCGGCATGACGAAATTATTCCGATACCCCGCTATTGATCTTCAAGGAGAGCTCTAAATCCCAGCATCCCGCGACCAATGGATAACCAACGTCCGAGCATCCATTTTGGATGTTCATGGACGGGTTCTTCATTGGGTATTGCTGCTTGGAATTTGGCGCTTTCACGTCAGCGATTTTTAATGCTCTTGATCGAAATCAGTTCGCGCACCACTTGACGGTCATCGAACGGGATCACCGTATCCGCAAACTCCTGATAGGATTCATGTCCTTTGCCGGCGATGAGCAGGCAATCACCCGGCTTGGCCGCATCGAGAGCGAGGCTGATCGCCCGACCGCCGCAACCAAACACCACGAAAAGCCGTCCGGGTGTCACCGGTCGCAACATGCCGAGTGCATTTCGCAACGCATCGTCCGTATGGGCATAGTCAACCAGGACATTGAAGCCCTGCCCTTCGTCGATTCGTTCCATGCGTCCAGGCACGCCTTTGAACGTCGCCAGCTTAGGCACGAACACCGCCGGATCGCGTCCGAGCGCGAAGCACGTGGCGAATGCCGTTAGCAAATTGCTAACGTTGTACCGCCCAATCAAGGGACTTTCGACTTGCCGGGATCCGCCCGGCCAAACCAAGCGGAACGTCGTGTCGGTGAAATTTAATTTGATGTCTTCCGCGCGCACGTCCGCTAGGCGATTCTCGCCATACGTGACGATTTTAACCCCCTCAGGAATTTCCTTCATCAGGCGTTCCCCGTAAGGATCGTCAAGATTGACCACGGCCACACGGGGCTTTGCCTCGGTCTTCCCGCTAAAGAGCCTCGTCTTAACTTCGAAATAATTTTCGAGCGTCTTGTAATAGTCGAGATGATCGCGAGTGAGATTGGTGAACACCGCGGCGGAAAACTGCATACCCAAAACCCGCTGCTGATCGATTCCGTGCGAGCTGACTTCCATCACCGCTTCCTTGCAGCCCGCGTCGCGCATCTGGGCGAGCATGCCGTAAATATCCAAGGATTCCGGGGTGGTTTTGTACGAAGGAACCGTGCGCGTGCCGAGGTCGTAGTTGATCGTGCCGAGCAAACCGACGCGCCGATCGCCATTGAGGAAATGCTTAATCAGGTGGGTTACGGTGGTCTTTCCGTTCGTACCCGTGACGCCGATCAATTCGAGCGAACGATCCGGAAATTTATAATAGTGCTGCGCGGCACGGGCCAGCGACGTGCGTGCATCAGCCACCTGGATGAAGGTGATCTTGGTGTGCAGCTGCGTCAGCGGCTTCTGTGAAACGATCGCAACTGCGCCACGATTGATCGCTTCGTCGATGAACGTCCCTCCGTCAGCGCGTAAACCCGGCAGCGCGAAAAAGAGCGTGCCCGGCACCACCCGGCGGCTGTCCATGACGATGCCTGAGATGGGGCGGTCCAGGGTTCCTTTGACCGCGAGCACCTCGTTCGACGGAAACAGATCACTGAGTTTTGGAGCCATTTTAAAGATACGATTACCAATTTTCGGTTCTCCGCGAACGCGCGACTTAGATGGGGACGTCCGCGCCCGATAGGCGCACATCAGTTGATAATTCGGCGAGAGATATCCGATCACCGGTTCCCCCTTCCCATCGCGACCATATTCTGGCTGGTCGTGACCACCGGCTTGATGTCCATGTATTGAATAAGTTGTTCACCCATATGCTTAAAGGAAGGAGCGGCGACGATCGCTGCCATGCCGGGAGCTCCGTTTGGGAGATGTCCATCGTCCACAATGATCGATAGCATCACGCGCGGATGGCTGGCCGGAAAAAAGCCCACAAACGAACAGACGTGGTTTTTTTCGGAATATTTGCCGTCCACGATCTTCATCGCGGTACCCGTCTTGCCCGCGAGTTCGTAGTTGGGGATCTCCGCCCTTGAGCCCGTCCCTTCCGTGATCACTTTGGTTAACATATACGCCACAGATTGGGCGACTTCAGGACGAACCACTCGGCGTACGGACACGGGCTCGATCGAACTCACCAAAACACCATCCGCATTGCGAATCTCCTTAATAATCTGCGGACGCATCAACACGCCGCCATTGGCGATTGTGCCCATCGCATAGTGAATCTGCAACGGACTCGCACTCACCGCATGGCCCATCGGCATGCGAGTGATGGTGAGACTATCCCACTTTTCCGGCCGGGCTAACTGTCCTGGCGTTTCGCCTCCAACGGGGAATCCGGGTCTCTGGCCAAAACCGAAATCATGCGCATAAGAATAGAGACGCTGTTCACCGAGAAGCATGCCCAACTGGGCCGCACCGCGGTTACTGGAATGCCCGATGATGTCGGTAACGGTAAGCTCTGCGAAGTGATCACCGGGCGCTTCGCTGGGAAGTTTCAAAGTCTTTCCTTTGTAATCGATCGTGGTGATTCCACAGTCGAATTTTGAATCGGGCGTAACCAGTCCGTCGTTTAACGCACCGCTCGAGGCGACAATTTTGAACGTCGATCCCGGCTCGATAAAATCGGCAACCGCAAAGCTCCGCTGGCTCACTGCGTCGGCCTTGCCATATTCGTTGAGATTGAACGTCGGATAATTGGCCATCGCGAGGAGTGCTCCCGTTGCCGGATCCGACACGATGATCGTCGCTTTTTGCGGATGGAACTTGTCGGCAACCGCCTGCAATTCCTGCTCGGCCATGTGCTGGATCACCGCGTCCAGCGTAAGCACCACGGTGTAGCCATCGGCCGCTTCCACCTCGCGTGTACGGAATTGCGCCAGCTCCCGACGCAATCCGTCTTTCTCCGATTCCCGCCATCCGTCCATGCCGCGAAGATAGAAGTTCATGTAGCGCTCCAGACCGGTAGCGGGCTCCCCCTCTTTGCCGAGATAACCGAGAACATGCGCCGCCAGCGTATTGCCAGGGTACGAACGTTGGTAGCGCCTGACCGAGTACACGCCCTTGATGTTAAGTTTGACGATCGCGTCGTTCGCCGATTCGTCGATATTTTCGCTCAACTTCACCCAATGGATCGGGCGCGGTGCCGGACCGTTGTCGTCAGAAGCGTCCTCCGCGGTCAGCTTCTTGTTCAGTTGAGCGGTAAGATCTTTGAACGGCACACCCAATAGGCGCGCCAGCTCGGGCCACTTCGTCTCGTCTTCCTTGCGCAGGACGGCGGGGTCAGCTCCCACCGTCAGCAGTGGACGGCTCGTGGCCAAAATATTTCCATGACGGTCCAAGATGTCGCCGCGCCGGGCTTGATCCACGATCACTTGGCGGCGCGCCCGTTCGACAAACTTCAACAGTTCGTGACGGTTCAGGATCTGCAGGTAGACCAGTCGGCCCACGACGGTGCCGAAACAGGCGAATACCCCGCATGCGATAAATACAGTCCGCCAGTTGGAAGAAAATCCTTTCGACATCGGGGTTAGCGGGAAGCGAGTTCGAGCGACTCCGGTTCGATGCGAACGGCTTTATTGAAACGCACGGGGGCAAAAGAGTTGTTTCGTTAATGTGACGTTCCACATCGGCAAGGCGCGACTGCAATACCCGCGTGCGGTTTGCCGTAACAGAAATCTCGTGACGCAACCACACCGTGCCCAGACCGATCGAGCCGGTAACAAACAGCATCGATAGAGTGAAAGCCAGAAACTGACTGACGAACGCGCGGGTGGACGTGGTGTTCATGGCGTTCAGAGTTTGCGCAGCACGCGAAGCTTCGCGGAACGGCTGCGAGGATTGGCTGCGATCTCCGCCGGACCCGGACCAATCGGACGACGGGTCAGCAAGTCAGCTTGCTTCTCGCGGAACTGCTGCGGCGTGGAGTCGTTGATATCTTCCGGCATGCCAGCCATGCGGCGGAAAAATTGTTTGATGATGCGATCCTCCAGCGAATGAAAGCTGATCACCGCCAGAACGCCGCCCACCGCGATCCGTTCGAAGGCCGCGGGAAGCATGCGTTCAATGGCACCGAGTTCGTCATTCACTGCAATGCGGATGCCTTGAAAAGCGCGGGTGGCGGGATGGATTTTTCCTGGATGACGTTCGAACGTTGGCGTCGAGTCCCAAATTAATTTGGCCAAACTTGCCGTACGCTTCAGCACCCCCGTACCGCGCGCGCCTTCGATGACGCGCACAATGCGCTTCCAACTTTTCTCTTCACCGTAGTCGCGAATGGCGTGGATCAACGATTCCCGCGAAGCTAATTCCAGCCACTCCGAAGCGGGCAAGCCTACGCGCGGATCCATCCGCATGTCGGCTTCGGCGTCCGAACGAAAAGAAAAACCACGTTCCGCTTGATCGAGCTGAAACGACGAAACACCGAGATCGAACAGCGCGCCGTCAAACTCCTTGAACGGCAGTTCGCTCAAGCGGCGAAAATCGAGATCGATGAACTGAAACCGCTCCCCGAGCTCGGCCGCCAAACCTTCCGCGCGAATTTTTGCCTGAGGATCGCGATCCAGCGCCAGAACCGACGCATGCGGCTCAGCCAGCAGTAGAGAACGGGTATGCCCGCCACCGCCAAACGTTCCATCGAGATAACGGCCACCTGGCTTGGGCGCCAGGTACTCCATCACCTCCTGAAGCAGAACAGGAATGTGTCCATCGTAGCTCACTGAATAAAGGTACTCAGCGTAAATGGAGCGCATGGTCGGATCTCCTCTGACGGCGTTCCTCCGGATCGCGAAATACCCAAACGGCGAACGCGTATCCAGGCATGGCTTTGAATGTGCGAACAAGCGGACGCTGGGTTCCGCGGGCTAAGAAAGGCAAAACGGCCGGCATGGTGCGGACCGTTGAATGATTTGGATTGAAGGCGTGCATGGTTAGATTCCGAAGCGGCGCATTAGATCGCCGAAGTTATCTCCTGCCGTACGCAGCCCCACCTTCTCCCACCGAGAGGGGCTCCAGATGCTGAACTTGGTCAAAGAACCCACCAGCACGGCCTCTTTTTCAATGTCGGCGTGCTTCAACAGGTCCTCGGTAACGCCCACGCGGCCTTGCTTGTCGCAGCCGAAGGAATGTGCGCGGGCGAAAAGGGCGTTCAACAGGCTCTGGGCCGCATCATCGCTCAACGCGTGCTGCGAGGCCTTCTCATAAAGTTTTTCCACCTCAATCGGCGGAAGCACGGCAATACAACCGTCGGGATTCGGTAGCGCGAGATAGACATCGTTTTCATCACCCGCAAACCGCCACTTCGCCGGAATCGTAAGCCGATTCTTGACGTCGAGGTTGTGTCGGAACGAGCCGACGAAAAGCGGTTTGGAAACAGTAGTCATAGCAAGGCCGCGCGATATGCCCCACAGCGCCCCATTTCTCCCCACAACGCCCCACAACATCAAGCAAATTCCCCTCCGCCGCCTCATTTTTTAAACATTTTTGCAGGCCCTTCCCGTGTGTAAGAAACCGGGACTTATGCCGATGAGTTGCCCTGCGGCGGACTAAATGTGGGGACACGCGGTTTTGCCGCGCCACCGGCTCACAAACCGAGGGGTCGTGCAACCCTCTCGGCGCAATGCGCCGATTCACTCCGCAGCTTTGCGGGCCAAACGCAGTCGATAGCGTTGTTGTCGCATGCGTGCTTTTTCCCGTTTCGTTGCTGTGCTTACCCGTGGTCTGCCGCACCGGACGGCGAAGCGACCTTCTGGTGTGGTAAAAAGATTACGGTTTCGGAATTCAACAGGTGCGTCCAAAAGTAAGTGAGTTCGTAGGCGACGGCCTGGAACGGAGAACCAAGGCTGATCGAGAATGTAACAATCGTCGCGAACCCAGCGCGGAGGCCGGACGCCCGCTTGGTGGCAAAGTAGTTCAACCTGAGCGGCGAGGAAAGCGTCTGCGATCTCACCCTGTTCGAAGCGGAGAGCTAAGCTGGGTGGACGGGTTTGTACAGCGGCGTGCAATTGTGCACGCGTGGATAGATCGCGAAGTTCGTGCAGCCAATCGCGCAAGTTCATCCCGAACTGCTCAATGCTTGCCGCGCGACGCGCCACGGCGTGGGCTGTCTGCGGTCGGCTTAGGCGTAGGTGCTTCGTTTTGCGCATGGTGGATCTTCTCCAAAAGTTCTGTCAGGGCCATAGCGCGACATTCCCCCAAAAGCACCGAATCTTCGTTTTTGCTGAGTTTTGAGACAGTCTCAGCGGTCCCACCCTACCTTAAAAACCTTCCTGCTTTGCGTCTTCGCGCCTTTGCGCGAGCCCTTCAAAATCTCAGAAGTATTGCCAAAAAAGGCATAGAGCGGCCAAGCCTCAACCAAAGCGATAGGATCGGATTTTTAGCCACGAAAGATCACAGAGAACACAGGAAATTATTCTTTGAGATCTTTTGTGGCTAAAAATCCGATCCGATTGTTCTCTGTATGCGGTTTCGCAAGGAGCCGAAACGGACCAAGGTCCGCATATCAATTTTCCGTGCGGATTTCGGAAATAAATCACTTAAAATTCAGGTTGGATAAATCGTTCCTGGTTTGCCGATTAACCACTCTCCTATTTTTGAGCGCCCGGCTGTCCAGTCGGCAATGCGACGTTTGGACCCGCGTTCCAAAGCGAAATCGCAGGGATTTTTATGCCATGACCTTCCAATCCCAAAAGACTCACCGACGCGGTATCTAAGGCAAAGTGCGTGCCCTGCTTGACCGGAAGCCCAATCCACCTGACCGCGAGAACGCGCAGGAAGTGCCCATGCGAGAAAAGCGCGATCGGTCCTTCCAACGAATGCAATTTCGCCACCAAGCGATCCGCGCGTTGGCAAATCTGTTCGACCGATTCCCCGCCAGGACAGCCGTTTTCAAAAACAGTCCACTCCGGCCGCTTCGCCCGGATTTCCGCGGCCGTCCAGCCTTCGTAATCGCCATAATCCCATTCCTGAAGATCGGATTCTACCTGCGCCTCCGCCTCGAGACCGGCGAGTTCGCAGGTGCGTCGTGCACGCAAACGGGGACTCGTGAAGACATGGGAAAATTTTATCCGCTGTAACGGTTCACAGAGATTCGACGCGCTCTTTTCGCCATGGTCCGTCAGCGGCACGTCAGTGCGGCCGGTATGCTTGCCTGTGAGCGACCATTGCGTTTCCCCGTGGCGAATCAGGAATATTTGCATGTCCATGGCTATATTTTTTAAACCCTAGAGGCGTCAATGCCTGCGGATCTCTTACTGCCCCGCCAAACCTTTCCGAGAGTTCTTTGTGAACTTCGTGGTGAAGTTTGCACATTTCGTTTTGGTTGCAGAATTTTCGGACGTTTTCGAATCGCACCCTGTTTGTCTCGCCGCCGCACCGTTGTAACCTGCGGGTGATGGAGCTGCCGCCCCGGGGAGCCTGTTGGGTTAACACCCCATAGCGCCCAGAGAGTCTCTTTGCTTATTATCATCTGTGAAGTCCAGAGTCTCTTTGAAGAAACTTGAGCCCTCGCGGACCGAGGATTCGGGCAAGACCGTGGTTCGTGCTGAAGGCGAGCCAAAGAAGAATCAAGACGCCGACCTACCCGCTCCCGATGCGAGGATTGAACAGGCGACACGTGCCTCCGAACTCCGCTACCGGCGACTGTTTGAAACAGCGCGGGACGGTATTTTGATCCTAAATGCCAATACGGGCCGCATCGACGATGTGAACTCTTTCCTAACTGACCTCCTGGGTTTTTCTCGCAGCGAAATGATCGGAAAAACCGTCGGGGAGATAAGTCCGTCCCAAGACATTGAGTCAAACAAGATCATGTTTGAGCGATTAAAAAAGGACGGGTTTGTCCGCTATGATGATCTGCCGCTGGAAGCGAAGGACGGTTGCAAGATTGCCGTGGAGTTTGTCTGCAACGTGTATCAAGCCGGTAATCACAGCGTGATTCAATGCAACGTCCGTGATATCACCGAACGCAAGCGCGGGGAGGAAAAATTCGCGTTCTCAACGCACAGCTGGAGCAACGGGTCGTCGAACGCACGGCGCAACTGCAAGACGCCAGTACCCTCCAACGGACTCGTCCTTATATTCTCTCAAAACTTCCGCCAAACCCAGACATCGAGTGTAGCGGAGGTCCGTTCTAGTTGCTGAGACCGGTCCACCACGTTTCGGGATCGATGGGAGTCGGTGGCTAAACCACCGAATGCATTTCTATGGATAGCCAAGTGTCGGGAATCGCTGTCGGAATATAAGAACAAATATGCAGACTCTGTCGTTACGCTGGCGAACCTGGATGGTCAGATACACGCATCCGCGCGCGAGCGAGCCGCCTTTGCGTGCCGAATTGTTCAGCGTCGAACAACTCGCGCGTCATGCCCGAACTCTGGCGGCGGAGCATCGGATCACTGCTCAGCATAGCTCCAACCGTCTATTGGCCCGATTGGACGAAAATGAGCTGAGCCTTCGAGACTTCAATCGTGCCACCCTCGCCGTAAATCCAAGTCGGCGCATCACCCCTGCTGCCGAATGGCTTCTCGACAACTTTTACCTGATCGAAGAGCAGATCCACATGGCCAGACGGCATTTGCCGCGAGGTTATAGCCGCGAGTTGCCTCGCCTCTTGAACAGCCCGTCCGCTGGACTTCCGCGTGTTTACGACATCGTGCTGGAATTGATCTCGCACGTGGATGCCCAGATTGACGCAGGACAGCTCGGCGCTTTTGTCGCCGCTTACCAAACGGTGAGTTCCTTGAAACTGGGTGAGCTGTGGGCGATTCCAATTATGTTGCGTCTGGGGTTGATTGAAAATCTCCAGCGCGTCACCACCCGACTGGCGATCGCCCGGGAGGATCGCGATCTTGCGGACATATGGGTGGATCGTTTGCAGGACATGGCGGAAAAGAGTCCATCGCTCCTCGTTGTCGTGGTGGCCGACATGGCGAAATCCGATCTTCCTCTCTCCAGTTCGTTTGTGGCGGAATTTTGCCAGCGTTTGTCGCGACAAAGTCCGGTGCTGCATCTCGCTCGCGGCTGGCTCGAACAGCGGCTCGTTGAACAAGGGCTGTCCATCGAACAACTCGTTCATCTCGAAAGCCAAAATCAGGCGTCCGACCAGGTTTCCGTCAGCCACAGTATTTCCAGTCTTCGCTTTTTGAGCGCGATGGACTGGAAAGAGTTCGTGGAAAGCCTGAGTCAGGTCGAGGAAACTTTGCGCTCAGACCCTGCCAACGTTTACAGCGGGATGGATTTTTGGACCCGCGATCGCTACCGGCACTCGGTCGAGTTTCTTGCGCGGCACGGCCAATTCTCGGAAGCGGAAGTCGCACAGCGCGCTATCCAACTGGCCGCAGACAGCGCCCATAAAAAGGGGCACGACGATCGAAGCGCCCATGTGGGTTTTTATCTGATCGACAAAGGCCAGCCCATGCTGGGACGCATCGCGAATGTGCGCTGGCCCTGGCGAACAATCGCGGAACGAAGCATCCACCGTTTTCCGCTGACGTTTTATGTGGGCGGTATCGGGGTGCTCACGTTACTCGCCACGTTCTGGTTTACGCGGCACGTCCTGCCGCGCGAGGCGCAGGGATGGAAACTCATTTTATTTGCCCTTGTTTTCGTTCTTTGTGCCAGCCAATTGGCCGTGGCGTTGGTAAACTGGCTGGCAACGCTGCTGTTGAAACCCCGGACGCTGCCGCGCCTGGATTATTCCTCCGGCATAGCTCCAGATTTCCGCACGATGGTCGTCGTCCCCACGATGCTCGCGAGTTTGGAGGACGTTGATCGCCTTATTGAGAATCTGGAGATCTATCATCTCGCGAATAGGGATCCGCACCTTCACTTCGCTTTGCTTACGGATTTCCGCGACGCACGGGAAGAGGTCTTGCCGCGAGATGAACTGCTGCTGCAGCGGGCTCGGGCGGGAGTTGAGCTGCTGAACCAGAAATATCCTTCCGAAAACCACACGCTCTTTTTCTTGTTTCATCGACCGCGCCGCTGGAATGCCAGCGAGGGCATTTGGATGGGTTACGAACGCAAGCGGGGAAAGCTTGCGGAGTTCAATTCCCTCCTCCGCGGCGGTTCACGCGAATGCTTTTCCGAAATCGTTGGGGAGACCGCCATTTTGTCGGCGATCAAGTATGTCATCACGCTCGACACCGACACGCAGCTTCCGCGCGATGCCGCTCGTCAGCTCGTCGGAACAATGGCACATCGGCTGAACCGGCCGGAATTCGATCCGGTGCGTGGCATCGTCAACGAGGGCTACAGCATTCTGCAACCGCGCGTCGGGGTGAGTCTGCCGAGCGCCGGTCGATCCTGGTTCGCCCGACTTTTTGCCGGCAATGCGGGAATCGATCCTTACACGCGGGAAGTATCTGACGTGTACCAGGATGTTTTCAACGAAGGCTCGTTTATTGGAAAGGGAATTTACGACGTGGATGCCTTCGAGCGAGCGATGGCCGGACGCTTCCCGGAGAATACCATTCTCAGTCACGATTTATTGGAAGCGTGTTATGCCCGTTCTGCCCTCGTAAGCGACGTCGAATTCTACGAAGAATATCCTTCCCGCTACAACGTCGATATCGCTCGCCGTCACCGCTGGATTCGCGGCGATTGGCAAATCACGCAATGGCTTCTGCCGCGGGTTCCCCATTCTGGGGCACGTCATATTGACAATCCACTTTCCGTGCTGTCCCGGTGGAAGATTTTCGACAACCTCAGGCGTAGCCTCGTTCCCATTGCCCTGTTGTTCTTGATCCTGGGCAACTGGCTGCTCTTTCCCGAACTCGGCGGCCTCGGATTGCTCGTGGTCGTTTCGATCATCGCGCTCCCTGGATTGTTGTCGGCGCTGGTCAGTGTGTTTCGCAAACCGGATGATTTGCCGTGGGGGATGCATCTGCGCGGCGTGGTCACGGTGTGCGTCCGGCAACTCGGACA
>WNFI01143346.1_pt1 | contig 19323 bp, 16 predicted proteins | sample 5400471 | NCBI WGS metagenome assembly WNFI01 (sample SAMN13153348, study PRJNA577476) | soil metagenome | isolation source: 100 cm saprolite on Douglas fir-dominated hillslope | place: USA:California | collected 2013-09-17 | reverse complement strand
ACGACGACGGCCTGGTGAACGGCGTGGTGTCGCTCGAGGATCGCCTCGACCTCGCCGAGCTCGATGCGGTGGCCACGGATCTTCACCTGGGTGTCCAGGCGGCCGAGGAATTCCAGCACCCCGTCCTCCCGCCAGCGGGCCTGGTCGCCGGTGCGGTAGAGGCGCCGGCCCGGTTTGAAGGGGTCGGCGATGAATCGCTCGGCCGTGAGCTCGGGCCGGTTCCAATATCCCCGTACCACCCCGTCCCCACCGATCATGAGCTCACCCGGGACTCCAGCGGGAACGGGCTGAAGGTTCTCATCGAGGATGTAGATCTGCGTGTTGGCGATCGGCCTGCCCACGGGGATGCTGCCCGAGGCGCCGGTCACGTGGTGCGTCGCTGACCAGACGGTGGTCTCGGTGGGGCCGTACATGTTGATCACGCGGCCGGAAACGAGGCCCGTGAGTTTCGCCGCCAATTCCGGCGGGAACGCCTCTCCTCCCACAATGAGGTTCTTGAGGCGCTGCAGGCCGCTGCGCGCCTCTTCGTTGTTGACCAGCATCGTCGCCATCGATGGAGTGCATTGGAGATGGGTAATGGAATGCCGGGTCAGGAGGGCCGGGAGACCGAGGTCGCGCTCGTCGAGCGATCCATTGGCGCGCTGCCTCAATTCGTTCAAGTGCGGGAGGTGCGCGATCACCACGTCGGAAGGCACCCCAAAATCGATCAGGCAGGCGATCTCGTCCACGCCGATGTTCTTCAGCCGGTCCACCATCGCCAGGCAGCTCCGAGGCGTTCCGAATAGACCGCTCGTCTCGTAGTAGCGCTCGAACGCGTGCTCGAGGAGCGCCTCCATGTCCTGCTCCGAGAGCTTCTGGAACAGCCCGTCGATGCCTTCCCTGCTGGCGTTCCGGAAGGCGGGGAAGCTCGAGGCGTGCGACGCGAGAAGGTTGGTGGCGCTCCGCAGGTAAGCCTTGAGAGGGCCGTGAACCTGGGCGCGGACGAATGCCTCGTCTTCCGCCACGAAAGTGTGGAGCATCAGGGTCACCCTGCCTCTGCCCGGATGTCCCGCCTCGCACCAGGCCCGGCGATAGATCTCGAGCTTCTCGGCGAGCCCGTCGATGCTTTGCCCGAGCAGGTGGGTGAGCATGTTTGCGCCGATGTGGCCGGCCTGGCGAAAGGTCTCCGGGTTCCCCGCAGCGGTCACCCAGCAAGGGAGCTCAGGCTGTACCGGGTGCGGCAGGGTCTTGATCTCGACCTCGCCCTTGGGGCCGGGGAAAGTGCGAGTCTCGCCGCGCCAAAGCGCGCGCACCGTCTCGATGCCACGGCAGAAAATCTTTTGGCGCTCCTCGTAGGTTTCGGGTGCGATCACGAAGTCGTCGGGTTGCCAACCGGACGCGAACGAGATTCCAACCCGTCCGTTCGAGAGATTGTCGACCAGCGCCCATTCCTCGGCGATGCGGATGGGGCTGTGAAGCGGCAGCACGCAGCTCCCCGCCCGGATCTTCACCCGCTCGGTGATGGCGGCGATGGCGGCGCTTGCCACCGAGGGATTCGGGTAGAGCCCGCCAAACGCATGGAAGTGGCGTTCCGGGGTCCAGACCGCTTCGAAGCCGTTCCGGTCTGCGAACTTTGCGCCCTCGAGCAAGAGACTGTACTTGTCGCGTCCTTGTTCGCCCTCGTCGCTGGCGAAGTAGAACAAGCTGAACCCGATGGCGGGGTCCGCGTGCTGGAGGACCGGAGCGCTCGTGCTCAGCGCTTTCTCTTCCCCGCGGTAGAGCACGACCTTGAAGCCACGCGCAAGCGTCCAGAAGATCTCCAGCACGGAAATGTCGAACGAGATGCTGGTCACAGCGAGCCATATGCCGGGTTTGTCGCAATCCAAGCGCGCGTCCATCCCGGCGAAGAAATTCACCACGTTCCGGTGCTCAACCATGACGCCCTTGGGCTTACCGGTCGATCCGGAGGTGTAGATCACGTACGCTAGGTCGTCCGGCCGAACGGTGGTGGGAGGATTCCCGACAGGCTGGTGGTCCAGGGCGCCTGGGCTGTCGAGCGTGATGATCGGCGGGGAAGCGCGCGGAAGGACCGACAAGTACTTGGCGTGGGAGACGATGGCGGTCACCCGCGCGTCCTCCGCCATGTACGCCAGACGGTCCTCCGGATAGGTCGGGTCGAGCGGCACGTACGCCGCGCCCGCCTTCAGGATCCCCATCATCGCGACGATCAGATCGGCGGAACGATCCATGAGCAGGCCCACCAGCGCGCCGGGCGCGACGCCCCGGCGGATCAGGTAGTGCGCAACCTGATTCGATCGAGCATTCAATGTCGCGTAAGAGAGCTTTTCATCGCCGGTAACGAGCGCCGTGGCGTCCGGAGTCCGCTCCGCCTGGGCCACGAATAGATCGTGCACGCAACGATCGCGCTCGTACGCTGCCTCCGTGTGGTTCCACTCTCTCAGGAGTCGTTCTGCTTCCTCGCTCGGGAGGACGGTCAGTTCCTTGACGCGCCTCCCCCCGCGGAGCAAGTCGCTCAAGAAGGCCGCGAACTGGCCTGCGATCCGCGAGAGAGTGTGCGCGTCGAATACGTCCTCGCGGTAGCGCCACACCAGGGCGCGAGCGTCGTCCGGAACGATGATGGTCCATTCGGCATCGCTGCGCGATGACGAGGCGTCAGCCAACGACGGGACGCGCTCGACCGCGATGAAAGGCGCGGCGTCGTGCCAGTGACGCACCGCCGCGCCAATGCCGGGATGTCGTTGGGCTACATCCAGGGCATAGCTGGCGTGCTTCCGAAGCAGCGCAAGCTCCTTGAGGAACCCCCCCAGGTATGCGTCGAAGTCGGCGCCAGCGTCGATGGTCACGTGCAGGGGGACGTGGGGAGAAAACAACCCTAGCCCGTCGGCGACGATCCGTTCGAGCCCGGGGTGCCGGAAGGGGACCGTGAACTCGGCCTTGCGGCCGACGCGCGACAGATAGGCGAGGAAGGCAGCGAGCAGCGCGTCGCCGGGCGCGGCTTCGAAGCGGGCCAGGAAAGGCGCCGACGTCGCGAACTGCTTCACGGCGTGGCGCGCCCCCGGAGCCATCTGTGCGCGACGTCTCGCGAAGGGGATCTCGATCGGTTCGAGGTTCCCGAGACGGCTCCGCCAGAACTCCTCGTCTCTGCAGATTCGCGCACCGAGCTCACTCAAGGCTTGCGCCCGATCCTCGCTGAGCCGGTCGAGGGAGTCTCCTTCGGCGAGGCCGTAGGCCTTCTGGAGGTCGCGCGCATCGAGGGGCGAGCCGAGCAAGGTCGAGAGGTTGCCGAGCACGATGTCGTTGGTACTGGTCGACACCGTGATCCCGTCGGCGCCGATCGTCGTAACGGTGCCCGGAGGGCGGTCCGCCGCGGAGGGAAGGACCTCGATGTGCCGCACGACGACGGGCACGCCACGCAACCAGATCTTCGCCGTGGTCAGAGGGTTGGAATAGGGGCCGAAGTCCAGGGCCCTGACCAGGGCAGCGATGTCTGCCGCAGGGCTGGACCAGTCGATGCTGCCGGCGGCTGCCGGGGGTTTGTCCTTCGCATAGTATCGACGGAGCTCGAGGTTCTGGCGCTGCGGCCGGACAGTGCCGCCTGCCAGTGCCACCAACAGCTTTTCGAAGCTGGCAACCGCAGCCTCGTAACACTTGGCGTTCAGGGTGAGCGCCGTTTCTCCGGCGGCGATGGGGAACCGCACTTGCATGAGGATGTCCCCCTGATCCACCTCCCTGGACATGCAGTGCCAGGTGATGCCGTGCTCTGGTTCCCTGTTCAGAAGCGCCCACGACGTGACGTTCAAGCCTGCGTAATCGGGTAGAGGCCCGTCATGGAAGTTGACGGCCCCACGGCGTGGAAGGGCCAGGACATCGCCGGGAACCACCGCGAGATATGCGACGCTGAATAGGTAGTCGAAGGGTTCCGGCGCCAGGTGGGCAGCCCAGTCACGAGCCGGAGCAACGCAGGGAATGCCGTGCTCCTTCGCCCAGCGCTGCACGCTCGAATCGCTCGAGACGATTGTGCGGATGTCGTGCCCGCGTTGTTGGAAGCGGTCGGCGCATTGAATCAGCAGGGACTGGTTGCCGATGAAGACCGCGCTGAGTGCCGTCGAAGGAGACCTGCGCCACTCTTGCCGAGAGGAGTCCATCGGAGGGTCAGTGTTCATGTCCCTTCCCATCCTCTTCCCGGGGTCCTAGTAACCTTCGGCCCAGAACTCGAAGAGACCGCATTTCATGACTTCACCACCCTCCGAGGTCCCGTTCCTTCTCCCGCCAGCAGCGGCGCGACCATGTTGCGGGTATCGACCATCAAGCAGACATCGCGATAGAGGGAGCGGTCCTTGAACGCGTCGTGCGCGGTCGCAACGACGATTGCGTCGTAGGCGGCGAAGACCTCGGGCTTGCAGGGAACGGAGCTGAGCCCCAGATCGTGCTTGCGCCCCTTGCGCGCGACCGGGAAGAAAGGGTCGCAGTAGTCGATGCGCGCTCCGCTCTCCCGGAGGAGCTCGAGGATCTCGTAGGACGGCGACTCCCGGTCGTCGTCGATGTTCGCCTTGTAGGCGAGTCCGAGCACCAGCACCCGCGATCCTTTCAGCGCCTTGCCCTCCTGGTTGAGCGCCTGAGCGACCTTCCCCACCACATAGCGGGGCATGCGGCTGTTGACCTCGCCCGCCAACTCGATGAACCGGGCCCATTCGCCGTGCTCGGCGGCCTTCCACGAGAGGTAGAACGGGTCGAGCGGAATGCAGTGACCGCCGAGGCCGGGTCCCGGGTAGAAGGCCATGAAGCCGAACGGCTTCGTCTCGGCTGCGCGAATGACCTCCCAGATGTCGATGCCCATGTGGTCGAAGATCGTCTTCAGCTCGTTCACCAGCGCGATGTTCACCGCCCGGAAGACGTTCTCGAGGAGCTTCGCTGATTCCGCGATCCGAGCGCTGGAGACAGGGACCACCTGCTCGAGGCTGGCCGCATAGAGCGCGGCTGCGGCCTCCGTGGAGGCAGGGTTCACGCCGCCAACCACCTTCGGGATGGTCTTGGTGGTGAAGTTCTTCCGCCCAGGATCCTCGCGCTCGGGGGAGAAGGCGAGGAGGAAGTCCTCGGGGCACCTGAGCCCGCTCTCCTCCAGGATGGGGAGCACCTCCTCGTCGGTGGTTCCAGGGTAGGTCGTGGACTCGAGCACGACGAGCTGTCCGCGGCGCAGGCTCTTCGAGAAGTCCGCGAGCCTCTCGAAGTCCCTGGTGGCTTCGTACTGGCTACTCGCCACGGCCGCCGCGACGCGCGCGGGTCCGATGTGCTTGATGTGCGACTCGCCCCGTTGAAGCGCATCGACCTTGTGCGGATCGACATCGAATCCGAGCACCGGAAAACCTGCCTCGCGGAAGACCAGCGCCAGAGGGAGACCCACGTAGCCCTGCCCGATGACTCCGACGCGAGCCGATCGCGACCGGATCCGCGAAGCCAGCTCGGTCATCACCCCGGTCGAGGGAGCGGAAGCCGCTTCGCGTTGGACCCTTCGCCTACGCCCCAGGTCGGGCACAGGCTCCATTCGCCGAACCGTCCCGCGCACCTTGACCACGAGCTCTCCCGCGCTGTTGGGCCCAACATAGCGTGTGGCGATGGCGGGATCCGAGCGGGTGGATCACCCATTTCGGCTCAGCAAAAGGACTGACTCAGCGCTAGAGAGATACCCTCAGTCCGACCGCGCGGCTGGATACTCGTAGCGATATTCCGATCCCCCGTATCGACCCCGGGGGGAACTCAGGTCGTTCAGCACGGCACCCTGCACGCTGATGCCAGTCTGCCGGAGACGTCTGACCGCCAGCGCAATCTCGCGGATCGGATGGTGTCCGGCCCGAAGCACGAGAAGGTTGACGCTCGCGAAGCGCGACACGAGCAGCGAGTCCGTGACAGCCAGGATGGGGGGCGTGTCCACGATCACCAGGTCGAACCGCCGCGATGCCTCCTTGAGGACCAGCTCGAAGGGCTGGCCCGAGAGCAACTCGGCCGGATTCGGCGGAATGCTCCCGGTCGGGAGCACGTAGAGCCGCCCTTCCCGCGTGCCGCGGATCGCCGCGTCGAGGGGCACCGCCCCGCTCACCACCTCCGAGAGCCCCGGCTTCCGCTCGATACCGAAGTGCCGGTGCAACTGCCCCCGGCGCAGGTCGCCGTCGAAGAGCACCACCTTTGCGCCAGCGGCGGCGAACACGTGCGCCAGGTTCACGGCCACGAACGACTTCCCGGCGCCGGCCGTCGGGCTGATGACCGCGACAATCTTGTTCGACGACTCGACGAGGGCGAACTGCAGGCTGGTGCGCAGACTGCGCAGGCTCTCGACCGCGACGTCCTCGGGGTGGGCGGCGGAGAGCACGGGCCAGGTCAGGTCGCCGTTCCGCCGGGCCGCGCGCGTGAGCCCGGCTTGCAGGAGGCTGTGCGGCACCGTCACGGTCACGGGGATGCCCGTGCTGGCCTCGATCTCCTCCGGGTGCTCCGCGCGCTGGTCGAGCGCCCGGCGCGCCATCGCGGCAGCAATTCCACCACCGAGACCGAGCAGCAAGCCGATGGCCAGCACCGCGGCGGCCCTTGGCCTCGAGGGACGATGCGGCACCCGCACCTGATCGAGGATGCGAACGTTTCCGATCGTGCCGGATTTCACCACGCGGAGCTCCTGCGCCTTGTTGAGCAGCAAGAGGTACATCTCCGTCGCAACCTTGACATTCCGCACCAGCCGGGCCGAGTCGGCCTCGGCCTCGGGGAAAGCGCTGAGCCGCGCGCCGATCGCGGCACGCTCGGCACGAAGCGTCTCGAGTTTGCGGTCAAGCGAAAGGAGCATGGGGTGGCTGTCGGTAAACCGCTGGCGCAACTCGGAGCGCTGCAGCTCGAGCTCCGAACGCGCTTTGTCCAGCTCGGAGGCGCGATCGAGCGTAGCGTCCGCCTCGCGCGACAGATCGACCGTGCGCGTTCTCCGCTTGAAGGCGTTGAGGGCAGACTCGGCGGCGTCGAGCTCAGATTTGACGAGCGGGAGCTGCGACTCCAGGAAGTCGAGCGTCTTGGCCGCCTCGGACGACCTCCGGTCGACGTTCTGCCGCTGGTACGTGGTGGCGATGGCGGAAACGATGGCCGCGATGCGGTGCGGGTCGCCGCCGTCCAGCTCGATGAGGAGGACCCCCGTCTTCTTGCCCTTTTCGATCACTCGCAGCTGCCCCTGGAGCCAGTCCACCACGTCCGCGGACCTGCGCTTCTTCACCCGGAATAGCGTGCCCGGTCTTGCGCTGAGCTCCGACACGAGCACCTGGACCCGCCGCTCCCCGTTCGCAGCCGATGCCGTCACGCCCACCTTGCCTTCGAGCTGGAGCTTCCCGCCGTCGGCGGAGAGACGGTAACGGTTGCCCTCCAGCGCGACGAGCGACATGGAGTCGTCCAGCAGGTCGTCCGAGACGTCGAGGCGCCGCACGCTGATCTGTTCGCCGCCCCATCCGAAACGCGACAGACCGAGCACCGGCGCCGCTGGTCCGTGCCCATGGTAGCGGCGCCCGATGGCGTCGCCGATCACCGGGAACATGCGCGGTCGGGCCTCGATGTCGAGGTCGAGCTGCTCCACGACGGCTCCGAGGAGCGCACGCGAGCGGATCACCTCGATCTCCCCCTCGGCCGGGGTCTTCTCCTCGAACATGGTGTGCAGGTCAGTGAGGACCGCGATCGTCTTCGGCCGGTCTTCGACTTGAACGAGGGCGTTGGTTTCGTAGACGGGCGCAGCGAGGAACAGGTAGGCGAATGCAGCCGCGAGGCAGGAGGCCGCGACGCCCGCGATTGTCCACCGACCCTCCACGACGGTCCACAGGTGGTCTGCGATGGTGGGTTCCCGGCCGCGCTGCGTCTCACCCACCGCGTCGAGGTTGAGAGCGCTCCCCACGCCGCGGATCCGCCCGGATCGCGGCCCGCGCTTCCGACGACACGCTGAAGGTGGGGACGAGGACGCGAAGGGCCTGGAGCACCCCCTCGCGATCGCCTTCGGCCGCCATGATCCGCAGCTCTGCGAGCCGCGCCGGGAAATCTGGCGGCGGCGCTGGGCTGCGAGCGACGCGGATGCGGTTTCGGACGACCTGGGTCCGTTCCTCCTGCTCCATCAGCAGCTCTTCGTGCAACTTCTCACCCGAGCGCAAGCCCGTGTAGACGATAGGGATGTCCTCGTCCGGCACCTGTCCGGCCATCATGATCAAGCTCCTCGCCAGCTCGGCGATCCGGATTGGCTCCCCCATCTCGAGGATGCAGAGCTCTCCATAACCGCCGAGGCCCGCGACCAGCGTGAGGCCGACCGCCTCCGAGGTGGTCATGAAGTAGCGCGTGCAGTCGGGATGGGTCACCGTGACCGGCCCGCCCCGCGCGATCTGCTGCTTGAAGAGCGGGACCACGCTGCCGGCCGAGCCGAGGACGTTTCCGAAGCGCACCGCGCACATGCGCGTCCGCGACGACCGGCCGAGGTCGCGTACCACCAGCTCGGCTATGCGCTTCGTTGCGCCCATGACCGACGAGGGGTTCACAGCCTTGTCGGTGGAGATGAGGACGAACCTTGCCGCACCGCACGCGTCGGCCATGCGCGCGACGTGGAGCGTTCCGAAGACGTTGTTCTTGGCGGCCTCGTCGGGGGCTTGCTCCATGAGGGGGACGTGCTTGTGGGCCGCGGCGTGGAAGACGTCCTGGGGGCGGTATCGCTCGCCAAGCCGCAGAAGGGGCTCGGGTTCGCGCACGTCGGCGTCACCAGAGCACGGCGGCCGCATACCAGGGCGCGGATCTCCGCCTCGTCGAACGCGACGCTGTCGCGCGGGAGGAGATCCTCGGGCGCGACGTCCCCGAGCATCGCCACCGAGAGCCGCTCGATCTGGTCCAGCGCGGCCGGGATGATCTTGAAGCGCGCTCGACAGGTGGCGCACATATCGAGGATCTGGCGCCTGCGCGCGGCAGACTGTCCCTGGTCGGCGAGGAGGACGGTCGTGACGCAGTATCGCCGGAGGAGCTCGGGCAGCTCGCGCACCAGTCCCAGGACGCGGCTTCCGTCCAGTCTTCGGCCCACCAGGCTCGGGTCTTCGCTCACAAAGCCGACGAGCGCATAGGGGCTGTCCGAACTACGCTGCAGGTCACGGGCTAACAGCTCGGCCGCATCGCCCGACCCGACGATGATGGTGCGGGCTGCCCCGGCCTTGGTCCGGGCCCGCTTGCCGAGCCACCGAAGTCCCGCACGGGGCGCGAATCGCAAGGCACCGAAGGATGCGGTCGCGAGGAAGAACTCGAGTACATAGACGCTCCGCGGCATGCCGCCCGGCACCACCTGGGTGCACAGCACCGTGAAGGCTAGGGTCCCGACGAGCCCCGCTGTCACGACTCGGAGCGCATCGGGGAGCCCGGCCAGCCGGAACGACCAGCGGTGAATGCCAACTGCCATGTTGGAGACGATGCGCGCCCCGGCCAGAAGCGGCAGCACCGCGGGCAGGGCCGCGAGATAGGGCGCGGGAACCATTCCATCGAAGCGGAGCCAGACGGCGAGGTGCAGCGCGAGGAGGGTCGCGACGACATCGAGCGAGAGGATCACGGCTGTCGGCGGCGCTCGCCTTGGCTGCGGAACGGCTGCTACGGCGCGGGAGCAGGGCCGTGCCATCCACAAAGGCGCGTTGGCAAGTTCAGCGCCTCCTCGCGCGCTTTGCAAATTCATCGCCACCGTGGAGCCATCACTTTCATTACCGACCGTGTCCTCGTGTTGCAGGCAGGGTGGCATTGTCTTGCAGGCATGGTGGCATTGGGCGTGGGGCAGTCCAAGCCGTTAGATCACCCGTTTTGCACCGGCAAAATGACTGAGCGGGAGCTCAGTCGAAACCCTTACCCTCGGGGCGCGATCCGGGCGCCCAGCCACCCGACGGACGGTTTCGATCACCCGCTCTTGGTCCACCGGAGCCAGGTTGCTCGAGCTGGGCAGGCACAGGCCACGCTCGAAGAGATCGGCGGCGACCGCTCCGCCATAGCGCTCGCACTGCGCATAGAGAGGCTGCATGTGCATCGGCTTCCAAAGCGGCCGCGCCTCGATGTCGCGCGCCTCGAGCGCGCGCAAGATGGCATCGCGCGATGCGCCGAACTGCTGCGGGTCGACGAGGAAGCAAGAGAGCCAGTTCGTGTTGAGGCCATACGGCGCCTGGGGCATGAGCGAAATGCCGGGCAAGTCGGCGAAGGCGTGGCGATATCGGAACGCGACTGCCCGCCGCTGGCTTACTCTCTGGCCGAGCACCTTCAGCTGACCGCGGCCAATTCCCGCGAGCACGTTGGACATCCGGTAGTTGTGGCCCATCTCCGTATGGTGGTACGCGACGCCGGGGTCGCGGGCCTGGGTGGACCAGAAGCGCGCCTTGTCCACCCAGTCCCGCCGTTCCGCCGCCAGCATTCCGCCGCTCGTCGTGGTGATGATCTTATTGCCGTTGAAGGAGAAGGCCGCTACCGCTCCCAACGAGCCGGCGGGCCGCCCCTTGTAGAACGCGCCCAGCGCCTCCGCTGCGTCCTCCAGCACCGGCACGTCATAGCGCCCGCATGCCTCGAGGATCGGATCCATGTCGGCGCTCTGGCCATACAGATGGACGGCGACGACCGCGCGCGGCCGGCGTCCGCGCCGGACACGGTCCTCGAGGGCCTCGGCGAGGAGCGCTGGGCTCATCATCCAGGTGTCGGGGTCGCTGTCGATGAAGACGGGCGTAGCACCGAGGTACCGAATCGGATTCACGCTCGCGACGAAGGTCAGGTCGGAGACCAGCACTTCGTCTCCCGGACCGACGCCGAGCAGCCGGAGCCCGAGGTGCACCGCCGCGGTACCGCTCGAGAGCGCCGCCGCAGGGCGACCGAGGCGCTCGGCGAACGCGCGCTCGAACTCTTCGATGTTGGCACCGACCGTCGAGAGCCAGTTCGAGGCGAACGCCTCGCTCACGTACTTCGCCTCGCTCTCGCCCATGTGGGGCACGGAAAGGTACACGCGCGCCATCGCTAACCCGTCACGCGAGTACGCCCGTCTTGCGCGTCGCCGAGAAGACCCGGAGTGTCGCTGCGTGAGGAGATCTGAAGGGGGAACCCGATCTCCTCGATGCTCTGGGTCGTCGAGACGTTCTTGCGGCAGAGCACCTGGAACACGGTGACGGCCAGGATCTTGAAGTCCAGCCACAGGCTCTGGTGATCGACGTACCAGACGTCTAGCTTCAGGCGCTCGCCAAACTTGAGTGTGTGGCGCCCGTTCACTACCGCCCAACCGGTCACTCCAGGCAGCACGTCATGCCGGCGCCGTTCCTCGGGCGTGTACTTCTCGAGGTACTCCACCAGGAGCGGTCGAGGGCCGACCAGGCTCATCTCACCGCGAAGAACGTTCCACAGCTCGGGCACCTCGTCGAGGCTCGTGGAGCGCAAGAAGCGCCCGAGCGCTGTGACGCGTTGCGCGTCGGTCTCGTACAGGGCCTCGCCCAGATGCAAAGGGCGCATGGTCCGGAACTTCACCAGCGTGAAGAGCTTTCCGTTCAGGCCCGGCCGTACGTGACGAAAGAAGACAGGCTGGCCCTCCGTCACCACGATGGCGAGAGCGATCAACAGCATCAGGGGCGACAGGACCAGGAGTCCCACTGCGGCACCGAGCACGTCGATGCAGCGTTTCAGGAGCTGTGCGCCATTCGTCCGCTGCGTCATCTCGACCTCGTCCAGTGTTCGTGTGATCGTGAGGGCCCGGCGCGAGGTTTACTCGCGGCCCGAGCGAAGCCAAGCCGGTGAAGCACGCAGTTTGGCTGCGGACGATGACCGATCGACGGCTAGGGGAAACTTCTGCAGCCGGTGGACCCTGGCCAAATCAAGCCGGCGCGACGGCCCTCGCTGGCAAGTAGCGTGCGACGAGCACCAGCGCATCATCTGTTCGCGGCTGAAGTCGCTGCTGATGCCGTCGGTGGCCAACACGAGCACGTCGCCGGGGGACACGCAGAGAACTTCCGCGCGCAACGAAGGTGGCAACCGAGCGCCGACGACGCCGTTGCGCAGCAGGAGGGACTCCTCCGACCATGCCGGCTTCGATCCTCGGCGCAGCAGCACAGCCTGGACGTTCCCCACGCCCAGCCAGGTCATCAATCCATGGGAGACGTCGAACGACGCCAGGCTCATGACGACGCCCCGCGTGCTGCGCAGGGCTTCGTGACATCGCCTGAGGAGCGAGATCACCGGCTCCTCGGGGTGCGCCCTGAGGATCGCGGCGGCAGCCTCGGCGGCTGCGGCGGCGGCGCTTCCGTGCCCGACTCCATCCAGGGCGGCCACCAGCACCCCGTCTCGGGCCGTGCTCACGACGTGCACGTCGCCGCAGCTGGATTGCCCCGCGAGGGCGCGGGCGGCAACGCCGCACTTGAGAGCGGAGGGCGCTAGGGTTTCCATTTCCGAACGGTCACAGTCGTGCCATGGCTTGGGTTGGACACGATGTGGAACTCATCCACCAGCCGCCTCACCCCGGGCAAACCCAAGCCGAGACCGCCGGATGTCGAGAACCCGTCGCGGAGGGCGTGATCGAGATCCGCGATGCCGGGGCCTTCGTCATGAGCGATGACCTGGATGCCGTGCCGGGACCCGGTCGAGCCGTTGATCGCCTTGAGCCGGATCTCGCCCTGCTTGGCGTAGCTGACGATGTTCCGCGCCAGCTCGGAGATCGCGGTCGCGATCAGCGTCGCGTCTCCCGGGGAGAAGTTGAGCGATGCCGCGAGTGAACGACCCTTCTGACGAGCGGTAACGATGTCGTGGTCTGAGCGGATCGGAACCTGGATGTCCTCGTCCACCGAGGTCCTCTCATCTGGCCGTGTTGAACTTCCGGCTCAGGTAGGCCATTCCCTCTTCGAGGTCGAGGGCGGTGGCGACGTTTTCCAACCTCAAACCCAACTGCACCATCGCGAAAGCGACATCCGGCTGGATCCCGACGATCACCGTTTCCGCTCCGCGCAGCCGGATCATCTGCGCGATGTCTTGAAGGATGTGCGAGGCGAACGAGTCCATCACGTCCATCGACGTGACATCCACGATGACGCCCCGGGACCGGCAGCGCACCACTTGCTGCAGGAGCGCAGTGCGAAGCCGGAGGAAATCCACGTCCGGCAGCGCCCCCTGCATGGTGGCGATGAGAACGTCCCCCTGTTTGAGTACCGGGATCTCCACGACTCGGCTCCAGCGCCCAGGGGCCTAGCAGGGTGTTGAAACACCCTGCTAGGGCGCCTCGGCGAGAGGCACCACTTTGTAGCCCAGGAGGCGCTCGGCTTGCTCGATGCCGCCCTGCAGGTCGCCGACCGTGTTCATCTTGCCCAGGTCCACGCCGATGTTGACGATGGTCTGGGCAATCTCCGGCGAGAGACCGGTGACGATGACGGTGGCGCCCAAGAGCCGCGAGGCCTCGACCGTCTGCACCAGGTGGTTGGCCACGGTGGCATCCATCGCCGCCACGCCGGGGATGTCGATGACCCCGACCTTGGCGCGGTTGCTGCGGATGCCGCGCAACAGTTGTTCGGTCAACTGGCGGGCACGCTGCGGATCGATGACCCCGATGATCGGCAGAATGAGGAGCCGCTCACGAACTTGAAGGACCGGCGTCGAGAGCTCGCGAATGGCCTCTTGCTGCTGGCGGATGACGCGCTCGCGCTCCTGCACGAAGCCGACCGCCACCGTGTTGGCGATGCGGTTGGCAGCGGGCTCGTAGGCGTCGAGGATGCGGTCCAGCATGGTGAAGTCCGCTTGATACTTGGCAAACAGCGAGCGGGCGAGGACGTCGCGGAGCAGGAGCACGATCCCGACGACTTCGTGGGTTTCCACGCCTCGTGGGATGATCCGTTCGGAGAGGTCGCGCGCGTAGGCTTGCAGGGCCTCGAACGTTCCGGTTTCGAGTGCCTCGACGTAGTTGTCGTAGACCGAGGTTGCTTCGGCGAAGACCTCCTCCTTGGTCATCGCGGTCAGCAACCTCGTCTCGGTGATGCGCCGCGCCCACTCCTCGCGGAGCTCTGTGCGGTTCTGGCGCAGGTGCGCCACCAGTTCACGGAGCAGGACGGAAGTCGGATCGGCAGTTTGCACCGCGCCGCCGTGCCGCGCCTGCACTCGGGGGCTCTCCTGATTGCGATCGAGTTGAGGCATAGGACCCTCCTCCTCCTGTCTTGCAGCGAATCATTCGCCATCACTCACGTCGAACCTGGACTTGGAATGGCATCAAATTCCTGATGTCGCTATCAGGTAAACCCTGGAGATCCTCGTCGGGTCAATTCCTTCACGAGCGACCTAGACTGCGACAGGGTGTCACGGCTCAACCAAGCCGTTGCGAATCGCGTAGCGGACCAAGCTTGCGGTCTCATGGATGTCGAGCTTCCGCATCAGTCTGGCTCTATGCGACTCGGCGGTTTTCGTACTGATCCCCAGCAGCCGGGCGACCTCCTTCGAGGACTTCCCTTCTCCGACCAGCTGGAGAACCTGGCGTTCGCGCGAGGTGAGCGGGTCCTTCGAGATCTCCGCCTTGGAGAGATACGCGTCCACGACCGTGCGGGAGATGTTCGGGCTGAGGTAGATTCCACCCCGACTTACTTGTTGAATGGCCTGGAGCAGGTCGGTGGCCATCTGGCTCTTTAGGACGTATCCCTTGACTCCCGCGCGGAGTGCTTCAGTCACGTATTGAGCCTCGTCGTGGCGCGTGAGCAGGATTGCCTTCGTCTTTGGCGCCGACTTTTGCAGTTCGCGTGCGGCGTGGAGTCCATTCATCAGGGGCATGCTGATGTCGAGAATGACGACGTCGGCGTGGACGGTGGGCACCTGGCGGACGGCCTCCTGCCCGTCGGATGCCTCTCCCGCGACCTGAAAGCCCTCTCTCTCGAGCAGCGCCCTCAAGCCTTGGCGGACCAGCGCATGGTCTTCTACGAGGAATACGCGAGTTGGCATCTCTCAATTCTCCACCGGGATCTCGACGAGCAACTCCGTTCCCCAGCCCGGCTCGGAGTTGATCCGCAGCTCTCCCCCGACTGCGATCAGACGTTCGCGGATTCCGACCAGCCCCAGGCCTCCTTCGCCCCTGCCCGAGAGAGCGGCCGGGTCGAAGCCCACCCCATCGTCGTGGACGACGCACCGCAATTTCATTCTCGCATCGCTACTGAGCTCGATCTTCACCTTGCTGGCGCGCGAATGCCGGATGACGTTGGTGAGAGCCTCCCGGACGATGCGGTACAAGGCCATCTCGACGTTGGCAGACAGACGACCTCCGAGGGAGCTCTCGACTCGGACCGAGAGGCTGGCTCGCTTCGAGACGCGATCGGCGAGAGCCTGCAGGGCCGGCACCAGGCCCAGATCGTCCAGGATCGTTGGTCGCAGCTCATGCGAGAGCCGCCGCAACTCGGTCTCCGCCCGATCGAGAATCGCGCCGATCTCCCGAAAGCGTTCCTGGAGGGCGGGACTCAGGTCGTCAACCACTCCTGACATGGCGAGTCGCGCGGCGTCGAGGAGCGGCCCCGCCTCGTCATGGACATCGTGAGCGATGCGCTGGATCTCGCGCTCCATGGTTTCATTGAGCTGGCGGAGAGCGGAGACGGATTCTCGGAACCCGCGATGGGCCATCTCATAGGGCGAGAGGCTCTCGGCAAAGAACTCTCCCGCCCGGTGCAGTTCCTCCTCCCACGAAGCCGACCCCGGAGAGCGGCGCAGGATTCTCGCGAGAGCGTCGTGGTGCGTCGTCGCCATCTCCAGCACGCCTTTGCCCTGCGCAATAGCCTGCCGTCCGATCTCGTAAGCGCGACGCAAGGATCCCTCATCTGCGTCCGCCAGATGGACCTTGAGTGCGTTCGCGTAGAGCATGGAGAGGTCGCGCATCGCGAGCGTACGTGCGGTCGGCGCAAGGAGCTTGGTTTCGACTGGTTGTCCGTCCATGAAGTCCCTTCTCTTCGGTGAGCCCTTTCCTTGGCTCTGGATGCCGTTATCTACGGTAGAGTCTGGGCAGAAGTCCGGTGAAAAATGGAGATCTCCTAAGTAAAAGTCTGCTTATAGACGAAAGTATGCACCTGACCCTGCTGCGCCCGCCCGGACGCCCAGCGATCGGAAGAGCAGGCGTCCGCCCGACGCGCCGCCGAAGAGGATCGGCTTGCCGGGCGGGATGGCCACCGAGTGGAAGACCAGCTCCTGGGGCTCATCGGAACCGGACGATGCTGTAGGTTTCCCAGAGGGCCTGGACGGTGGGCAAGATCTGACTCATGACGCGGTTGAAGCGCCCCAAGTCGTAGGTGGACACGAAGACGACGTCGCGCGCCTTGACGAGAGCGTCGGCGAGCGACATTCGGTTGCCCTTGGGAAACACCTTGGCCGCAGGCTTCTTCACCTCGCCGAGCACGAAGACGCGTTGGCGGCTGCGGTCCGGGATGTGGACGATGTCGCCGTCCTGGAGAATCCAGTTTTGCGAGGCGTCGCCGCCCTCGTAGAGCGCGTTCAGGTCGAGTTGGTGGACCTCCCCTCCGCGGGTGAGCGTCACGTGCGCCGGATCCGCGTCGAGGGTGAAGCCCTTGGCGAGCGCGATCGCGTCCTGCACCCGCAACGGCACGTCGGTGATGGGCACCTGCGCAGGCGCGACGACCTCGCCCGCGATCTGGGCCCGCTTGCCCCGGTAGGCAGCGACGATCACTTGCAACTGGGGATCCCGGACATAGTCGGCGAGCTCGGCGGTCAGGTCCTCTCGGACCTCATCGGGAGTGCGACCCGCGACCTCCAGGGTGCCGACGTGGGGGAAGAAGATGGTCCCATCCGCAGAGACGGTGTAGCCGGTCGAGTCAGCCGAGCGAAACTGGCCCGCCGGGATGGTGAGCTCTGGATGCTCCCAGACGATGACCGAGAGCACGTCGTGCGGCGAGATCCGGTACTCGTAGGGCGAGGCATCCTGCGGCTTGGCGCGCTCGCGCTGTGCCGCACCAGCTTCGGCTTGGCCCTTCGCCTGCGCTGTCAGCAACTGGGGGCTGATGGAGACGATCTTGAATCGCTCGGGGTCCTTGCTGTCCTTGCCCCGGTTCTTCAGGCCAGACTCGTCCAAGCGCATGCCGGGAGCGAGGAAGCAGCCCGAGCAGCCGAGCGCCACGAGAAGAGCGAGAGCACGGGTCACTTGGTACTCCAGAATGCGCGCACGAAGTCGGCTATCCCACGCTCAATCAGTGCCAGCGACAACTCGAACGCGGCACGGGGCCCGCCATACGGGTCGGGAACATCAAAAGCTCCGAAGCGACCGATGCGATGTACGCGCCCGCGCGCGGGCGGGAAAATGCTCTCGACTGCGCGCTCCTGACGCTTCTCCATCACGAGAATGAGGTCGAAGGAACAGTTGGCTACCTAACAGAGCGGCTGCCATAGGACTGCGGCAAATGTTCCCGACGCAAACGAACGCGACCTTTCCGATGTTCGATGCCGCCAACCTGGGATCCTCCTCGCAACGTCGAGTTCCTCTATACCGTGCTCCGCCGTAGAACAAGCGGAGCAGACTGACGCATTTCGCCGCGACGCCTTCATAGAAACCGGCACATTCTATGGCTACCGAACGCGGCAATTCCGCGTTAGCCCGTCCTGGCCTCGAGCAGGGCGGTGACCGTGTCGAGATCGACCGGCTTCACCAGATGGACCACCGCGTGGCAGAGGACCTCCTCGTTCTCGTAGAACTGAACGGCGTGGTGCGGGCGCGTCGGAGAGGAAAACAGCTCGTCGTTGAGGGCGTCGGGTGCGCGCGAAGTCGAAGACTCGGAGCGGTCGGGCTGATGCATCAAACCTCCTCCTCGAGCCCCCCGGGTCTCGAGCATGATGTATCCCCCGATCGGAGGTGTGCCTCAATCAAAGTTGAGGGGTTTGTTGAATTTGTTAACTCTGGTGAGCGCATCTCCGAGGAGCGCTCCCAGCCCAGATTCGAGCCGCATTTCCTGGCGGGACGATCGAGGCTCTCGACTCGGGAGAGACGTTGTACCGCGTCAAGGCTCGCACTTCCCGACCGAGATCGACGAAACGGATATTCTTCACGACCGGCTCCTTTCGCTTGTAGCTCTGCGCTACGAGTCTCCCGACCCGCGGGGTAACCTACGCACCGCGAATCGGGGCCGGTCGTTCCATGCTGACTAGATCCATGGTTGGCAAGATCTGCATGGTCTCCGGCGCGACCTCTGGGTTCGGCGCCGTGACCGCGCGAGCGCTGGCGCGCCTCGGGGCCACCGTCATCGTCCTCGGACGCGATCGCAAGAAATGCGCACGCCAGGTGGAGAAGATCAGGCGCGAGACGGGCTCACGCGTCGAAGGCATGGTGGCGGACCTGGCGTCGCAGCGAGAGATACGGCGGCTGGCGGAAGAGTTCAGGAGCAAGTTCCCGCGGCTCGATGTCCTCGTGAACAATGCCGCCTCCTATTTCATGAGACGCGAGCTCACCGAGGACGGCCTGGAGAGGGCGTTCGCGCTCAATCATCTCGCTCCCTTCCTGCTGACGAGCCTGCTCCTCGATCGACTCGAGGCCAGCCCCTCCGCCCGGGTCGTAAACCTTTCCTCCAACGCGCACACGGTAGGGAAGATCGACTTCGAAGATCTCCAGTGTGAACGACGCTACGATCGGCTCAGCGCCTATTCGAGGTCCAAGCTCGCCAGTCTGCTCTTCACCTACGAGCTCGCCCGCCGGCTGAAGGGGAGCCGCGTGACGGTCAATGCGGTGAATCCTGGATCCGCCGCGACCAACCTGGGAAGCGACAATGGCTGGCTGCGAGGTTGGCTGCGGGTGAAGCTGAGAAACCTGTTCAAGGGGTACCTGATCAGTGCCGAGGAAGGGGCGAAGAGCAGCATCTACCTCGCCACATCCCCCGAGCTGGAGGGCGTCACCGGACGGTACTTCTTGCACTGCAAGGAGGTCCCGTCCTCGGTCGCATCCTACGATCAAGCGACTGCGGATCGGCTGTGGCGCGTCAGCGAGGAGCTGACGGGCGTTCGTCCCGCCGCAAGCGCCGTCCACTCCTGCCCTTCGTTGCCTTGCTGATCGAGGATTTCGCGCGCACGATCGCGATGCTCCGCGCGCTGGGCGCCGGCGCACCCGGAGCGCGGGTTCCTGCACGGCTGGTGCGGAGCACACCCTACGGCTTCTTTCACCCTATGGCTTCGGCGACCGCTTCCTTCGCTCCGCGCTCGCTCCTCCCATCGGTGGTGCTTGGCGATGAGAGACTGCAGCGCTACCTGCGGCCCGCCTTCAGCTCGAGTACGTACCAAGCGAGCGCCCAGCGCTCCTCCTCGGAGAGATTCTTGTAAGCCACCATCGCGCTGCCCGGAACG
>WNFI01184531.1_pt1 | contig 19325 bp, 25 predicted proteins | sample 5400471 | NCBI WGS metagenome assembly WNFI01 (sample SAMN13153348, study PRJNA577476) | soil metagenome | isolation source: 100 cm saprolite on Douglas fir-dominated hillslope | place: USA:California | collected 2013-09-17 | reverse complement strand
GGAAATGAGAAAGATGCGATGCGCTCAAGGAAGTGGACAATAATGGTATATGTCCCTCGAAGGACAAGTCGTGAAATATGGGGTACCGATTCGATCTGGAATCAAGCGGACATTAGGGAGAGTGAAAACGAAATGCCAATTAAACAGACTCATCACCAATTTTAGCCCCATGATGCAGTCGTCTGAAACGAGGGAGAAAATAAGTGTGTCCAACTTTGGCATTTGGACGGAGGTAAGTACGCAAATTTCAGCGTAGTTCGTTTGACTGAGGAACAATGTCTCCAATGATGGGAGGTGTATAATGGAAGATCTAGAGAAGACGACACCTTCCATCTCACTGTAACCTCCGGATACGGCAAGTTGCCTCAGATGAGGGGACGATGCGAGCATGGGAGCTAAGTCCGGCGCGTTAATGCCTGATAACGAGAGGCTGGTGAGTTCTTCAGAGGCGGTGGAAAGATCAAGAATGGCCATTCGGTATAGTTGTAGTTTGCGCAAAGAAGGGATTCGTATAGGGAATGTATGGTACACGGGAGGAGCATCCCCAAGGAACCGCAGCTGGAGCTTGCTGAGAGCGGGATGGGGCAATGATGCGACAGGTCGAAGGATCTGATCGATGAGGTGAGTGAAGGGAGCGGACTGGGTTGGTCCCAAGATCTCGACCGAGGCCAAACGGTCCGCATGGGAAACCAGGGCATTGATGTACTCATGAGATGCATGACGTTCTGAATAGCCATTGAAACGAACACTGAGGGGTCTATTCCCAGATCTGCTTAAGCATACTTTAATCCACTTGGGGTTCCAATTGTCCAAGTCAGGGTTTTCCCACAGCGTGCTATGGGCGATGGCAATGGTGCGCCAAGATTGGGATACCTGGGAGACAGCCCTGATGTCATCCGAATTTGGTTGACGGTGGCAGTTTTTAACGAGTAGGGAGAAGATATGACATAGGATTTCAACGGGGAGGAGGACGACAGGTGAGAATTGTTCTCGGACGAAATCTTTGTGTAACTGAATGGCGCGATCAACAGAGTCGAGGCCTGTTTTTAGGCATCCTACCCGGTCCCGCGCAACCTCGAGTTGAGAGAGAGCAGAAGTAGCGGCCTGATCCATCCTGGTCCTCTTCACAGTATATGTTGTCACAGTGGTCATGGGCGGGGCGGTGTGACCGCAGTCCGACAAAAGTTCATCGAGACACTCTTGCAGGGAATCAAGCCTTGCCTTCAACGACGAGAATGAGGTATACATAGAGAAAAGCAGTAAATTAGAAAGGCTCTATAACGGGTGTGCTTTTATACACAAGCAACTAGCTTATTCGCCTTCCGGCCTCAGCTTAGGAACATTCCGTTACTAACCCGTCCGGAATTGCACCTACGCGCGACGGGACGTACGTGTGAAGGCTCCGGGTTCATCGGTGCACCTCCAACACAAGCTCTTGGTTCTGGGGGCTGTGGAATGACTTGGCGGTGTGGACGCCGCACTGTGCGGCCTAGATCATGTAGAGATGGACGTCCCCTGTTCCAACCGTTCGCGCCAGAACCGAAACCCTCCGACGGTAACGGGATCAAATCAATTCCCACTTGAGTTGGATGCGTTTTGTACCCGTTTGCAACACTGAAATTTTAAAGGTCCTCTTGAGTTCACATTCCCACCCATGGTCCTGTCCTTGCTTCCACGCCTGCCCTTGTGTGACTGATTCAGAACCCGATCTCTTTTCGTCGGTTCCGTAATTGAAAAAAGGGGGATCTCCGTAAAGTCTTGGTCAGTTTCATCAAAAAGGATTTCCCTCCCCCAAACCAACTCCGTACGCTGCTGCTTGGATGAATTATGAAAAGAAAATCGACAGGCAATTGCGAACAGAACTACACCGATGCTTTGGCGATGAGAGATTCAATATAGAAGCCATATATGTGTGTAGTGGGCGGGTGGTGGGCGCTGCTGCAAAGTTGGCCTTGAAAGTTATTAATTATGTAGTTACTGTGTTCACCAGACTGACCGAGCAGCCACCCATGCCGCATATGCTGTCCGTTCCTGGAACAGAATGACGGGTTGGATGTTCGGTGGTAGTAATAATAACAAACGAAGGTATAATTGAGCTTGAACAGTTGTAGCCGAGGAGAAAAAAGGGAATAAATGAACATGACTAGTAAAGTGAAAAGAAATGTCCAAGTTAATAAATTAAACTCAGAAATGTCCGGAGTCGACGCTTCCAACAAGAACTTAATAAGTGGTTCGAAAGCTAAGAGTGCTCTAAGGATGGAAAAATCGGTGTGTTGAGCTTGCAATAGTGTCGTCATTAGATTTTCTAGGAAAAGAAAAAATTTCAAAAGTCTGTCGACGGTCGCTTCAGCTATGGTAGTAACTTACAATTCTTGAACTGGAATGAAAGCTTTAACCTTCACAGGGCCGTCTATGTACAATTCCAGCCAATCCACCGTACCTCTCGTCAACTCCGTAACTGCCAAGCTTTTCAGCCTACTTTCTATATGGCCCCGTTCATATTCGATGACACGAGATGCCACGAATTTCATTAGCCGTTCTTCAAATCCCATTTGACCATCAAGGATAGCATTGTCTAGTTCGATATCTAGATGTCGAAGACATGGAAGCACGGGCATGCGGTCATTTGTTGGGCGAAGAAGTCGAATGAGGAGAGCCTTAAGACTTGGAGGGGTACCTTCAATATGCAAGTACTCCAGCTGATTAAACCGAGTCCGCTAACATAGAGGATTATTGAGTACTTAGGCTGCTTCGTATGGCATTTAGACAAAAAAACCACTCACTCGCTGACCATGCATGAGGGAATCTTCGTTCTGCGAGATGGATAGTTTGCGTAGGTTGGGAAAATCGACGTTCCAGAATAAAAATTGAACAAGTCCTGGGCCTGCACCATCGACATGGAGCTCTTCTAGTGTTGGCACGAGAATGACTTGATCCCGAGTGTCCTCAGTCAACCGATCGGTCATGACATCCTTGATGGTTAATTTCGTAATGCATGCTAATGATTTAAATAAAGATCTCCAGTCTGGTACTCTCAGCTCCAGTTTTGCGAGTGTTACGCATTGCGCGTTGGGAACAATGCGGGCCAGACGAATGGGGTATACCCCGTTGACGCTGATGTTTCGCACCGAGGATAAAACAGGAGTAGGATGAGATGGTAACCACAAGTATCCCCGAACGGCGCCTGCTATGGTAAGGCTTTCAAGGGAAGCCCCTGAATGTTCGCTCATCAACCGCAGGAGAGGAATAAGGGCCGGAGGATGATATGAGCTTGGACCGCTGGTGCATCGCCACTCAAGACTACGCCAACGAGGAAGAGACGGAAGCAGGTGCCGAATGACCGGGTTCGGCCAGATACTTAGGTGAGGCTGACTCCCTCGGATACAGATGTCCAATAACCGAGTTCTGCCAGACCGCTGGAGGCACGTCTCTACCCACTCCCTACTGCCGCCACCGGGCGACCAGAGTGAGCTACATCCGGTCGCGACCACCCTCCAGTCCCTCGATACATGAGATATGGCTAATATGTCTCTCCAATCATCTAGACGTGTAAATATGTCGCAAAGGAGCTCAACAGGGAGAAATGCCACCGGAGAGAACAGCGCTTCAATGGCTGAAAGCCTTTTCTGATAACCATCATGGATAATGGAAAGGTGGTTCTGAATGTGCCGAAGGAGCCTCATACTGGCATCGATATGGGTGAGATAGGAGGCCGTTGGACGGTCAACTCGAAAGTGCTTGGCGGAGTTATTATGAGCCAGAGGCGGAATGACACGGCCATCCTCTAGGTCGGAGGCATCAGTGTAAGTGGCAGCGGCTCTAAACATGGCCTGTAGTGCTGTCCATGAGCGTTCTGCCGCTTCCTGTGCTGAATCATCGAGGCTGTAAAATGATCTAGTTAACTACTGTGATCTAAAAGGCCATGTACACAGGACTCACATCACCATCTCGTTGGAGGTTTGGATGTTTCCCGTGCTTTCATGATGTGCTGTAGAGACCATGGAAGAAAGAAGAGAACCATTGGCGGCTAAACCTCTTGAGGAGAGGCTCTGGCTCAATTACAGAACTCCTGAGCGGTGCCATTGAAAGGGATGTCAATGAAATACAAATGTTACTAACAATGTTTGCAAATTCAGCACAAGGCAAGAACACGTGATGCTTAAATATATATATCTTCGCCCGTCATTTCCTTCTCATTTGGTGTTTCATTATTTTTCCTGCTATGCGGACCATCGAGGACTTTTTGGCCTTAGCTGTTGTAGCGGAGTTGGCCGAATTATGGTGGTTGCTATGTTCGGTTATTAAGTAGCCCTCCGTTCGTTAGGAGTGTATTTGAAGAAGCTTACATATATAATTAACGTACAAGTCCCAGGTTCACAGCTTGTACCCATGTCCGCGGCGCTTCCCCACTTGGAACTAAGTGGAGCAGAACATGCTACTGGCCTGTTGGCCAGGCGAGCCCGGTTTTAAGTGATGGACAATTGTCCATCGCTTAAATAAATAAAATAATAAACAATAAACCAAGATCCAACCTCCTGCCTGGCAGACCTACGTATATAGATCCATTAGGGAGTTGTCCCTCTTGCCTAATGCCTGGGAAAGCTTGCCTCCTGGTCCGGGTGCCCCAAGAAGCCTCCATGAAACGTATATAAATAAAGAGTCGAAGTAATGGCAATTCTGCGTTAGCTGTATACCTTTCCTTTTCTTGCTAAGCTCCTCCTGTCCTACGTTTTCCACGCACTCATCTTTCACCATGCCTCCCACTTCATCAAGATCTGAACACGACAGAATCCGTCGTTCTATGCTGATCGACGTGACATCAACAAGTGCGAGAAACTCAGATGAGCTCCCAACAGAGCGTCACTTTCTGCACCCTTGAGCTCTGACTCTGTTGGTCTGATGCCGTCTCCTGGACGATCGTCTTCGTCATCCTTCGTTATCATTGGTGTTGATTTGCTTACGATGACTTTAACTAAAAGTGACCTATAGAACCCCTTCTCTCACGTCTCCCTAAAGTGTTACGTCTAAAAGGGTTTCCCTGTCGTGCTCATTTTTCGCGCTTCACCGCAATTCCTTCGAATCCTACTTTGTGTACGCTACAGCATGGATTAAGTTCTGAAATTAAAAGCAAATCTTATTACATTGAGACTTTACTGGTCGCTGAACGTTCCAAAATAAGTAGCGGGTGCTGCCTCGAAGTCGCCTTCTTCGATCGAAGGATGATTGCAATTTGCAAATGTGACGGCAGTCTCCGTTCCTAGATTTAATTCCACGCAATCGTCAATCCTGTCGCAAGTACCTGAGGTGGCAGCGCGAAAAGACCGATGTCTGCTCTCAACTCGATGCCTGTGGCTTCGGGTAGCGACATGTCGTCTTTCCCAGCGGTCTGGGCGTACATTCTCCCGGCCTTGGATCATGTCATGCGTTCCCCCTCGGAGAATGGGTAGGCTCCTGCTTTGGACGTAAACTACTATATGGGGGTCTATACCATTATATACAACTTTGCAACCGCCTCCCGCATCGAAAAAACCCCTCAAACCAGCACCAGTGCATTGTTATCTCACTTTGACCTGGACCTAGAAGAGTACTTTCGCGGCATTGCGCGGGAAATTCATTCCAGAATGCCGAATGATGACTCCGAACTTCTCGCTTACTATCTCTCTGCCTATACTCGCTATTCTAGTGGTGTTGCTATCATAAACCGCCAATTCGCCTACCTAAATCGTCACTTCATTAATCGAGCCATCGAGGAGGGAATGGGTTGGATATCGTTGCAAGATGTTTTGCTCAAATCCGAACGGGAGAAGCGAAAGGATGGAAAGAAGACCAATAAGGATGTCGAGCTGCTGGATGCAAGAAAGAAGGAAATTCTGAGGCATTGGGGCTTCGATGGTGGTTCCAACGAGCAGAGGAGGTTCGCGGAGTCCTGTGCAGAAGCAAACAGCCCTTCTGAAAAGATAGTACCCGTTGCTTCGCTCGCGCATCGCTGCTGGCGACTGGAGGTCATTGAACCTTTCTTATCTGCGAGCAAAAGCTCCGCCGAGACCCCATCGACGAACGAATGTATACAACAGACTATCAATGCTGCCAAATCTGCTTCGCCAAAAAACCTGAGCGAAGTGACCCCTCAACTCGAAAGCTTCTCATCAGATGGTTTAAATGCACCCCATTTCAGCCCTATCACGCCAAATCCTCCTCTATCTAGGTCCGCTAAGAAGAGAATAAAAAGGCAAAATGCAAAAGGGAAGGGTAAAGGGAAAGAGCATGCGAATGGAAGTGGTATCGAGGCTAATGTGCCAAATGACGTTGGAGAGCTCGTTCTCAAGCCTCCACAGAGACCAAAGAATATCATCGCGCACGAAACGGCATTAAAACTCTCCAAGTCACTGAAGGCCTCTGGCGTTAGCCCCGAAAATATAGTTAGGAAACGGCTTGACAAATTCCTGAAGCGTTGATGTTCAACATCTCTCTCATACTATGTTACTTGCATCGTTGGGCTTGGTGCTTGGTGAAGGGAACTACTACGTTGTTCTCGATGCTGCACTCGAGCTCATATATTTTATAAGGTAATGGTATTGGGGCTATTGTATTGAACTCTTTTACAATTATTGCATTCGTATAATCGAGGCGTGGTGGTTTGTAGATAGGCTGACAAAAGCGATCATATTTGAGAACTTCAGCCCCTCCAAGCGACATGAACTTCATCCGTTCTGAACCTACACATGTTCCGTCAAAGATGAGTGGATATCACTACAGAGAGAAAGATGAATCAACCTCTGGGTACAAATTGTATCTTCAAGTGGAGTCGAGTAACCCATTCGATAGCTTAAAAGTCCGGCTTGTGCGATCATGATTCCATTATCGATGCAGTATCTTAGTCGTAATGAATAAAAGTCACCGCGATCTTGGTAGATACCCGTACCTTTCATCGGCGGCAAAAACCTTGCCACCACGCTCCTCAGCCATTGTGTTCATCATTTCTTGTAATCTGATGTTTGCTTGATCAAAGAGCATGTTCAGCTCCCGTGAATGGGAGAACTGCCCCAAGTCTATGCACTCACAACCTACGCCACCGACAATGAGTACTTCTTTGCTTCCAACGTGTGCCATCGCCCGCTCTGTTATCTCCACCAGCATCGCAAAAACAGTCTCCTGCAATGTAAGACAAAGATCTGCTGGTGTATAACGATCCTCTGGAATGCTTTGATTGCCATCGGATCGGGGGATGAAGCACTTGTCTTCAGTGTATGCTTCGATCGATGACAAGATACCGGATAATGTGACATCCATTCCTTTGGTAGAATAAGGAAGCGAAAGGATTTTCCGACCCCTGCATGCCTAATGTCAGACAAGAACAGTTCGGTGTCCACAACTTATCACGATGGCGCACCTCTTGGCCTCTTGTTCTATGTTGTAGCCGGGACTCGGATCATTAGATAACCCAACTACACGAGCAAACCTATCCAAGCAGTTTCCGACAGCAATGTCGAGGGTCTCTCCAAATATGCGATATTTTTGACGCGAGTAAGCGATTACTTGAGTATTGCCGCCACTGACGTACAGCACGACTGGATTTTGGGCATGCGTGATAGTTCGAGCAATCTCGATATCTTTTGTATCAGAGTATGGAGTTGACGTCCTCTCGCAACGGGGTGAGCTACTTACGACCAACGCAATGGTTCACTCCTACGAGGGGCTTGTCATACAGAAGGGCCAATGTTCTCGCCACCAGCGCTACTGATTGCAAAGGGGCGCCCATTCCTGGACCTGCTCAAATTCAGGATAGTCATTAGGGATAAGAAGTTTGGGATATGATGTACTACTAGGCACCCTTTGTAAAACATATACAATCCAGATCGCTCATCTTTACCCCAGCCTTATCCAGGGAATCCCTAATTACTTTGTTTGCCCATTCTCGATGGTGGACAGCGGTGTCTCTCGGAAGGAACCCCTGTCCTGGAGGAGTGATGTAAGTATGTCGGACATTACTTAAGATGTTTGTAGACCCGTCGGGTAGGTGTTGTACAACTCCAGAGCCCAGCTTATTTGCACTACCTTCAAGGCCAAGTGCTAGAAGAGGCTTCTCAGGCGGTTGGAGAGGATCGGACCGTTTGACGCGAGGCGTCACTCGAGACATGCGTAGCTGATTCTCTCCCTTCCATTGATGCGTGACTCAAGTTTCGCACGCACCCAGTTATGGAAACCTGCACAGTAGACTACCTTAGGTGTAAAGAACCGTTTACCTGGTTTGGGATAGTATGGTAACTCACTTGTCGTGAACTCTTGTGCTCTCAGACCTACTGAATGTCACTCACAGAGACGTTCTCAGTTGTTTTCAAGCATCCCTCCGGCAAAATCAAACATTCCATAAATCATGGAATTAGCGACCAATCATCGACCATAAAGGGTGAATATATGCAGATGACTGGGAGGCCCTGGTTGTAAAGTGGGACAAGATATAACGACCCAGCCCTAGTAGCATAAGGCGGTCCCCTATCCTATCATCACCCCATTTGACTGGAGGAAAGAGTAACCAGCCAAATTGAAAACACGCTCAGATATTATATTCGCGGATCCTACCGGCATTTCTTCTCTCGTTCAGATTCTTATTAGCTTTTGCTCTACCAATTCGATTCACAATTGAATTGTGGACGCGACTGCCGTGTCCCCTCAAACAGCATTACTTCGAGGACACGGAATACAATATCACAGATGTAACTCGTATCTACGCCATCCTTTGGACAGCTATGCTCTGTAGCAACATGAGGACATGAGGATTGGGGATCAGGCGTGAAATGCGTGATAACATGAGAAAATATTACTTCGAGGAGGTGACGTTTCGGTAATAAGAGGATCATAACTGGACACCCTACAACCAAGGAATAGTGAGCGAAACAAAAAAAAAAAAGTGTTGCTTTCCTATCGGCCGAAGGAAAATCCACCCTGAGGAGCTGAAACATTGGTGTGAAACTGCGATTATAGAGAATTAGCAATTATTGCCCTGGAAGCGGACCAAAGGACCTACAGTAAAACGTCCATCGTCATCAATTTGAGGAGCGTTGTCGGTGATGTTCTCCTCCTCATCGTCATCAGGGAAGTATTTGTCCATGATGTAGAAGGCCTTTTTATAAATGTCCAAATTGTCATGGTGCTGAAGATGATGTATCGTAATCATGCCACCAGCCTCCTCGACGAAGTTGGCGTATTGGTTAATGGCACCAGGTCCGGCTGCCTCTTTATCCATTTCGCCAACCTTGAAGATGTTATCGAGACCATCAAGTGCGACCTGTATAATCTTATTGTCCATCGTGTTAAGGAGATCACAAAGAGGCTTGATGCACCCTTGGCCGACGAGATATCGAATTTGTGAAGGTTCGAGCAGCCCTCCGGATGTAGCGTTTGAAATCGCCCAGCAAGCCTCCTTCTTTGTCTTGAAATCGGCATTCTGTAGGATATTGATAAGCGGCGGAATGATGTTCGCGTCAATAACGGCCTGGATCTGCTGGGGTGAGCCTGCAGTGATATTTGAAATGGTCCAGCACGCTTCCTTGCGGATCGGGTCCTTGGGAGAAGAGAGGAGCGATAGAAGGGCAGGAAGTGCTCCAGAAGCAATGACCACCTGGGTCTGCAAATCGTCGCCAGTAACGATGTTTCCGACGGATCGCAAAGCCGGGGTCTGGACGGACGTGGAGTGGTGCAACAGAAGGTCCACAAGTCGGCGACATACACCAGACTCGATGACAGCTTGAATTTTGTCGTTTGAGCCATCAGAAAGATAAGAAATGGCCCAACAAGCATCAATAAGAACCTCATCGTCCAATGAATAGATGAGCTTAGTGAGAACGCTCAAGGCGGGAGAAATCTGCAATAGCACGCGGATTAGGGAAGTAAACTTGTAATCCCCTTTGGGTCCAAACTTACCAACTCCCAAGCGGGCTGAGGGTTCTTGCCTCGGCAGAAGTTGCTCAAAGTCCAGGTGGCATTCCGAAGCATACTCAACTTGGGATTCTCACTCAGCAAGTTGAGCAAAGGCCGAAGAGCACCAGCCTGGAGAACTTGATCACGGCATTTTGGACTATCACCAGCGATGTTTCCCAAAGCCCACACGGCCTGCTCACGGACGTCCATGACATTGGATGAAAGAAGGTTGATGAATTCTGGGATGGCTCCTGCGTCGATCACGTACTGGGTATGCTCAGCCGTGCCCGACGCAATATTTGTGAGAGCCCAAGCTGCTTCGAACTGAGGGAAATCCCATTATAATTCGCCTGAGCCTCGATATTGTCCAAGTTGCTTACCTGAAGCATCGACTGACCTTTCCGCAGAAATTCGACGAAACGCGGGATCACGCCACATTCGATAACTCGCTCAATCGGAGGATTCTTCTCTTTGGAGAGAAGCTTCCGAAACCGTGTAGTCGCGTCCAATTGACGTTCAGCTGAATCGGAAAAGACACCGCTAACCATCTCGGCAGCGATTTCGGGGTCCCAGCCTGCTCCAGCGACATCTTCATCGTCTGATTCCATTCCAGCAACATCCAAGTTGCGCCGCTTCGCGATGTTTTCCTCGCGTTTTGTTCTGCGGATTTCTACCTGCTGCTCTTCACGACGGCGGCGAAGTTCATCTTGCTTAGCAAGGCCCTTGTTTTTGTAATCTGATTAAAGGTGAGTCAGCAGATATTCGATCGACACAAAGTATAGGACTTTCTTGCACGGCGATGTTCGGGAACTGAACTGCGGGGGTCCATGGAGAGTGTGGTTGAAAGGTTGTTAGTGGTAACAAAGCAAGTATGTTTGAAAACGCGCTGTTGACGTCCTCGGCTGTTCCCGGCCAACCTCGTCAAGTTGTATCTCAAGCTTTGCACACTCGCCCCGCATGGCCTCTCAAATATATCCATTAGGTTGGTTTTGCGAATGCATTTCTTCTTAAGGCGACTGAACGATAACCGCTCAAGAGCTCATTGACCGATGTGTGGGGTCAAGAATCTGGGTGATTACCAGGTTGGATAGGGAGTACACGGGGGTTTTGCTAGGATTTGATGACTACGTTAGTACGTGCAGTATCCAGTAGATACACCATAGGATGTGGTCTCTAATGCATGCGATTTTTGTTTAGACTTGGTGCTGGAGGATGTGATGGAATAGTAAGTCGGCTCATTCGCAACTCATATGCCAAACACAGAGCACTCCTTGGCATAGCGAAAATACCCCACAAGGCATCAGAAAGACGAAACTTTATTCCACGTTAATTAATGGGAACAATGTCTGCATGGTTCGCGTTTTCATTGTGTCCGGTCTTCCTAGTTTAACTCCTCCCCCTAGCTGGTGCCGGGAAGCGACGGCCCAGAATCAGTACAGTCCTCGGAGTGACAGCTGTAGTTAAGTCCTCCTACGCGGACCCACGTGACAACCGTAAGGTCTGTTTTCGCCTTCGGAGTGGATGATCTTGGAGAAAATTTAGATCGGAACCTTCGGACAGGGTTCTGTAAGGAATTTCATTGGTTTCTAGGAATGAAAACCTTCCACAGTGAGATGAGAGTGCGACCCCCAATTCACCCGACTTGAACGTCTGACTGGTCCAACCGCGGTCACCTGTGGCGTGTTAAATAAAACAAATTTAAAGAACAACAAGTGCCGAAGAACCTCCATGTACACAAGATCGAGTTCAGTTCCTTCGCACGCTTCTTCAGCTCCTCTCGACTCTACAAGGATTGAACTCATCACGGTTCGGATATTGTACGGTGTGCACTCACAAGAGGTTTCTCGAGCTTCGAGAGTTGCTCATTCGAAAGGATCTGTGCCCCCCTGGCTTTTGACGCTTTGTGCTCGGGCTCACGGCTGGATGGGGCCGGGTGTTGAAAGTGGGTTCGTTCTTATTCGACATCGGTATGTAGTAGAAGGGGGATGAAGGAACACACTAGGAAGAACATTTTATAAGAATGTTCCGATGGGATCAGACTCTTAAATCCACAGACGAATAAGTTAATAAAACCCCGTATTTTGCAAATGAACCATGACTTGTTGGGAACGACCCACATTGAGGGATCCGCATACTATCAGGACAAAAAAAAGCATCTAGTCATCACTATGCTGGTGTAGTTGCACACTGCAAGAGTTCGCCGAGGCTAATTCTTACTTCAGCCTGTGATGCAGGTTCTCAGTATTTGAATCTACTAATCCAAGCAGCCAAAGGGGGGAGAGCTTGTTTGTACCGCAGTGGGGATGAGTATTTATCCTTCATGGATTTTGACCGAGTGTGTGCGTTGCCAATTCGACTGCAGACGCGATTCGGAGCCAACTTGGGCACTGGCAAATTCATGTCTCAGCCTAGGCTTGAGCTAGGGATGCCGCGCGTATACAGAACATGTACACCAGAGGTGCAAAGAGCAAGATAACATTTGTACAAGATAGTGGCAGCACACAGAGGAAGGGAACTGGATTGAGCACAAAGTGTTTGAAGAACCATATTGTACAATGGTCCGGAAGGATATTGGGAACATACAAGTCACTGTAAAATTTCTCTAAGAACTTGGATGCATTTCAAACGAGTGGATGGAACATTTCCGATTTGCTTCCATCACCGTTGCCAACGCAATCTGTTCAAAATCGTCCCAAGATGGATCAAACAGAGAGGCGAACAAAGGAGAGAAAGAAGGTAGGACGTATGCAAAGGTTTGTCTATACCATCATGGCCCCTTGATACCCTTCCTCGCATGCCTCTTCATGCTCACATTCCTCATGCTTGTACATTACGACTTATAATTTGTGCCATGGAAGATTTGAGGATGTCTGAAAGATGCTTCTATCAGACCATTGGCCATTTCCATGTCTGAAAGTATTCCTTCTTTGAGTACGAAAAAGGCTAGTTCACAAGGGAAAGGTACGGACTAATTCTTTCACCCATGTTCGAGATGAATTTCATCTTAATGGTGCTCTCGTCCAAGACCGTCCCGATGACTTCAAGATACGTATCTGGAAGTGTCACATCCTAAATATTCAAATATGGTAGCATCACTCGTGCTTGGGTGAAAATAACAAGCGAACCCCGATGAGTTTGATCTCAACTTGGCCTCCATCAGAGGCTTGGACAATCGCACGTTCATCTTGAAGCTATGGTCATAAACGCGTCATTGATTTCGATCGAAATGCGTGGGACTTGGACTAACTTTGATAACTTTGGCAGGTAGCCGTACTGTTTTTCCCAAAAACTTTCCCATCATCGCGCTATTTATTCGTGGCTCGTAGGATTCCATTTCAAGACTTCGGTAGGTTGGTAGGGGAATCGATTCAATGTGGCTGTCACGTGTGCGCAATCGCGAATTAATCTCATGCACAACAACCTCTTTGCGGAGTATCTGCATGCTCGGGCACAGAGAACCCTCCAGTTCTTGCCAAATGCATTGCCAAGTGATGGAGTGAATCCTAAGAAGCTCCAGCAACTGATTTTAAGCATACAGCCCGAAGAAGTTTCTCTCAAAGCTGTTCAAAATGTCTCCATCATTGCGATCGCGCCTTCGCTAGGTTCTTCAATCGGAATAGACATTGCTCAGAGACTAGCCTATGCCTATTTCTCCAACAACACGCGCTTACAGGAGATCGAGACTGAAGTCATTCCAGCCTTTAGTTCTTCATTCCAAGAAATTCTGGCGGCTCCTCCGGAAGCCGCATACAGAATAGCGTTCTGTCTATATGGACTTCTCTCTGTGGTACCTATGAACGTCCTCGACATTTTTTGTCAGAGTACGGACCTTGTTGTGTCACTGGCACGCTGCTACGATGGCTCGTTATCATCCACCTCATCTCCCAACGTCTTTGCTACCAATACGAAAGTCCTGATCCTGGATTGTCTACATATTTTGTTTACCCATCATATCAGCAAAAAGTCGAACCTTTCCATGGGACATCTCTTCGCACTTCTTCAAGCTATCCTGGATCTCCCTTCTACACCCAGCACTTCTTCGACATTCATTCCATTCTTGAACCGATCAATGTTGGGGGATTATGAAGCAACTTGGCAAATATCAGATGAAATCTCTAGACGGGCCATCGAGAGTTCATTGACGCGTGGCGTTGAATACTTGACATCAGCGCTTCGCATGAGGAAGGGTAATGTGGCGCACATCACCGATGCGAACGCGGCTCTAAACGTGCTCACACACCAACCAAGATTGCGAACCATGCCAGGAGTACTTAAAGTCGCAAGTGATCCGAAGGGCAAAGGAAGAGCGCAAGTGGAGCCACTGCCATCTGCTTCAGGCATCGATGAATCAGCTGTGAGCCGGGTGCTGGACATCCTCCCGGATGAGGACAGAGCGTTTGTTCAGAGGTGTCTTGTACATCCTGCGTTCTCTGCCCCAGACGGGGCCGAGAAGTTGATCGACATGCTTCTCGAAGGGTCCACATTACCTGATGGGCTTGGTAGCTTTAGACACGCTAGAGGCGACAAGTTGGCAGCACTGGATGCAGCATCTGCAAACATCTCTTCTCCGGAAAGGCAAGAATATTCTAGTTCGCTACTGGAGTCCCGAAGGAACGTATTCGACGACGAGCCATTGGACTTTTCCAAGCTGAGAATTGGAAAGAAGTGAGTCGGGAATGCTTTCCAGTCTACTCCGTGTGACCGTACCTTCTATCACTCCAGACGGGCTGAAGTGGGTGCTTCTATTGAAGACTCCAATGCATCATCAAAAGAGAAGCAAGATTTGAAGGCGACCATTTTACGACGCGCCCGTGAGCAGATCGAAGCTGAGATGGAAGAGGCGGCAGAAGCCGGGGTTCAATCTCGAAGACAAGTCTACACCGTCGCTTTTGAGGAGGAGTTAAGTGACGGAGGAGACCTGGTCATGGCCAGAGACTTCCAGCAAACGCGTTCGTCATTGCCGGATCGAGAGGATGGCTCTGAAGGCACAGATGTCGAAATGGAGCAGGAATTCACGTCAATAGTAGGAAACTTTCTTTCTGTATTCTGATCATCAATGGCTCACTTTCTCTCCCGTAGTCGGCGGAGAGGACGGAGACTCTCCTAGGGCTGGCATACATCAAGGATCCGAAACTTTTTGATCGAGATAGCGGGACGAGAAGGTCTAAAGCGAGGGCAACTCTCAAAGCTGAAACTGGTACGTGCCTGACATGACCATGCATCGATTGAAACACCGCATTCATGCTTACCAATTTATCTCATATAGGCTGGGGTGACGAACAAATTGAAGGATGGAGGATCATGCTAGAACGAAACGTGAGCAATTTAAACCAATCTGCTAGAATAGAAAGGTAATGACGATACGCTCTCTTGGGTCTCGATTTGTAGCCACGTCAGAAGGAGAGGATGCTGGAAAGGCATGAATTTTCTGGGAATGTACCATTGCTGGTAAGTGAAGAGAATGTAGGAGACTCGGGACCCCGTTCGAACTCAAGTCGGGGGAGAGGATTACACAAGGGTCCCGGGAGAAGACGGGAGGGCGGGGGCCAAGGGGAGGGCAATACAGCACGAGATCGAGCAAGGAAGGATCGTGCTGGAAATCAGCAGCGAAGGAGGGGGCATGATAAGAAGGTCGCCCGTAGTGCTCCGCCCGTTGTATAAGCATCACGTCGTCCGAGATTCGGGGTGTAGTACACACGGGACATGGTGGCGGTAGTCCTGATCTTCAGAACGAGGCGTGAAATTCGCCATTGGTCGTTCCAACACTTGAAACCTCCTAGAACGCTTTTAGAACGGTTTCGGCCTGTTAGTATGCCTAATTATTCGCCCGGAATCCATTGTCAGTTTTGTTGCGTTGCTCACAAGCTTCTTGGAACAACGTGCGGCCACCATTATTGTGTTAATTAATTGAGCTCTCGAGTCGCCTATTGTTGGAGTGACCCTAATATTCCCCACTAGCTTGCACACAAGATGCGAATGAGTTTTTTTGTTGGTTTTCTTATTGCTAGTATATCGTGTCCATGCACATGTCCTAATGAGGATTGGGTTCAAGAAATTTCCAGCAACATTCCGTCCAAGTACCACATCCCTCATTGCATCTACACTGAGGCAAATGTTTCTATATCTGGGTTATGTCACGTCAAAAGCTTTGCTTCCGAGATTTGCTGTATTCCTTCAAACAACGGCTGACAATGCGGAATCACCGATGTCACCCCACAAAAGGATGGAGACTACCAGATGCCGTCGTCTATTCCAAGCGCTGTTGCTTGTTAACTGAGTTATCTGTTTGTCAGTCCTGGCAGGGAAAGTTTTGCCCAATGCACCCCGAATTTATGTTATTTGAATTGGAGGAAAGCGCAATGGCTTCTTGGCAGCCGCCTGAGGTAGTACGAAAACCCTCGGGTTCTGAGAGGTGTTAGTTATGATGCGTATCCTTTTGGGGAAGTGTAGGTATCCTTATTTCTTCGCAGTTCATCAAGGCTCATATAGATAGAATGCCTTCTTGGCTTAAGAAGTACAGCAAGATCATCGGCTTCTGGAGTACGTACTTAAGTTTGAATCTCTCCGTCATGCTAGGGCAGAATGTCGGATCATAACCTTACCCAGTTTGGGGACGGCGACGCAGGCTCGAAGCACCTTCCACCATAGAGTTGGCATGCAATTTGCTGTGCTTCGAGCCCAGGGTACGGGAACGCCGGAATAGTATCTCCATGCAGCGTACCGGGGTCTAGAATGGATCGGAACCTCGGGAGAGCAAGCCGTTGCCCCTGCCCGTTTCTTCAGCACTCACTCCAGTGCCAATCGAATACATATCAGAAGAGTGCTTGTGCTCGCTGAGGGATTCGTACCCAGTTGTTGTCACTCCGTGGACACACGGCAACGGCCATGATATACAGTCGAATTACACTTCAGACGTACGAACATCTTCTTGTACCATGGTGAGACCTTCCTTTCTCGCCAGCCTTCCCACACTGTCCAGGCTTCCGACTACAACCTTTTCTTCCTTCTCCATATCCCCGTTTATGCTGCCACCTTCGTCAGTCCCTTCTTCCGTGATTACCTCTTCGATCACACCTCCTTGCTCTCTAATGAGTGTATATGCACGATCGGTCACCCGAAGATTCTGCCCCCAGCTCAGACCCTTGATGATCATCTTATCATGAGCTTCATGTTGAGTCCGCCTGGTTGATCGAGTGAGGAATGCGGATATTGTTGAAAGAGGCCAGGAGGATGGCACGTTCGATAGCACCTGATGACGTGTATCGACTGTTCAATTTGTCTCGGTGCAAAGAGGTAATAGAAACCTACGTGTAAAACATCGAGGTTGACAGCCTGCGAGTTGAGAAGATCAGCCGTCTCCTTAGACATGGGGTTCCTGCATTCAACGCGAGGAATTGAGCAGACTAAGGCCAAATGATAATGGGCATTAGATTAGAAGATGCTTGCCTGCCGTCTTGGGTGTAAATCTCCATTAATATCTTCAAGAGTGCCTTCGTTCGCGGCTCTTGATTGGCTGTTTTTCGGCCTTCCTTTTCATTATCATTTTTGGCGGGAAGAAGTTCGGCCCAGGCAAGCAAGCCTTCCCCTCGTCCAATCTCAAGCCCAACCGTTCTTGGGATGACAGCGCCTTCGAGCACGCAGTATGCCTCTGCTGATGTGGAATCGTTCAGAGAAACAAGAAGGGAAAGAGCCGAACGATCATTCCCCATCTGAACGGTCACCATCAGTTGAGACGCTCCTGCCACAGAATTCAACCGCGTTCACGAACCTTCCCATCTAAGATGGCCCTCTCCACTTTCAACAAATCTCTGATTTTGTTATTGTTGTCTATCCCCTTTTGAATAGTCTGCGCGTCATATACGTGAGAACCCTGTAAAAATAATGCAAGTTTGATTCTGGTTGTCTTGGCCGTCGAGAAGGAGGAAGGGGGGGTAGGTGGTGGTGGAACGTCCACAGAAGCAAGGTACGATAAAAAAGGCGGGCGAGGACCTGGTAAGTGGGCGTAATCGTTCACTACGAGGGGTTACCGATTTAATGTAAATAGAAGCCACTTTAAAAGAGAATATCAACGGCACTCACTGAGAATTTCAAACGCCTTCACTACACTGGCATCACGGAATGCAGATACGACGCCAGCCAAATACCTTGCCGCAAGTTCGGTATGGAAATCAGGTTCCTGATTTGGAGAATCTGCATCTCAGCCTCCGGTCATCCGAGTTCAAAGGAACACCTCAGACAAACCCTAATGTCTCTGTGAAGCACTAAGTATTCCAGGTACTGCTCCGCTAGGAGCCCATTTGATGCACGGAATGAGCGTAATATCGAGTGTTCATCAAGTTTGAGGGTTTTCTTCGTGCTTTGCGGTTGTGATGTAAGTAACTAGAACCAAACGCGTTAAACAGCGATGATGGTTGCAGATTGATATACCGTACGGAGAAAGCAGCGAGAGGCTCATGCCTTGCCAGCCAAACACCCCACTCGCAGATAAGATTTCGATCCGCCGTGTTGGTCAGTAGTTGGATGATTTCACCCCTCGGATTGGAGACCGAAGAATCATCCCATTCTCCCGTAGCAAGACTTAAGAGACAAGCACAGGCTCAAACTCATTATCTAAGCAGAGACCGAGAACCACGTACTAAGCCCAGGCCTGGAGCATCTTCCGTTCATCCCCCATTTTCCTGTAAAGGTCAAGAAGAGTGGCAATGAGGCCGTATTCAATGAGGATAGGCTCGATCTCGTCAAGGATCAGATTATCGAACGAGGTCTTAATAAGCTCATGGAGTTCAGCCGAGGATGAGGTGGGGGACACGTTGGTCACAATAAGCTTGAAGAAGACTGTATCAACAATCTAGGGGGTAATTGTGTTCGACACGTTCAGTGTAAAGGAAGAATCCGAAGACGTACTTGATCTAACTTCTTCTCATTTGCGCTTGGCTTCACACTTCCTCTCACAAACCTCTCGCTGATTCTTTCCTCTCTGAACCGCCTCAGGTAGCGCATCAGCATCACTCGTGCGCTATCATTTAGAACCGCGTCCAGCTCGATTGTTGAAGGGGCATTCTTCACAGAAGGTTTGATGGTGGAATAGTTCTTAACTAAATTATTCATGACTGTTTGTCAGTCAGCGTTTAGGAGCCAACTGAAAGCAATGTAATGCATACTGATATCTCCAATAGATTGAAACGAATCCAACTGGTCTGCAACACCTTTGAATATGAGAACGGTGTCGGTAGGTGCAATCATTGATCCTCGTATCTCGGGAAAGAGGCGTATAAGTATCCGTGGATCGAGTGTTGATTTGAGAAAGTGGTCCGCCGCGTCATCGAAGAGAGTCTCGGATATGCACTTCAAAGCGAGGCGGGCATACATGTAAGCAACGTCTGTAGCCTAGCACAAATCATTAAATT
>WNFI01161340.1_pt1 | contig 19331 bp, 18 predicted proteins | sample 5400471 | NCBI WGS metagenome assembly WNFI01 (sample SAMN13153348, study PRJNA577476) | soil metagenome | isolation source: 100 cm saprolite on Douglas fir-dominated hillslope | place: USA:California | collected 2013-09-17 | reverse complement strand
CGCTCACCCGCGAGCACCTGTCACCGGCCGGGCAGGTGCAGATCGCCGAGTGCCTGCGGATGCTCGCCGCGCTGGAGATCGCTGGCGCCCGCCTGTTCTTCCCCGACGAGCGCGCCACCGAGCTCACCGCAGCCCTGCGCCGCCAGTGGGATACCCCACCCGTGAACGGTCACATCAGGTCAGCCGGAAGCGCGGCAGCGTCACCTCGGTATCGGGCAGGTCGTCGAAGAAGACCTCGACCCGGCTGCCGATCTGCACCCGGTCGACGTCCTGTGGCGGCAGGTCGCTGATCGGTTCACAGAAACCGTGATACTGTGAAATCGTGAAGAACATCACTGTCTCCGTTCCTGATGACGTGTACCGCGACGCTCGGATTGCCGCCGCCGAACGCGACACGTCGGTAAGCGCTCTGGTCGTCGCCTACCTGCGAAGCGTGTCCGAGCGGATGAGGGAGTTCAGCAGGCTGGAGGCGCAGCAACGTGAGGTTCAGGCCGGGATCGGCCGGTTCCGCGCCGCCGACCGGCTGCGCCGCGATCAGGTTCACGATCGTGCGGTTCGCTGACACCAACGTCCTGCTCTACGCGATCTCCCGCGACCCAGCGGAGCAGGACAAAGCGAAGCGCGCCAACGACATCCTCGCAGCGCATGATCTGGGGTTGTCGGTGCAGGTGCTGCAGGAGTTCTACGTGCAGGCAACCCGTGAGAGTCGCTCTGACGCCATCAGGCACCAGCAGGCCGTCCGGCTGGTCGAGTCGTTCCGGCGCTTCCCCGTCCAGGACATCACGAGCGGGATCATGATGGCGGCCCTGAGCTCGCGGCAGCGGTTCCAGCTGTCGTACTGGGACGCGGCGATCATTGAGGCTTCCCGCGCACTGGGCTGTGAGGTCGTCCTGTCCGAAGACCTCAACGACGGGCAGGACTACGGGGGCGTACGGGTCGCGAACCCGTTCCGCTGATCAGGTCAGCCGGAAGCGCGGCAGCGTCACCTCGGTGCCGGGCAGGTCGTCGAAGAAGACCTCGACCCGGCTGCCGATCTCCACCCGGTCGGCGTCCTCGGCCGGCAGATCGCTGACCATGCGCACGCCCTCCTCCAGCTCGACCGTGTCCATCACATAGGGCGTCCGGCCGGCCCACGCCAGGTGGAAGGGCTGATGGCTGCCGGTGAACGGGTAGACGACGCCGCGGCCGCTGACCGGGGCCCAGCTCCAGGCCGCGCTGGTGCACTCCGGGCAGCGCCCCGGCGGGTAGTGCCGGAACCGGCCGCACTCGTCGCAGCGCTGCACGACCAGCCGGTCCTCGCGGACCGCCGCCCAGAAGCCCTCGGTCAGCGCGGTCGCGGCAGGCAGGGGCCGCCGGTCATGCCGTGTCACCTCGCAGCACCACGACGGACGCGTCGAAGAAGTGGCCCTCGGTGGCCACGGCGACTGGATCAAGGGGGGCGGCTGCGGCGCGGCGGCCAGAAGGCCGCCCGCCGGAGAGCGTGAGAGCTGTTGTCGTCTCGGTTCACCACGCTGGCCGGAGCGTGCAAGTGGTTCCTATCCGGGAGGCTCGGCGCGGGGTCGGCGATGCGGTCGGGATAGGCGGATGCCGGGCCGAGTGTTGAGCAACTCGGCGGGGAGGCGCGAGCTGCTGGGGCGCCAGAAGCGGGCCGGTGTCCGATCGCTGCCGGGACAGCTCGTCACGGCACGGTCAGTCGAGCGCGGTCGAGCCGGGTGATGAGGCCGTGCTTGCGCGCGTGGGCCTTGCGCAGCGCCGTGTAGCGTCGGCCGAACTCCTGGGGCTGCCCTCCAGTGCGTTGTGCGAGTTCCTCCGGGTCCTTGAGCAGCGTGACGGCCATGTCGTACTGGGCTGGTGCCTTGGTGTTGATCAGCCTTTCGACCTCGGCCCACGCGGCCGCTGGGTCCCTGGCTAGCTCGTCCAGGTGCTTGCGGTGGGCGTCGGCACGTTGCCGGTCTCGGAGGGCCTGCTGTGCGGCCCGCTGGGCGGCGGCCCGCTTTCGCGCTGCCGGCGGTGCTCCCATGCGTTGTCTAGGAGTTCGGCCACCGTCCGCCGGGGCCGGTGGCCGCCCTGGCTGGCCGGCCGCGGAAGCCGCGCAGCAGCTCCATTCGGGCCCTCGTCGCCTGGTCCGCTGCGACCAACCCGAGAAGCCGGTTCTTATCGCCGCCTGGAATGCCCGCTATGTACGCGGCCAGCGCGTGCGGATCATCCTTGACCTCGGGCAGCGCGCCGCGTATCAGGGGGCCCGTTGGTCGGTCCGCAGCTGGAGCTAGGCGCCCAGCCGGGGATGCCGTCGTCGGGAGCGTTGCCGGTGAACTCGATGCTAAGGTTCCCACCGCCAGGAACCTGACTACGAGTACCGGCTCGGGCATCCCGGAATGATCAACCTCGGCCACCGCGCAGCTGAGCACGACCTCGAAGCACCATCTGAGCTGCGCCGTTGCGGCCAGGCGAAGATGTGCACGTTGCAGCCGAGAGCGGCCACGATCCTCCTCCCGGCCAGAGCAGCGGCGAGGCGAGCATGCCCGCGCACATCGGTCGGGCGCAATACCGAGCCCGGCACGAGCGTCGGCGGGCCCCTCAAGGGGGCTCGCCGGGCGACCGGGGAGGTGGTTACCGTGGGGAGCTGGGAGTTGGGGGCGGGGGTGCGAGGTTGGCGGTGGGGGGCTGGTTGAGGAAGCCGATCACTGCGCAGTTGATGTCGACCTCGACCGAACCGTACGGGGCAGGCTGTTCGGTCGCCGTGGACCGCCGGTGAGCAGGTCGGGCCGGGTGGCGGCCATGTTGAACACCACGTTATCGTCGATCTGGCGGGTGTTGAGGCCTTCTTTGACCGCCTTGGGCGTCCACAGGCCCAGCTGGGCGTCCCACAGCGGCTCGCAGCAACTCCGATGCGGACCGCATACCGTACTCGGCTATATCCGTAACGTACAGGTGTTCGAATCGGCAGCTGACCGTGGAATCCGTCGTGGAATCCAGGCGTCGTGTGTTCGGTTCGATCAGGGCATTCCGAGCGCCCGATCGTGCTGTTCGTGCAGGTAGATGGGCCAGGGCGGCGAGTCGAGCCTATGGTAAGGAGAAGGTCTATGGTTCGATTCCGTAAGGGGTCTCCGCAGCTCAATGCTCATTTTTCGAGATTAATGTCTATCTCGATATGCCGGTTTTGCGGTACTTAGCTTGCCGTGTGGGGGCCAAGTTGTGCTAAGGCAGCCCGGGGAAGTGGCAGTCGCGGAGAGTCACCGTTCTCCCGGCGGCTGGGTCGCTCGCGCGGATCGCCGAATTTTGAACGATTGACGCCTGCGTCGGCTGCGCCGAGATCGTGGACAACAAGCGCTACCAGGCGCAGGCGGATCCAGGTCATACGAGGCTCAGCGCTTCCCGTTTTCCACCAGTACTGAGTGTGCGGCCGGCCCTGCAGACCATCTTCGCAACTCGTGGCGACTCCCTCGCGCGCCCACTTGCTAGCTTGGCGACAGGCAGATATCAGGTGGGTCGAGGGATGCCGGTCAGCCGATCCGAAAGAGGCTACCGCCCCGCAGCAGCGCCGCAGACCGGCAGCTTTGTTGGACGCTTCACTCAGCCCGCCATCGTCCTAGCTGCACGCATTAAGGAGCGCAATACGTGAGCGCGAGCAACCCGTCCGATGCCCCCTACATGCTCTCCGACCTCGACGAGGTAGGGGTTCTCACGCTCACCCTGAACCGGCCGGACGTCTTGAACGCGTGGATACCGCCGATGCAGAAGGCGCTCTTCGACGCAATGGACGCGGCGACCGAGGATCCCAGCGTGCGCGTGATCGTGCTGACCGGAGCCGGACGAGGCTTCTGCCCCGGTGTCGACATGCAGTACCTTGCCAGCCTGGCCGAAGGCTCGCAAAGCCCATCCGCCACCGTTGCCGACACCCGACCGATCACGTACGCGTTGACCGTCCCGAAGCCGATCGTCTGCGCGATCAACGGCGCCTGCGCCGGCATCGGACTTGCCGTAGCAATGAGCTGCGACATCCGATTTGCCGCGGCAGAGGCTAAGCTCACCACTGCATTCGCAAAGCTCGGCCTGGTCGCCGAACACGGATTGTCGTGGACGTTGCCACAGGCGTGCGGATACGCGACGGCAAGGGAGCTCCTGCTCACCGCACGCCGGTTCACCGGCGAGGAGGCAGCTGCCCTGGGTGTTGTGCACGGCGCGCTGCCGCTCGACGAGCTTCTGCACCACGCCCGAACCTTCGCCCGCCAGCTCGCCACGCAATCGTCCCCGGTATCGTTCGCCACGATGAAATGGCAGCTGGCCCGTACACCGTTCCAGACCGCCGACGATGCCCTGCAAGACGCGAATCGGCTCATGAGGCAGACCACGCAGGGTCCCGACTTCGGCGAAGGCGTCAAGGCGTTCACAGGCCGTCGAGATCCGTCGTTCGCGCCACTCGGCCACGGGACCATCGTCGAATATCCGGCTGGCTGAGCGCCCTCTGCTATCGGCCTGCGCTCCGTTCTAGGGTTCGGCTGCAGGAACTGGCGGGTGGCTGCCTCGATACTGAGCTGGGAGCGCCGCGCCCGTCACTCCTTGCCACAGGCGATGCCGGACCCGAGCGGGATCTTCATCACGTCTCTGTAGAAGCCTGCGCCCCCACCGGCTGCGGCTTCTACTGCCAAGGCCGCCATCCACTCGGTCTTCTCCGGCAACGAGCGCTGCGCCCACTCGCTGAACAACCAGGTGTCGTCGAGGAGATCGAATCGTAGCCAAACGGTATTGGCACCCTGCCCGCACCTCACCGCCCGCCTCCTAGGCCTAGACCATGCGAGCGCCCACACAGCACCCGCTGGACTGGGGTGACCGTGATCACACCGATGGGGGAGGATGTGACTGAGGGAGGGCGTGCATGGGCGGTCCTGAGTCAGCGCAGCCAGCGACAGGCAACAGGGCTGCTGGCGGCGAGGCGCTGGTCCTGCTGGCCGGGTCGGCGAGCGCGGCAGAGCGCGCGCTGGTCGCGCGATGGCTGCGTGACGGCCACCTCAGCCCGTCCGTACTGCTGCCGCTGGACGGCCCGGACCTGGCGCGGTCGCTGGACCGGGCGGTACCGGAGACAGTGGTCACGGCCGTCCGCGTCGCATGGCTGCCGTGCGAACGACGCGGCGAACGGCGGGTCCGCTGGTCGGACGTCCTGTCGCAGGTCAACCCGCGGCGGCCGCCGGCGTTCTGGCAGAACCGGATCATGCGGCGCGAGCCGGACCGGGCCCGGATGGTGGTCGCGGAGCCCGCCACGGTGGCCGCGCTGCGCGCCCGGTGGGGTGGCACCGGCTCGTTCGCTCATTTTGTGTCTCGGCAGGCCAGACTCGCGCTGGACCGCTCCGAGCGGGCGTTGCTCGGGTACCGGTACAAGGTGCCGAAGGAAGTCACCGAGGCGATTGAGGACAGCCCGCACTTCCGCGCCGAGGTCGCCCGGGTCGCGGCTCGGCTGGGCCTGACCGAGCAGGAAGCAATGGGGCGCGCCGAGGCGGACCTGGACAGTCTGGTTGCCTCGTTGAGCCCGATCGCGGTCGACCTGCTGTCCAGCACGCTGCGCCCGCTGCACGCTTACGCGTGGGACGTCCAGGTCGACACCGCCGGGCTGGACCGGTGGCGGGCGCTGAACCGCGAGCACGCCCTGGTCTTCTTGCCCAGTCACCGCTCGTACGCCGATCCGCTGTTGCTTGCCGAAGTCCTCGCCGAGCATGACTTCCCCCGTAACCACGTGCTCGGCGGCGACAACCTTCGATTCTGGCCGATCGCCCCGCTGGCCCGGCGGGCCGGCATTGTGTTCATCCGGCGCAGCTTCGGCGACGACGAGATCTACAAGCTGGCCTTGCGTGAGTACCTCGGCTTCCTGCTCGCCAAGCGCTTCAACCTCGAGTGGTACATGGAGGGCGGCCGCTCCAGGACCGGAAAGCTGCGCCCGCCGCGCTATGGCTTGCTGGGCTATGTCGCCGAGGCCGTCGCCCGGGGCCAGGCCGTGGACGCCTGCCTCGTGCCGGTGGCGATCACCTACGACCAGCTCCGCGAAGTATCGGCCATGGCCGCCGAGCAGGCCGGGGCCGCGAAGAAGGCCGAAGGCATCGGCTGGCTGGCGGCGTATGCGCGAGGTCAGCTTGCCCGGATTGGCACGGTCCACGTCCGGTTTGCCGAACCGATTTCGCTGCGCGCAGCACTGCCGCCTGGCGGCCCTGACGGCGACAAGGATGCCTGGCGGCTAGCGTTGCAGAAAGTGGCGTTCGAGGTAGCTGTCCGGATCAACAGGGTTACCCCGGTGACCGCAACGGCACTGGTGACGCTGGCGCTGCTGGGGGTTCGTGACCGCGCGCTGACTCTGGGTCAGGTCCGCGGAGTTCTGGAGCCGTTGCGCGGTTACCTGGCCGAGCGGGGACTGCCGCACTCGCGGGAGATCCTGGACACCGGCGCCGGGGTGCAGCGGGTGCTCGGCGCCCTGTCCCAGCAAAATGTGGTCACCGTCTACGCGGGCGGGGAGGAGCCGGTTTACGCCATCGAACGGGGCCAGCACCTGGTCGCGGCGTTCTACCGGAACAGCGCCATCCACCATTTCGTCGACCGGGCGGTGGCGGAGTTGGTCTTGCTCAGCGCGCCTGGCGGCCGGTGGGATGAGGCGATGCGGCTCCGAGACCAGCTCAAGTTCGAGTTCTTCTTTCCGGACAAGACCGCCTACCGCGCGGTGCTCCAGGCCGAGCTTGACCGGCTCGATCCCGGCTGGGAGACGGTAGCCGACGGGCGTGCCGTGCTGGAGCGGTCGGACCTCCTGGTGGCCAACCGGGTACTGCGGTCGTTCCTCGACGCTCAGCTCGTGTTCGCCGAACGACTCGCCGCGCGTTCCCCGGACCAGCCGTTCGTGGAACGGGAATTCCTCGGCGAGTGCGGCGGCGTGGGGCAGCAAATGCTGTTGCAGGGTCGGCTGCACGGGCCGGAGTCGCTGTCCCGGGAACTGTTCGCCGGTGCGGTGAAGCTTGCCGCGAACCTGGACCTGCTCGGCCCTGGCGGCGACGACCTGGCCCAGCGCAGGCGGGCGTTCGCCGGGCGCCTGCATGACGACGTGGCACGGCTGATCGTGATCGACGAGATCGATGCCGCAGGCCGGCGGGAGGCGATTGGTGTCGAACCTTAGCCAGCCAGCCGCCGGCCCGTGGTCGGAAGAGGACCTGATCGCCTCCGTCGAGGCCGGGCGGAAAGGCCCGCACATCGGGGCGTTCTTCGACTTCGACGGCACCCTGATCGACGGCTACTCGCTGTCCGCGTTCGCCCGCCACCACCTCAGGTCGCTGCAGGTCACACCAGCCGACCTGGGGCGGATGCTGCTCACCGGCATCCGCGGCGTGACCAGCGAGGAGGACTTCGAGCAGTTCACCGTGCTGAGCATGCATACCTGGGCCGGGCGCAGTGAGGACGAACTCGCCGAACTCGGCGAGCGGCTGTTCGTGCAGGGCATCTCCGGGTCGCTGTACCCGGAAGCATGGCGCCTGGTCGAGGCACACCAGCGGGCCGGGCACACCATTGTGCTTGCTTCGTCCGCCACCCGGTTCCAGGTGGAACCCACGGCCAGGGCGATGGGCGTATCGCACATTCTTGTTTCACCGGTAGAGATAGTGAACGGTGTCTGCACCGGCCGGCCCGGCGGCCGGCTGCTGTGGCGCGCAGCGAAGGCGGCAGCGGTGCGCGCGTTCGCCGGGGAACACGGCATCGACCTGCCGCAAAGCTACGCCTACTCTAACGGCGACGAGGACGTCCCGTTCCTGCAGGCCGCCGGGCGGGCGCGTGCTATCAACCCCGGCCGTCACCTGGCCGAGGCGGCGCGGCACTACGGATGGCCGGTGGCCAGGTTCCGCTCGCGCCGGGCCGGGGTAGCGGACATCGCCCGCACGGCGGCCGGGCTGGCCGGCATGCTCGGCGGCTTCACCGCGGGCATGGTGCTGGGCGCGGCCACGGGATCCCGGCGGGAGGCCGTCGACCTCGGCACCACGCTCGCCGGTGAGCTGGGTAGCGTGCTGGCCGGGGTACGGCTGGACGTTCATGGTGCCGAGCACCTCGCGGCCCGGCCCGCTGTGTTCCTTTTTAACCACCAGAGCCAGCTTGACGTGCTCATCTTGGCCAAGCTGCTGCGCGGCGGGTTCACCGGTGTCGCCAAGAAGGAACTCGCGAACAGCCCCGGTTTCGGGCTGATGTTCCGGCTCGCCGACGTGGCGTTTGTGGACCGCCAGGACAACGCGCAGGCGCGTAAGGCCCTGGAGCCGGCGGTGCAGAGGCTGCGCGACGACATCTCCCTGGTGATCGCGCCCGAGGGCACCCGATCTGCGACCCCGGCGCTCGGGTCGTTCAAGAAGGGGGCGTTCCACCTCGCGCTGCAGGCGGGCGTGCCAATCGTGCCGATCGTGATCCGCAACTCCGGCGAGCTGATGTGGCGCGGCGCCACCACGATCCACGCGGGAACGGTGCAGGTCGCGGTGCTTCCCCCGGTAGCCACCGTGGGCTGGGACGCGGCCGGCCTGGACGAGCACATCCACAGGGTTCGCGGGCAGTACTTGGCGACGCTGGCCAACTGGCCGGCTCACGGCACCGGGCAGGTGACGGCCACGACGACGGCCAGCATCGGCCCGCCGCCCGCGCTGCCGCTGGACTGGGGCGCCTCCCCGCGGATGAACCCGCTGGAAACGGCCATGTGGCGCGCTGAATCGGCGGACCCGCGGCTGCGCGTCACCGTCAGCCTGCTCGAACTGCTCGCCTCCGCCCCGGACTGGGACCGGCTGCTCGCGGCGCACGAGTGGGCTTCCCGCATGGTCCCGCGGATGCGGCAGCGCGTGCTCGAACCGGCGCTCGCGCTCGGTACCCCGGCCTGGGTGACGGCCGGTGACTTCGACCTGTCCCGGCACGTGCACCGGGTCCGGCTGCCCGACCCCGGCACGCTGCGGCAGCTGCTCGACGTGGTGCAGGATTTCGCCGCTGCTCCCCTCGACCGTAACCGCCCGCTGTGGGCGGCTCTGCTGGTGGAGGGTCTGGCCGACGGCCGGGCCGGGTACGTGGCCAAGAGCCACCACAGCGTCACCGACGGCATCGGTGCGGTTCAGCTGATGACGCGGCTGCACAGCCGCACGGCAGAGCATGACCCGGACCGGCCGGAGCCGTCGGTCCCGGCGGCTGGCGAGGGGTCGCGCACCAGGCTGTTCGCCGGGCAGGTCGCCGACGCGGTCCGCGCCACCCCCATGGCGGCGGCGCGCCAGGCTACCAGGGCGCTCGGCACGCTGACCCAGCCGTGGAGCGCGGCCTCGCGGGCGGCGGGCCAGGCGCTGTCCGCAGTCCGCTTCGCTCGCCAGGGCGCGGCCGCCTCATCCGGCTCGGCGCTGCTGGCCCGGCGGGGCGGCGACTGGCACTTCGAGGTCGTCGAGGTGCCACTGGCTGACCTCAAGGCCGGGGCGAAGGCGGCCGGCGGATCCCTCAACGACGGGCTGCTTGCCGCGGTGATCGGCGGGTTCCGCCGCTACCACGAGCGGCAAGGCGCCCCGGTCCATCAACTCACGGTCGGCTTCCCGATCAGCCTGCGCGCTCAGGACGACCCGCAAGGCGGCAACCGGTTCACCGGCGCCAAGTTCGCCGCGCCCATGGCCGAGACCGACCCTGCGGCCAGGATCGCCGCGGTGCGGCAGTTCGTGTTGGCCGCCCGCGCGGCCAGCGCCGCCACAGCCGACACCGTGACGGCCGCCCTGGCCTCGGCGATCGGCTGGCTGCCCGCCCCGGTGGTCAGCACGATCTCAGGCCGGCTGACAAGCACCAACGACGTCCAAGTCTCCAGCATCCCCGGCGTGCCTTTCCCCGTGTACATCGCGGGCTCGCGGATCACCCACATGTACCCGTTCGGCCCGCTGCCCGGCTGCGCCGCGATGATCACCCTCATCTCGCACGACGGGGACTGCTGCATCGGCATCAACACCGACACGCTCGCGGTTACCGACCCAGGCGGGCTCGCCGATGACCTCCGGGCCGGGCTGGACGAGGTAGTCGAGCTCGCATGACATCTCCCGGCACCACCACGGCCTTCGGCCGCAGCAACAGCCGTGCGACCGTCGTCCCATTTCGCCGCTGAGCAGGGCTTTTCCGTGGCCGAAGTCCTGCTGCCGGGTGTAGTACGAGCGCAGGCTCCGGAGCGCTTCTGAGTTTCCGCAGGTCACGGGCCTGGGACTCGAGCGGCCCGAGAATGTCAGAGTGTTCGAGCTCATCAGTCTGAAAACGGCATCGCGCTCGCAGCGGCATCACGCATGATAGTGCGCTGCTTGGATGCGACCGGCTCGTACGGAATGTCTGCGTGCTGCCATCCTGCCGGGCATGGAGCCTCATCCACCTGATGGCAGTCCTGGCCGGATCATCTTCCTGAACGGTGCCTCCAGCACTGGCAAATCAACGCTGGCGAAGGCGATGCAAGAGACATTGGCTGAACCGTTCCTGCACGTGTCATCGGATCATCTGGTAGCCAGCGGCATGCTGCCTGCCAGGCGCGATCGCGAGGGCCCGTTCGCCTGGTGGCAGCAGATGCGGCCACGGTTCTTCGATGGCTTCCACCGGTGCCTGCCCGCGCTGGCCACAGCGGGAAACGACCTCATCGTCGAGCACATCATCGAGTTCCGCACCTGGCGCGAGGACCTAGCTCGGCTGCTCGAAGGCCTCGATGCCTTCCTCGTCGGCGTGCACTGCGACCTAGCGGAAATCGACCGCCGGGAACGCAGCCGGGGAGATCGCCGCATCGGCGAGGGCCGGTCGCACGTGGAAACCGACCTAATCCACACCTTCGGGCCTTACGACCTCGACGTCGACACGACGAACGCGACCCCGGTGCGCTTGCCGAATCCGTACTGGCCGCGTGGCGAGCCCGCGCCCGCCGGAGAGCCTTGTGGCAAGGCACGCCTGGCAGCTGAGGAACCTCATTCGCGCCTGGCACTGCCGCAGTCCTCGCGGCATGAGCGGTAACGAGTGTCAAGGAGCCGACCCCTGGTCTTGGGGCGCTTACCGTGAGGACGGCTGGCCGACCTGGCGGTAAGGGCCAGAGACCGGTCGTCCCGCGAGGGTCGAGAAGCGTCAGGAAGTAGACCGGGCCTGGCTGCCAGCCAACTCTCCGCGCAGCGGCATGACCGGATGTCGACGCGCGTGGTGACTTTGCCTGCCCCAGGGGCGTGTTATTTCGTCGCGCCGGTCTGCGCGTCGGGAGAGGCAAGGACGGCTATCACCGTGCACGGCTCGCCATTGTCGTGGCTGATGGCGTGGCTGGTACCCGGCTTGATGATCACCGCGTCTGCTGTCCTCGCGGCCTCTGGCCGGCCATCGACTATGACGGTGCACTCGCCGGCGGTGACTAGCAGGACCTCTTCGACCTCATGGGTGTGATCGGGAACCGCTCCACGCTGGTGAAGGTGTTGATCAGGACGGTCACGGCATTCGAGCCACTGGCCCGGTCGACCAGGCGCTGCAGCGTCGGCAACTTGGGTCCGCGCACCAGAACCGGACGGTCGCCGCGGCGCACGATTGACATCTCCCGGTGTCAGGCGTGCTTCGGCGGATCAATCATGCCAGACCTCGCCTGCCAGGCGACTCTTCACGCGGCCGCGGTGTATGCACTATCCGCGGCATGAGCGCGTTCAATGTCAGGCATGCAGAGGCGAATTCGCCGGCGGTTCTTCGCTTCGCGGATCTTCGCCGGGCGCGCCTTCGCTTGTGGCGTCATCGTCAGGCTGGTCCTCGTCGGGCAGGATCTTGGCCAGCGCGTCGACGGCGCGTTCGAGCTCGGGCAGGTCGTCGTCAACGGTCGCCTGCAAGATCGCGTGAGCGGTGTCGAAGTATCGGTGGGCCAGGTGATCGCGCATGCGGGCGATCTGGCGCCAGGGGATGCCGGGCTGGGTGTCGAGCAGCTCATCGGGGAGCGCCTTGACGGCCTCGCCGATTTCCAGCAGCCGGATCCGCACCGCGTCGAAGACTAGGCCATCCGACAGCCCGCCGCGCTGCAGGTGGGAGCGGATCGCGTCGATCGCGGCCTGGATGTCGGCCAGCCGCTGCCGATCCCGGTAGGTCACAGGGCCACCAGGTCACGGCGGGCCCGGGCGCGGACACCCGGCTTGAGATCACCGGCCGGCACCAGGTCGACCCGGCTGCCGACGATGGCCTCCAGCTCGGCCTGCACCCGTCCCAGGCCGAGCAGTCCCATGCCCTGCGGCAGGTCCGCCAGCAGGTCCAGGTCACTGTCGGGGCGGTCGGCGCCGCGGGCCACGCTGCCGAACACCCGCAAGTTGGTCACGCCGTGGGCGGCCGCCGTGGCGATCAGGTCCTGCCGCCTGCGACGCACCCGCTGGCCTACCGGCCCCGACAGCTTGCTCAGCCGCCGCCGATGCGGCCGGACATCGGCGACCAGGTCGTAGCCGGCCGCCTCGATCAATGCGGCTAGGGTCGGCAGCGCGGGCTGGCGGTGCCCGGACTCGTAGGCGCTGATCACGCTCTGCGTGACGCCTGCCCGGGCGGCCAGCTCAGCCTGCGACAGCCCCGCGCCGGTGCGGGCCCGCCGCAGCAAGGCCCCAGCCGTTTCCGTTGCATGATCCACGACCCGATTATAGCGGATCGTCGATATCAGCGCGCGCCTGCCGCCACTCTCACATCGGCAGAAGCGGTAGTTCTTCGAAGGGGTTCGTCAGCGTGCGCTCAGCTGGTGTCCGGCTTGCTTACCCAGGAGGTTGTCGTTTCAAGATCGTGTCCATGATTTCGGCTCCGGTGGTGAGCACAGGGCGTAGATCGCGGCGGTAGACCACCTCGGTGGTGCGGGAACTGGAGTGTCCGGCAAGGCGGGCGATCTCTTCGACAGGCACGCCGAAGGTGGACATCAGGGAGACGAACGAGTGGCGCAGCTCGCGCGGGGTCCATTGCTGGCCGATGTTGGCGGCCGTGCAGACGGCGCGGAACTCGCGCCGGACGTTGGCGGCGTCCAGGGCGGCGCCGGACCGCGTGGCGAAGACGAGATCCTGCTCGCTCCACCGCACACCGGCCGCAAGGCGGTCGGCGGCTTGCTGGTCCTTGTGGGCGCGGAGCGCGTCGACCGCAATCTGGGGCAAGGCCAGCGTCCTGCGGGACTTCTCGGTCTTGGTGTCCCCGTGGGCGCGTACCGAGCGCCATACGGCGGCGCTGGCCGGGACCGGCGGATCGGCGTTCGGGTCGCCGAAGCGGACGTGCTCCCAGCGCAGCGCCCGGGCTTCCTCAGTGCGGATACCGGTGGCCAGGCACAAGGCGATGTAGGCGTGCATCCGGGCGTCGGTGGCGGCGGCGAGCAGAGCAGATGCCTGGTCGAGGGTCAGGCTCTTGCTGGGCCGCCCGGTCTGGCCCTTGGGGGTGTCGACGAGGGCGGCGACGTTGCGGCTGGCCAGGTCGCGGGCCTGGGCGTGGCGGATCACCCGCGTGAGCGCGTTGTGGCCCATCGCCACCGCGGCCGTGGAGTAGCGGGCAGCCATGGTGTTCAGGGCCTGGTGCACGTCGGCTGCGGTGAGCTCACGGAGCCGACGGGCGCCGATCGCGGTCAGCATCGGCTCCAAGACATTCTCGTTCTTCTTGATCGTCTTGGCCGACCGGCCGTCCAGGCCCTCGCGCAGCCAGTCCTCGGCGGCGCGCCGGAGCGTGTAGTTCGGCCGGGCCCGCACACCCGCGTCGAGGTCGCCGTGCAATGTCCTCAGCCGCTCCTGGACGACGGCTCTGGTCTTGCCAGAGACTTTGCGCCGGATGCGTTTCCCGTCGGGCCCGGAGCCGAGGCTGACCACGCCGCGCCAGCGGCCCTGGCAGCGCTGGTGGCGGTTTCGGTCGCGGCAGGGCGCGGCGCGCCACATAATCCCAGACGACCACCAGAGGGCCGGCGAGCTGCTGGTGCGCGGCGTCGAGCAGGCTGGCGTAATCGGCCTCGGTGAAGCCCTTGCGCCGGTCTTTGCGGTGGCGGCGGCCGGTGTGGGTGCGGTAGATCAGCCGAGGCCGGCACCCGGGCCTGACGGCGATCAGCGCGGCCAGGGACAGGCGCGGGCTGTTGCGGGCGGTCACCCGCACCACCGGGGTGTGCCCGCGGCGGTCCCAGGTGCGTCCCCTGGGGCGGCCTTAAGCCCTGACCGGACTCGTCTTCGAAGACTAGCCAGGCGCCCAGGTCCGCCGCCGTCCTTTTACCACGGGCCAGGTCTCCTCCCGCCAGGCGGCGATCGCCGCCTCATCGCGCTCGGTGGCCTGGCGGGCCGGGACCTGCACGCTCCAGCCGGCCCGGTGCAGCAGCAGGTCCAGCCCGGCCAGCGTGTAGTCCACCCTGAACCGGCGATGGACGACCTCGGAATCCGGGCCGCCGTAACCTCCGCCATTAATGATCTTTAGTGTGTAGGGAGTAGCGGTGCGACAGCCTTCGCCCGCATATGAGTCACCACGATCATGAACCCGCGCTCAGAAAGACCAGGCGGGCGGTAAGCCGGGATGCAGAAGTGTGCAGCTAAGGTGAGCGAACCTGGTCCACCGATGATGGCTGGTGCTGTGAACACAACGGTTGTAGCCTGCTGCCAGCTCGCCCCGGCTCTGGGCGACCCGGCGGCGAATCGTGAGCTCGCCGCCGACGCCGTAGGGCGCGCCGTCGCACAGGGCGCGTCGGTTGTCGTCCTGCCCGAGCTGGTCTCCAGCGGGTACGTCTTCGAGAGCCGGGCAGAGGCTCAGGCCTGCGCGGAGGCGGCCGACGGCGAGACAGTCACCCTCTGGGCGCGACTGGCCGCCAGCCACGAGATCGTCATCGTCGGCGGCTGTCGACCCGGTTCGGCCGGATCGCGGTAATGATCTGCTACGACCTCGAGTTCCCCGAATGGGTCCGGCTGCCCGCACTGGACGGTGCGCAGCTGCTGTGCGCCCCGGTCAACTGGCCGGCGTTCCCCCGGCCGAACGGTGAGCGGCCTGCGGAGATCGTGCGGGTCCAAGCCGACGCGGCCGTCAACCGGATCTTCATCGCCGCGTGCGACCGGACGGGCGAGGAGCGCGGCGTCGCATGGGTCGGCGGCTCGGTCATCGTCGACGCCGACGGGTGGCCGCTCGCCGGCGCGGCCCTGGCTTCCGGTCCGGTCACCATTTTCGCCGAATGCCAGCTCGGCGACGCGCTTGACAAGGCCACCGGCCCGGCCAACAACGTTCACGCCGACCGCAGGCCCGGGCTGTACCGCCGGGTCACCGAAGAGACCGCCGCGCAGCAGGCACGCTCACCTGGCTAGGGTTGGCCCGCGCACAGTGTGGATGCGGTAACCGACCAGATGGTTCGGTCCGTGCTTGCGTAGGCGGAGGGTCGGCTCGAGCTTGCTCCTGTCCCGCTCGACTGGGGCTCGCGGCACCTCTCGGCTGGAGGATGGGTATCGTCAGGGAGTTCCTCGACCGGATGGAGTGAGCGCGCGGCTGGCCTACTAGTTGCCGAGGGCGATCAGCGCCAGCAGCTCGTAGCAGATGTGGGCGGCAGCCACGGTGGTCATCTCGGCGTGATCGTAGGCGGGCGCGACCTCGACGACGTCCGCGCCCACTAGGCGCGTCCCGGCCAGGCCCCGCAAGATGCCGAGCACCTCCCGGGAGGTGAGGCCGCCCGCCTCGGGTGTCCCGGTTCCCGGCGCGTGAGCCGGGTCGAGCACGTCGATGTCGATCGAGGCGTATACCGGCCTGTCCTGCACCCGCTCGCGGATGGCGGCGACCACGCCGTCGATGCCAATGCGCTCGATCTCCATCGCGCTGACCGTACGGAAGCCGAGTTCCGCGTCCTCTTCGAGGTCGCTTGGGGCATACAGCGGCCCGCGGATGCCGACGTGCATACTGTGCTCTTCCAGGAACAGCCCTTCCTCGGCGGCGCGCCGGAAAGGCGTGCCGTGGGTGAGCGGCGCGCCGAAGTAGGTCTGCCAGGTATCAAGGTGGGCATCGAAGTGGACGAGGGCGACCGGCCCGAACCGCTGGCGGGTGACCCGGAGCAGCGGATAGGCGATGGTATGGTCGCCGCCGATCGCCAGCAGGTGCGCGGCCTCGGCGAGCAACCCAGCCGCAGCCACCTCGATCTGGTCGACAGCCTCCTTGATGTCGAACGGGTTGCACGCAATGTCGCCCGCGTCTGCGACCTGCTGGGCGCCGAACGGCGCCACCCCCAGGCCGGGATGCCACGGGCGCAGGAGCCGGGAACCCTGCCGGACCGCGGAAGGCCCGAACCGGGCACCAGGACGGTACGACGTGCCGCTGTCGAACGGGACGCCGACAACGGCCACATCGCAGCGCAAGACCTCGTCCCGCCGCGGCAGCAGCGCGAAGGTCGGCGGCCCGGCGAAGCGCGGCGTCCGGCTGGCGTCGATGGGGCCGCGCTCGGCCCTGCCAGGCTCGTGGTCGTTACCCGTCAACCCTGCCCTCCTGCCGCCGCACGATGGTGAAGCCGTGCATGGTGCATAACAAACTGCGTCACAGTTCTGCACGGCCCTCCACGGCCGGAGTACCAGACGATGCCCTCTTAGGGCAATAGTGCCGGCCACAGAGCATGCCCTCTTGAGGACCCGGCTCCCTGGCTGTTCGGCTCTGAGATGATCACGACGACCGGGATCGCCATTCCTGGCCGGGCCGAGCGCCAGCGTGCTTACCTGGTGCGTCTCGACGACGCCGGGGTGGCGTGCCAGACCCTTTCCGAGCAGCTGTTCGGGCCCGCTGACCGAGGCTTTCCTGGCCGCCGCCGACCAGCGGGGCTTCGCGGTGGTGGAGGTCCCACTTGCGGTGCCCTTCACGGCGATCTCGCAGGAAGTCGCCGCGCGGTGCAGGTCGACACCGGCCAGCGGCTCAACGCGCAGCTGCAGGTCTTCGGCGCGGTCCGGTGGCTGGCCGCGGGGAACCTGAGCACCCGGGAGATCTTCGCCAGGCACACGAGCGAGAAATGCTCCGCCGTGAAGGCGTGGAAACCCTGGCGGAGATGCTCCGGGGCGTGCTGGACACGCCTGTGGTGACCCGGCGGCTCGCCGTGCACGGCTTCCCGGCGGACGCCAGGCTGATCCTGGCGATTCGTGCGGCCGAAAGGACCCAGGCGCCGAGGGCGACACCGTAGACACGCCCGCCCACGGCAGGTTCCCGCAGCTTCTGTGCAACACACTATTGACTCGTGGCGCGGCGTCCCCCACCGTTACGTTATTAAGCGCAGGCCGCATTCTTCGGACAAGAGAAGAGCTTGCCGTGGCTACTAAGGACAAGGCGCCGGTACGCACGCAGGGGACCGGCATCCACGGTGTCGAGACGCGCTCGATCGACTGGATCCCGGACAACGAGCGGCACGGCAAGGTTTGGCACCAGGCGCCGCTGTGGTTCCTGGGCAACTTCCAGTACTTCACCATTCCGATAGGCTTCATCGGCCCATCGCTCGGCCTGTCCCTCGGGTGGACGATCGTCGCCGGCACGGCGGGGATCCTGGTGGGCACCCTCTTCATGGCCCTCCACGCGACCCAGGGACCCACGCTCGGGCTCCCGCAGATGATCCAGTCGCGCGCCCAATTCGGCTTCCGGGGCGTCATCGTCGCGCTGTTCGCCATGCTGTTCACGTACATGGCCTTCAACGTCGCCGACCAGGTGCTCCTGGCGCAGGGCCTGCACGGAGCCTTCGGCTGGAACGCCAACCTGGTCGCGATCGTGGTCACCGTCGGTGCCGCGCTGCTGGCGATCTACGGCTACGACTGGGTGCACCGCGTCTTCCGCGGAATCCTGTTGATCCTGGCTACGTCTCCGACTACTCGCGTTACCTGCCGCGCGACACACCACGGGGCAAGATCATTGGCTACGCGTTCGCCGGTGCCTCAACGCCGGCGATCTGGCTGATCGCCCTGGGTGCCTGGCTTGCCATCCGCCTGGGCGCGACCGATGGCCTGGTCGGCCTGCAGACGGCCGGCAACAACGTGATCAGCCATCTCGGCGGGGTAGCCGGCTTCCTGTCGGCCGTCGCACTGGCCGCGACCATGGGCATGAATGCCTACGGCGCGATGCTGACGACCCTGGCCGGGGTGGACGCTTTCCGCAAGGTCAACCCCACGCGGAGCGTCCGGGTGATCACCATTGTGGTCCTGGCAGTGATCTGGTTCGTGATCGCCAAGGCGATCACAACCACCGCGGTCGGCGTCGTGGACACCGTGCTGACGCTCATGCTCTACCTGCTGGTGCCGTGGACAGTGACCAACCTGATCGACTTCTTCTTCGTGCGCCACGGCCATTACGCCGTCATGGACATCTTCCGGCCCAACGGTATCTACGGGATGTGGTCGTATCGCGGCCTGATCGCCTACGCCGCAGGCTTCGCCGCCGAGATCCCGTTCATGGTGCTGCTCAACCTGGTCACCTTGAAGAGTTACTACACCGGACCGCTGGCTAAAGACCTGAACAGCGTGGACATCTCCTGGATCGTGGGTGCGGTGGTGACAGGGGTGGTCTACCTGCTGCTGACCCGCAACCTCGACGTCGCCGCGGAACAGGCGGCGATCGAGCGCAGCGACGCTGAATTGCGCAGCATAGCCTCGGCCGCCAGTACCTGAGCGGCGGTCACCGGGGAACACCGAACGCGGCGGAATCATTCGGGGCCGGCCCGGTGGCCGGCGGGTCGGACAATGGCCGCGTGGCCGACCCTGAGTTCCGACGCGATTTGTACCGCGGAACCGCCCCGGGCTAGGACCGCTTCCAGGTGCCCTATCTCAGACCATCCGCATGTGGGCTCAAATGCCGCCGACGCGGGAACCTGATGTCCGGTATCGACAATCCAGCGCGCCAGCACGCTGAAATCACCCCATCTCCCAGGATCACGCTCTGTAGACGGCCTGCCCGTCAGCGGCCACGCGGTATCCGCCGTTATACGGGTGATCGAAGATCACTAACCCTTCGGGCCGTATAACGCTAGATACGCGGGTGATCATCGCCAAATTTTTTCGATCTGATATGCGGAGATGATCACCCGTGTATCACTCGCTCGGCGCTCTCCGGCCGACGTCGGTGGCTCGTGGCCGTCGGCGCGCTCTGTGATCGGTCATCGTCGCCAGGAAGCGCACCAGATCCGCCGTTACGCGCGGCACTCTGTTAACTGGCGTGATCCGCGGACAAGGCGCTAGAGCCAACGATCTGCGCCTGACGGTGTGATTGTGGTCGGACAGGAGACGGGGGCACCGGCGCGCTCGACGGCTCTGCCAGGATGAGCAGCATGCGATTCGCCTTCAAGACCGCCCCGCAGAACACCACCTGGCCCGACATGCTCGCAGTGTGGAAGGAAGCCGATGACATCGGTATCTTCGAGT